>Ga0079224_100001599_pt1 | contig 26363 bp, 27 predicted proteins | sample Stecom2015_FD_80414 | JGI IMG/M metagenome (GOLD analysis project Ga0079224, IMG submission 80414) | Agricultural soil microbial communities from Utah to study Nitrogen management - Steer compost 2015 | ecosystem: Environmental > Terrestrial > Soil > Agricultural land | place: USA: Utah... | reverse complement strand
GCCTATTCCGAAGTACTTCCCAGGGAAGTCAATATCCAATCAAAATTCTCCAGGAACATCACCATCAACGTCCCGATCGTATCGGCGGCCATGGATACGGTCACCGAATCCAGTATGGCCATTGCCATGGCCCGGGAAGGTGGTATCGGGGTCCTGCATAAGAACATGACCATTACGGACCAGGCCCTCAAGGTACGAAGGGTGAAGCGTGCAGAAAGTGGCATGATCCTCGATCCGGTCACCCTGCCCCTGGAGTCCACCATCGGGGACGCCAAGGCCAGTATGAAGGAACACAGCATCGGGGGCATTCCGATCGTGGATGCCCAAGACAAATTGATCGGCATAGTCACCAATCGGGACCTGCGTTTTGAAAAGGACGAGAAACGTCCCATATCCGAAGTGATGACCTCCGAGAACCTGATCACCGCCGGAGAGGGAACCTCCCTGGAACAGGCCGAGGTAATCCTTCAGCAATACAAGATCGAAAAATTGCCCGTGGTCAACGACCGCAATGAGCTCGTTGGCCTGATCACCTTTAGGGACATCACCAAACTGACCCAAAAGCCCATTGCGAACAAGGACCAATACGGACGCCTGCGTGTCGCCGCGGCCATCGGGGTCACCTTTGATGCCGTAAAAAGGGCGGAGGCCCTGGTCGCCGCCGGAGTGGATGCCATCATCATCGATACGGCCCACGGCCACACCCAAGGGGTGGTCAGTATTCTGAAAGAGGTCAAGAAATCCTTTCCAGATCTCGATGTGGTGGTGGGGAACATCGCCACAGGGGAAGCGGCCAAGTTTTTGGTGGAAGCCGGTGCGGATGCGGTAAAGGTCGGAATCGGCCCCGGTTCCATCTGTACCACCCGAGTGGTCGCAGGAGTGGGATTTCCCCAGTTTTCTGCCGTCCTTGAAGTTGCCGCTGCCATTAAGGGAAGCGGGGTCCCCGTTATAGCCGACGGAGGGATACGATATACCGGGGACATTCCCAAGGCCCTGGCGGCCGGTGCGGATTCGGTCATGTTGGGTTCCCTCTTGGCCGGCACAAAGGAATCTCCGGGGGAAACCATCATCTTCGAAGGGCGCAAGTTCAAATCCTATAGGGGAATGGGTTCTGTGGAGGCCATGAAAGAGGGCAGCAAGGACCGATACTTCCAGGATGTCGAGGACGATATCAAGAAATTGGTTCCCGAAGGGATCGTCGGCCGGGTGCCCTATAAGGGCGACCTATATGAGAGCATGCACCAGTTCATCGGAGGGCTCAGGGCCGGGATGGGCTACTGTGGGGCCAAGGATATTGCGGATCTAAAGGAAAAGGGACGCTTTGTCAAGATCACCGCTAGCGGTATCATGGAAAGCCATCCCCACGATGTGACCATCACCAAGGAAAGCCCGAACTACAGCAGGTAGGGATTCATTGATCGACTTGGATTCAAAGCAAATTTCAGCAACTTAATTGGAAGCATAACTCTTCCAATCCTTCACCTTATAGATATTGTCCCCAAAATAACGGGCAATGTGTAGAAAGGGACCCACTTTTTGATAGCCGGGTACCGGGGAAAGCATATTGCGCTGTTCATCCAAAAAGACCACTGTGGGATAGGTCAGTTTGCCCTGCAAAAGGGCCACGGCCAATTCGTGATAGCCGTTGCGTCCCGAAGGGACAAACTTGAAGGATTTTCCATTGTATACAATGGGGTCCTTGCCTTCCGCATTGAGTTTTACCATATAGAAGTTCTCCTGCATATATTTGGCGACCTCGGGATTCTGGAAGGTATCCTTGTCCATTTTCTTGCACCAGCCACACCAGTCCGTATAAACGTCCACGAACAACTTCTTGGGATTTTTGTCGGATTCCGACAGCTGCACTGCTTCTTCCCAGGACAACCATTGGATTTCCTGGGCTTGGGTCCAAGGTGCGATAAACAGCATCAGCAGCAATGGGATGATCATTGACTTAGGGCGCATAAAATCGGTTTTTGGGGGCTTTGTCCCCCCATGATTACAAAACTAACGAAAATTGTGCCGAAAAAGTATAGGTCCCCAAAGCGGGGTACTCCACCAGGTCTATTTTACGGTTTCCTTCACCTTGGATTCGAACAGGGATTTGACGTCCACTTGACCCCGAATAATGTCCTCGAAGGTCTCCCGTTCCCGAATCAGGTATGATTTCCCATTCATCCACAATACTTCGGCGGGACGGTATCTGGAATTGTAATTGCTGGCCATGGTAAAACAATAGGCCCCGGCATTCCTGAAACATAGGATATCCCCTTCGGTGATCTCGTTGATCCTGCGATTGCTGCCAAAGGTATCGGTTTCACAGATATAGCCCACCACCGAGTAATAGCGTTCCCGGCCCTTGGGGTTGGAGATGTTGACGATTTCATGATTGGACCCGTAGAACATGGGGCGGATCAAATGGTTGAAACCTGAATCCACACTGGCGAAGACCGTGGATGTAGTCTGCTTTACCACATTGACCTTGGCCAAGAAATACCCGGCCTCACTGACCAAGAATTTTCCGGGTTCGAAAGCCAGGGTAAGGTCCCGTCCATATTCCTTGCAGAATTCATTGAACCTGCTGCTGAGTTTTTTGCCCAGTTCCTCGATATTGGTCTCAATGTCCCCTTCTTTGTAGGGCACTTTAAAACCACTGCCGAAGTCTATGAACTCCAGATCGCGGAAATTCTTGGCGGTTTCGAACAGGATCTCCGAGGCATAGAGGAACACTTCGATATCCAGGATATCGCTGCCGGTGTGCATATGGATTCCGTTGATGTTCATATTGGTCAGTTCCACGATCCGCAGCAAATGGGGGATCTGGTGGATGCTGATTCCAAACTTGGAGTCGATATGGCCCACCGAAATCTGGCTGTTGCCCCCGGCCATCACATGGGGATTGATCCGGATACATACCGGGATGTCGGGATGTTTTCCGCCAAACTGCTCCAAAATGGAAAGATTGTCTATGTTCACCTGTACCCCAAGGGCCGCGGCCTGCTCGATTTCTTCCAAGGACACCCCGTTGGGGGTAAATATGATGGACTCCGGGTCAAAACCTGCCAGAAGCCCCAGTTTCACCTCCTGTATGGACACCGTGTCCAACCCACTGCCCAATTGGTTCATGAGCCTAAGGATATTGATGTTGGAAAGGGCCTTGGCGGCATAGTTCAGCCTTAGGCTGGGAACCCCTTCGAAGGCCTTGGTCAAGCGTTGGTACTGTGAGTTGATCTTGTCGGCATCATAGACATACAGGGGGGCACCGTATTGGGTACTTAATTTCAGAAGGTCCTTGGAATCCATAGGGTATAGGTATTTGACCGACAAAGCTAAAGTTTGTCCCTGGGTTTCACAAGAATAAATTACTTTTTACAATAAATACAACAAAAAGTTATAAATACAACATTGATTGGAAGCCTCCTATTTGTGGTTTTCGGTCCCGGATTGTATTTTTAGGAAAATTCCATCCATGAAACTGCCCTTGTTTCCGTTGAAATCCGTTTTTTTTCCCGGGGAAACCGTACCCTTGCATATTTTCGAACCCCGGTACAAAGAATTGATCGAGGATTGTAGAAGGGAAGCCCTCACCTTTGGGATCCCCGTCTTTTTGGAGGATACCCTTTCCTATGGAACGGAAGTACAGTTGGCCGAGGTGGTCAACACCTATGAAAACGGGGAAATGGACGTGATCTGCCTGGCCAGGCAGGTATTCCGGATCGTCTCCTTTGTCAATCCCATGGAAGGGAAGGGGTATGCGGGGGGAGAGGTCGAGTTTTTGGATATGGAAAACCGAGGGGACCCCGCTTTGGTCCAAGTGGTCCTCCAAGGCTTGGAAAAACTCTACGATCTCATGGGCCTGCCCTTTCCTATGATACCCGCAAATCGATTCAACAGCTATACCCTTGCCCATAAAATGGGACTGTCCTTTGAGCAGGAATTCGAATTGCTCAAAATGCACCGGGAAACCGACCGCCTGATATTCATAAAGGAACACTTGGACAGCACGATCAATGTCCTCGACCAGATCGATCGGACCAAGGCCGCAATTGAAATGAACGGTCACTTCAAGAATTTTGACCCTTTGGATTTCAAGAATTTGAAGATTTAGCTCCCCGGGGACGAAATTCACATCTTTAGAACCCATAGGGGCAATTATTCCCCTTGGGCCATCATATTGTCACGGGGGTTTTCTATTTTTGTGGGGAAATTTAATCAATACCATAGATGAACCTTCACGAATATCAAGGAAAAGAAATTTTGGCCAGTTTTGGCGTTAGGATACAACGGGGCATTGTTGCCCGAAATGCCAAGGAAGCGGTGGATGCCGCCAAACAGCTCACCCAGGAAACCGGAACCGGTTGGCACGTCATCAAGGCCCAGGTCCATGCCGGGGGACGCGGTAAGGGAGGCGGAGTAAAATTGGCCAAGAACCTGAAGGAAGTGGAAGAACTGGCCGGGAGCATTATCGGTATGAACCTGATCACTCCCCAAACTTCGGCCAAGGGCAAAAAGGTGCACCAAGTGCTGGTCGCGGAGGATGTGTACTATCCGGGCGACAGTGAGACCAACGAATTTTATATGTCCGTACTCCTGAACAGGGGCAACGGCAAGAATATGATCATGTACTCCACGGAAGGGGGCATGGATATAGAGGAGGTGGCCGAGAAGACCCCCGAGCTGATCTATACCGAGGAAATCGATCCGGGCCTGGGGCTATTGCCCTTTCAGGCAAGGCGAATCGCCTTCAATCTCGGACTCTCCGGCACTGCCTTCAAAGAGATGGTAAAATTTGTTTCCGCCCTCTACAAGGCCTACGATCAAAGTGATGCCAGCCTATTCGAGATCAACCCGGTTTTGAAGACCTCCGATGACAAGATCATGGCGGTGGATGCCAAGGTATCCATCGATGACAACGCCCTGTACCGAAGGAAGGCCTATGCAGAAATGCGTGACCTTCGTGAGGAGAACCCCATAGAGGTGGAGGCCCGGGAAGTGGGCCTTAACTATGTGGATCTCGACGGCAATGTGGGCTGTATGGTGAACGGTGCAGGTCTGGCCATGGCCACCATGGACCTTATCAAAATGGCAGGGGGGGAACCCGCAAACTTTTTGGATGTGGGGGGAACCGCCGATGCCAAAAGGGTGGAAGAGGCTTTCAGCATCATCTTGAAGGACCCCAATGTAAAGGCCATCCTGATCAATATATTTGGGGGCATCGTACGCTGTGATCGGGTCGCCCAAGGGGTGGTCGATGCCTATAAGAACATGGGGGACGCCATTCAGGTGCCCATTATCGTTCGATTGCAGGGTACCAATGCCGAACTTGCCAAGGAGATCATAGACAATTCCGGCTTGGCGGTACACTCCGCCGTTCAGTTCCAAGAGGCAGCCGACAAGGTGAAGGAACTCTTGGGTTGATGCCATTTGGATTTATAAAGAAAGGGGCGGGGTCCATTGTGGATTTCTGCCCTTTTTCTTTTGGCCCTCGGTGAAGGCGAATTTGAAATGCACTAAAATGCCGGGTTTTGAGTTATCTATGGTAGCACATGGCCAAAACCGGTACTATGGATACCTATGAGGAAAAGTTGAGTATACTTTCACAGATGATCGCCTTTGCACGGGTGGACCATTCCCTAAAGCTATCCGAATACAAGTTTTTGCTCCAGGTGGCCTCAGGCTTGGGAGTGGATAAGGAAAGCTTCGAACGCCTGCTTCGACAGAGGTCGCCCAAGGTGGTCCTCAAGTCCCCGGCCGATCGGATCGTGCAGTTCCACCGGCTGATACTTCTTATGAACATCGATGGGGAACAACACGAAAAGGAATTGGATGCTCTTTTCAATGTGGGCCTTAAATTGGGCCTGCCCCCAGCGGGAATTTCCCAGGTCTTGGAAGTGATGCATCACTATCCGGATAAATTGGTGCCCCCCGAAGTGCTTATAGCCATCTTCAAAGCCCAGTATAATTAGCGACATAATGTCATTGTTTTTCTTGAACAAGCTGTCATAACGACATGGTTTTGGGCTTGGTATGCCTTTTGTCTTTCTAGGGTAAATCGAAAGTTTAACCAAAATTATTTCAACATGAGCATAGTGGATAGAAACAATTTATTTTTTCCGACCCTCCTAAACGATTTTATGGCCCCTGATTGGCTGGGCGGTTCCCAAAGACCGCAGTTTTCCGTTCCGAAGGTCAACATCAAGGACAACGTGGAAGGTTTTGAACTGGAACTGGCGGTTCCAGGGATGAAAAAGGAAGATTTCACCGTTGAGGTCGATAAGGATGTATTGACCATATCGAGTGAGAGCAAGACCGAATCCAAGGAAAAAAAGGACAATTACACCCGTAGGGAATTTGTACATAGTTCCTTTAAAAGGGCCTTTACCCTTCCCGATTCGGTGGATGGATCCAAGATCGACGCCAAGTATGAGGATGGAATCCTAAAATTGGTGCTGCCCAAAAAGCAGGAAGCCTTGCCAAAGCCCAAGCGATTGATCTCCATAGGCTAAGCAAGAGCATATAACGAGCTCCAACCAGGTGTTTGAAGATGTTTGTAATGGTTGGTCGGCGGGCCCCGAATCTATGTATTTTGGGCCCGCTTTTTATTGGGCATTGGCCTGTAGATACTTTATTTCATCCCGCAATTTGGCGGCTTCAATAAAGTTGAGGTCCCTGGCCGCCTTTTCCATATCCCTTCGTTTGTCCCGGATCATACGCTCCCGTTGCTCCTGGGTCAGGTAATCCAGATCGGGTTCCTTGGCCCGATGTTCCTCCTTGATGAAGTGGTAGGTGGACACGGAGTTCTTGGCCAGGGCGTTGTCAAGATTCTTGTTCAGGGCCTTGGGGGTGATGTTGTTCGCTTTGTTGTAGGCGATCTGCTTCTCCCTGCGGTAGTCGGTCTGGTCTATGGTCCGCTGCATGCTTTCGGTGATTTTGTCCGCATACATAATGGCCCTGCCATCGAGGTTCCTCGCCGCCCTCCCCACGGTTTGGGTCAGCGAACGGGTACTTCTGAGGAAGCCTTCCTTGTCCGCATCCAAAATGGCGACCAGGGAAACTTCGGGCAAATCGAGACCTTCCCGGAGCAGGTTCACCCCGATCAGAACATCGAAGAGCCCCTTTCGAAGGTCCTGCATGATCTCCACCCGTTCCAGGGTATCCACATCGGAATGGATGTAGCGGCACCTGACATCGATTCTTGAAAGGTATTTGGTCAATTCCTCGGCCATTCTCTTGGTCAGGGTGGTCACCAGGGTACGCTGGTCCAATTCCACCCTTTGTCGGATCTCTTCCACCAGATCGTCGATCTGGTTGGTGCTCGGCCTGACTTCAATAAGGGGATCCAAAAGCCCGGTGGGCCGGATCAGCTGTTCCACATAGACCCCTTGGCTGAGTTCCAGTTCATAATCGGCAGGGGTGGCACTTACATGGATGACCTGGTTCTGAAGGTTTTCAAATTCCTCGAACTTCAGGGGACGGTTGTCCATGGCCGCAGGAAGACGGAAGCCGTATTCCACCAAGTTTTCCTTTCTGGAACGGTCCCCCCCGTACATGGCGTGTACCTGGGGAATGGTCACATGGCTCTCGTCGATCACCATCAGATAATCATCGGGAAAATAATCCAACAGGCAGAAAGGCCTGCTCCCCGGTTCCCGTCCGTCGAGGTAGCGTGAATAATTTTCAATGCCGGAACAATACCCCAGCTCCCGGATCATCTCCAGATCGAAATTGGTGCGCTCCTCCAGGCGTTTGGCCTCGAGATGCCTTCCGATTTCCTTAAAATAGGATACCTGTTTCACCAAATCGTCCTGTATGTTGCGGATGGCATTCTGCAATACATCCGGGGAGGTGACAAACATATTGGCCGGGTAGATGTTCAGGGATTCATAGCTCTCGATCACCTTGTTGTTGAAGGGGTCCAAGGCCTCGATTTCCTCGATATCGTCCCCGAAGAAATGGATTCGGTACGCATGGTCGGCATAGCCCGGAAACACATCCACCACATCCCCCTTGACCCTGAAATTCCCATTTTTGAAGTCCGCAGTGGTCCGGGAATACAGGCTTTGGACCAGCTGCTTGAGCAATTTTGTGCGTGCTATGCGCTGATCCCTTTGGATGGATATCACATTTTTTTTGAACTCCACCGGATTCCCAATGCCATAGAGGCAGGAAACCGAGGCCACCACGATCACGTCCCTTCTGCCCGAAAGCAGGGAGGAGGTGGTGCTCAACCGCAGTTTTTCAATATCCTCGTTGATTGAGAGGTCCTTTTCGATATAGAGTCCCGAAGCCGGAATGTAAGCCTCGGGCTGGTAGTAGTCGTAGTAGGAGACAAAGTACTCCACGGCATTGTTTGGGAAGAACTGTTTGAACTCGGAATACAATTGGGCCGCCAAGGTCTTGTTGTGGGCCAGGACCAAAGTGGGCCGTTGTACGGCCTCCACCACATTGGCCACGGTAAAGGTCTTCCCGGAACCCGTGACCCCCAAAAGGGTCTGGTACCCGACATTGTCCTTTATGCCCCCCACCAATTGTGCAATGGCCTGGGGTTGGTCCCCGGTGGGGCCGAATTCTGATACGATCTGAAATCCCATCCCGTAAAAATAACAAAGGCCTTTACCAAATGGAAACAAAACCCCAAAGTTTAACCCATTTTTTGGAGCTAAGCCCCACAAGGCCCCTAAAGGTCCCGTTTTTTCAAAAGGGCATGGGAAAGATAGATAAAGACAAAGGTCCAGGCCAGGACAATGAGAAACTCATACCAGTATACATGGTAATCGAACTTCATCTCCTCCCCGATCTGTTTTCCGATGTTCTGCACAGCGGAAAGCCTGGTAAAGGGCTCCTTGATTAGATTGGCCATGGATTCCAAGGGAAAGAAATCCTTGACCCTGGCTGCCATTTCCCAACTCATGAGTTTCCATCCCAAAAGCCCGAAGATGACCTGTTCCAGGATGGCCCACAGGATCAAAAAGCCCAGGGCAAAGGCGGAACGTTTTACCAACATGCCCAGAAAAAGACAGAAGGAGAAAAAGGCCATCAACTTAAAAAAGAAGGCCGGAAGGTATTCCATATCGGAAAATATGATGGACATCTCATTGAAATCGGAATAGGCAAGCCCCAAGATCAGGGAGACCAAAAAGACAAAAACTGTGGAAATCAATGCAAGCCCCAGTACGGTCAGGACCTTGGAGAGGATGAACTCCTTCTTGGACAGGCCGTCGATCAAATTTTGTTTGATCGTCTTGTTGCTGTATTCATTGGACATCATCGATACGATCACAATGGCCAAAAAGAGCTTGAACAATGCGGCCACATAGGTGTTGAAGTGCCAGATATAGGGGAAGTTGAAGATGCCCTGTTCGGCCAAGTGGAACTGGATGGGCCCTATATCGAATTTAATGGCCGCGATCAGTGCGATCGAGGTCAACAGCACAAAATAGGAAATGGTCAATATTTTACTGGCCCTGTTGTTCCAGAGTTTGATGAATTCTATTTGAAGCAGACGTAGCATTGGCGGTATGGGTTAATTGTTGTTGGTAAGGGCCAAAAATTGTTCTTCCAGACTTTCCTTTCTTTTGATCAGATGGGACAGGACCAATCCCTTTTGGTACAGGAACCCATTGAGGCTCCCGGCATCCATTTCTTCCTTGAGGTAGGCCGTAATGGTGCCGCCTGAGTTTTCCACCTTCCCAAAACTGCCATGGCCCTCCAAGGTGGCCTGGAGCAGCGCCATATCCCCGCAACGCAATTCAAAAAAACCATGGCTGGCCAACATGCCGTCCACCGGCCCGAAATACAGTTTTTCCCCTTTGCGGAGGATCACCACATGGGAGCACACCTTTTCCACTTCATCGAGCAGGTGGGAGGCCAAAAGTATGGTGGTACCCTGGGATGCAATTTTTTTGATGATCTGTCGGATCTGGTGTATCCCTTGGGGATCGAGTCCGTTGGTGGGCTCATCGAGAATCAAAATCTCCGGGTCGTTGAGTAGTGCCGAGGCGATGGCCAAACGCTGTTTCATTCCCAGGGAAAAGGTCCTGAACTTGCTGTCCTTTCGATCCCAAAGCCCCACCAATTCCAGTTTCTCCTGGATTTTATCATAGGATACCTCCTTGATTTTGCAGACCAGTTTCAGGTTCTGCTCGGCTGACATATAGGGATAAAAATTGGGGCGTTCAATGATGGCCCCCACCTTTTTTAGCGCCTGGTGGGTGGTGGTGTTCCCGTCGAACCAGCTGAAACTGCCCCCGCTGGGATTGACCACGTTGAGAATAATCCCCAAGGTGGTGGACTTGCCACTTCCATTGGGACCCAAAATGCCATAGACATTGCCTTTTTCAATGGAAAAGGAAAGGTCTTTGACAGCGGTGAGATATCCAAATTTTTTGGTGAGCCGATCAACGGTCAATATTGTTTCCAAGGATCTATCGTTTTCTGATGGGTTTGCAGTAACTTGACGACAATTGAGTAAAATTGTTACAAAATTGTCCGTACCAATGTCCGAAGAAAAGTTGATGTCCAAGAAAAAACCCGCTTTTCCGGTCCAAAAAAAGTTGGATGCCTACCTGCACAGGTACAATCGGAAAATCGAGATTCCCATATTCTATGAGGATCTGCTCCGCTTTACGGGCTCGGTGATCGTATACGATTCCCATGACAAGGACAGCCTATGGGTCCGTGTGTTCTATACGGACTTTGATCGAAGGGAGATTGACCTGAGCCTCAAGCAGGTCTATTCGGTCCTGCATTCCGATGGGACGGACCGCATCCACGATTTCCTCAGCATCGATGCGGTGGATTATTGCACCTTTGGAAATTCCAAGCCCTTTCGGATCAAGGTGAGGAACATCCTGAACGACAACTTCACCTATTTTTATGTCAAGAGGACCGATGCCTCCAGGATTTACGGTTTGGAACTGGAACACATCCTTTCCCCCTACAGTCTGAACTTTCTGGTCTATGGGGGTACCCTGATCGAGGAGCATATTGCAGGGATTCCCGGGGATGTGTTCATCGACGAACAATTGCCGCATTGCTCCGAATCCGAAAAATCCCAACTGGCCAAGGAATTTGTCAAATTCAACGAACGTTGCATGATCCGGCTCTTGGGCGATATGCGCTCCTACAACTATGTCATCGTGCCGGTACACGATTTCGATCATGTGGTCTATAAGATCAGGGCCATTGATTTTGACCAGCAGTCCTTTGAGGGAAAATTGAAGGTATACCGCCCTCAGTTTTTCAAGGAGAACTTCAAAATGGTGGAACTGGTCCGCAACAAATTGCAAAAGGGCTCCGTGGACCAATACAAGATCGAGGAACGATCCATGATGGCCAAGAGGATCATCAGTTCCGAGAGCCGTATCGAACGCCTGCTCGCCGCCGTGAAAACCGACCCCATTTCCTTGCAGGAAAACATTGATAGATTGAAAATGGAAATCTATGACCTGACCAACGATATGGGGTTCAAGAAAAGTAGCAGCATGGGTGAAATCCTGGCCCTGGCCTTGGATTTTGTGCGTCGGAACTATGAAAATGTCAGCATGAACGAGCTGTTCAACAAATAGGCTCAGGCCTTTTGTTCCTTGTTGAAATACACCAGATAATAGTACATCTGCCGTTCCTCGTCCCAGCCTTTTTCCACAAACTTTTCAGCGGATTCCGGATTGATGAAATCCAATTTGATCTGGATGTTGGTATCCAGGTTGATGACGTTTTTTATCTTTCTTCTGGCCTCTGAGACCGCCTTGTTGGCAATATCGAAATTGGAGACATCCTCAATGCTGTACTTGGGGCCCTTTTCCACCTTATAGTGTTTGAACTCCGGGATCAATTCGGGGTTTTCGATGACCTCGTTCAAAAAAGCGGTTTCCTCAAAGGCATCGTTCTTGGCAAAATGGTTGACGGCCCGGTTCATGAACAGGACCTCCTGCTGCTTGTCCTCGGCCGGAAGGACCACGTCCTTGGCAAAGTTTTGACAGAACTTAAGATAGTTCTTGGTGTAATAAGTACCATCGGTCAAGGGGGCCAGGCCCAAAAAGTCCTCCAACCAATACTTGGCATCATAGCGGTTGCTGTCCACCGATAGTGCCTTGAAGCCCGTTTCCCGATCCTCATTGAGGATCAGGCAGCCCTTGTCCAACTTATTGATGTTGATCCCCTGTTGGACCAAGATCTCCAAATTGCTTCCCTGTTCTTGGAACTGTAGGAAATCGTGTTTCAGCTCACTTTTGAATATGCCCACGGCATCCACCTTTTTATTGTCCGATGTCACATCTGAAAAATGCACCACATAGACCTCCCCGTTTTTGATATGGGGATGGTTGGACTGTTCAAAGAGGTGGGCGGCGATCTTCTTTGAGATTTCATGGCTGTTCGAGGGACTGTCAAAAAGTTCGCATACCAGGCCATGGACCGTGTTGAATTCCAGATCGACCTCATTGGAAAAGCAGAAATAATTTTCTTCCTTTTCCCTGAAGGGCTTAAAAAAATACTCCTTCAAGAGCCCAGCGGTCTCATCGTTGGGGGAGAAGGGGGCATCGGAGAAAAAGGAGGGCTCGTTTCTACTTTTGTTGCCAACCCTGTGAAGGGAAATACTCTCGATCTGTGCGGCATATAGGTTCAGCATAGTACTATGGGAAATGGGAAGTTATGAATTGGGTTATTGATTTTTTGAACCTCAGTGGAACCTTGGGTCAGTTCCAGTTTTCATCAAAGTCCATATCGTCGTAGTTGTCCAACAGCTCGTCGATATCGACCTCCGGTTCGGCCTCGAATTTTTTCTCGGGAGGGGAATCGGGCAGTTCCCCAAAACTGAACAAAAGGTTCGGATAGACCCGTCCATCGTCCTTTTCAACGATATCGGCCAATTCCACAAAAAAGGTCCACATGCTGAAAAAATCATAGACGTAGATCAATTTCGGGCTTTCCTCGGACAAAACGTCATCCAAGGAGGTCTCGTTCATCAGGCGGATCTCCGAGCCATTTTCACTCAGGTCGAACAGGGCGATCTCCTCATCTTGGTTCCACTGCTCGTCACAGGTATAAAAGGAAGCCATTTCCGCGCCCCCAAAACCGAAGGCCTGGGTTATGGCATTGTGAAAATCCTCCAAGGTATTGTCATCCTCGATTTCAATATCCCTGAATATGTCCTCCTCGGCATCAAGTATGATCCTGATCTTATAAATCATCCGAAATTTTTTAACTCGGGCACAAAGTTACGACAAAAGCACCTCATTTGGTAAACCGATGCAGGCTAAAGGTCATGGCCGCCAAGAGGAAAAAGGCCCCGATCTGGTGGGCTACCCCCAACCAAATGGGGACGGCGTACACCAGGGTGAACACCCCCAATAAAAACTGGAGGAAGACCAGGATGACCAGGCTTTTCAATCCCTGATCCTGTAATGGGGTAAGCGGAAATCTCCGCGATTTGACCCATAGCCAAAGGATATAACCCACCACGATATAGGCCAGGTAGCGATGTACGAACTGTACCCCGCTGCGGCCCTCATAAAAATTCTTGATCAGGGGCTGTTGTTCGAGGTACACCGTGGGGTGCATCAGTTTTCCCTCGCTCATCATGGGCCAGTGGTTGTGGATGTGCCCGGAATCCAGACCGGCCACAAAGGCGCCCCAGATGATCTGGACCAATAGGATGGCCATGCCCACGCGGACCAGGTTCCTCATTTTTTTATGGGCTTCCTTTTTTTGGGGATAGATAAGATCCAGGGCGACCCAGAGGCTATAGGCAAAGGTGACAAAGGCCGTCACCAAATGGGCCGCGAGCCTGTAATGGGACACATCCGGACGGTCCACCAGACCGCTCTTTACCATATACCAGCCCAGAAATCCCTGGAAGGCTCCCAAAAACAACAGGATCAAACTCTTCCCCAAGGTGGCCCGGTCCAATTTTTTCTTGATCAAAAAATAGAGGAAGGGGATGATGAACACCAAGCCCAGAAGTCTGCCCAAAAGCCTGTGGAGCCATTCCCAAAAATAGATCTCCTTGAAGTCCTCCAGGCCAAAATGATTGTTGAGCAACTGGTATTCGGGATACTGTTTGTACAGTTCAAAGGCCTCCTCCCATTGTTCATGGTTCATGGGGGGAAGGGTGCCTGTGATCAATTTGTAATCGGAGATCGAAAGCCCGGAATTGGTGAGCCGGGTGATCCCGCCCACGAGGACCATGACAAAGATGAGAAAGCAACCACACAACAACCAATAGACCACAGCCTTGTTCTTTTTCATTTTAAAGATGTTTTAAGGTTCATTTCCTTGCCTTTTTCCAACATGAATTTATGGGCCGCCCCGTGTTCGTTGGGGATTTCCCCATCCAGGATCGCTTCTTTGATGGCCTCCTTGATAATTCCAATTTCCTTGGAGGGCTTTAGATTGAAGGCCTCCATGATTTCCTCCCCGGAGACCGGGGGTTGAAAATTCCGTATATGGTCCCGTTGTTCGACTTCCACTATTTTTTGGCGTACCAATTGGAAGTTGTTTTTGTACCTCCTTTGCTTTCTTGGATTCTTGGTGGTGATATCCGCCTCACAGAGGGTCATCAGATCGTCCACATGATCCCCGGCATCAAAGACGAGCCTCCGCACTGCCGAGTCGGTCACATGCTCCTCAGAAAGACTGATGGGCCTGGAGCTCATCATCACCATTTTTTGGACAAACGCCATTTTTTCATTCAAGGGCATTTTTAACCTTTTGAACAGTTTGGGGACCATTTTGGAACCCACATACTCATGGCCGTGGAAGGTCCATCCGATCTTTTTGTCGAACCTTTTGGTCGGGGCCTTGCCGATGTCGTGCAACAGGGCGGCCCATCGCAACCAAAGGTTGTCCGTGGTGGTGGCTATATTGTCCACTACCTCCAGGGTGTGCCAAAAGTTGTCCTTATGGCTTTGACCTTCCTTTTCTTCAATACCTTCAAGGGCGATGAGTTCGGGGAGAATCATGTGCAGCAAGCCGGTTTGGTGCATCAATTTAAAACCGATGGAGGGTTTTGGGGCCATCAATATTTTATGGAGTTCGTCCACGATGCGTTCCCGGGAAACGATCTTTAGACGATCGCCCATTTCGGTGATCGCCCGTAACGACCCCAATTCGATTTCGAAGCCCAATTGGGTGGCAAAACGAACGGCTCGCATCATGCGTAAGGGGTCGTCGGAATAGGTGATTCCCGGCTCCAGGGGGGTGCGAAGGATTTTATCTTCCAAATCGGTCAGGCCCCCAAAGGGGTCCAACAGCAAGCCAAAGTTTTCTTTGTTCAGGGACAGGGCCATGGCATTGATGGTGAAGTCCCTTCTGTTTTGGTCGTCCTCCAGGGTTCCGTCCTCCACTATGGGTTTTCTGCTGTCCCGTTGGTAACTTTCCTTTCGGGCGCCCACAAATTCCAATTCCAGGTCTCCGTGCTTGATCATGGCCGTACCGAAGTTCTTGAACACGGAAACCTCGGGTTTTCCCTTGAGGGTGGAAGCCACCTTTTTGGCCAATTGGATGCCACTGCCCAAGACCACCACATCGATGTCCTTGGACTTCTTTCCCTTGAGAAAGTAATCCCTCACGTAACCGCCGATCACATAGGAATCCACGCCAAGCCCATCCGATGCCGCTCCGATAGTTTCAAAAATGGGATGCCCAAGGGCCTCTTTGTGGAATACCTCCTTCATTTCATTCCCTGATTACCTTCACCTGTCCGTCATTGCCCAACCTGATGATGGAAGAGGGTACAGGATCTTTGTTTTCAAGGGGCAAATTTACCACATAGTCCACACCTTTTAAAATTTCAGGGCTTATATCCTGGAACTGCTTTGGAGCCGGTCTTCCCGAAATATTGGCCGAAGTGGACACAATGGGCTTCCCGAACCTTCGGATGAGGTATTGGCAGAATTTGTCCGAGGCCACCCGAATGGCCAGGGTATTGTCAGGGGCCACAAGGTTCCCTGCAATGCCCACCGGCCCATCGTAAACTATGGTGGTGGGTTTGGTGGCCAAATCGATGATATCATAGGCCAGATCCGGGACTTCCCTTATATGGCGTTCCAACATGGCCTGGTCGGACACAAGGCAGATCAAAGCCTTGCTGTCCTCCCGCTCCTTTAGGGTATAGACCTTTTTTACGGCCTCCGCGTTGGTGGCATCACATCCAATGCCCCAAAGGGTGTCGGTGGGGTAGAGGATGAGATCGCCCTTTTGAAGTATGTCAATGCAAATGTTGATTTCCTCAATCAATTTTTAAATCGAATTTAAAATGTTTGGTCAATGCCAACCACTGTGTTCTGTTTTTGTCCTCTTGGATATTCCATTTCTTTAAATTGATTTCTTGACTTCCCCAAATGGGAATGGGGTGGCCTGGGAAAAGCGATGATTGAATCGACTTGGTATGCTGTAAGAGAGACATGGCTTTGAACCATAGGTCATCAGCTTTTGGTGCAAGTTTTAAAAAAAGCTCCCAATCCAAAGTCGTACTCGAGAGGCTATTGGGGGGATATAATGCACCTGCGGAACCTATGGGCAGGAGTAGCATTGAATTGACATGATGATTGTAGTTTGTGGGCCATTCCCGATAAGGTTTAAGTTGTCCATGCCGATCATAGGAGATAATCCTGCTCTGGTTGGCAATTATGCATTCCGGATGTCTCTGGTGTTCCAAATAAAGACATTCAAGCCATTTTTTCCTATAGATAAGGTCATCATCGGCAGTCACTATAATCTTGTTGGGAAAATGCTTTAAGCTCTCTACCAATTTAAGGTGGGAGCAATCCAATTGGGAGTACCTGATTTCAAAAATACTTCCCTTAAGTTTTTCCAGAGATTTGGGGATTTTTCCCCTTTGGCTTTCGTTCAACCACAGAACTATTTTTTCGGGAAGGACGCTTTGGTCCAAAATTCTTTTGATTCCAAGGTGCAATTTTTTAAAACGCGATGGAATAGATGTCAAGGAGACGATGACCGGTACACTGTCGTTTTTTTTGGTATTCAAGCCTCCAAGGCCAAAAATCGAATATTCGACTTGGTAGTACAATGAAACCGGCATTTCCTTTACTTTCATATCAAATCATTGGATGGGCAAAATTAACGATATGCAATAACATTAATATTTTTATTTTTACCTGATGAAGCATGAGGAGGGCCAAAGGCCCAAAATTTCAGTGATCATAAGCACCTACAATGCCGAAGCGTGGCTTGAAAAGGTACTTATTGGTTTAAATTGCCAAATATTCAAGGACTTTGAGGTGGTGGTCGCGGATGATGGGTCCGGGCCGAAGACCAAGAAACTGCTCGAGGAATATTCCAAAAGGGTTTTCTATCCCCTCATCCATGTCTGGCAGGAGGACGATGGATTTCAAAAATCCAGGATATTGAACAAGGCCATTGAGGCCTGCAATGCAGATTACATCATCATGACCGATGGGGACTGCATTCCCCGGGAGGACTTTGTCCATGTACACTATATCAACAAGGAGCCGGGATATTTCATATCCGGTGGCTATTATATGCTTCCCATGAACATCTCCAAGGCCATTGGTCCGGAGGACATAGAAAAGCAGCGCTGTTTCAATATCAACTGGCTCAAGGAAAAGGGAATTCCAAAGACTTTTAAGAACAATAAGCTGACCGCTAGTGGTTTTATCTCCAAACTGCTGAATACGATCACCCCCACCAACGCAAGTTGGAACGGCCACAATTCCTCGGGCTGGAAAAAGGATATCCTAAACGTCAATGGTTTTGACGAGCGCATGCAGTACGGGGGACAGGACAGGGAACTGGGGGAGCGACTTTTCAACTATGGAATTAAATCAAAGCAATTGCGCTACAGTGCGGTCTGTGTTCATTTGGACCACAAGCGCGGGTACAAGACCCCGGAGTCCATTGCCAAGAACCTGGCCATACGCCGCGAGACCAAGGTGAATAAAGCGGTCTGGACCCACTATGGCATCAGCAAGTAATAGGCGATTTTGTTTTTCTTTTCCAACCTTTTAAGTTCCCGGAACCTTTCCAGTACGCCAAGGGCATTGAGGTAACAGATGGTAATGCCTTTCTTGCCGTCCAAAAAGCCCAAGCGGATCACATAGTGGTTGAAGAATTTCCAAACGGGTTTGATCCCCATCAAAAGGTAATTGAACGGTTTTTCCCTATAGAAGTCCTCCTTGGCCTTCAACTGCCCATATCTGAGCATTTTTCCCTTGTAATCCCCGTAGTCCTTGTAACAATAATGGACCAACTTTTCCTTTAGGATGCCGGAAGTTCCGTCCACCTCCAAGGTTTCGTGCACGATCCTCTTGTCCGTGAAATGCACTTTGCTCTTTCTGAAGAGCCTGTGGTTTTTATCGGTCTGCCATCCACTGAAGTTCAAAGGCCGGTCCTGAAACATGAATTTGCGATAGAACCAATAGGCCTGGTGGGCCTTGGGGTCGTTTATCGTTTCAACAATCTCTTTTTGGAGCTTTTCGCCCACCACCTCATCCGCATCCAAAAACAGTACCCAATCGTGGGTGGCATGGTTGAGGGTAAAGGATTTCTGGGCCGTAAAGTTTTCAAAGGGATTTTGGATTACCCGGACCTTGGGATGCTCCATCAAATATTCAAAGGTGCCGTCCGTACTATAGGAATCCACCACCAAAATCTCATCGGCAAAGGAAACGGAATCGATACATCTTTCGATGTAGCCCATTTCATTGTAGGTGATGATCAGTGCTGATAATTTTTGCTTTGGGGCGCTCAATCCAGCCATATAGGGTGCGGTATTTTCAACAATACAAAATTATAACAGATAAAGCAGGGAAAAATTGCTTCATACATCTTTTTCTTACAACAATCAAATCGAAAAATTCCCTACCGCAAAGTTAGTGTTCCTTGATTTGATATCCTTACGGTTTTCCTTTAATAAGATATCCGGTTGTGGGGAAGGTTGCGTGGACTTTGGATTTTAAGTTCCGGCCAGCAGCTTTTTTGGTCGAAGGTTTCCGATCCTTTGTTCGGGGAACCTCCTAAACCGCTACATCATGCTCCCTAAGGGCGTTGTTCAGGGAAGTTTTCTTATCGGTACTTTCCTTGCGTCGGCCAATGATCAAGGCGCAGGGCACCTGATATTCCCCGGCAGGGAACTGTTTGGTGTAACTTCCCGGGATGACCACCGATCTGGCCGGTACCCTTCCCTTGAGTTCCACGGGTTTGTCCCCGGTCACGTCGATGATCTTGGTCGATGCGGTCAGGACCACATTGGCCCCCAATACCGCTTCCCGTTCCACGCGTACCCCCTCGACAACGATACAACGGGAACCAATGAAGGCGTTGTCCTCGATGATCACCGGGGCTGCCTGCAAGGGTTCCAAGACCCCCCCTATGCCGACCCCGCCACTCAGGTGGACGTTCTTGCCGATCTGGGCACAACTGCCGACCGTGGCCCAGGTATCGACCATGGTCCCCTGGTCCACATAGGCCCCGATGTTGACATAGCTGGGCATCAGGATGGTGCCCGCTGAAATATAGGCCCCATGTCGGGCCACTGCCGATGGGACCACGCGGATCCCTTTTTCCCCATAGCCCCTTTTCAAGGGGATTTTATCGTGAAATTCAAAAATACCGGCCTCCAGCACTTCCATTTTTTGTATCGGAAAGTAGAGTACCACGGCCTTTTTCACCCACTCGTTGATCTGCCATTCCTCCCCATTGGGTTGGGCACAACGCAGTTCCCCCCTGTCGAGAAGCCCAATGGCCTCCCTAATGGCATTTTGGGTCCTTTGTTCTTCCAACAATTCCCTGTTTTCCCATGCATTTTCGATCAACTCCCTAATGGCTGTCATTATTTTTAAATTTTTGCAAAGATAGGCCCCTGCCCAGAATATCACCCCCATTTTTAAGGCCATAACATTTTTAGGGTTATTTTTGCAGAAAAATTGTTTTGGCAAGAATACTGGCCTTGGATTATGGGAAGATCAGGACCGGGATCGCGGTCACGGACGAACTCCAATTGATTGCATCGGGACTCACTACCGTTCCCACCAAGGAACTGATTCCCTTTCTGGAGGATTACCTCAAGGGGGAGCAGGTGGAGCTTTTTGTGGTGGGACTTCCCAAACAGATGGACAATACCCCCTCGGAATCCGAAGTGGGGATCCAGGAACTCCTAAAGAAATTGGCGGCCATGTTCCCCAATGTTCCGGTGGAACGCCAAGACGAGAGATTTACCTCCAAAATGGCGGTGCGTTCCATGGTGGAGGGCGGATTGAAAAAAAAGAAAAGACGTGACAAGGCCCTGATCGATGAGATTAGTGCCACCCTGATCTTACAGGCCTATTTAAATAGAAAGTAGTTTATGATATTACCCATTGTAGCATACGGAGACCCCGTTTTACGCAAAAAGGCGACCGATATTGCCCCGGACCACCCGGATTTAAAACCCCTGATCGCCAATATGTGGGAGACCATGTACAACGCCCACGGCGTTGGCCTGGCCGCTCCCCAGGTCGGACTTCCAATTCGGTTGTTCGTGGTGGACACGGATCCCTTCTCCAATGATGAGGATCTGGGCCAGGAGGAACAAATGGCCCTGAAAGGGTTTAAGAAAGTGTTCATCAACGCCAAGATAGAGCAGGAGAGTGGCAAGGAATGGGATTTCAACGAAGGCTGCCTTAGCATTCCGGATATTCGGGAAGATGTCAAGCGTAAGCCGGAGATCACCATCAGTTACCTCGATGAGAATTTCAAGCCCCATAGGGAAACCTATAAGGGAACCCTGGCCCGGGTGATTCAGCACGAATACGACCATATTGAGGGCATTCTGTTCACCGATAAGCTATCCTCCCTGAAAAAGCGATTGATCAAGGGAAAGTTGGACAAGATTTCCAAGGGAAAAATCGATGTGGAGTACAGGATGAAGTTTCCCAATATCAAAAAAGGACGTTAAAAAAATCACAGTTTCGCATAAAGCCATATTTTTGCCCGCATAAATTGATTGCAAATGGCATTGGACAAAATCTTATCCATAGGCGGTAAGCCCGGACTCTACAAATTGATCACCCAGACCAGGACCGGCTTTGTCGGGGAATCCCTATTGGACGGCAAACGTCTGAGTGTGGGCCTGAGGAACAATGTGAGTGTGCTATCCGAAATCGCCATTTACACCCTGGAGGAGGAAGTGCCCCTTCGGGAAGTCTTTCAAAAAATAAAGGAAAAGGAGGGGGGCAAAAAAACTTCCATTTCCCACAAGGCCGAAAAATTGGAACTCGAGGAATATTTCTTTGAAATCCTCCCCAATTACGATGAGGATCGGGTCTATCCGAGCGACATCAAGAAAATCATTCAGTGGTACAATATCCTTATCGATAAGGACATCACCGATTTTATCGAGGCCACCGAGGATGCGAAGGAGGCCGTTGAGGCCTCCTCCGAAGAAGAGTGATCAGTCCTCCTTCCCTTTCCAGTCCACCAATCCAGTGGGGTAAAAATTGATTTCCATGGCCTTAAAATAGGGCAACTGCCGGGCCAAACGGTTCCGGTAATCCTCCCATTGGAGCGCTTCCCCGTTGGACCAACCCAGTTCGGCATACCCCAAGGCCCTTGGGAAAGCCAGGTATTCCAGGCCCGTTCTGTCCGAGATGGTCTCGGACCATAGGGGAGCTTCGATGCCAAATATGCTTTCCTCGGGCAGGCCCTCCACAAAGGTCCCCGGATTCCAATTGTATCCATGGTCCACTGGAATCAGACCGGCCCAGCTGAGGCCGTACCGGGAAAGGCTGTCGTATTTCATGTCCATATAGGCCCTACTGGCAGGGGAAAACAAGATCTTGGATCCGTTTTTGGCAGCTTTCAGGGCATTCTTGGGGTCGTTCCAGAACTGGACCACTGTCGTTTCATCGATATTGGCCTGCGCGATCTCATCCCAGCCCATGGCCTTTTTTCCGTGCTTATGGACCAATTTTTCCACCCGCTCCACAAATTGGATATACCCTTTTTTCTCGGTCACATGGCTTTCATCCCCGCCAATATGGAAATAGGGTCCGGGGCTTATGGCGGCAATTTCACGGATCACATCATCGATAAAGGCATAGACGGTGCCCTTTTGGGTGTCGAAGGTGCTGAACCCCACCTCGGTTCCCGTATAGGGCTTGAGCGCTTTCCCGTTCCCATTTAAAAAGGGATAGCTCAGGGAGGCGGCATTGGTATGGCCGGGCATATCGATTTCCGGGACGATGGTCATATGCCTTTGGGCGGCATGGGCCACGATTTCCTTAAAATCCTCCTGGGTGAAAAATCCCCCTTCACCTCCACCGACCTGGGTCTTGCCCCCGATTTCGGTGAGCTTGGGCCAGGATTTGATCTCGATCCGCCAACCTTGGTCGTCCGAAAGGTGGAGGTGGAGGGCGTTGTACTTGTAATAGGCGAGGATATCGATGAATCTTTTGACTTCTTCCACACTGAAGAAATGTCGGGCCACGTCCAGCATGGCCGAACGATGGGCAAACCTGGGGGCATCGATGATCTTTCCACTGGGAATCGGCCATAGGGGTTGATCGGCAAGGGTGTCGTTGCTTTGATCGGGGATGAGCTGTCTGAGGGTCTGCACTCCCCTAAAGGCCCCCGCCGCGGTCTTCGCGTTCAGGTAGATCGAATCCCTTTTGATCAGGAGTTGGTAGGATTCCGGACCCTCCAGGTCAACGGAATCCGATTGGTTGATATAGATCAAGCGCTCCAATTTTTCAGAACCGCTGTCGTTCACGGCCAATTCCAAGCCGGTGTGGAGCTTGATCTTGTCGGCAAGGAACCTGCCCACCTCCTCAAATTGGGGATCTCCACCGGAAGTGTAGATTACCGTTGAGGAGTCCAATCCAAAGGCGGAATGGGTGGCTATGATCTTTTGGGGTTTGGGAATCAGGGCAGCTTGGTCCAGCTGGGTTCTTGGAAAATCGATTTCCTTTTTTTGGTCCTGGCAGGCGGCCAATAGGAGAATGGCGGCAAAGAGGGTCAGGGTTCTTTTTAGCATGGCAAGGGTTTAAGGTTCAACATGGTTCTTTAGTTGGTCATACCAAATATCATATCCTTTGGCATTGAGGTGGAGGCCGTCCTCCAGGAACAGCTCTTGGTTCAGTTTTCTCCCATTGAGCATGGGGTTCCAGATATCGACAAATTCGACACCCTGGTACTTGCCGGCCAGTCGGCTGAGTTTTCGGTTCAATCGTTTGTATTTCCCCCTGAGGTTCCATCTGGAAATGCTCGGCTTTGGGGAGATCAGTACAATTTGGATGTCCTCTTTGGCGTCTCGCAGCCGCTCGATGACATTTTCAGCGGTTTCAATGATTTCCCGTTGTCTTTTTCGAGCCGAAATATCATTGTCCCCCTCATAAATGAACACCTTCACCGGCCTATAATCCAGGACCAGTTCATCCAGATAGCGCTGAAGATCTGAAAACTGAGATCCCCCGAAGCCTGTGTTCAGTACCTGTTGATCCGGAAAGCGGAGGTCCAGGTCGTACCACATGCGTATACTCGAACTGCCGGTGAACACTATGGTGGGCCTTTCGGCATCCCAAATGCTGTCATATTTTTTTTGGATGGCCACCACTTCCCCAGCGAAGGCCTCCCCATTTTGGGTATGCCCAAGGACGGAGAACAGCAGAAATAAAATCGGGAGTCTTTTCAAAAAAACACTTCTATATTCCATTTTTTAACTTGGATTATTTTGCCAAAAATAGGGATATTGGATCGATTATGGGGATTGTTTTATTGTGCCCCGGGGTTCTGACAAGCCTTTCAGCAGGGGTCCGGTCTTTTAAAAAAATTGGTCTAGATCCAACGATTCGCAAAGTAGGGGATTCGTACCTTTGGGCAAAATATTTTGGATGAACGCAAGATCTCGGCAGCTAAAGGCCATTGAACGCCTGTTGAACATCATGGACGAACTTAGGGAACAATGTCCCTGGGACCGGAAACAGACCATGGAATCCCTTCGCCATTTGACCATTGAGGAAACCTATGAATTGGGAGATGCCATTTTGGACAACGATCTGGACGAGGTCAAAAAGGAATTGGGGGACCTGTTGCTCCACATTGTCTTCTATGCCAAGATCGGTTCGGAAACCGGGGACTTTGACATTGGGGACGTGGCCGATAATATCTGTGAAAAACTGATTGCCCGGCATCCCCATATATACGGGGATGTCGAGGTAATGGATGAGGACGAGGTGAAACGGAACTGGGAAAACATCAAACTGGGCGAAGGCAAGAAATCCGTGCTCCAGGGAGTGCCCAAGGGCCTTCCGGCCTTGGTCAAGGCCAACCGCATCCAGGACAAGGTCGCCGGAGTGGGCTTCGATTGGGAAGAGAACGATCAGGTCTTTGATAAGCTCCAAGAAGAGTTGGGGGAGTTCCGGCAGGAAGTGGACCAAGGAAATCCCGAGGGGATGGAATCCGAGTTTGGGGATGTACTCTTTTCCATGGTGAACTACGCCAGATTTCTGAAGATAGATCCGGAGAATGCCCTGGAGCGGACCAACAAAAAATTCATCAAGCGCTTTCAGTATCTGGAGGATAAGGCAAGGAGCAGTGGCAGGAAGCTCAAGGATATGACCCTGGCGGAAATGGATGTGTATTGGGAAGAGGCCAAGGGACTTTGATCGGACCGCCATTTTGCAATTCCCCCAAAATCCTTCCCCGGAAAGCCCTTGAAGTTTTTGTGATACTCTTATCTTTGTTCCCTTTTTAAGCCACTGAAGTGTTCCAGAAGTACACCAAGGAATTTGCTCGTAATCTCAGTTTGTCCTATCCCGTTATACTGGGAATGCTGGGGCACACCTTTGTCGCCTTTGCCGACAATATCATGGTTGGAAAATTGGGCCCCACGGAATTGGCGGCCGTATCCCTGGGGAACAGCTTTGTCTTTATCGCCATGTCCCTGGGAATTGGCTTTTCGACCGCGATCACCCCATTGGTGGCCGAGGCCGATGGGGCAGGGGACCGGGCTTCCGCCAAGAACGCCCTGAAGCACGGCCTGTTGCTCTGTACCGGCTTGGGTTTGATCCTGTTCGGGCTCATCCTCCTCTTCAAGCCCCTGATGCACTCCATGCAACAGCCCCCCGAGGTGGTGGAATTGGCCATGCCCTATTTGGACCTGGTGGCCTTTTCCTTGGTTCCCTTGGTGATGTTCCAGGCCTTCAAACAGTTTTCCGACGGGCTATCACAGACCAAGTTCGCCATGTACGCCACCATTTTGGGCAATGTGGTGAACATCGGTCTCAACTACCTGCTCATTTATGGAGCCCTTGGATTTCCAAAGCTGGGAATCGTTGGTGCGGCCATAGGGACCCTGGTCGCAAGGATGCTCATGGTGCTCTATATGTGGTATCTGTTGAAGCGCAAGGAAAAATTTGCATACTACGTCACCCGTTTTAATTTTCGGGCCATCGAGGGAAAGGTGATCAAGAAGATCGCGGCCCTTGGTTTTCCATCCTCCCTGCAGATGTTCTTTGAAGTGGCCATCTTCACCTCGGCCGTATGGTTGAGCGGGGTCTTGGGGACCAATAACCAGGCGGCCAACCAAATTGCCCTGAATCTGAGCAGCATGACCTTTATGGTCGGTACCGGCCTCAGTGTCGCTGCCATGATCCGGGTGGGCAATCAGAAGGGCCTTAAAGATTTTCGGGAACTCAAACGTATCGCAGAGTCCATCTTTTTTCTCACCCTGCTACTCGAAATCGCCTTTGCATTGCTCTTTTTGATGGGCCGGCATTGGTTCCCGACCATTTATTTGGATATGGACGACCTGGTCGACCAAGTGGACAATGCCCAAGTGATACTCATTGCCTCAAAACTCTTGTTGGTGGCCGCTTTTTTCCAAATATCCGATGGCCTGCAGGTGGTGGTATTGGGGGCCCTTCGGGGCCTGCAGGATGTCAGGGTCCCGACCTTGATCACCTTTGTGGCCTATTGGATGGTGGGTTTCCCTGTCAGTTATTATTTGGGCCTATATACGGATTACGGAAGTATGGGAATATGGATCGGATTGTTGTTGGGCCTTACTGCATCGGCGACAATGTTGTATCTTAGGTTCAACTTTTTGACCAAAAAATTGATTTCCCACTAAGCGCATCCCCAATGGGGCCAATTCTACAAAACTATGGAACTACCTAAATTTCTCTTGGCCGACAACACCGATCATCCGGAGGCCATTTTCATCGTCCATACCCAATTTCCCCGTTTTATCATCAATTTGGAAAATGACGAGGTGGAATGGATGGAGGAGTTCTCCCCCGAGGACGAGGCGGAACTTGAGGCGGAAGCCGAAAGCCTGATCGAGGCGGCGACCGCTTTTTACGATAGGGAAATTTCAAGATACGAGGGCTGATGCGGGAAGGGATACT
>Ga0079224_100001598_pt1 | contig 26365 bp, 20 predicted proteins | sample Stecom2015_FD_80414 | JGI IMG/M metagenome (GOLD analysis project Ga0079224, IMG submission 80414) | Agricultural soil microbial communities from Utah to study Nitrogen management - Steer compost 2015 | ecosystem: Environmental > Terrestrial > Soil > Agricultural land | place: USA: Utah... | reverse complement strand
TGATCTATAAGTCGTTCTTTTGACCGTTTGGATATGTTTTTTGCCCGTAAATATTTCCAATACGCCTACCCCAAAATCAGCGCCGCCAAGAATCAAATAAAGATAGAGTGATACCCATAAAAAGGCAATTACGACGTACAACATGGCCTAATGTTTTAAATTGTTTTTAAAATGAGGGTCAGTAGGATCATAGAGCTTGCCTACCATTTTCATTTGTCGATAGAGTAAGAATATCACAATGGTGGACAACGATATAAATACCGCTGTGAAAATGTAAAATGAATACACTATTCCCGGCATGGGTGTAACAGCGTCTTTTGTACGCATAATCTCATAGATGATCCATGGTTGTCTACCAACCTCCGTAACAACCCATCCAGCTTCCAGGGCGATGTATCCCAAGGGAATAGCAAAAACAAAAAGTTTCAGGAACCAGGGTGAAGAAAGCCAATTTCTTTTCTTCCATATCGCGACGATATAGATAAGCGAAATCAAACAAAGTAACATGCCTAAACTTATCATGATCTGGAAAGCGTAATGCGTAATGGCGACAGGAGGGAGGTTTTCTTTTGGAAACTCATTTAGGCCCTTCACTGGCGTTTCAAAATCACCATGCACTAAAAAACTCAGGACTCCGGGTAGTTTAATCGCATAGTCCACTTTTTGATTCTCTTCATCTACGATGCCGCCTATAATGAAAGGCGAGTATGGTTCCGTATGAAAATGTGCTTCCATCGCGGCCAACTTAATAGGTTGGCGCTTGGCCACATCCTTCGCTGAAATATCGCCACTGATAGGCTGTAATAAGGCGGCTATACAAGCGCAGGTCGCTGCAATAAAAAAAGCTCTACGGTGGAATTCGATGTTTTTATTTTTTAAGATCATTAAGGCGTGAACACCAGCAACAGCGAACCCTGTAGCGACAAAAGCGGCCAAAACCATATGTAAAGCCTGCGAAAACCAAGCATCATTAAGCATGGCTTTGATCGGATCAATATTCGAGTAAACGCCATCATGGTAATCGAATCCGGAGGGACTGTTCATCCACGCGTTTGCTGCGACCACTAAGATGCCCGATGCAAGCCCGCTAATACTTACCAATACGCCTGTCGCCCAATGAAACCACTTGTTAAATCTGTCCCAGCCGTATAAGAAAAAACCTAAAGCAATAGCTTCTATAAAAAAGGCTGTTCCTTCTAATGAAAAAGGCATCCCGAAAATTGGACCGGCATGTTTCATGAACCCGGGCCAAAGTAATCCTAACTCGAAGGAGAGCATAGTACCCGAAACAGCGCCTGTTGCAAATAAAATCGCTACACCTTTGCTCCATGCTTTTGTTAAACCTTTATATACTTCATCTGCTGTTTTTAAGTACTTGTAATGACTAATAGCCATGAATATGGGCATGACCATACCTACACAAGCAAAAATGATGTGAAAGCCCAAAGAAAGTGCCATTTGTGATCGAGCCGCAATAAAATCGTCCATACTCGTCTAATTTAGCTATTTAAACCGCTACTTTCCAAGTAAAATGTAACACATTATCTTTTTCCTGTCATCTTAAACGACGAAAGCCTTCTCGCCTTAAATATTTTTTATTTTTCACCATTTGTATTACTCCTTTTATGCTTTTAGAACGTCTTTATAATAGTAGTTCTATAAAGACGAACAAATGATGAGATTAATAGGAATTGTATTACTTTTTGCATTATTATTAGCAGGAAGGCCTTCTAAGCTAGACGTGTCTTCATTACCACCGACTATAGACACCAATTTCCACCTTTATTTGTTGGTTGGACAATCAAACATGGCAGGAAGAGGGAAAGTGGATTTGGCTAGTAAAATAATTGATTCTGCTATTTTGACGCTGGATAGCAATGGAGCATGGGTATATGCAAAGGATCCTATACATTTCGACAAATCTTTTGCCGGGGTCGGACCAGGGATTAGCTTCGCACATACCATGTTATCTAAAGAAACGGATTCTGCTGTTCGTATCGGATTGATTCCTTGCGCCGTAGGCGGAACGTCCATCGATCGGTGGTTTGCCAGCCAGCAGGATCCCGTAACGAAAGCATTTCCTTATGATGATGCCATCAAACGTGCGAAGATTGCAATGAAAAGCGGCGTATTGAAAGGAATTTTATGGCATCAAGGAGAAGCAGATAATGCGGATGTTCGAGCAGCACAATACCAAGACAAGTTAGCCAGCCTCGTCCAGAATTTTCGGAACGATCTTTCTGGTGATTTTCCTTTTGTCGTAGGTGAAATTGGTCATTTTAAACCCAAGCTACCGATTAATGACGTGCTCAACCATACCCCTCGTTTTATACCTAATTCAGCAGTAGTAAGTGCTGAGGGGTTAAAAGACGTAGGGGATGGAACGCACTTTAATACGTGGTCGGCAAGGTTACTCGGGCAACGGTATGCTGAAGCTATGTGTAGCTTGCTAGCGCAGACTAAGTGATGCTAACCTTTGCTTAATTTTATCTAAACCAAACTTGGTGTCGTTTGTGTACCATTGATCAAAGACACCATGGTCTGCACGGTGCAGCCAAACCTGCGCGCTTGTTATGTCTTCTAGACTAGCCTGAATAAACGCACGCCTATCGTTTTTTTCAGTTGATGCTTGGTAGGCTTTGGTTAAGTTATATAGCATACGGTTGAGCTGTAACATAAAGTGAGCCTGCCCACGTAGATTATCATCAAAAAACTGCTTGCCTTCCTCCAGTTCTTCATAAATACGGTCTGCTTCAGCAGTAATCTTCTCTAATTTGGCTATACTAGATGCAGTGCCATGAAGCACGGCGTTTAATTGGATGTTTTTTTCGGGCGAAGAAACGATACGGAAATAGCCCGCGCTACCTTTGTCAGGGTTGTCCAATACATGGTTGTCAAAAGGATTATTTCTATGTCTGCCCTTTTCCAGATCCCCTATTAACGTTTCTGCTGCACGAGCATACCGCATATCTTGAAAAAGATATTGTCGTTCGAAGCCTGGAATGTCGCTTTCCTTTTGTTGCCAGTAGGAGCGAAAAAAAGCGTCGTAAAGTAAAGCGATTTGAGAAGCATGCTCTTCTCCAAAGTAGGCCTTGCAAAACCTTGTATAAAAAGAAGGGCAATCAAACGAATCCATATTCCACATCATTTCTGCATTAGCCGATAGCTCCAATACATGCTCTCTGATATTACCAGCGTTGACGACCGAGAAAACCAGGTTACCGCCGCTTAAGCTATCTACCATTCTGAAATTTTGTTCCATTTTTCGTGGACCTTCTGCCTGTGCCAGATGAGATCCAGAAGACGTAAATTGAAAATTTAAGTAGTAACCTGTCGGTTCGCCCGAAAAAGAATACCCCCTAATGTCCGCAGCAGGAAAATGGTCGCGTCGGGCGGCGACGAAATTCCGGATTAAGGAGGATTCATCCGGCAAATTGAAATGTCCATTGGCAACTAGTGTCGACATTTCGTTATAAAGCGTCAGTCGCATAAGCGGATGTTGTTGGCCCGTTACTTCCTTCACGATCTCCACCTGTCGCTTGACCATAGCATCGATTACATCGGCACGTTCTTGCGGACTGGTTGGCGCATCCGGGAAGAATTCCCAGAAAGGGATATCACGATTTCCGCGGAAACCTACTAACCATATAATATCCGCCTCATTGCGTGTAGCAAGTGTAGCGTGATAATGCCACCACTGCGTTAGCGCATCGACATGTTCAATTTTCAATGCAGGCGGCTGTTGTTTTTTGATTTGTTTCCAGTAGGCATTCCAATATCTGTAATTAGATCCGAAAATTAACATATGATGACCGGTAATGATGAGTCCGCGTTGTTGTGCTAACGTGGCTTCTCTACCCAGCGGATAAGGGGGGGTATAACTTCTTTCATCAGCGATTTCACCTTCCAGTGTATTCAATTTTAGGCGAAGCATCGTTTCATACATCGCTTCGAAATTCTCATAGGAAAGCTTTTGCCACGGATTTATAAGATCCCTATCATTCGGGAACCATGCTCGATATTTCACCGAGGGCGAAGAAATTTTGATATGAAATTCAGGAGGGACAATCAGTTGTTCCTGACGAACGGGCTCTTCTGACGTCCAGCGCCATAGCGGTTTCACACCTAAAATTGATTCGCTAAAAGTATATATAGCGTAGATGGTTCCGCGCATATCGGCACCGTTTACTATAATTCGGTTGCCATCTTTATAAACTTGGTGAGCTTCCCAACCACTAACAGCCGGTTTCGAGCCGGAATACCGATCACCTGTAGCGACAACTATTGCCGAACCCGTTAATGTATCGGTCAATAAGGATGTATATCCTAAAACCTTGTGGAGATCCCGCAACAAATCCTTAACAGCCCGTCTCACGGCCTGGGGTTCATCCGGGTGGACAAACACCGGAATGCCGCCCTTGATTATCATGCTGTCTTCCATCGATTTCCTACCACTGTAGCGCGTTTCCGACGATAAACTGAACGCTGATGGCAACTGTTGTCCCATGACAACAATTAACAAGTATATATGAAAAAATTTTCTCATCACCTTAACTTTAAGCACTAATCGAAAGGGATGGTTTCGTAGGCCGTGTAAAAGGTATCAATGGCCATCGGATGGGGCAAAAATACCGTACGGTAGCGTAAATCGGTATTCGGTTTGCGGTCTGGTAATGGAGTTGCAGACGCCTCCGCATCTGCAAACAGCGTTCGAATCTGATTTTGTGTATCTGCATACTCCACAGAAGTACCGATCAATCCGCTGTCACTTGATTCGCCCCAATATACCCGCGTTGTATCGTTAACAATTTCCACACGCTGTATAGGCCTGTTCAAGAGCGAATTCGTGTACAAATCGCCGTACGCGCGGCCCTGTGCTTCCACCTTTACAGACTGATTTCCATCCGCGTCATACGTGAAATATTCAAAGAGATAATCACGTTCCTCCAAGTCGGAAAGCAAGGTTTTCATACTATCAATACCCGACGAGGGGGCGACGTTGAGCTCTACCGAATCGGTTCTATTATCCCAATAGATTTTAACACGGGTCACATTCGGGTCGAACAATAACCACGACAACAATAGTCGGTTTTTCCCTGGAAGCACGCTTACAGAATCTGCCTTTCCAGGATAAATAATCTTGCCGTCCTTAATAAAGTCGGCGTAAGTAGCATCCATACGGCTACAACTCGTTGCGCCAAGGATGCCAAAAGATATCAAAAATAAAAGAATGCTTGTTTTCATTTGTATAAATTCATGTGTTAACAGCGTTTGGGTGGGAGTTATTCCTCCACAGACCCAAACATCGAAATTTCATTTACCCACACATTTTGTGTGGCTGGATCCCATACTTCCAGGGTCTTGAAGCGGATATAACGTACCGGTGGAGCATCTGCCGGAAAAACAAAGTTATCACCCGCCGTGGCATGTGCTATATCTTCTTCCGTTGTGGATCCCAATGGTAAGCCTGAAGGCTTGAATGAAGTGAATGTTGCCATCAATGTCCAGCTCTCCCAACTACCGTCTGGATCTGGATCTGTACTTCCCCAAATTTCGATCACTTTGGCATTACCTTGTGCAAATAGCCCAGCTTTCATCCAATATTGCATCCGGCTTAATTTAGCTGTTACGCCGAGGTCAAATGTAAACCATTGTGGTATTGGGCTGGGTAAGATAGACTGGAAATTATGGTTTTGGCCGCTGGTTGCTCGATTTCCATTCCATATCGCCGAAACTCCGGCACTGCCCGCATAACGCTTTTGCCAAGTATCCGTGGGCAAACGTACCTCTTTGAAACGACTCTTATCCAATTCCATTTCAAAATATGGCGTTAAATCACCAACTAATGTATCTGAATAGTTTTCCCAGCGATCTCTTATATATACACCGAAACGCCTCTCTTCAGGCTCAAATCCGCGTGCAGTAAATATCCCTTCGCGCTGTCTCGTGTAATACGTCTCTACCGGTTCCCATACACCGTTCGGCTCGAGCGTCACAATATACATAACGATGTCTGCCTCTGTATCGTTTTTCATAGAAACGTTCAAGCCGCCGAAATCCTCGTTCATGACTAACGTCTCATACACACTTTCAATGGGAGGTGTGTCCGGGTGGACCTGTACAACAACCGGCTCCGATTCTTTTTCGTCTCGACTGACCGCATATAGTTTAACCTCATAATCCCCTGTTTTTCCAAAACCGTCCAACACGATCTGATTGGTATAATACGTTGCTTTTTTTTCTCTTTTCACACCTGGACGAATTTCATATTCCGCTTTAACGTACCAAAGTTCCTTGCCTGGTGGTAAGTCATAGGTAAGCGTAGCTCCCCCTTGAAAATTTTCTACCTTGACATTGCCTACAGGGCCCGGTGTAGGCCAATCCTTTTCTATAGGGCTAAGTTTTGAATCGCAAGCCGCTACTAGAACAATACTGATAGCAACTAGCGATAGCAGTATACGTGATATTTTTTTGTCTTTCATAAAACAATTGTTTTAAGTTTTCTAATCTCCTTTACCAACCTGGACTCTGAACTAAAGCACGGTTAACCAGTAGTGTTTGCTCCCGAAGCGGCCAAAAATAATCGCGGAAGCGGAATGTGGTTTGATACAAAGCCCTTTGCCGATAATAATTTTCAGCCTCTTTTTGCGCAATGTCCCATCCCGATATAGTTCTGTTTAAAACCGTTTCCCCTATCTTCCACCGACGTATATCCCAAAAGCGCTTTCCTTCAAAAGCCAACTCAATCATACGTTCTCTACGGATGATGTCGCGCAGCCCTTCTTGACTAGTATATTTAGAAGGCTGTGTAGAATATTGTGACCACGAGTCCTCTACGGTTTCCAAGCCAGCCCGCTCTCTAACTAAATTTATCCAATTGAGCGCATCCGACGACGGGCCCTGAGCTTCATTCAGTGCCTCTGCATACAAAAGATATAGGTCCGCCAGCCGCATCACGGGCCATGGATAAGCTTCGACTGTATAACGATTCGGAGCTTCAATGATGTTTTGATAATGCACTAATTTTTTTGTCCAGTAGCCGGTATTGGAGTACGAATTCGAGGAAACCATGGAGGCAAATTGTCCCACTTTCGCTTGCAAGTAATTGGTATTGTTGTCGTCAAATAACCCATGGCCATACCAAATGCCACCATCGAAACCTAAATAGGCGTAATAGCGATGTTCCCGCCGGTAATTTATCTTGGCTGTTGTATATCCTTCTTTGATATGATATTTGTCGATAGCTGTAGCCGTTTCCAATTGGAAACGGTCGCTATATGTCCAGGTTTTATCTTCCGTAATGGGGACGCCGTTTTGGCTGTAAAACATCTCGACGATGTGTAAAGGCGGAGCAAGGTTGCCTCGGGTAGAAACCACTTCCACCGTTGCGGCGGTTAAACCCCGTACCATCGCCTGACTCTGTATACCACTGGTTCCTCCACCAGCCATACTATTGGGGTCACCCCAAATAATTTCGGGATTCCAGCGCTCAACAACTGCATTGCGTAAATCCATCTGTGTTTTGATTTCTGGTGAAAGCGGAAATACCACGATTCCCGGATTAAAGCGATACAATTCCCGTCCAGCTGCGTGACATTGCTCGATGGCTTCTTTGCACGCTAGGACAGCGTTGTTCCATTTATCTACATCATATGTCGTATTGAATAATGGTGTGCCGTCATGATTTGTGTACCCTTGATAAGAACTGTTACCATTAAAAAGGGGACTCGCAGCCGTAACTAAAATATAGGCTTTAATACTCTTGGCGATGGGTTGCGTAATTCGTCCCAGTTCTGTTATTTCACTGTCGAGCAATGCGGGCAATGATTCCATTCCCTCATCGATAAGCCCGATGATATAATCAAAACATTCGTCTACCGGATCACGCGGAATTTGCACCTCGTCTACAGTCGCTGAAACAGGAATATTTTCACGCATCAGCGGAATAGGACCATACATCCGTACCAGCCAGAAGTGGTAATAAGCTTTCAAAAACTTCACTTCAGCAACCCATCTATTTCTTTCATCTTCTCCTAGATCAGGAACTCGACCAATATTTTCCAAGAAGATATTGCAATCGCGGATACCCATGAATAAATTGGTGCCGCCATTTCCACCATCCCAAGAATTGTTAAAGGGATTGACGATATTCTGATTGCCTCTTACGATATTGGAAGCCGGAGCGTTGAAATCAACAAACTGTTCCCGAATCCAAAACTCATCGCTCCCCATAAATGCAGGGTTAGAAGTCAGACTGGCATGAGCAGGCATCCAAGAATAGCAAGTGAACAGATACCGCTCTGCCGTACTTCGCATATTAAAAGCGTGTTCTAAAACAGCTACATTATCCGGAACGATATCCAGATAGCTATTGCAAGAGCTCACAGAGATTATTATTGCTATGAAGAATGCCTTCATAGGCATCATAATCGCAAACTTTTTATTTGTCTTCATTAGATATATTTTTATTTTTTTTAAAAATTCATGTGGAGACCAATATTGTATACCCGTTGAACTGGGTACCCCAGGCCATTGCCAGCCATTTCTACATCCCAAAGTTTAAAATCGCTCCAAGTAAGAAGGTTTGTGCCACTTAAATAAACCCGCATTTGTTTGATGTGTAACTTACTAGAAATTTTCTGTGGTAAGCTATAACCGATTTCCGTCGATTTGAGACGTATAAAGGATCCGCTACGCATAAACCAAGTGCTACGCTGCCCATTATTGGAATTAGGTGTATCACCTGCAGTATAAGAAACGGGCAATGTGCTGAGCCTTGGCCACAAAGCATACTGATTACGATTATCTTCTGACCAGTAATCATCCGCATACGCTTGTAGTAATTGGTTCTGCAACTGCACCCCAGAAAGTTCTCCACTACTATACCGATACTGGATAAATGGTGCAGTAGCATACGGGTCTATCCAAAATGATTCACGGCCCAGACCCTGGAAAAACGCAGAGATATCAAAACCTTTGTATCCGCCCGAAAACCCAAATCCATACGTTATTTCAGGTGTTGTGGGATAACCGATCGGTACCCGATCAGCCTCGGTAATCTGTCCGTCACGATTGATATCCCGATATTTGATGTCACCCTCCCCGTATTCTCCAAAATGCTGAACCGGCGAGTTGGCAACCTCATATTCATCAACAAATAAATGTTCGGCAATATAACCCCATTGTTGGGATAAGGGATAATTAACGCGGGAACGCCACGGTTCATTGAAGTATACGGGTTCTTCATAAACAGTGAATGCGCTGTTGGCGTATGTAAAATTTCCCATTGCGGACATCCACATGCCGTTCATCCAACTATGCTGATAGTCCAACGAAATGTCAAGCCCTTCTGATTTTGCTTCCCCTACATTTGCGCGAACCTGAGCCGCCAATCCGAGTTGACTGATGTTTGGCCGTGTCATTAATATATTCTCACGATGCCTATTAAAATATTCTGCCTGTATCTGAACTTTATTGAATAGGCCTAACTCTACGGCAAAATTCCGTTGATGGTCTATCTCCCAACTTATATCAGGATTTGCGTAACGGTTAATAGAAATACCGTTGCGGCTATTGATATAGTCCCGACCAAATCTCGCCCCACGGTTTGAGTTGTTCATGTTAACATCTGATAGGTAAAAAAAGCGGTCATTGGCGCGGCCAATGTTATCGCTTCCGACTAATCCGTACGTTCCGCGTAACCTTAAATTGCTTATAATGGGTTTGATGGGTTCCCAGAAGCTTTGGTTCGAAACAGTCCAGGCTAATCCAAATGATGGAAAGAAACCGAAACGCTTACTCTCATGGAATCGTTCTGAACCGTTGTATCCAAAATTGAATTCGGCAAAATAACGATTGTCAAACGCATATGTAAATCTTCCCGATAGACCGGTATTGCGGTGCGGCAACGATAGTTGTAAGTCTTCTTCATTGGCGTTCATACTTTGCCGCATGATATAAATCATCATGCCACTCAGTGTATGTTTATCAGCAAATGTTCGGTTATAGTTCAAAGCGGATTCGAGGTAGAAAATAGAATTAATTTCTTTTGCCCCAGGATTATAGTTCAGATATTCTGTTCCAGCATCTTCGTCAATAGATTGGAGGGCGTATTCCTGGGTGCGTCGGTCATAAAATCCCACTCGGTAATAAAACGGATCGTATTGACGGCTTACGGAGTATCTAGAAGTACGGTTGGTGTTGACCATCGTTCTAAAAGAGAGACCCTCTGTTACGAATGGCAAATCTTGTTTGAAATCCACCTGTGCTAGCATTAATGCGCGTGATTGGTCGCGATAACCTTTCACCATATCGGCATAAGGGTTGAGATAATTGCCTTCGTCGTAGTTGCCAAACATGATGTGTTGCACATACTGATGTTGTTCATCAGCAGGATAATATGCAGGAAAATATACAGGGTTTGCCCGCATAATACGTTGATAGGTGGCCGCACCGCCTTCAACCGGACCTGTATAATCATCGAAATTACCATTTAATCGGACGGTTAGCTCGGTCGTTTTCGTTAGATCGATATTAACATTTGCCCGCAAATTATAATTCTTCATGTCAATATTGCTGTTGAAATTATTTCGCCGATCCACTTGCAGTATGCCATTGTCGCGATTCAGTGATGCGGTGACAAAATATCGAGCAACTTGCCCACCTCCATTCACGCTAAGGTTAACGCGTTGGTTCATCGTGTAATCTTTCAATAGCGTAGATCGCCAATCGGTAGCCGGATAAAAAATAGGATTTGCACCAGCGATTGTTTGATCTATTTTTTCGTTTGTATACGGTAGTCGGCCAAGTGGATCACGCGTCAATACCGCTTCATTATGCAATCGCATATACGTTATGGGATCAGCGAGTTCAACATTGGTCGTAGGTGTAGATATGGAGTTTTCCATTCGAAGCGATACTTTAGCAACACCTGCCACACCCTCTTTCGTCGTGACGAGAATGACCCCATTTGCCCCCCGTGCACCATATACCGCGGTAGCTGTAGCATCTTTCATGATCGAAAAGCTCCCAATATCATCCGGTTGTAACCTCGCTAGATCGGTAACTGTTAACTCCACACCATCAATCAAGATCAATGGATCGGGACGACTATCTGCAAAAGTCGTTACTCCACGGATAAAGAAGTCGGCGTTGTCTTGACCAGGCTCACCACTTCGTTGGAAGGCGATAACACCAGAGGCACGCCCGGCAAGGGCCGTCGTCAGATTACTTGATGGAATTTTTAATTCACTCGGTTTGATGGAAACGACCGATCCGATCATATCCGAACGTTTCTGTTGTCCAAATCCAACGATAACGACTTCGTCTATACCACTCACAGCAGAAACCAGCGTGACGTTGATCGTTTCGGAGGCTCCAATCGGTATTTCTTGTGTCTCAAACCCGACGATAGTAAACACCAAAACAGCATCAACCGGGACATCTATGATAAACCTACCATTTAAATCGGTCGTCGTTCCAGCTCGGCTCATATTTTTCACCATGACAGACACACCCGGTAAAGGCGCTCCGTCGGCATCCACAACAAGACCATCGATTTTTCGCTGTTGTGGAGGTGATTTGGACTTCGGTGCCTGTTGTTCTTTTTCTTTTATGAGTATATTTTTTTTTATAATTTTATAGGTAAAAGGTAAGTTTCTAAAGCAGGCCTCTAACGCTTTTTCAATACTGGAGTTTTCCACATTGATAGTGACCTTGAGTTTTTCTACGCGATCACTGTTATATACAAAGACATAATCACTTTGTCTCATGATTGATTCCAACACACGTTCAAGTGAAACGTTCTTTTCACGCAGAGAAATCTTCTGTGCATAGATATTCGCATTGGAATGAAAACAGGCGACTACAATAAGGATAGTAGAAAGGTTTATACGCATGATTATCGTTTTGTCCCATTTGGTACCCCGCCAAATCGAGCAGGATAAAGTTTTAATCAAAGTATTAAATAGCCATAGGATTAACTGACCTATGGAAAATGAGTTAAATTTCATTACTTTTGAAATATGAAGGGTTAATACTGAAACTGTTCGCAATAGTATTCCGTAAAGCCTAATATACAGGCAGCTCTTTTTGAGTCTCTCATTGCAGTGAGAGACTTTTTTTACAAAATGTTTTAGAAATTTTCGGGGGCTTTTTGTACGTGTTTTTTCATCTTTTAGTTTTGTTTATAAGTTAAGTGAGAAATAATTACTTTTTTTCTGGAATTTGCATTAATATCTACTATTCGATATTTTAAATTAAAATAACTTAAAATGTCCAGCGCTTCCGACGCATTGACGTTTCGATGAACTTTACCCCACAATTTGGTAGTCGGCATCTTTCCTTCAAACTCGAATTCAAAATTGTACCATCTTGAAAATTCTTCCATTACACTCCTGATATCTGTGTCTTCGAAATAAAATAAATCATCCTTCCAAGAGATTACATTTGAAGCATTGACTTTTTTTACCTCTAATCTCCGTTTAGCGTTTAAAATGGATTGTTCTCCTGGTTTTAATGTCCTGGAAGCACCTTGTGTATCCGTTGTTGATATTGGGCTTACCCTTACGCTGCCCTCCAGAAGTGTGGTTTGGGTAGCACTTTTTCTTCCATAGGAACGTACATTGAAATGCGTACCTAATACGGTAATTGATTGATCTTCTGTTATTACCGTAAATGGAGCCTTGGCATTCTTTGCGACCTCAAAATAACCTTCACCCGTTAGTGTTACCTTTCTTTCATTGTTGCTAAATTTAGTAGGATAGGTTAAGGACGACGCCGAGTTCAACCAAACTTTTGTGCCATCTGGCAAGGTAACTTGATATTTTCCGCCTCTCGGAATCTCAATGGTATTAAAAATAGGTTCTTTGACAGCAGTCGTTGATAGTTCGTCTTGCATATCGTCTATGATGTAGCTAATCTGGCCTTCGTCGGTTTTTGTGATAATAAAACCATCTTGCTTAACGATATCACCTTCTTTGATGTCGTTTAACCCGATCACAGAACCGTTTGCCAACGTCAAGGTGGCCATGTTACTTCCCGGCGCAATATCTACAGATTCGTTAATTGCAGCCGACTGTGGTCTGGATTCGTATTTGCTTTTGTAAAGAAAACCGCCGATAGCAAAACCGATCAGCAATACCGCTGCGATTCTAGAAAACGTTGACCATAGTGAACGTGTCCGTGTTGTGGAAGGTACATCGATTTCTGTCGAATCCGAACCATTCTCCGTTTTTAATACGGCTTTTAAAATATTCGATCTTTGTTCAGCGCTAAAGAAGTCTGCCTCTGGCGTATGTTCAAGCGATTGATAGGCGGCTTCCATAAGAGAAAATACTTCCTCATCGGGAGCACCATCGATATATTGCATCAACTCGTCAATTTCTCCTGAGCTAGCAGACTTATCAATATACTTCCTAAATAAACACTCTATTCGCTGTTTGTCCATTCTTTATCGGGTAAAAGGCCATCTGATTAAGCCGATTACTGTAAAGACGTTTATAAATGAAAAAAGGGGTAAGGGAATGCTATAAATTAATTTAAAAAGGCAAAAATTGACAAAAGGATTAGTACGCTGTTCTCAATTTGGAGTTTAATATTCTGTTTCAAAAAATGAAGTGATAATTGCATATGCTTTTTCACGGTTTCCTTTGAAATTCCCATTTGTGCAGCAATTTCTTCATATTTCAATTTTTCATGCCTACTTAAATAATAAACTTTTTGCTGCTGTGGAGGTAATTGATTTACCGTTCTTTCAATAATTAAATTATATTGTTCTTTGAGGGATGGAGTATCAATCATGTAGCTCTCTTCGAACAGCTCTTTCGAAAGATAGAGTTGATGTGTACGCTCTGTCGCAAGTCTACGAAGGTAATCGAGCGTTTTATTTTTGGAGAGCGTAAACAGATAGCCCTTGAAATTATTTATATTACAAAGTGTTTCTCTTTTTTCCCAAACCTTAATAAAGGTCTCCTGAACAATCTCTTGGGCTGCCTCTCTTGACGCTGTTATTTTATAAACATAAACAGCTAAATTTTGATGGTAGAAGTCAAAAATTTGCGTAAATGCCCGTCGATCTCCTTTGGAAATCTTATGAAGAATCTCTTTTTCTTTCTGAACCGTATTCATTATCAGGCAAGTTACTATTCAAAATATCACTTCTGTTTTTTTCTTAACCAAGAAATTTACTAGATAGGATCGGGTTTATCTACAATTAGAATCTAAATCTAGGAATTTTATAATAAAAAGCAAAATTGCATATATAAAATTTGCTTTCGTACGCCATTTGTGATCGAGCCGCAATAAAATCGTCCATACTCGTCTAATTTAGCTATTTAAATTTTTAGTTATCCTTATAATCGTCAGTTGTTTACGGATTGTTTTGTAAGTATTTGAATTTAAGCATTATATGTTGTGTGTAGATGCTTTGTATATAGGGGTTTCGATAGCTTTTATATTTATAGCTGTACATTTATGGCATCATGAAGAAAGTAATTATTATTGCGATCTGTTGTGCTATTAGTAGCATTCATCTTTTTCAATCCTGCAAGAAAGGTGGGGATGATGAAAAAGACGAAGTGGAAGAGCGCCAGATAGTGGACTGGGGAGATGTTTATTTTATTGCCTATTCCTTGGAAACCAACGCAGGAATACCCGGCTATTTTAGAAATAATAGAGAATTTCCACTGGAAATCAGTACCGACACGCAGATCATTCCTACGGATATCTCCGTAGCATCAGGCGATGTATATGTAATCGGTACCGAATATAAGGGAGAATCCGTTTCTGGTTCCCCTTCAAATGCGGTATTATGGAAAAACGGTAAACGGTCAGAGCTGCATACTCCGGAAACTAAATATGAAGAAGCGACCGCTGTATTTGTCAGCGGAGAGGATGTTTATGTAGCGGGTTCGTATGTTCCGGCAGACGGCGAAAAAAGGATAGGGGTTGTCTGGAAAAATGGGGATCCCGTTATAGTCACCGATGGAAAAGAATCCACTACTTTTGCAGATCTTTTTGTGTCAGGAGATGATATCTATATAGTCGGTCATGAAAATACGCAAGGGGGAATTATATCCAAGTATTGGAAAAACGAAAAAGCGGTTAAACTGTCCACCGAGGACGTTATCACCTACGCTAAGAGTATAGTCGTTGATGGGGCAGATATTTATGTATTGGGATATGTAGATAACTTATCGACAGAAGGTAGGAGCCTCAAATTATGGAAAAATGGAAGGGCAGAAAAGCTGATTAGTGGTCGGTCTGTGATCAGGGGAGGGAAGGTTGTTGTAGAAAATGGACATACCTATGCTTGTGGTTATGAGCAAGTAGGAAGTAAGTATGAACCTAGACTTTTCAAAGACGGTGTTATGGAGCCGCTGGAGGATAAAAACAGCGGCCATACGTATGCTTTGGATTTAAAAGTTTACAATGGCAATGTACTCGTGTTGGGTAGGATAGATTCCGAGTCGGCAATAGAATCTATACTTTGGGTCAATGGCGTTCCAGCCAATATTGGAACCCTTGGAGTACAAGCGAGTTTGGTTGCTTTTGATGTCGTACAGTCTCTCGGTAGAATGTAAACCTTCAGCGTTTATATAAAATATATTTTCATTTCTTGATCGTTATCGGAGATCGTAATTTAGTATTGCTTTGACCACATCGGATTTTGTTTCATAACCTTCTCATGTACCGGACAACTTTCTGTATGTGCCCCTTGTAAGTAACCAATGCTCATTAAAAATTCGTTTACGATTTCGCCACCCGTAAAGCGGAATGTTTTTTTGAACAGTTTTACCCACTCTTCTTTGGTTTTCGGGTGGTGGTGCTCCAGCCATTGTTCAAAAGAGCCAAATTCTTTTTGCAAGGCAAGAATTGTTTGTGCATTCTCTATCGCGGCATTTACTTTAAGCTTATTACGGATAACTCCGGGATCCGCCAAAAGCCTCGCTTTGTCTGTCTCGGTGTAAGCAGCGACTTTTTTGATGTTAAAATCGCTATAAGCCCTCCTAAACGATATTTCCTTCTTTAAAATTGTTTCCCAACTTAAACCTGCCTGGTTAATTTCTAATATCAATCGGCCAAACAGTTCATTATCATCATGGATTGGAAAACCATAGTGATTATCGTGATAGTTTTTGTGCAAAGCCTTTTTTTCTTCAGATTGCATTGCTTCTATAGCAGAACAGTAACTCATATGTTATATTTTAGATACCTACTTATATATTAGATTGGTGTAACAATATACAAAAGATATTGATAATCAATCTAGCTTTTTGTTACTTCGACTAAAAGTTGATAGATAAATATTTATCGCAAAATATCTTGTTTTTCTAACGACGTCGTCAACATATCTTTTATAACTTTAACGTCTATAGTAAATCCGTAAATCTAAAACAAGAAAGTAGATACAAAATATAATGAAGAAAGCATCCAAGGATAGCATTTCCGGTTCTGGTCGTAAATTCTGCGCTTTTCTACGAGGCGTGAATGTGAAAGGCACGAATATGAAAATGGCAGAGGTTTGTGCTGTATTTGAAAAAGCGGGGATGAAAGATGTTTCCTCCGTGTTAGCTTCGGGAAATATTCTGTTTTCCTCCGAAAAAGAGGAGGAGGAGTTAAAACGAATACTGGAAAAGTCGATGTCAGAACACTTTTCATACGAAGCCTTTTTATTCGTAAAAAGTCAGCAGGAAATAGAGACGATCTTCCGTGAAACACCTTTTGAGGCCAATGCCGAATATCATATTTATATTTTTGTGGGTGTGGAGGGTATAGCGAAAATATTGATGATGGAATTTGAAAAATCAAGAAAGGCTTCCGGGGAAGAGGCGCAGCTGAGGGGACGTAATTTCTATTGGAAGATTTCGAAAGGAAATACCCTCGATTCTGAATTTGGGAAAATTCTGGGAAGAAAAAAGCTAAAAGATTCCTTTACTTCACGGAATCTTAACACGTTTGAGAAAGTGTTAAAGAAGCTATGATTTTACCGATTTTAATAACCAAATCGTAAACACTTTTATTTAGATAGCTGTTGTGTATATAAAGAGCAACAGTATGAATGTTTTAGTGATATTAGGACATCCGCGCAAAGATAGTTATTGTGCTTCTTTGGCGATGGCATATATACGTGGCGCAAAAGAGGCAGGTACGGAGGTAGCGTATCTTATACTTGCAGATATGCAATTTGAAATGAACGTTATGGTACCTTCGCCACAATACCAACATCAGGAAGATGATCTTGTGAAGGCTCAAAAACTAATAAAATGGGCGGATCATCTTGTGTTTGTATTCCCTACGTGGTGGGGCAATATGCCTGCACTATTAAAGGCATTTCTCGATCGCGTGTTAACGCCGGGATTTGCCTTTAGAGAAATACAGCCTGATGCATTCGATAAGTTGTTAAGTCCACGAACGGCACAATTGATCACTACGATGGATACGCCTGTGCTGATTGACAGGCTATTTAATGGTGCTCCGGTAACAAAAGCACTTACCAATGCAACCCTTAAATTTTGTGGTGTAGAGCCGGTGCGTAAGATGCTATTGAGTCCTATTAAACATTCGACCGAAGAAAAAAAACAGCAATGGTTGCATGACGTATATCAAAAAGGGAAAGCGCTTGAAGGGGGCCTATTAACGCCATGGGAAAAGCTGAAGAAGAAAATAATCCCTTGGATACAAGCAATACGGCTCCAATTTTATCCGATGACTTTTTTTGCATACGGTATGGGCGCATTTGCCTTTTCCAAACTAAACGGTGAGTTTAATTTACTCGTATTTATAATAGGGTACGTCTTATTATTTCTATTAGAAGTAATGGTTGTTTTTAGTAATGATTATTATGATAGAGAAACGGATAAATTAAATCGCTTTTATAGCCCTTTTTCTGGAGGTTCCAGGGTCTTAATAAACGGATTAATTTCGGAATCTGCTATAAAAAAAGCGATGCGGATTGTTTTCGTTATAAGTTGTTTTATGACAGTTATGGTAGCTTTTTTATCAACAACGGCTTTCCATCAGGTTGTGTTGATGATTACGGCCTTATTTTTAATAGCTATCTCTTATACGGCTCCTCCGTTAAAATTTTCATATAACGGATGGGGAGAAATCGTCGTTGGTTTTACTCATAGTTTTGCCGTCATACTTTGTGGTTTTGTGTTTCAGGGAGGAAGTATGCGCGTGGTTTTCCCTTGGTTATTGGGAATACCCTTGTTTCTATCGATTATCCCCGCAATAATCATGGGAGGTGTTCCCGATCGTGCTGCTGATAAGCAAGCAGGAAAAGGTACGCTGGCAGTGCGACTTGGAAAAGAACGAGCCGCTTATCTTGCCGCCCTTTTTGTTTTATTGTCTGTTATATCAGTCTTATTTTTAAAAAAATCAGATCAGCTGGACGAAATCTACGGAAATATTATCTATGTCGTCATAATTCATGCTATTTGGCTCTTAAGCATGTTGTTTAAATTTATTCGAACGGAGAAAAAACCAAACAGGATTGATGGTATTATGGCTGTAGCATTATCGTATATTATGTGGTTTGCCCTAGTGCCATTTATTAAGTTGACATAAAAGTGGATAAAACTATATTAATTGATAGACACTTCTCTCAAAATAGGATTTATCGCCGATAGGATTTCGTTTTCTAAAATATCCAGTAGCTTTTCTTTTATAAAATGGCGGTAAGTAATCATGCCGATTTCCCGCGCTGGTTCTGGTTCGGCAAAATGCTTTACACAAGCCTGTCTTTCTGATGTGAAAGCGAGAACTGCTAATTCGGGAATAATTGTAATGCCATTGGTCATCTCTACCAAATTGATTAGCGTTTCGATACTACCGGCGTCAAACGTTAGTTGTTCATTTTTCGAATTTGTCTTTTTTAATGAGCATAAATTCATCACCTGCGATCGTAAACAGTGCTCTTCCTCGAGCAACCACAACTTGCTGATATCGATATCATCAGACAAAATATAATTGCTTTTGAGTTTACTCTGGGGTTCCGGTGCAAAAACAAGCAACCTTTCTCTAAACAGTGGACGCGTTTTAAATTCATTGGCTTCCTGTTGAAGTGCGATTATACCTACATCGATTATATCTTTGCGAAGATAGTCTGTGATTTGTTGGGTACGTAGTTCTTTTAACTGTATCCTTAGTCTGGGGTACTTTGCAAACATGCCCGGAATAAAATGATGCAGTAGATAGGGGGCTAAAGTTGGGATGATGCCGATTCTCAGTTCGCCTTGTATTTCATTTTCTGAAGCGGCGTATTTTACTTCATACTGCATATTGTCAACGGCAGATAAAATGGTTCTGGCATTTTCAATAACGATCTTACCCATTTCAGTGGGAATAATAGGGTGTTTTGACCGGTCAAAAATAACGATGTCTAATTCTTCTTCTAGTTTCTTCAGCATAATACTTAACGTCGCCGGTGTTACAAAACAGGCTTCCGCAGCTTTTTGAAAATGACGATACTCATCTATAGATAGTACGTAATGAAGTTGTTGTATATTCATATTAGATAAAATCTAATCAAAGATAGATGTTTTTAGTTTTGTTTAATATTCTTTTTTTGACTCTTTTGTATCGTAAACAACGAAGGAAAACTTAAAGAGAATAGTAATGGAAAACATTTCAGGAGACATCAGCAAATGCCCATTTCATAGTGGAAACATGGGAGCGGTTAACCACAGTGGTAACGGTACATCAAATACGCATTGGTGGCCAGAGCAATTGACAGTTGACGTGCTACGTCAGCACTCTCCGGTTGCAGCACCTTATAACACGGCGTTTAATTATAAAAAAGAATTCAATTCATTGGATTATGAGGCGTTAAAAAATGACCTCCACGCGTTGATGACAGATTCACAAGACTGGTGGCCGGCTGATTTTGGCCATTATGGTCCGCTGTTTATCCGTATGGCTTGGCACAGCGCCGGAACGTATCGCATTCAAGATGGTAGAGGCGGCGGCGGTAGGGGGCAACAACGCTTTGCTCCGCTGAATAGCTGGCCGGACAACGTGAGCTTAGATAAAGCCCGTCGTTTGTTGTGGCCTATCAAGAAAAAATACGGCAAAAAGATATCTTGGGCGGACTTAATTATCTTAGCGGGTACAGTAGCACTGGAATCCATGGGATTTGAACCCCTCGGTTTTGCAGGCGGACGGGAAGATGTCTGGGAAGCAGATAAGGATGTATACTGGGGAGATGAAAAAGAATGGTTGGCACACCGTAACCCCGCGGAATTAGCGAACCCACTTGCAGCTACTGAAATGGGCCTGATTTATGTCAATCCAGAAGGACCCAATCGGAATCATGACCCATTAGACGCGGCCAACGCGATTCGTAAAACCTTCGCTAACATGAATATGAACGATGAAGAAACCGTAGCACTTATCGCGGGTGGACATACTTTCGGAAAAACACATGGTGCGGCAGCTGCGGATACACATGTTGGCATTGACCCGGAAGGCGATGAATTGGAATATCAGGGGTTGGGATGGCGGAGTGCATATGGTACAGGCTATGGAGATGATACCATTACGAGTGGACTTGAGGTAACCTGGACCTATCATCCAACGCGTTGGGATAACGAATTTTTCCATATTCTTTTTGCCTACGAATGGGAGTTAGCTGAAGGCGAAGGTGGTGGCTATCACTGGCGACCGAAAGATAATGGTGGGCAGGATATGGTACCTATGGCACATTCAGAAGGTCGTCGAGAACCACGGATGTTGACCACGGATATCTCTTTACGCGTGGATCCGATTTATGAGAAAATTTCTCGTCGTTTCAAAGATGATCAACAGGCATTTTCGGAGGCGTTCGCAAAAGCTTGGTTTAAGCTGACCCACCGTGACCTAGGTCCTAAATCGCGTTACCTAGGTCCAGAAGTTCCACAAGAAAATTTCGTATGGCAGGATCCCATCCCCGCCGTAGACTTTGAATTGATCGAGGAGCTTGATATAGAAAAATTGAAGCGAGACGTGTTGGCATCTGGTTTATCGGTTTCCCAATTGATCGCTACTGCCTGGGCTTCTGCTTCTACTTTCCGTGGAGGAGACAAACGTGGAGGTTCCAATGGTGCCCGGATTCGCTTGGCACCGCAGAAAGATTGGGCGGTAAATAATCCAGCGGTGCTTGAGCAGGTATTAAATGTTTTGGAAAAAATACAGATTTCCTTCCATGAGCAGCACGAAGGAAATAAAAAAGTGTCTCTAGCAGATCTTATTGTATTAGCCGGAAATGCAGCAGTAGAAAAGGCAGCAAAAGATGCAGGAGTAGATATTACTGTGCCATTTACTCCAGGAAGAAACGATGCAACGGCAGAACAGACAGACGTCGAGTCGTTCCAGTATCTAGAACCTTATGCAGATGGGTTCCGTAATTATCTAAAAGCAAAAACTACGGTGTCTACAGAATCTTTATTGATCGATAAAGCACAGTTGTTGACGCTTACTCCACCTGAAATGACAGTTTTGATTGGCGGTATGCGTGTATTGGGTGCCAATTACGACCATTCCAGTCTAGGCGTGTTTACGGACCGTGTCGGCGTATTGAGCAACGACTTCTTTGTAAATCTTCTGGATATGAATACGGTTTGGAAAGCTACGGATGCCACAAAAGAGGTATATGAGGGGCTAGACCGCCGGTCTGGCGAAATAAAATGGACAGCTACCCGTGCTGATTTGGTATTCGGTTCGCATTCTGAGCTGAGAGCATTAGCTGAAGTTTACGCTGCGAATGATGCAAAAGAAAAAATGGTTCAAGACTTTGTAGCCGCTTGGGCAAAAGTCGCTAATCTAGACCGCTTTGATCTAAATAGCTAATCCACGCTTTAGATACCGACGGAAGAGCCTATACTAAAAATTAACTGTTAAAACTCTTTGTTTTGCAAATTTAAAGTGCCCTGTTGATGAGATCTTCAGGGCCTTTTTCCAGGTATTCCCAAAGGAATGGTCCGTCGCTATATATAGGGGTTATGGAATATTTGGTCTTAATCGATCAAATAGGCTAATCCTTTGGTCACCGATTGGCAGAGGTCTCGGACTTTTTGCTCGCTGAACATTTTCTCGATGAGTTCTCTGGCGATTTTGTATTCATCATGGATTGGGCAAGGATGGGCTGCGGAACATTTGCGCAGACCAAGACCACATTCTTTAAAAATATGATCACCTTCTATCGCTTCTACAATATGGATAATAGCTTGTTCTTGCTGTTCCTCATCTAGATAAAAACCGCCAGTAGGGCCCTTCAGGCTATTTATTATCTTTTTTCGGGCCAATTGCTGCAATATCTTCCCGACGGTATGCTCACTGGCATTGATTCTATCGGATATGTCTTTGATATTGGATTTTTCTCCATTTTCACTTTTGCTCGAAAGATAAATGACAGCTTTAATCGCCATTTTACAAGTTAAGCTCAACATATTGTTTGATTTTGTGCTAGCTATTTATCGTCCTAAAAATTCTCTTCCCTCCGGAGAGATCATACTAAAATTCCATGCGGGTTCGAAGACCAGGTGGAGGATTATTTCCCAACCCGGGAAGGATTTCGTGAGCGAATCACGTGTGTCGGTTGTAATAGCTTCGCCCATAGGGCAAAATTGTGTAGTTAAAGTCATAAAACATATAATTTTATTGTCGGCATCATCAAAATATAGTTCATAGATCAGGCCTAAATCGACAATATTCAACCCTATTTCCGGATCTTCCACATGAGATAGCCCTAATAGCGCATAGTCGCATTTTTCTTCATTATTTGTTTTGATATTCATAGTTGTCTTGCTTTATGTGCAGCGGTGATTATCACATTGTATACGTATAAAATAGCAGCAATGAGTAAAGCCAACGCACCTATTTTTAAAATAACTTGGTTGCGTATGATCATGCCGAGGATAAATAGTATAAAACCTACGAGATAGCTGTATAACATAATTTGGTAAATACGATCATTAAATATTTCTTTCGGTGTCGGGGTTTTCCCTTGGTGCGCTTTGTTACGATAAATCTTGTTCCAAACAATAAAGGGCATCGTTTTGAAAGTCATACCCAAAATGATAGCCGTAAGCCAGCCAAAAAAGATACAGAAGCCGTAGATCATGACCACGACGGGAAATTGTTCTTGTGGTAAAATTGCCAAAGCAATGATCAACATTACAAGAGGCAATAGCATCTGGGCAACCGAAATCAAGGAAGTCTTCATTTGCTGATCAACTCTTTTCCGGATTCTAACCTTATAAGCTTGGTAACAGTGGTTTCCGAACAATAAAATAGCGGATAAACCCAAAACTATCGGTATATAAAATGTGAAGGTCGAAAAATCAGCCAGATAGTATATAGAAAAGCTGATCAATGCTATATTGAGCAATGCAAAAATCAGCCATAGTATCCTGTCATTGGTATATTTGGAAATCATAAACATGGGGATTAATCGGGATCCCACACCGATAACCATCAATACAAACCAGCCTACAATACCCAAATGGGCATGGAAGGAGAGGTAGTCTACTGAATTACTAGGTAGTATCGGGTTGCGAAAATTCAATACCAATAACAACCCGAAAAATGTGGTAGCAAACAGCCATAGGGTAGAAGTGATCACGTACCAAGCATGTACATTCCGTCTGTTGCTTTTAAAGGAGCTACCTAAGACGTTGGCTAGATAGCAGATGACACCGATATTGATCAGGATGGCACCGATTTGCAGTGTTAGCCCCATATCAAACATATAGAAGCCATAAACCAGAAGCGGCGTGCCGATAGCTGTAAAAATAAAGGTCAGGTATGCCAATCGATCGCTGTCTAGTTCACCTTCTACCAATACGGGTAAAAGTTGATGAGATGCACCAAAGATAATCATCGTGCCCCAGGCTAACGCCATGGTGTGTGTAATAGCAAGAGCTTGTGGATTAAAATAATGTGCTCCAATGGTCTCTGTATGGCATAAAAGTAGGATGGTTCCCGATAAAAAGCCGAGCGCAGCATAAATATAAAATGGTAAAACTACTTTGTAGTTTGTCGTTTTCTGCAATCCGCCGATAAGAGGAGACATTATAAGGTAATTATTTATTTTTAAATATCAACAAGTAAACCTCGCCATCCTGTACTTCCTTTATTCTGTAGTCAAATTCTCTTTCTGCCAGTTCTTCTAAAAGATACACCGGAATCCTTTTGTGATGCACATAAAGTGCGTTGTCCGGAGGTAATGTCTCTAAATTTTCTAGTATAGTCATCATAGGCATGGGCATTTCTAGTCGACGGACATCTATTTCAACCATATTATCCTCATACTGCTTGAGTAACATTTGCCAGTCGCCCGGTGCTATTAGCTTCTTTTTCTCTACAGGAACGTCTTCTACTGGCTTATCATCAGTAGCTATTTTATAGAAAAAAGTTTCTATCGTATCTGTATCAATAGGATTGACATAACTCTTAAAACCTTGCCTTTCCAATAGTTTGATTAATGGGACGGGTTCAAAACTGTTGATGATGACGAGCACTTCTCCAGGAAGTAATAATTTTACCTTTTGCTGTATCGCTTTCAATGGATCGTTTCCCTTCGCTAACATCTCCCGCACATCAAAGTTGACCAATTGATTGGGATGTATATGTTGGAGATACGCTGGCTTCGGCTTATTATTGGCAACGCTGTTTTCAGCAGCGTCTGTTTGTGGATAATCCCTTTCAAAACCAAGAGGAGCCAGTGCTTTGAAAAAGTCTTCCGGTTTGCAGCCGCCTATTTTTGAAGCCATAGCAATTGTTGTTCTCCCTGCCATCAATGCTCTCAAAAGGGGATTTCTTAGCTTTTTAAAATCCGGACTAAGCTTTACAATCGTTTCCAATGCATCGGGATGATATTTCAGCAATGCTGCAATTTTGGTTCGTTCATTGATCAACATATTCTATTCATTTATTGTTTGTTCGTTTGATAGCTCTCTTATTTTTTGCCTACCCGAATGTCCCAACCATCATAGTCCCTGTTGGAGGTATTCCCAAGTAAAACTATCGCCGTACATATCCCCCTGTTTGCATGTATAAACGTTTTAATGAGCTCATCTAGAACAAATGTAAATAATAATTGGTGAATAAAAGTATTAAAGTACTTTTATTCTTTTATAGTTATTGGATTCTATGATCAGGATCTTCTGCACGCCAACAAAAACTACCGAACCCGCAAACTCACGACTGCACTCCAATCCCCAACGCCGTGGCGATTTATTGCACGCACTTTTGCAAAGACTGTAGATCGGGATGGTACGCTTTTAATCAAGTTTTTTCGGGAACGGGTAGTAAAAAGTGATTGCTCCCATTGAAGCTCTGAAGATTCCGGTGGCGCATCTTCACGTGATATCCATATTGCATAGGTATATTCATAGGTCATATCTCTGCCTAACGAATTGAAATCGAAGTATAGTTCATCGCTAACTCGCCCATCCGAAAGTCGACCCCCAGTGGGCACCTCTGGAACAGTCCCTTTCTTTCTTCCGGTAAATACTGGAAATCCCGATGAGTACAAGATGGACAGCTCGCCTTTTGCCACATAGTTGACATAGCCTGCCAGTTGGCCTAACAATTGTGACAGCTTAACTTTACTTTCACGTTTTAGTTCCCTATCTATACGTCCATGAGTCCAGTTTGCACGCGCTAAGTACGTCGCATACTCATTATAAGCATTTTCGATTTCTTCAAGCGAAGGAGTAGGAGTGGGGAATGTGGGGTTTCCACTCATAGAAGTAAGGATAATATCTGCTTCTACAAGTAATTTGTTGTCTTTATGATGGACGAAGCCACCTAACACACGTATATAGTTCATAATTAATGATATTAGACATATCTAATTTAGGATTTAGTTATCTAAATTTCAAATTTTACCGTTATATAATTACATATTGACGGTATTAAAATTGATATAAACAATATATATATTTAATATGACGTTCTATATAAAACTAATAACGTTTATATACAATATATTTACGTTTTATTCTAAATAACAAACGATATTTTAAATAATTAAAACGTTAAATGAAAACATAAGACCGATATAATAATTAATATAAACGATATACCAATTAAGCAAAACGATTAGAAAATAAATAATACCGTTTTATAGAAATACTACGTCGTTTATATAAAATAAATAAACGATATAATAATAAGTAGTATCTTTTTTATCTTATAAAAAGACGTTTTTTTCAATAAATACAACGTTAATTTAAATTATAGATACGTTATTTTAAATATAAGTACCGTTAGATTACCGCTTAGATCATGGAATAATACACCTTTTATTTCTAATCCGGAGGGGAATAACACCCTTCGAGAATTAATCTCTTTATCAGTACTTTACAAACCTTCGTTTTCC
>Ga0079224_100001597_pt1 | contig 26367 bp, 24 predicted proteins | sample Stecom2015_FD_80414 | JGI IMG/M metagenome (GOLD analysis project Ga0079224, IMG submission 80414) | Agricultural soil microbial communities from Utah to study Nitrogen management - Steer compost 2015 | ecosystem: Environmental > Terrestrial > Soil > Agricultural land | place: USA: Utah... | reverse complement strand
CTTAAAAGAAAAATTAAGTCAAGCTGGAGCAACACGTTTTGGTAGTGGTTGGGCTTGGTTAATTGTTAAAGATGGTGCTTTAGAAGTTACTTCTACACCAAATCAAGATAATCCATTAATGGACGTAGCAGAAGTTCAAGGTACGCCAATTTTAGGTATTGATGTTTGGGAGCACGCATATTATTTAAAATATCAAAACAAAAGACCTGATTATTTAAATGCAGTATGGAACGTAATTAATTGGGAAGAAGTAAGCAAAAACTATGATGCTGCAAAATAATCAATAAATAATTCCACGAAAAATAGTAAATTGCGAAGTATATCTTTAAATACTTCGCAATTTTGTTTTATGTATACAATTTCTATTGAAAATGCTCGTTTTTTTGTTCCAATAGGTATCTATAAAGAAGAAAAAATTTTAAAAAATACTATTCAAATTGATTGTTATTTACAATACGATTATCTCCCACCTTCTATAAAATATTTGGACTATGTACAAGTCATTAATTTATTGAAAAATGAATTAAACAAAGGTTTCGATACTTTAGAAGAATGTTTAGAAGCAATTAAAAATAAAATTTATGAAAAATATCCATTTATTAGCCTACAAATAAAAATATGTAAAATAAATCCTCCAATTAATGAAGAAATCAGGGCGGTATGTTTGGAATGGAGAGATCAAAAATATAAAGATTTACAATAGAGTAATAAATACATCTACAATATAACAATATACAAAATTAGATTTTTTCATAAAATTTGAAATTTTATGAAAAAATCTAAAAATGCACATTTTCTTTATAATTGCTGAAGAGCATCTATATCAACAACGCCGGTAGAAATTAAAATAAAATATATTAGTCCAAAAATAAGTCCAATTGCAATTGATACTATAGAAATATTCCTTGCTCTATTAGAAAACATTATTGCTTTAGCATATTCACCATTTAAAAATAGTTTTTTAACTTGAGATGCGAAGTAAATCGCTACTATTCCTAATGGCCAACACCCAATGAGTAAGGATATAATACCTAATACAAGATTTGTAGGGGGCATTACCTTACCTGCAGAATAATCTTCTTGTTGTAGCGGATCATTTCTAAATCGATTAGCAATTCCAAAAGGTGGAGGATTTAAAGCTTTGAATTCTCTTATTTTTTCCAATACTTCTGGATCTTCTCTAGCTTCTATCCAATCATCTAAACCTTCATACCAAATATAGTTATCTTCTGTTATTCCTGATTCAATCATATCAGCGAGTGAAACAGGGCCATATTGTTGATTATGTTTTTCAAAAAAATATTCTCTTTCCATTTATTAATCAGTTATTAAATTCTTTTATTAAACCCTGTACTAATTTTGGATCTAATCCCTTGAAATTTCGCATTACTCTACCCATCCACTGTCTTTTATCAACACCTTCTTTATGTAATAGTTCAATAAAAGCTTGTATTTCTTCAGGGCGAATTGGTCTAGGCATATATATTTCCAACAATTCTATTTCTTCTTGATAATTAGCAGGCTTGTATTCTTCTAAATTCTTTTTACTTTTCAATGCGTAGGATTCAATAAAATCATCTACATTTTTTGATTTTTCGTTTTTCAAATAATTCTCTACTTCTCCTTTCATGGTAGATAATACCTTAACTTTCCATTTATCGCCTGCTTTTCTTGCCTCTAAAATAGCGGCTTGCAATTGTTCCCACTTTGTCATAACTATTTTTCTTTTTTCAAAAACTAAAGATACTTAATTTAGAAAGAAATTTCTGTTTTTTTTAAAAAATATAAATTTCCTTATTGCTATACAACAATTCTCATGCATTTTTTGTAAACTATCTATATATAAATTTAAAAAAACACCCATTTTGATAATATTTTAATTAAATGTTGTATAATTGCAGATATAAATATTTATCACTTTAAACAAAACAAAAGAACAATGAAAAGTAAAATTTTATCTATTTTCGCATTAGCAGCAGGATTGCTACTATTTACTAATACCAGTCAAGCACAGGGATTTTATAGCCAATCTTACAAAGAAAGAAATAGTGGCTCATTTGAAAAAGGTGCATCTTTAATTACACTAGATTATGGATTAGGAAATGCTAATTGGGCTGTCGGATTAATTTATGGTTATTCAAGAGTTCCTATTGGTCCAGTATATTTACGATATGAAATCGGAATAATGGACGAGGTAGGCATTGGTGCTTATATTGCTCCTCGATATGTACGTTACAATTACGGCCAAAATCATATTTATAATCTAAATGAGTTCACTTTTGGTAGTGGTGTTATGGGATATTATCATTTTAATAAATTAATTCCTGTTTCCAAATTAGACGTTTTTGCAGGTACTGGATTTTCCTTTAGAGTAATTCAGAAGAACTGGCCAAATGATAGTAGTTCTAATAATAATACTTCACTTAAATGGAACTTACCTGTAAAAGTTGGAGCAAGATGGTATTTTTCGGACGGATTTGGAGCTCATTTAGAAACAGGTTACGATGGTTTAACTTATTTACAAGCTGGAATCACTTTAAAGTTTTAAACTTTATAAATAAAAAAAGTACAATAACAAAAAGGTTGATCTCATAAAAGGTCAGCCTTTTTTATTTTAAAAAATGAATTTAAAACTTATCTTTATTTCAATAATAAAAATAACAATATGAATATTGTTTTAGAAACTGAAAACCTAAGTAAAAATTACGGGAAGATTCAAGCTGTAAAGAATCTAAATCTCACCGTAGAGAAAGGTAATATTTATGGATTATTAGGCCCCAATGGAAGTGGAAAATCAACTACTTTAGGTATGTTATTAAGAGTAGTTAATCCGAGTTTTGGCACTTGGAAATGGTTTAATTCTGATAAGCATGAGGAAACTATTAAGCAAATTGGAGCTATTATAGAAAGTCCGAAGTTTTACCCTTATTTATCTGCAAATCAAAATTTAAAATTAGTTTCAGATATAAAAAACACTTCTTATAAAAATATTAATCCTGTTTTAGAACTTGTAGGATTAGAAAAAAGAAAAGATGATTTATTTAAAAACTACTCCTTAGGGATGAAGCAAAGATTAGCTATAGCTGCAGCAATGCTAAATAATCCAAAGGTATTAATTTTAGATGAACCAACAAATGGATTAGACCCTGAAGGTATTATCCAGATTCGACAAATAATACAAAGAATTGCTGCTAATGGCACTACTATTATTATGGCTAGTCACTTGCTTGATGAGGTGGAAAAAATATGTAGCCATGTAGTTGTTTTAAATAAAGGTTCAGTGTTATATAATGGTAGCGTAAAAGAAATAGGTAATGAAGAGCAGATTATCGAATTGTCTGCTAATGATTTAAACAAACTCCTTCTTATGGTGCAAAAATCAAATTTATTTAAAGAAGTTGCTATACAAAAGGATAAACTGATAGCTGAAATTAAAAAAGAAATCAGCCCTGAAGAAATCAATAAATATTTCTTTGAAAAAGGTATTATATTAAGCCATTTAGTATTAAAAAAAGCAAATCTAGAAAGACAGTTTTTTCACTTATTAAAAAATACCAAAAACCATGTATAGATTATTAAAAATTGAGTGGAAAAAGATATTTTTTCATAAAGCAAACCGTATTTTTTATACATTATACTTCTTAATGATAATTGGGATTATACTTTTCATGCCTTATATTAAACCTAGTATTAATGGAGAAAATATTGATTTAATACAATTGGGATTATTTAACACCCCATTTATTTGGAATAATATTGCTTATATTATGAGTTTTGGGAAATTACTCTTAGCTATTATTATTATTAGTAATGTTACTATGGAATTTAATCATGGTACTTATAAGCAAAATATTATTGATGGCTTGAGCAAAAAAGAGTTCTTTTTTTCAAAATGGTTAAGTGCTGCTCTTTTAAGTCTTATTTCTGCACTTATTGTCGGAATAATGATTTTTATTGTCGCATCGATATATAATCCAATGGCAGGTATTCTTGTTAATAGCTCCTATATATTTGCTTTATTTATTGAATATTTAGGTTTTATTTCCATAGCCTTATTTTTAGCTTTTCTATTTAAAAGAAGTGTTTTTGCTATTTTAAGTTTATTTGTTTGGAATATTTTAGAAGGAATTATACAAATTATAGAATTTGTTTTTAGAAAACTTAAGGTTTCCGATAATAACATAATAGCTCTAAGTAACTATTTACCATTAAAATCAAATGGTAATATAATTAATTTACCTAAGTTTAATTTGGTACAATACTTAACTGAAGGATCAATATTTAAGGAAACAACAGTTGATTTTTCCTATGTAATAGCAAGCTTTTTCTATTTTATTATTTTCAGTTTTTTTACTTATTTGCTTATCAAAAAAAGAAACGCATAAAACACTGTTTATAAGAACCTAAATAAATGTAAAAAAATCTCTTTTTTTCTTTACTTTAAAAATAATGCTATCTATATTTAGCCAAAACAAAACAATTTCTATTATGCAAAAACAGTTTTTCTTTTGGCTACATCTCATTGTATTATTTTTTATTAGCCAAACAACAAAAGCACAAGATATACTTTGTGGCACAGACGGGATAATTGAAGAACAAATGAAAGATCCCGCTTTCGTAGCGCAACAAGAAGCATTTGAACGCTTGTGGGTAGCAAAACAAAAAGAAATATCCCAACTAAAAAATGACGAGAAGAATACCTTATTAAATTCAACTATTTATGAAATTCCTTTAGTTTTTCATATAGCTCATACGGGACAAGCAGTCGGCAGTAATTACAACCCTTCTGTTCAAAAGATTGAAGACGTGGTAGCATATTTAAATGCAACATTTGCTGCTACATGGTCGGCTTATCCAGACCAAAATAATGGAGGGGTAGACATTCCAATTCGCTTTGTATTAGCACAAAGAGATCCTAATTGCAATCCAACTAATGGAATTAATAGAGTTAATATTTTGAATGAATTAAATGCAACGAATGGTGCTTTATATAATAGCTATGGAATAAAAAGTGCATCAAGTAACGGAATCAGTCAAGAACTACTTAAAAGCTCAATTCCTTCATGGGATCCATCTAGTTACTATAATATTTGGGTAGTAAATAAAATCGATGGTTGGGATGGCTACGTTCCAGGAAGTGGTGTTGCTGGCTTTGCATATTTACCTGGAGCGCCAGCACATTTAGACGGTACAGTTATCATGGAAGCATTTAATAGTGAAGGATCAAGTACATTACCACACGAATTAGGACATGCTTTTAATTTATTACATACTTTTAATGAAGGCTGTGCAACTGGAGATTGTGCAACTACAGGAGATAGAATTTGTGATACACAAGCTCATAACCTAACTTCAGGTTGTCCTTCGGGAATAAATCCTTGTACAAATACAGCTTGGGAAGATGCTACAGTTAGAAATATTATGAACTACACTACCTGTCCCGATCGCTTTACGCTAGAACAAAAGGATCGAGCTGTATTGGCATTAACCACAATGCGAGGAAGTTTGTTAAATTCTCTAGGAGGTTTTCCACCTGGAAGCAACACAGGCCCAACGCCACCTCCCATAGTTAACTCTTGTGTACCGAATCCAAGCAGTTTCGAGTTAGGAAATCTTTATGGAATGGGTGCATCATATATTAAAATAAACGATTGGACTTTCAATGGTGGTAATTATACTCAAGATCAAGAATATTATATTGACTATACAGAAAGTACTTGTTTACAAAGTGCTTATACAGTAATTGAATTAGAAAGAGAAGTGGCATACCCAATTGAAATAAATACAAACTCGAACCCTCAAAATATTCGCGTTTGGTTAGATTTAAATAATGATGGAAGCTTTGATAATTCAGAATTACTATTTTCACAAAACAATGTATCTCCAGGAACTCTTAATGGTGTGATGGACATTATTCCTAACACTGCTCCATTAAATACACCATTACGCTTGAGGGTTTGGGCTGATTTTATAAGTATCACCAACCCTAATCCTTGCGGTTCCAATATTCAATATGGACAAATAAAAGATTTTACTGTAATTCTTAAACAGCCTCTTCCAATTGAATTAAAAAACTTTAAAGCGACAGCTAATAATAAAGAAAAACATATTAATTTGAACTGGGAAGTGGGAAATAGTGAAAACTTTTCGCATTTTGAAATAGAGAGAAGTACAGATGCCAAAAACTTTGAAAAAATTTCAAAAGTTAATACACTTGCGAAAAATAAAAAGTACAACTATACCGATAATAACATCATAAATAATAGAAAATACTATTATCGTTTAAAAATGGTTGATAATGATGCAAGTTACACCTACTCAACCATAGAAAATGCTATTTTAAATGATAATAACAATTTTGAACTAAATATATACCCTAATCCGGCGAAGGATTTTTTCCTACTTAACTCCAATACCAATTTCAAGGGGAATCTACGAATATATAATCTTATAGGACAATTAGTTTTAGAAGTAAACAATATTTCATTGAATAAAAATGAAGAAATGAAAATTGATTTTTCCTCCTATAAGCTTAAAGAAGGTTTTTATTATATAAAACTTATAAATGAAATAGGTATAATTAGTAATAAAAAGTTATATTTAAAGTAATTTTAGCATCGTAATATAAAATAAGATGGGGATTTTAATTGGATCTTCATCTTATTTTTTTAACTATATTCTTTTATTTCTTTCCCAATTTACTAGCTATAAATGCAGTAGTCCATGCAGCCTGAAAGTTAAAACCTCCAGTAATTCCATCAATATTTAAGCATTCACCTGCAAAATAGAGATTTTTAATAGTATTACTTTCCAAACTATGTGGGTTAACTTCAGATGTGATTATACCTCCTGCGGTTACAAACTCCTCTTTAAAAGTGGTTTTACCATTTGCAGAGAATTCACTTCTCGTTAATAATTGAGCCAAATGAAATAATTGCTTTTTATTAGCATCTGCCCATTTTTTTTCAAGCAAATTTGCATCTTGTAAAAAGTAATTCCACAATCTTTGCGGTATTTCTTTAAACATTTTACTTTGCATTGATTTTTTGGACCAATTGCCCTTTTCTTGCATAAAATAGTTGCCTAGTTTATCGGGATGAAAATCCGGAAGGAAATTTATAATATAATTAAATTTATAATTACATTCTTTCAACTTCTTAGCCCCCCAAGCGCTAGATTTTAGAATAGCGGGACCACTCATTCCCCAATGTGTAATAAGTAGAGGTCCTTCTTGCTTTAATTTTGCTATTGGAATTTCCACAAAGGCATTTTCGACACTTAGACCCATTAATTTTGTTATCGGATGTTTTGGAAGATTAAAAGTAAACAAAGACGGATAGGGTTCTTCAATTTCTTTACCTATATCTTTAATCCAAGAGTAATTATTTTTATTAGGATAACCTCCAGAACAAAGGATAAGAAATTCAGAATTAAACTCTTCATTTTCTTTTGTTTTTATTTCAAATATTCCTGATTTTTTATTGATTTTATGGATATCTTTTTGAAGTAAAATAGGAATTGAAAGTTTTTCACATTCTTGTAGAAAACAATCAATTATAGTCTGTGAAGAGTCTGTGACTGGAAACATACGTCCGTCATTTTCTGTTTTTAAGCGTATATTTCGCAAAGCAAACCATTCTATAAGATCATGAGTAAAAAACTGATGAAATGATTTTTTAAGAAAATTTTTACCTCTTGGATAGGCTTTTATCATTTCTGAAATATTACTACAAGCATGCGTAACATTACATCTTCCTCCACCACTAATTTTCACTTTGCTTAGAACCTTATTAGTCTTTTCTAATATTGCTACAGTTTTTTCTGGATAATGTAATTTAGTATTTATAGCTGAAAAAAATCCAGCAGCACCTCCTCCAATAATTAATACATCATAAAAATTATTCTTACTCTTTTTCATAACTGATTCGAAATAAAGTACAAAGCTAAGCTTTATTTTAAATCCAATAAAAAAAAGGTGGTCATCTCTAATATGGAGATAACCACCTTTTGTCAGTACAAATTATTATATTTTTATTTTTTTAAAAAATAGAAAGTAGCATCAATATCTAAAGACATTCCTTGGAATTGGATTTGATCTTCAAAATACATTGATGCATTTTTATTCTCGCCTTCTTGTACTGTGAAAGTAGCTTCACTTGCAACATCTACACCTTCAACTCCTGCATTAAATGGAAAGGATATAGTATGATCATTAATAACGGTATATTCAATAGTTTCTGGAGCGTCAGCTTCATTTTCACTATTATTTTCCATTGTTAAAGTACCGTCTTCTCTAATATTTAATACATATTCGCCACTTTCAAATGTTGGTTCTTCTCTTTGAAATTCATTTCCTTGAATAGAAATGATAATTTCTGCCTTTTCTGCATCCCAAACACCAACATATGCAGGTGGTTCTGGTTCTGGTTCAGGGCTTTTGTCTTTCTTACAAGAATACATAAAAAGCATGGAGGAAGCAGCTAATAAGCTTGCAGCAAATCTAATTTGTTTCATAATTTAATTTTTAAACATTTAAAAGTAATACATTTTTTAAAAAACAAAATGTTTATTTTATAACCTTAGATTCATAGACGATGCAAACCATTAAAAAATTGGCATAAATTTATATTTTAAAAAGATAATTTTACGATTCCAATAAAATTTTTAGAGTAGACTACAGGTAACAATACTGCTCTATCATGGATTTTTAAGCTTTTTGAAGGAATAAAGATATAGTTATCTCTCACTTTTGATTGTGGAACTTTACCATAAATCAATTCTCCTGACTTCCTAAGCACAGCCAATTGGATTGTATTCTTATTTGGATTTAAATCATTAAAAAACAATAAGTTTTGCTCGCCAGTATTTAAAGAATAAAAGGAGGAAAATACTCCATAATCATTTTCCGAAATTTGGCTCTTATTCAGTATTTTTTGCCAACTATAATACGCATCATCTGAGTTTTGGATTGCTATATATTCTCCATAAATGTATTGTTGGCTTCTTCTTGTCTGAAAAGTATTGACAGCAAAACCAATCATGCTAGGTGAAGTATAAGTTTTTTGAACTATAGTTTCTAATTCCAATCCAATATAAAACCCCTTGTTTTTAGTTTTATATACATCCTTAATACTGAAATCATATAAATCATACTTTTTGTACTTATAGGAAATACTCTCCAATATATGATTTTGAATTTGAATAGTATTATCCAAGGGTGCATTTTCTTCCTTAAAATACTCAATACTAATATATTCTGGCAAATTATTTTCTTTGCTGGATTTAATTTTAATTAAAACAAAGTCATTCAGTTCTTCATCGTAATATACAGTTTGAGCACCTAAATAATCTCTCGAATCAACTTTTTTAAACATTTCAATATCTGAAGCAGTATTTTCCCATTGTATAAAGTGATGCTCTTTGGGAACGGGATTCCATTTATTTATTTTTGTGAATCCATACCATAAAAGTCCATTATTATTAACAATAATATTCTCTTCCATATTTCTTAATTCTCCATCCTGTAAAGGTATTTTAAACTGATCCAAATAGTGCTTCTCTAAATGTATTCTATGTAGGAATAAAGTATTTGTTCTTTGATTTGAAAGACTAAAATAAAAAAACTCTTTATTTTGATTAATATTTTTAAAAATTAAGCTATTTCTCCAATCGGTATTTTCCAAATGATTCAAACCATACTCTTGCGTTGATTCTAATTTACCCTCTTTAGTCAAAATAGCAACTTTAAGATTCAAATTCTGTTTATTTTTCAAAATCCAAATGCTATAAATATGCTCTTGTTTAGGAATAAAATAATAATCCAAAATTGTTCCTTCTAAAAAATCTAAATCCACATCCTTTTTCCATTTTAGTTTAGAGTCATAAATTCTAATGCTTGGTTTACGATCTTGAAAAGAAAATAAGTAATTATACTCTTCAAGCGCAAATAATTCAAAATCATTTCTATTTAAATCTATTTTAATAGAATCAGAATAAAACACATCTTGTGCAAATAAGCCATTAGAATAAACAAGGAATAAAAGAATGAATATATAACGCAGCATAAAAAAATATTTCTTCAACAAATATAAGAAGAATCTACCTTTTTATTATTAATTATACTAAATTCAATGTGATAATAATAAATCAATATACCCTTATAATAAAAATGATTTTACCTATTGCAATATCTTCATTAATTTTAAATAAAACATTTTTATAACATCCATGTTAATACCGTAAAGGAATTCTATGAAAGAAGTAGTAATAGTTGGAGCAGGTTTTGCCGGTCTTCAATTTGCAAAACAATTAAGTAAGAACAATGATAAAATCCATATTACGCTAATTGATAAATTTAATTTCCATCAATTTCAACCTTTATTTTATCAAGTAGCAACTGGTCGCATAGAGCCTAGTAGTATTTCCTTTCCATTAAGAAAAGTTTTTCAAAAGCAGAAAAATGTATCCATTCGTTTGGCCGAGGTAAAATCTATAGATACACAAAATCAAAAAGTTATTACAGAAGCTGGAATATATCAATACGATTTTCTAGTTTTAGCAACAGGATGCACGACCAATTTTTTTGGCAATGAAGAAATTGCATCTAAAGCATTTCCTATGAAAAGTACTGCAGAGGCTTTAACATTAAGAAATAGATTATTATTGAATTTTGAAGATGCCTTAGTTGCTACACCACAAGAATTAGAAAGTTTAATGAATATGGTTATTGTTGGTGGTGGTCCAACTGGGGTTGAATTAGCAGGAGCTCTTGCAGAGTTAAAAAAGAATATTTTGCCTAAAGATTATCCCGATATGGATTTTGAAAAACTCAATATATATTTAATTGAAGGTAGTCCTAATGTTTTGAATGCTATGCGACCGAAATCAAAAGAAATAGCTCAGAAATACTTGGAACAATTAGGGGTGCATGTAAAAACAAATGTTACGGTAGATGCTTATGATGGAAAATGTATTACATTAAGTTCAGGAGAAACAATTCTTTCTGATAATTTAATTTGGTCAGCAGGTGTAAAAGGAAATTTACCAGAAGGTTTTGACGCTTCTTTAATACAAAGAGGGAATCGTTTGAAGGTTAATCGATATAGCCAAGTAGATGGCTATTCAAATATTTTTGCTATAGGAGATATTGCTTATATGGAAACTCCTTTATTTCCGAATGGTCATCCCCAAGTTGCAAATGTGGCTATTAATCAAGCTAAAACTTTGGCAAAAAATCTTAATAAATACTGTGATAATTTAAAAAAATGGAATCAATTTGAATATAAAGATCCAGGCTCTATGGCAACTATTGGAAAAAGAAAAGCAGTTGTAGATTTACCTAAATGGAGTTTTAAAGGAGCATTTGCATGGTTAACATGGATGTTCTTACATTTAATGTTAATTTTAAGTGTTAAAAATAAATTAGTTATCTTTATAAATTGGGCAATAAGTTATTTTACTAATGATACTACATTGCGATTAATTTTATGGCCAGCAGATAAAAATAAATTAAAAAGATTACATCAAAAGAAAAAGAATATAAATTAAACTATGGTATTAAAAATTCATCCTGAGAATCCTCAAAAAAGACATTTAGATACAGTAATAGAATGTTTAAAAAATGGAGGTATAATTATTTATCCAACAGATACTATTTATGGTATCGGTTGCGACATTTACAATAAAAAAGCTGTTGAACGAATCTGTAGAATTAAAGGATTAGATCCTAAAAAGGCTAATCTTTCTTTTATTTGTGAAGATTTAAGTCATTTAAGTACATTTGCAAGAAATTTATCTAATCCTACATTTAGGATTTTAAAAGCAGCTCTTCCTGGGCCCTATACTTTTATATTACCCGCTTCCAATGAAACTCCTAAAATAATACAATCCAAAAAAGACACAGTGGGTTTGAGAGTTCCTGATCATATTATATCACAAGAAATTGTAAGAAAATTAGGGAATCCTCTTATGAGTACTTCTTTACCTATGCAAGATGAAGAACATGTATCTTATTATACTGATCCCGAAATAATTTACGATTTATTTCATAAACAAGTTGATATAATCATTGATAGTGGTATTGGTAATATGACTCCTTCAACTGTTGTAGATTGCACACAAGATGAACCGCAATTAATTCGTCAAGGACAAGGAGAATGGCCAATCTTATAATTTTTAATTAAATACTTTCTAAAATTTACTTACTGAATGTATCTTTGTTTTTGTGAGCAATTTAAATTTAGATAATTTATACCAATTCGATTTTTTACCTATTAATGAAAGGCAGAAAAAACAAGAAGACCTTTTATTTCAACAGGTAAAATATACTATGCAATCCAGTTCTTTTTATAAAAAATACTGGAAAGAATTTGATTTACATGCTTCTAATTGGCTAGAGGTATTTAAATCTATGCCCATTACATATAAGCAAGACATACAAAAGGAAAATGATGCATTTATAGCAGTACCAATTTCTGAAATTAGAGAAATTACCTCTACTTCAGGAACAGAAGGTACGCCTATATATATTTATCAAAGTAAAAATGATCTAAATCGTTTAGCTAAAAATGAAGCTTTGAGTTTCAAAAAAATGGATTTAGGAAGAAATCCCAAAATACAATTGATGCTCACTTTAGATAAATTATTTATGGCAGGAATGGCTTACTATCAAGGAGGTCAGAATATGGAAGCTTGCATGCTTCGATCTGGTCCTGGACAAAGCTTCAAACAAGTAAATTTATTGAAGCAATTTCGTCCTGAAGCTATAGTTGCTGTTCCTTCTTTTTTATTATATTTACTTGAAAACCACAATATTGCTGACTACTATCAAGAATTTCCATTAAAAGTATTAGCAATTGGAGAAAATTTAAAAGATGGCTTTGGTAATAATCTTCCTTTATTAAATTACTTAAAAAAGCATGATTTTATAGAACTTTTTTCAACCTATGCTTCCACAGAAATGCAAACAGCATTTACAGATTGTAAAATGCATAATGGTTCACATCAACATGCAGCTCTTATTTATATAGAGTGTTTGGATGAAAACGGAGAAGAGGTAAAAGATGGTGAAATTGGCGAATTAGTTATCACACCTTTAGGAATTGAAGGTTTTCCTTTATTACGCTATGCAACTGGAGATATGGTAAAACTGGATAAAGAAATCTGCTCTTGCGGGCGTACAAGTCCAAGGATTCGATCAGTAGTTTATAGAAAAAATCAACGATTAAAAATAAAAGGAACGACTTTATTTCCTCAAGATATTGACCCTATCTTTCAATCTTTTAATGCTGCTCAATACTACTATATTAAAATATTTACAAACAATTACGGCTTAGATGATTTTATAATATACTTAGATGCAAAATATTTTAATGAAAAATTGCAAAAACAAATTACAGAAAGATTGCAACATATTTTAAAATTGAAACCAGAAGTTATTATTCAAAATACAGTTGATTTTCATAAGAATTTATATAAAAATGATTCTAGAAAACCTTTAAAAATACAAGATTATAGAAAATAAAATTACCCCATGACAAAAAACTTTCCTATTATATTAATACTATTATTTTTAATAATAAGTATTATAACCGCAAATAACACCATTTTGCATGCACAAGAAAAACACATTCAAGATTCCATAAAAAACACAAATGAAGACATACTATCTGATAGTATTCATTCCTATATAATAATGGATGAACGAATAGAGAAGTTAATGCAAAAACCCAAAGTTCTCTCAACAAGAATGCGAGGATACAGAGTCCAAATTTACAATGGAAATAATCGTCAGGAAGCAGAAAGCATAAGGAATCAATTTCTACGAAACCATCCCACTACCCCAGCTTATTTAATTTATTCTAAACCTAATTTTAGAGTGCGTGTAGGTAATTTTAAAAACAGACAAGAAGCACAAGAAATGATTAAAAAAATAAATAATCAATTCCCTAGCATGATTGTTCCAGAAGTTATATTCAGAAATTAAAAATCGGTTCCTATAGAAATATGAAATCCCCATTCTTTGCGTATATTATAAGCCACATCAACTCTTAGGAAATATCCTAATAATTTCGTGCGTAAACCTCCACCAAATGCCATTGCTAAACCTTGATCGTCAGAGTTTGGTATTTTAACATCTACTGAGGGGAGTCTTTGTCCTGAAGGCCATGTAAAATGATAATCTCGCGACAAATTCTCTGCATCAGGGATTAGACCTTCCCAAGCATTACCAGCATCAAAAAATAATACTGTCTGTAAGTTCTTAAAGAATCCCGATTCTGTTTGCCAATTAGTAAAAGTAGTTATTATTGGGATTCTTAATTCTGCATTCAAAACAATATAGCTATTACCATTTCTACTATTGATTGAATATCCTCTCATATTAGTAGCTAAACTCTGGAAAGCATAATAATTTTTCCCGGAAGGTGGCAAACTTAAATTTGGACTTCCATTTATTTGATTTTCAACTCCACCCATTTGATACATAATTTTTTGTTTACCAAATGCGTGTGCGCTTGCAACTCTAAATGCCGCAATTGAATTCCTATAAATACCTTGATAATATCTAAAATCTAAACCTAAATTGTAAAAACCTCCCTTGGCTCCGTTTTTATCACCTTGATTAGGCAAAGTATAAATTTCATCATTTGTGTATAAAGGAAGGAAATAATCTCCAAATAATTTAAAACGCATTCCTTTCCAAATATTTATTGCGGGATTAATGGTATTATCGTGTATAAACTCCAATCGACTTAAAAAATAATAACTTTCTGCATTAGGTAACAATAATCCCAAAGGACGATCTGCCTTAATCAACATTTCATCATGTCTCAAGCCTGCTTCCAATTGTAAAGCCTGTACAGCATTAAATGGATAACGTCCTTTAGCTTGCAAAAAAGTGCTATTTATCTTCCCTGGCAAACTTATAGCTGGTGAGCTAGGATCAATTAAAAAATTATATTGCTCCTTATTTTCTTGTCGCATTAATTGAACAGACCAATCTATTCTTCTTTTATAATTTTCATATTCTAAAAAAGCGGTATAATCACTCAGATTTGCTCCCAATTGCAAGCCTGCATTTATTCGATAATCTTCTAATGCATCAAACAATTCAGCAATTATTATCCCTGATAAAATAGGTGTTCGATATTGACCAGCTTGAAAGTTATAAGATTGATATCTAGTGAAAAGATTAGCATAATCGAAACGAACTCCTACTTGAAAAGTTTTAAAATTGGGTAAATAAGTAAATGGTCTAATTTTAATATAGGTGCTGTCAACAAAGATTATTTCTTTATTCTCAGCCAAGGCTTTTTCCTCACGTTTTTTCCATGAATTCAGTTCTTTATCTTCATGAAATTGTCTATTCTCACTCTTATTAATGTGATAATAATCTCCTGTTTCAACAATATGCTTAAGGTTGCGTACATTCTCGAATGTTCCTTTTAAAAAAGGAAAAGGTCGCTCTTTGTTTAAATCTCTTTGATTTTTAATATAAACATAATCTTCAGTAGCATTATCTTTCCAATTTCTTTCTCTATCTTTTTCAGGATAGTCGATTTTTTGAAAATAGAAATGAAAAGAATCTTTACTTGCAATTACCTCAGCAATGCTTTTACTAGCTGCATTATAGTTATGGCTTAAAATATCGGTACTATAAAAAGTATGTGGAATTGTGAAGGCAGTATCTCTATTTTCGGCATTTCTCGAAAAATAAACTAAATATCTATTTTTAATTCCTGATTTATCTGATAAAAAAGCAAAATGGTCAGGACCATAAGGTATTACTTCTTCAACAAGCCCATACTCTTCCTTAGTTAATTGCAATAATTCATTGCTCTTTGTTGTAGTATTATAAAAGAAAGCTTGTGTTCTACCTTTTGTCAATTCATTTGGTAGAGGTTGAATATTCATAAAAGGTTCTGTTCTATTACTTAAAAAAACAATTCCTTTTCTAGATCCTCCAGAAACATAAATAGGACTATGATCGTCCCATGCATCATCTGTAAGTTGCTCAATTTTAAAACCTCTTAATGTCATTCCAAACAAATCACTTTGTCCATTTTTTATAGCTGAGAAAAGTAATTGTCTATCGTCTTCCATAAAGGTAAAACCCGTTACTCTATCAAAACGAGATTTGGGAATAATATAATTTTGGATTTGTGCTTTTATAGCATCATAAATCCTTAAATGTATTCTTCCGTTTTTTTCATAAACCATTCCTAATTTAAATCCATTATTACTCCATGCAATTAAAGGGTAATCAGGATCACCCTGTTCAGTTAAGTTTTTTCTACCTCCTTTTAAAATAGAAGAACGAGCTTCTTTTTGGTTTTTAGCATCTGCTTTTTGAATTACCACTTCGTACTCCCCTTCTCTCCAAACGGTATATGCAATATCAGAACCTCTAGGAGAAACTTTTAAAGAACGTATTTCTTCATAGGAATGATTTTTTGCTATACTTACTAATAAAGATCTATCATTTTCATAAAAATTTCCACCTTCTAGTCGCTGAATATTTTTTAAAACTATTTCAGAAAATAAATTTTTCAATTTTATATCTAAAACTTCCTTACTTGCTTTATAAAGATTTCCTTTAGTATTTGCAACTTCTAAGAAACCATGAATTTTTTCTATTTTTTGCTCTTCAAACATATATTTCCAGAACATTTTCCCAACAAATTCAGGATTATCCCAGATTAATGCATCAAAGACTTGATAATATTTTGAAGAATCTATAGCAAAACCATTTAAATAATTACGTAAATATGATTCATCTTTAGATGTCCATTCATCCACAATAAAATGAATAAATCCTTCACTTAACCAATAAGGCAAATCATTTTCGTTCAAATCACTTTTATTTGTCAAAGGATTTCCCCTAAATATTATATCATTAAAATATAATTTTGCAAACCCCTTTCTTAATTGCGTTTTAAACGATTCATAATTTCCATTATAAAAAACTGATAATTTGTTTGCTTCTAAACGTATTTCCTCTTCGGGATTAAACTGTGCAACCTGATGTTCTACTTTATATCCTAAATTAGATTGATGAAAGTCTCTAAAATGATTATAAATAAAAATATGCAAAGGTTCCTGCAAGAGAACACCTAATTCTCTTTGAATTTTCAACAAATCATTTTCTGCCTGTTCTGAAACGTAACGTGCTAATTCCCTACCTGATCTATCATAATAATAGACAATAAAATCTTCTGATTCTATAATCTTCCAGTCAAAATCTCTATACTGGATTTTATTTTTTCCAAAAGTTTCTAATCTAGCCTGTGCATGCGATTCAAATTGTACCCCTTTAAAGCAATACAGAAAAAGTATTAAACAGAAATATGATTGTATTTTCTTCATCTACACAGAGCTTAAATTTTACAAATTATTTGGTATTAAAAAAATTCATTGTCCTTTCCAATCCAATATGTACAAATGACTCAATTGCTTCTACAGATTTAATAATAGTATCTTGCACCATAGGAAGCTCATTTTTATCCCATTTTCCTAAAACAAAGTCTACTTGTCTTCCTTTTGGAAAATCGTTACCTATACCAAAACGTAATCTAGGGTATTGATTCGTATTAAGCACTTCCTCAATATTTCTCAACCCATTATGTCCAGCAGATCCTCCTTTATTTCTTAATCTTATGCTGCCAACAGGCAATGCCAGATCATCAACTAAAACCAAACAACGATTTAAGGGAACTTTTTCTGCATCCATCCAGTACTTCATCGATCGTCCACTTAAATTCATATAAGTAGTTGGTTTTATTACAATTACTTGCTTTCCTCTTATTTTTAATTGAGAGCGAAAAGCCAAACGTTCATTTGTGAATTTCCCCTCATATTTAATAGTTAAAACATCGGCAATATCAAAACCAATATTATGACGAGTCATATCATATTCAGCACCAATATTGCCAAGTCCTATAATTAAAAACTTCATGTGTTATTTTCTAGTAGTTACTTGTTCAATTCTTTTTTCATAATTTTCACCCTGAAAAATCCTATGAACGTAAATTCCTGGAACATGGATAAAATTAGGATCTAACTCACCAGGTTGCACTAATTCCTCAACTTCTACAATATTTATTTTTCCAGCCATTGCCATAACACTATTAAAATTACGTGCAGTTTTATTAAAAATAATATTACCCATAGTATCTCCTTTCCATGCCTTAACTATAGAAAAATCAGCCTCAAAGGCTTCTTCCATTAAGTAGTCTTTTCCATTATAATTTCTAATTTCCTTTCCTTCAGCCACCTCTGTTCCAACGCCTGCAGGAGTAGGTATAACTGGAAAACCATAAGCTGCAGCTAAACAACGAGAAGCTAATGTTCCTTGTGGCACTAATTCCACTTCTAACTCACCACTTAACAATTGACGTTCAAATTCTGCATTTTCACCCACATAGGAGGCAATCATTTTTTTAACTTGCTTTGTTTGTAACATTAAACCAATTCCAAAATCATCCACTCCTGCATTATTGGAGATACAAGTAAGATTTTTCACCCCTTTTTTTATTAAAGCTTGAATGGAATTTTCAGGAATTCCGCATAATCCAAAACCTCCTAACATTATGGTTGCTTCATCAAAAACATCTTTAACTGCCTCATCAGCATTTGCTACCACTTTATTAAAACCTGATTTGTTCATATTTTAAATTTTATAGTATTTTTTAGCTAAGATAAGAAATTGCAAGTAAAATAGGGAAAATACTTATATTTTTTAACTGATTTTAATAATTTAAAATTTACTCATTATAATTTTAAAAATAGCAAAGCATTTAGGTTTATATAAAATGATATAAAATGGAGTTAAATCAAAATTAAAAAGAAAAAACAAGAACAAATTATACTTTTCATCCATATATTTTCTTGAACCATGAAATAAAAGCATCAAAAGACAATTCTAATAAATTTCAATAGCTAGCAAATGAAATATATCCTATATTTTATTCTTTTAGAAATGGAAGAGTAACTTTTATTACTAAACGTCAGAAATTATAATGCTAGTTTTACAATATATAATTTTAAACATTCCTAACCTTTATCAAGCAAAATGCTTATTGCTTAAAGAAAGGAATTTCATCTTAAATTATGATAAACTGTTCTTAATAAAATATACTGATACCTATTTGGAATTAATAATTACTTAAAGATAAAAGTTCCATTTAAATTCAAAAATCGTATTAATGCAAGGCTATAAAATTATGCATACTCATTAAGTTCTTTTTATTTTACTAAAGTTTATTTTTAATAGTATAAGTTTTAGGAATAGAAAATGGTGTTTCTATAGGAATATTTAAATTATGACTTTTAAAGCGAAGCGTTACAGCAATTTCAGTATTATCATTTTTAATTGAAATATTTTTATCTAAAGCTAACATTTGATTACTCCCAATGTTTTCATAATTATCTAAATTAATTTCTGCAAAAAATTTCTCTTTACTATTCTTTAAAGTAATTTTTTTAATAACTTTTTTACTCTGATCAAAATAAACTGTTTGTACATAATCTTCTTTATCTAAATCGAAGATACTTAATACACCATCCACTTTACGATTTTTTATTTCTCCATCTGTAAAAATTGGATTTCCTAATAATAAATTTTCTATATGTTCAAATTCTAAAGGTAAATTTAATTTCTCTTTGGTTTCTGAAAAAGACAATACGAATGCATTTCGATCCAAACGAGTTAATGCTTGAATTGTATCAGGACTCACTAATGCTCTTCCCACTTCAGCGATTCCCATTGCAACAATTGATGCCCATATTTTCTTATCTTTTTGCATGCGTAAATTTAATGTTGCATTTTGATCTAAATCTTTTGTTTTCAAATAAATATCAGCTTTTCCTTGAAAAGTAGTATAAGTAAAAACATGTTCTAGAATTTTTTCAGCAGACCAAAAATCTTTTTCTTTTAGCTCCACCATTGACTCTTCTTCTTTTAAATCTTTAGTTGTTTTACAAGCAGAAAACATCAAAATACTTATCAGAAACAAAGCAATAATTTTATTCATATCTATATTTTTTCTCTTTTCAAATGTACAATTATTTATTTTCATCTTGATCAATTTTTTCTAATTTTAAAGCCTCTTGCATTTCTTTCATATCTTCAAACCTACCCTCTTTTTTATAAAAATCAATTGCCCATTCATACAGCTCCCAATTTTGAGGAAAATAGGAAATTGCAACAAATAATTCAGATTCAAAATTTTTATCCTTCTCTCGTTCTAATACTTTTAAATAAAAACTTCGAAAGTTATAATCTAAAGGAAAATTTGCTAAGTATTTTGAAGAAGTTTTTAAAAATATCTGTGTATATCCTTTATTAAAAACTGCTAAAATATACTCTTTAATTTTTTCTTCCACTTGATTTGCATCAATTCGATTCAATACTTGCATTAAAGTAGATGCAAATAATTGATTCCATTCTTTGGATAATTCAGGATTTAATATTATATAATCCCATAAGGTATATATATTTTTTAAAACAATTTTTTGATTATTCATACGATCAATAATCTCTTTAGCTGTTCTAATATCATCTCGAGAAATACTATGTAAAAACAAAGTATTAGAAACTTCTACAAATTCAGGAAAATCATGAAACATTTTTTGTAGCCACTGATAAGCTTTTTCATTTTCACCCAAGTGTTCAAATAGGGAATGTTTTAAAAAATAGTAATGTAAATCATCTGGATTTTTTTGAATCAAATAATCAATTAGAAATAATGCTCTTTCATCCAAATTATTATCTACTAAAATTAAAAGAGCCAATCTATTTAAAGAGTTGCTAGAAAGTGGTAAGTTTTCAATTAAAAACTCTTTATCCATCCTCGTAAGCTTTGTTAATCGATACGCTAATAGTAGATTATGAAAATATATAGAATTATTATTTTCTTTTTCTAAGAGGAAATAAGCTGATTTTTTATAATTTTTATACAAAGCTAAATTTTCCTCAATCTCCATTTTTAATTCCCAATATTCTTTTCTATATTCACTTTTATTAATTAATTTTTTAATAATAACATAAGCTTCAGAGTAATCTTGTTTTTTAAAATAAGTTTTCGCACTATAATATTGTGCTATTGGATTTTGATTATGTTCTTGGGGTAGCAATCGCCAATAATACAAAGCAGAATCCCATTGTTCTTGCAAATAAAAGGTCCATGCTATTTCAAAAGTATCTTTATAAGATGTTTTTTGAATAAAAGTAAAGCCTTTTCCAGAACACAATAAAATCATGCATAGGAAAAGGCTTATTTTTTTATAAAAATTGAATTTCATGAAAACTATTGAACCGAGTACGGACCAAAGTTAACATTTTCTGCAATTTTTTCATATTTTGAATATTCTCCTAAAAAGGCATCTTTAAAATGGGCACCATTCACTTCTGAACCTTCTTGGATAATAGAATTTTCTATAATTGATTTTTGAATTTTAGATCCTTCTTCTATAGAAACATGAGGTCCAATGATACTATTTTCAATCTTAACATTTGCACCAATATAAACCGGAGGAATAATTATTGAATTATTAATCTCTGCAGTAGCATCTTGTAAATTTTCAAGATCTTTTTTAATTTCTAAAATTCCTTGATTTGTATATAAAGTCACTTCCTTATTACCGCAATCCAACCACTCCTCTACCTGGTCTGTGTAAAAGTTCAAACCTTTTTGCAACATATTTTCCATCGCATTCGTAATCTGAAACTCTCCACCTTCTTTAATATTATTATCTACTAAATATTCTAATTCTTTACGTAGATTAGCGCCATCTTTAAAGTAATACACTCCAATAATAGCTAAATCAGAAATAAACTCTTTAGGTTTTTCCACAAATTCTGTTATTCTTCCTGATTCATCAAGATTAACAACACCATAAGCCGAAGGATCTTCAACTTTTTGTGTCCAAATAATAGCATCTTTATCTAAATCTATTTTAAAGGAAGCTTTAAATAATGTATCGGCAAATGCTATAAAAACAGGTCCTTCTAATTGCTCCTTTGCTGTTAAAATAGCATGTGCAGTTCCTAAAGTTTCTTTTTGATAACAAATAATCCCTTTAGCATCAAAAGAACTTGCAACATCTTGCAGCATTTTTTCCACAGCTTCTCCAAAATGGGGACCAATAATAAAAGAAATACTATTCACCTTTACATTTACAGTTGATAAAATATCTTCAACTAATCGTTTAACTATTGGTTTTCCTGCTATAGGCAGCAATGGTTTTGGAGTTGTTAAAGTATGAGGACGCATTCTTTTGCCCATACCAGCCATAGGAATTATAATGTTCATAAATGATAGTTTAAAAGTTTACAATAACTAATTGCAAACATAAGAATAGAAAAGCTTTTATAAAAACATAGTATTAAATACTTAGAGATAAAGAAAGTTCAAAATATCGTTTAGGTAAAGGACGAAAAGCAATAATCTCATAGCTAGTATTGGCAATATTATAAACATTAATACTAGGACTAAAACTTATTTTTTTCCAATTTAAGTCTGCAGAAGCTCCTAAATTCATCAAAAAATAGGGGTTTAAATAAGCTGATTCATCAACTGTGGTAAAACGATATCCTACATAATAAAACTGTTTATGCAAACCAAAATTCTTATATTTTAAGTAGAAATTTCCATTAAATTGATAACGCGGTGTATAGGGTATTTGTTTATTTAAATCTGCAGAATCAATTATATAAGATTCTAAAGTTGTAGCCAAATTATAAGCAGTTGTTCCCTGAATCTCAAATTGCCATTTCTCTTTCTTCCATTTTATGCTATGTTCAGACTCTATCCCTCTATTATACACTTTAGCAATATTATAAGGTGTCCATATGGTACCACCTAACCAATAAATCCAATTTTTAACTTTTCTATTATATAAAGCCACACTTTGTTCTAACTCGATATTTTTCTTTTTCCATTTATGACCTATATATATATCCCCACCCCATCCTTTTTCCGGTTTCAACTCTTTATTTCCTCCAGGAAATAGATGCAAATCTATTAATGTTGGCTTTCTAAATCCTTTTTCAATATTCAAGCCTAAATAAATTAAATAATTAGATTCGTTACCATCTAGAATATTAAACTCTTTTCTAGCAGAAAAGCTTGGTAATAATGTTGCTGACACATCTTGATCATAATCTAATCCCAAAGAAAAATCAAACAACAAATCACTAGGTTCATGTTCAAATTGTACTTGTTGACTAAAATATAAGGAAGCATTTTTGAAATTTTGTTTTTTATAATTATTAATGACCTGAATCCAAGATATTTCAGATAAAATTTGACTTTTTGCTTTGATTATCCAATGAGAATTTCCTAAATAATTATGATACGACCAATGATTTAACCATTGTATATTTCCATGGTCATATGGAGCAAATACCTCATTTTGCCAATCTTTATAGTTATAATTTTCCGTTGAAAACTGTAAGGAGGATTTGCCAAAACTATTTCTAATATTCTGTTGATAATGCAATTGCATTTTAACAAAATCACTTTCAAGATATTTTTGAGAGTGCGATTCAAAACGAGCAGCAGGAATTTCTTGTTTATTTTTATGCATCCAAGCATGTAATGCAAATTCCCCATTATTTTTTGCATTTAAATTCCAATAATGATTGCTCATCCATGCAATTTTTTCAGATGTAGCATGTTCTAGAAAAACACTTTCACCTTGAAGTGATTCATATTTAAATTTATTTTTTAAATTACTATATGCCAGTTTAATATGATGCTCCGAATTTCCTATTCTCCATGCTAGCTTAGTACCAATATCATTGTTTAATAAATTATTTGTTTTTAATAAAAATTGTGCAAGTACGTTTTTGCTTTCAGAAAGTCTATTATTATATAATTGAAGTGCACCTCCCATAGTGCCTGCACCCTGTATACTACCCTTCCCTCCGTACATTATCCATGACTCATCAAAGAAAAAATTAGGAAAACTATTTAAATCTGTCATTCCTGACTGTGTATTCCGAATGGGAACATCGTTCCAAAACAAGCCTGTTTGTGCTGCCGATGCACCACGAATGGAAAGTGTTGCACTGCTATTAATTCCACTTGATTGCACATAGGCATTGCTATGATACTGCAACCAATTATTTAAAGGCTTTAGGAGATCATTCGCATCTTCTGCAACACGAATTTCAAGTTTTTTTATCGTTTTTTCTCCTTTTCTATTTTCATCTATAGCATTTTCTTTTATTTGAACTGCTTTTAATTGTTCTGTTTTTATACTATCTTGCCCTTGAGAAAAACTAGGAAATAAAAAGAATAGGAAAAGAATAGAATTTCTCATATTTTAGACCAACAAAAATAGCTATTGATTATATTGCAAAGGTAATGCACACCATGCTTATAACAAAATTGCAATTTTTTAACTTCTATAATTGTTTTTATCAATTCTTAATTTGCAAGCTTTATGAAATATACACTGTTTTTATTGTTATTCATTTTAGGATGGAATCTTAATGTATTTTCACAATATCATGAGGATGATTTTGATTACTATCTTGAGGAGTTTTCCAATTTCTTTAACCTAGAAGAAAGTCAATTAACAGAAAATGGACATGTTATTATTAATATGGGTTCTGCCAGCTCTGGAAGGTACGCTTTTTTTATACAAGAAGTGGAATTTCAAATAGAAACAAGAGCTAAAGAACCAGGTTGTGCTGATATTTGTCCTGAAAGAACTTTGCTGTATATTAAATGTAAAGAAAATCGAAATTGCATTTACGATCCAGTATTTCCTGATTTCACTCAAAATCAAGCAATTGCTGAGATTATACCTGTTGAACAAGGAGTTTACGCTTACTTGTTCTTATTAGATTTAAAAGAATATTTCCTTCAAATCAATAAATAATAAACATGCACACTTTTCGCAATTTCCTCCACTTTCTTAGAGAGCCTATAGATAGAAAAGACTCTACAGGACTATCTCCATTAAAAGTATTTATACTTTTATTAATAATAGATATCATTCTTATGCTATTCCTGTCTTACGGGATAAGTTTATTCGAAAATAAAGGCTGGATCGATTTAGAAAATCATGCTGTAACACAATTATTTATAAATTTTCCATGGTATTGGATTATTTTATTAGCTGTTCTATTAATTCCTTTCTTAGAAGAATTAATATTTCGCTTCCCTCTTCGTTTTGAAAAGAACTATTTATTACAAGTTCCTATCTTATTAATTTCAGGAAAAGACAAGAGAAAAAAGCAAACTTATAAAAATATTTGGGACAAGTACTTTGGACAGATATTTTATTTATCCGCAATTACTTTTGCTTTAATGCATGCTTTGAATTATAATTGGGATAATACCAGCTTATGGTTAAGTCCATTATTAGTTCTGCCGCAATTTATCCTAGCTTTATTTATGGGTTATTTAAGAGTGCGTTTTAATTTCTTTTTGGGTTTTTTATTTCATGCTATACATAATTTAATTTTCATTGGGTTTAGTTTAATTAATACTGGAGTGAATAATAAGGAAATAGCCACATTTGAATATGATTCAAACAAAATAACCATACAACAAGTAAATCAATCAAACTCTTCTTCTAAACATATAGGTCCAGACACTTTAGCTTTTGAAAACATGAGTGTTAAAAATATTATAGAAAGCATTTTTTCAAATCAACCTACTATAATCACTACTAATAATGTCAATTTATATAAAAACACCTATTTAAATTTAAGTTTTAGTAACACTACTCAACTTGATGATAAACAAAGAAATAAAATTATTATGGAGTCTTTAGCAGAATACCTACAATTTGATTATAATAAATACCCTAGTTCTCAATACAGATTTACAATTTCGATTTCAAACGAGGAAATTCTTAAAAATCATCACTCTTTAAGCAGTTCAAATAATGTAAATATAATTTTTTCATCTAAAAACGTAATTTTTGAAAATATACCATTATCAGAATTAACAGAAAACTTCAAAACATATTATCCACATTTTTTCAATTATATTGGAAAAGACACTCTACGGTATAATTTTCAATTTACATCAGACAATTTGGATACTATAAGGGAAACATTGAAACAAGAATATGGATTATTGATGGAAAAAACAGTGATAGAAGCTGATTCTATTCATGTTCAATTTAAATAGCAATTAACAATATTAAAATCACCTGAATTTAAAGTAAATCGAAAATACCTACTCACATATTATATATCAAAAATTAAAATAGGCATTACACAGTTTAAGAAATGCTTTATTATTCATGGTTTAATAAAATATAAAACATGGATTTTTTATTGCACTGCTATAAAATCAAAAAAAGTCCGAATTTTAAAATTCGGACTTTTTTTGATTTTATAGCAGT
>Ga0079224_100001595_pt1 | contig 26399 bp, 22 predicted proteins | sample Stecom2015_FD_80414 | JGI IMG/M metagenome (GOLD analysis project Ga0079224, IMG submission 80414) | Agricultural soil microbial communities from Utah to study Nitrogen management - Steer compost 2015 | ecosystem: Environmental > Terrestrial > Soil > Agricultural land | place: USA: Utah... | reverse complement strand
TCCACCAAAACTACCTTCCTGGCTGCGGCGCAGTCATCCCATTGTGCGGCGCTATCTGCGTCAGCCTGTCTCTGTACGCTTTCAGGCCCTGCTGCTGACCCTGTGCGCAGTGGTGTTTTTCCTGTTTGGCGGGTTGAGCCTGCCGGTGCTTTACGGCCTGTTCTCGCTGATTATCCTGACGCAGGTGACGATCAGTTCAGCAGACAAAATCTACTCCGAGCGCAAGGCGTCGACCTGGGACTTGATGCGCCTCGCGCCATTTACGCAGCGGGAACTGCTCCTGAGCCTGTGGGCGGCCAGCATGTGGCAGATCAACCGCACCTGGATGATGATCGTCTACCGGCTGCTGCACGGCGCAGTGATCGTTGGTCTGATGGTTTCCAGCCTGATCTTCGCTGAGATACCATCGGCACAGGCGCTGCCGCTGCTGCTGTGCGGTACGCTGCTGATCGCCGCACAGCCCTTCACCGAAATGTATTTCAGCGGCATGGTCGGTCTGGCCGGGGCCAATCACGTTAAGGATCGAGCCAGCGCCCGCAGCCTCGCAGTTGGCGTAGTGATTGTCTACTGGTTGAGTTATGTCGGCGCGATTCTGGCTTTTCTTGTGCTCCAGCAGACGCGCCTGACCGGCACGCAGATGATCGGCCTGTTCCTCCTGCCGCTGCTGCTGCCTATCGTGCTGGGTTACGCGGCCCTGCGCATCGCCGAAAGCGCCCTGCGCTAAGTCTTTTATACCCTGACGCCACAAAGCAGACACAGGGTCAGCCGGCTGACCTGTCCGAATCGTGTCCGCATTCTGTCCGTTTTTCGTAGAGTTGAGCCACCCCATTCTGAGATGCTGAAGTCATCGCCAGGCTTTAGCATCAAGGAGTGGGAAGATGGACCCGAGACCTCCGATTGTCCCTCCGGCACACAGCTAACGCCCTCACCGACTGAACCGGCCTGCTGCAACAGCGGGCCGGGGCCTTTATGAAAACAGATTCTCCCTCTGCCTCGTGATATCGGCCCGTAGGTCCCGCAGCAGCGGCGAATCCGGAATCCTCTCGCACAACGCCAGCGCCTGCTTGTATAGCTGTCCTGCGCTGTCCCGATTGCCCATCCGTTCATCAAGAAAGCCAAGAGCGTATACGGCATTAGCCTGCTGGAACCGATTATCCATTTTCTGCCAGATAATCAGAGCGCGCCGCAAATTCCGACGCGCTTCGGCGTATTGCCCCAGTTTGGTCTGAGTCAACCCCAGTGTGTGGTGCGATGCCCCCGTATAATACGGAAAGTCCAGTGATTTGAACAGCGATAACGCCCGCTGAAGCATGGATTCAGCCTCCGTGAGATGACCGGATTCCAGCAGGACAGCGCCCTGCTGATAATAATGAGCAGCCTGCCTGTAGGTGTCCCCTGCTCCCGGTGTGACCTGTTCCAGATAACGCGCCGCCATTTCAGGACGCATAGCAACCCGGCAGGCCTCAGCCAGCAGCAGCAGCGTCCGTTCGACTTCACGATCATTGCCCAGTTGATGCCAGTAGCACAGCGCCATCTGGCCGTGACCGAGCGCGCGGCAGGTTTCCGCCTGATGCAGATACACCAGCGCCAGCGTGTAATGCAGCTTTGCCAGCAGGCGATAATTGACAATCGCCTGTGCAGCGGCCAGTGTCTCGGCAATAAAGCCCTGAATATCCCTTGTCTGCGAAACGGCTTCCACGCGCAGCATACCGATCCGAGCCAGCAGATGAAGCTCCGGCGTCGCATGATCCGCGACACGGGTCAGAGCCTTGCCAAAAGCATCGGAGGCGGACCTGTACTGACCATATTGCAGGTAGCTGCTGCCCAGATGGGACCATATCTGTATCTGGTATTCCTCATCGCGCAGGATCATTGCATGAGAAAGCGCGTCATACAGCAGGAAGTCCCAGCGGCGATAATCCGGTCGGGTGAGGGCATAAGGCATGATCGCATTCAGCAGCTCGATAGTCACGGCAGCCCGGTGATCATAGTTGATGTCGTTACTGATCTGCCGGTAAATAGGGTCAATATGCTCGGCCAGCCAGGCGTAATCATCCGAATGTTCCTGAACATCCAGCGCGGTATATTTTGTAATCCTTGATAGTGGATCGGTACGGGCCACTGCTCCCCCTCCTGCCAGCCACATCAGCAGCAAACCCGCAGCATGTGCCACGATGTCCACTGGTGCGCAGCGCCCTGCTGCTTTCATCACCGGCCACACAAAAAACGAGGCCCGACCACCACAAGCGGCAGTCGGACCTTGATTATACCGTACGAAGGTTAAGATACTTATTGCGCGCTGGTAAGCTTCAGGACGCGGCCACCGTAATCGACGACGTACATTTCGCCGCTCTCGTCTTCGGCGAATGAACTGATCGCCAGCCCGGTGTTAGCCATAAACTCGTTCGTCTGCCATGCGCCTTCCGCGTCGCGGTAGGTGGTCCAGATTCGACCGGAACACCAGTCCCCAAACAGGTAGACTCCCTGCAAGTCCGGCAGCGATTCGCCCCGGTAGACATAACCGCCGGTCACGGAACAGCCCCCGCTGTGGTTATATTCCGCAATCGGGAACACCACATTGGCAGGTTCAGCTTCGTTGGAATAACGATGATTGCCCTCGAACACACGCCAGCCGTAATTCTCGCCACCCGGACTATCCGCCGGCTGGAAGTTGATTTCTTCCCACTGATTCTGTCCTACGTCGGCGATATAAAGGTCGCCGGTAGCCCGGTCAAAACTGAAGCGGTAGGGGTTGCGCAGGCCCCATGCCCATACTTCCGGCGCGAGATCAGGGTTGACGGTGCTGATCGGGTTGTCGTTGGGAATCGCGTAGGGACTCTCGCTGTCCACATCGATCCGCAGAATCTTGCCCAGCAGCGAAGCCGGATTCTGCGCATTATTCTGCGGGTCGCCACCTGAGCCGCCATCGCCCAGCGAGATATACAGATAGCTATCCGGACCGAATTCGATCTGTCCGCCGTTGTGATTGGGATAAGGCTGCGAGTGCGTCAGGATAATCTCGGCGCTGGCGGGGTCGGCCACATCCGGGTTATCGGCGCTGACCCGATAGCGGGCAATGACCGTACCTCCGCTGCGGTCATTGTAATGCACGATGAACTGACCGTTCTCTGCGAAATTCGGATGAAAAGCCAGCCCCAGCAAACCGCGCTCAGAATACCCGCTGAGGATATCCTGCGCGCTCAGGTTGCTGATGTCCAGAAACGGCGTATTCTGCACCACGCCATCGACGATCAGCCGGATAAGACCCGCCTGTTCGAGGACAAACAGCCGACCACTTCCATCGCCGGCGTGAGTCATATAAAGCGGGCGCGACAGGCCGCTGACAAACTCCGTCAGGCGATAAGCGGACGGATCGGGCGGCGCTGTCTCCTGGGCCACAGTCGGAATAACCAGTATCAGATACAGGAGTATGACAATCAGTAATTTCCGCATACTAGACCTTTCAACCCAACATTAGGGGTTATTGTACTGATTTTCTGCTGCGTTGCGGCTTCTATTCATCGAGAACTTATTTTTGGGAAACAAAAACGACCACCGCAGGTTACGATAGTCGTTTGCCAGTTCAGTTCACCGGTTCAGTCCCTGCCATTGGGAGCCATGTAGGGCGAACCCACCGCAAGGTAGCCGTAACCGTGTGCGACCAGTTCTTCATAATCGGGAATCATGCGGCGACCATCAATCACCAGATACGGTGGTTCTACACACTGCTCAATCGTGCGTGAAATGCCCCGGAATTCCTCCCAATCGGTGGAAATAAACATGCAATCACTGCCGCGCAGGGCATCCTGAACCGTCGTGTGATAGCTGATTTTCTCGAACAGATGATTGTTGTTGGGGTCGAAAAACCGCTTGGCTTCCTCGATTGCCAGCGGGTCATAAGCGCGGATTTCGCGCACACCCCGCGCCAGCAAACCCTCGACAACCTTCAGCGATGAAGCATCGCGCATGTCATTGGTCTGCTTCTTGAACGCCAGCCCCAGCAGCGCCACACTCTTGTGATTGAAGTTGATCCCGGCTTCCGTAACAGCCCGATCAATCAGATAGGACTTCTGGTATTCGTTGATGCTATATACCGATTGCAGCAGGTCGGCCTGCTGTCCGGCACTCTGAAGCTGATAGATGAGCGACTGAATATCCTTGCCGAAGCAGGAACCGCCAGCGCCGTTGGAAACATACGATCCCCACGTGCTGATACGATTATCCGCAGTAACCCCCCGCTTGAGGTCTTCCATGCGCACGTTGGGGAAAGTCTCGCCAATGCGCGCCCCGACCCCGTTCCAGAATGAGATGTATGTCAGCAGCAGCGTGTTGCTCACATACTTGATCGCTTCGGCAGTCTCTGGCGTCGTTTCGATATAACCGATACGGACATGATTCACGAACTGCGGATAAATGCGCCGGATAATACGGAAATCCTCTTCGGTGTCGGCCCCGACAACGACCCGATCTGGTCGGCGCGACTTCTCCACAGCATCGCCCTCTGGCAGAAACTCAGGATTGGAAGCAATGCCAAAATTGGGGACACCGTGTTCCTTCAGGATACCCTGAAGAATCCGGGCCGTGCCAATCGGAACCGTGCTTTTGTTAATCACCACTACCCGGCGCTGGTCAGCACGGTTTGCCAGCAAGGGCGCAATATGACTGAGCGCGCTGAGATAATAGCGCAAATCCGATGATCCGTTCGAGTTTGGCGGCGTGTTCAGACACAGGAAAATGGCATCTGTTCCCTCGATAATCGGTTCAATGTCATCGACGAAAAACAGATAACGTCCGATATTCTCCGCGATAATACTCGCCAGCCCCGGCTCGTTGACGTAATGCTCGATTTGGGCACGTTCGGCAGATCGGTACGCCGCAATTTTCTCGGAATCGATATCATAAGCGTAGACCTCATGACCGTATTCCGAACATACGGCGGCATGAGTCAGGCCAACAAATCCGGTTCCAACGACAATGATTTTCATGGCAACCTCGTGGCAAAACTCTCCGATGCTATCGAGGAGAGTGTTATCGATAAACGCTAGATGCTAATGTCAAGTTAAATTTATGACCTTGCGCCAGCCTTAACTGACACAACCACCCTTTTCATTCTAGTCCATAACCCAGCTTCGGGGAACGCTCAGATAGGGCAGCGCCGGTATTATTGCGACAATGCAGCCGCTGCCGGCTCGACCCGTTCAGCCAGAATCTGCCGGGCAACCTCGCGCCCCAGTTCCACCGCGTAATTCGTGCCTCGATCCCAGGGATAAACCTGGCTCATGCTGGCCCAGTAAATGCCGGGCAGCGGTGTCTTTAGCGCCGGAATTTTCTGACTGTGATTGATCCCCGGTACGGGCTGGGCATACGGCGCGCGAAACACCCAGTACCGCCGCACCCAATCGGGTGTGAAATCCGGGTTGAACTGATCCAGCACGGCGATGAATCGCTGCGCCAGTTCATCCTCGCTGATCTGAAAATATTCATGATCGGGCGGGACGTAATCGCCGCAGTAGATGAGTGTGTCCCCGTTGTAATGTTCCTTCGGCATCCAGTTGGTGTGTTCTACCAGCGCCAGAAACGGTAAACGATTCTGGCTTTTGTCCGGGCTGGTGGCGGGCAGGTTGAGCCAGTACGTACCATCGGTCAGCAGGGACTGCCTGAGCGCCAGCACCACGCACAGACCCCCGATGCTTTTCAGTTCGGCCATCTGCTGGCCGTAGGGAGTCGCTGCTAACCCATCGGTGAGCCTGAGCATCAGCGCGGGTGATGTGGTGCTAATCACCCGGTCAAAGGTTTCTGACTGGCCGCCGGTTGTCAGGACGGGCAAACCATCGTGCAGGCTGATGCGCTCGACCCGGGTATTGAGATGAATGTGGGCATCGTACTGCTGGACTGCGGCAGCCAGCGTATCAACAAAAGCCTGAAATCCGCCCTCAAACACACCCAGCCGCAGGCTCCGCGTGTAGATGCGCGCCCACAACCATGCCATATTCACTTCCTGATAAAGTGTGCTGAACTTGCCAATCAGCAGCGGCTGCCACAAACGCTCGTAGGCTTCCCGGCCCATGTAGCGCAGCATCCAGTCATGCGCCGTTTCCTGTTCCAGCGCCCGCCAGTTGCGCGTGAGCTTGAGATACACCCCCACCAGCCCCAGTCGGATTTTAGCCACCAGAGAAAGCGGCAGCAGCAGCGCGCTGGGCGAAATTTCCGAACGGTAAATCCTGCCATCCAGCCAGTAGCTGGTTTTGGGGCGCGGCCACAGCACCTTATCGGAACAGCCAAGTTCGTCAATCAGCCCCCTGATGTGGGAATCCGTCTCGAACCAGTGATGGTAAAATTTTTCGAGATGCCAGTCCCAGCCCTCGTCCCGGAACCCGGAGGCCAGTCCGCCAACGACATTTTCACCTTCGTACAGGTGGACTTCATGGCCGGCCCGGGCCAGGTCCCACGCAGCCGCCAGCCCGGCGACCCCCGCGCCGATAATGCCTATTTTGAGTTTATCTGCCATGACGCTCACCCTGAATGTGCCGCAAAGTTCCCCGCCTAACCCACTGCATTCCGTTCCAACTGCTGATGCTGCTGCGCACGTGCAATAGCCGAAAGACCAAGCCCTTGTTGCAGCAGCAGGATCAGGCCAATGACCGTCACCGGCAGCCAGATCACCATATGCACAGTCAGCGCGTAGGCTACAGCGTTAACCTCAGCCACGCCGCTGGCAACCAGAACCGCCGCCGCCAGCGACTCGAATACCCCGAACTGACCCGGCGAAGCGGGAATCAGCCCGGCCAGATTGACTACGCCGACTACCAGAAAAATGGTGAGGATGTCTACATCCAGACTGAATGCCTGCACGACCAGCCAATAGACCCCCGCGTGCAGCACCCACGAAGCAAAAGAGCTAACGATTGTCCCGGCCAGGTCTGCCGGGCTGCGCAGGCCATCCAGTCCGGTAAGTACGTCTTCCACCAGGCCGGACACCGGGCCGCGCAGTCGTTCGGGCAAAAGCCGGTTGACCGGGGCATACAACCAGCGCAGCAGATTCGGCTGGGCCGCCAGAACAAAAAAGATCAGCGTTGCGCCAAGAAAGACCGGTGCAGCCACACTGGCGACGGTGCGAACTTCCGGCGATGGCACATCCGAAATCAGCAGGGGCACGAGGACAAACGTCAGCATCACCAGCCCGTCAAAGACGCGCTCGACAACCACCGTCGTTGTGCCCCGGGCAAACGGGACCGCGTGATTGCGCCTGAGCAGCGCGATGCGCAGCAGTTCACCACTGCGAAACGGATAAATGTTGTTGCCGGCATAACCAATTGACACCAGCCCGGTGAGATCACGAAGGGATATATGCCGGGCAACGTTGAGCAGAAACTGCCAGCGCAGCGCAATGACGATCAGCGATACAAAAAACCATACCGCCGCCGCGACCAGCAGCAGCCCATTAGCCTGCTGAATGCTCATCCACACCTGTTGCGGGTGCAGATTGCGAAACGCAAACCACAGAAAGATGAAACTAATGACAATGCCGGAAACGGCAACCAGCAGCTTGTTTCGACTCATAGACTGCTCATCGCAAGATCGTTAACCATTGCCAACTATATCATACAACCACCGGGCGGAGTATATCGGCTGTCACAATTATCGTTCCGGCCCACTGGTCATAGGTCCAGCTTGCCAGCCGGCTGTAAAATCTGTAAAGTAATATTCGACCAGCTTGCCTAACCAGAATTTATGTTCTAAAATGAACTGAAAACTGACTGGTATTCTGGCAAGACAGACGCTACAATGAGGTCAGTTGAGGCCCTTCTCAAGAGTCAGGAACAAATCGCTTGGACAAAAAATCGTCATCTCATGACCCGGAATGGCTCCGGCAGATCGAAGAACTGGCGAACACGCAGTTAGGTTCGGGTTCTTCGTGCGAACAGGTGCATCCCATTGTTGCCCGCTGGTTCGAAAAGCTGATGGAGAGTGACCCACCGCCGTCGCGGGATTCTGTGGTTCAGGCAACTTCGTGCCTGGCAACTGAAGTGCTGTTTAGTTCCCCGGAGCATCTGATCGACCCGCTGCTGGAACAATTCGACGAGGATGAAGTCGCGCTGTGGATTGAGCAGATCATCCTGGTGGGGCGAGCCTTCGAGATTGCCCTCCAGAACGGTGAACTGGACGATCTTTAGCTGCCGGCTAGTCGTTGTCCCACCAGCGAAAACCTGCCGGCAAATTGTCCATACCCGGCCTGCGCGGCTCTTCGGACACAATCGGCGGCGGAATCTTCCGCGCATCTTCGGGTGCGGTAGGCAGTCGAACCGGCACAATCTGCCGCTGCGGCAGCCCACGCTGCTGGGTAATCGTCAGCATGATTGCACCCAGCCCCAACGCCAGCGCCAGCGCATTCAGGATGCTGCCTACAACTGGCAGAAAAATCAGCAGCGCCAGCAGGCCGATACCGACCAGCAAATGTACGTAGACCATCCGCGCTGTGCCCTCATCGCCAAGGGCCACGCGCACCAGCAGGCGGCCGGCTGCCAGACCAACAATCACCCGTGAGACATAGATCGCCACAAAGTAAAAGGCGCTTGCGCCGCCAATATTGAAGATGCCCAGCAGCATGAGTCCGACCACAACCAGATCACCGAGTCGCAGCGCCGCGAATAACAGGATCGCCAGCACGATCATCAGCAGCACCACCACCCACAGACCGATAGACAGAATAAACGTCAGAATCCCCGCGCCGAGGCTGTTCAGGGGGCGGTTCCGAATGTGCTGAACCGGGGCTTGCAGTGCGCGTGGCAGGCCGTAAATCACGATGAGGCCAATTAGGCTCAGGGTGATAAATTCCCGCGCAGCCACGATCAGGTAGGCCATAAACCAGGTGGCATTGCTCTCTTCATCCAGATCGTTGATCTGGGAAAAATCCGGCAAATTGATAATCGGATTAAATACCGGAACCTGCTCAAGCTCGGCCTCGATCTGGCCGGGACTGGTCGAGGTATAAGTAAGCTGCCCGCCAACGGTTGCGTTTTCGGTCACCAGCAGCCCAGGTGGAATGAGTTCCACATCAAAGCGGAACGGCACGAGTAAGGTCTGTAACTGCGACACATTGCTGACTTCGGGGTCCCCCACCGCCGCATCGACATCGCCGGCTACAGCGCCGTCAATCCTGAGAGCCGACCCCCAGAAACTGACCTCGCGGCCAACCTCGCCGCCCATCAGAAGCTGATAACTGAGGCTGGTAATACTGCCGGGAATCCGCGCACCGCTAAATACTTCGGTGCTCAGGCTCAGGCTGATCAGATCGCCACGTACATCGCCGAATACGGCATCTGGATGCACCCGCAAGACTGGCCCGGCGAAAAGCAGGTCCCGTCCCACGTGGCCGTGGACATCTGTCTGACCAGCCAGCATGTAAAGATCGCCGGCAACACGCCCGTTGATTTCTACGGTGAAAGCCGCGCCAAACACATTGCCGTTGACCGTTCCATCCAGCACAAGCGTCCGGCACAGGACAAACACATTGCCTTCAATCGTCTGATCCGCCCCGATAACGCAGTCATCACCCCGGACAATTTCGCGGGCAGAAACAGCGTGTGCTCCCAGCAGCGCCAGCACAAAAATCAGAAGCAACCATTTCCAACGCATGTCAAACCATCTCCGCAGAATATGCCCTGATTGTACGGTACGGAGCGCCTATTGCAAATTCCGGTTTGGTCGGCCACACTAGGGCAAGAAACAAATCTGAGGGCTACATCCTTTGTCTCTGAAGTCGAAAGATGGCACAACCGACATCCTGAGCTACCGGCCACCGGTCAGCCCGATGGTGGATCGCGGGCCGCAGCCACCTGCCGATCAGGTCGCGCCACCGTGGCGTCTGCTGCTGCAAATCGGTGGCGAGAATCGAACCACGCTGGGGGTTTCCGTCACCGAACGGATGCTGGTGGGCCGTGAGGATGCAAAAAAGGGTATATTCCCCGAAATTGACTTCAGCCCCTTCGATGGGGCAACTAATGGCGTCTCCCGCGAACACGCCCTGATAACCTGCGAAGACGGCGCGTTATACCTCGAGGACCTCAACAGCACCAACGGCACGCGCATCAATGGCTTCCAGCTTACGCCGGGGCGTGCCTACCGGCTGCGCGATGGAGATGAACTCGAATTTGGCCGTTTACGGGCCGTACTGCGCTTCGTCCGCCCCTCGCGTTAATCCCGCGCTTGCCAACTGCCAGCCGCAGGCGGTATAGTGGAACCTGGAATCCAACTTTATCTGCCGACGCGGAACAACGATGTATCGGAGTTTTACAGATCGCGTGCTGGGTGGAGTCTGCGGTGGTCTGGGGGCTGTCCTCCCGGCCAGTTCGTGGACCATTCGCGCCATTTTTCTCGTGCTGTCACTGGTCACTACCGGGGCATTCGCCCTGCTCTATCTGACATTGTGGCTGCTGATCCCACAGCAAACACTCCTCAACCGCCAGCGCGGCGGCGCGGGCCTGCTGCTGTTGACCCTACTGCTGGCAATCGCGACTGTCGCCGGCTGGGTTGTGTGGGTCAGCGGCGGGCTGCGCGGACCAACCGGAGAGCCGCTGTACTGGGCCGGGATGTTTCTGCTGGTGGCAGCCGTCTTCTTTCTGCGGCAGGTGAGAGGATAACGGATGCGCACAAGGCGGCGTACCAATCTGGTGCTGGGTATCGCGCTGCTGGCAGCGGCGGTAGTGGTTATGCTCAACGCCCTCAATCTGCTGCCGGCATCGGTCTTTGACCTGCTGGTGCGCGCCTGGCCCGCTCTGCTGGTGCTGGCGGGGTTATCGCTTCTGCTGCGCACGCGCATCCCGTTGGGTTCGCTGCTGGCGCTGATTGTGACGCTGGCGCTGGCGGGCGGAGTCGCGGCCCTGGCCTATTCCAGCCGTTCCGCACAGCAGCGCAGCGATTACCGCGAATCGGTTGTGCAGAACATTGATGCGAATATCACCCTTCTGCGTGTACAAATCCGCACCCTGACAACTGATGTCGAGCTGCTGCGCCGGATCGGAAGCGATCGGGTCATTACCGGCGAATTTGTCGGCAGTGCCGAAAGTCGTGTCGCAGTCACCTACGACGAGACAGACACCGCCGCCAATCTGACGTTGAGCGAAACCCAGATCAACCCCTTCCCGATGCTGGAAAATGTCGGACGGGGGACGCTGCGGCTGGAACTGCCGCCGGACCTACCGCTCGACATCGAACTTCAGGGAGCCGATGGCAGCGTGATCCTGAATATGAGTGGCCTGGCTGTCGAGCGCATGAACCTGGATTTGCAGCACGGAGACGCGCTGGTCACGCTGCCGGTTTATGCCCCGCTGCTTTCGGGGCGCGATGATATGCTCGGTACGCTGGCGGTGCGTGATGGGGACATAACGCTGTTTATCGACCCACAGGTCGCCGCCCGGCTGGAACTCAACCTCGGCGGCAGCGGGATCAGCCCCGTCTATGAACCTGATACCTACAACTTCCTCGTAGGCGATATCCTGGAAGCACGCAATATCGACAACGCGGACATCGAGGTGCATTACACCGTCACCGTTCCGCGCGGACGGCTCACGGTCCGCGAACCACTCTGATTCGATTGTGCCTGCGAGTTGCTTTCCCGACTGCGCCGGGGTACAGTATCCCAAGTATATCCCAAAAATATCCCAAAACCGGGAACACCATGCCCTGGCGCTTACACCTGACGAACCGGGCGCTTCTGCGTCTCGATCTTCTGGACGAAAATAATCCCCCCCTGCTGGCCGCGTGGACCCAGCCCGGGCGTGTGTCCTATCTGGATGTCCAGTCCGGGGCAGCGATGGGGGAAAAACGGCTGGCGGATGTCGGCAGCCGGCAGCCTGAACGCTGGCTTCTGCTCCAACCGGAACTGGCTGCGCCGAACGGTGTCTATCCGCCCGTTGTCCCGGGACCCGGCATTACCCTTTATCTCAGCCGAACGGCTCAACAGCGCCTGTATCATCTGGCTTCCGGCGAACTCTATTTTGTGTCGCCGGCGCAGGAAACCCATTTTTCGCCCGGCGGCGTGGGCGCGCACAGATTCCTGACGGCTGCGCTGAAACGCACCGGCGATCTGGCAGCCGCGCTCGACAGCGCCGGCAAATTGTACCTGTACCGGCAGCACACGCAGATCGGCGTCTTTGGGCTGGTTCCAGGCATCGACCCGACAGCCTTTACAGCCGTCGCTCTGCCAGATGCGGACGATACCCTTTATGTGGCTTATGATCGCTGCCTGCTCAACGTGAGTGCTGAGGGGCAGGTACGCAAACGGCTGGAACTGCACTACCCCATTGGTGCATTCGCCTGCTCGCCCCGGGGCCACCTGCTGGCGTGCAGCGACAAAGACACCAACGTCATCCGCGTATATGATGGCGAAACCCTGCACCCGCTGCGTCAGCGTCACGCGCTGGACCTGATGGCAAAGGCCACACAGGTCCAGTTGATCGCCGATCAGCCGCCTTCGATGGTGATGCTGAATACGCTGACCATCAACGATCAGGGCGCACTGGCCTTCGGATTGGCCGGCGTCATCTGCGTGACGGATGTCTCGCAAATGCTGGCCCTGCCTCAGCCCGCACAGCCCATCCACCAGGAACCGATCTGAACCGGGCGGTGATGCATCTGGATACTGGTTTTCCTGGTCGATCACTGGCAGCCGGACATCGGTTTCGCGCAGATCATCGTTTGGGAACTGCCGCAGATATTCCGGTTCACATTACAGGCGCTGAACAGCGGCACGTAGTCTGTTCACACACGCGGCAGAGGTTCGGTCGGCGGGGGTGGAGGCGGCGGCTGCGTCAGGGAAATCAACAACGGCCACAGAATATACGCCAGGAAGGTGATGATAACGATCAGTGCAATGATGGCATACAGGATACGCCAGGGGGTCCAGAACGGCGGTGACTCTTCAGTGCCTTCAGGATAATCCGGCGGCTGAAGGTCTGTCATCGCTGTTCGACCAGCGCCCGCTGCGGAAAAACCATCTTTTCGAGCGTGCGCGTTCCCCGTTCCAGCGCGCTGCGGTTAGCCCGCTCAAAATCGCTGTGAAGATCGCGCACCCGGTTGAGCTGCTGTATCGCCGGTTCAAGATTGAACATGGCAATGGTGAGGGTATACATACCGAGCGCCAGCACCAGCCAGTAGCCGTTCCCCAGCGACTTCCGCGCCAGCCCGTTGCGCGGGCGCGCTTTTGCCTTTTGCAGGGCGCTCAATACCGGCTCTATCTGTGTCATATCAGGCTGCTGCGGTCCGCCCATCATCAGGGGCGTCGTTCCATCCAGACGGTAGATCAGGTAATACATGCAGCGCGCCTCAAAGTGATCGCGCAAAAATGAGGTGTGACCGGAACGGGCCACGCGTTTCCATGCGCTGCTGTCCGGGTCGCGTTCGACGATGCGCTCGATAATCGTCCGCTGCTCATCGTAGCGTCCGTAGATCGCGTTAAACTGTGCCCGATTGATCTTCCCGGCGGCATATTCAGTCGCAACTGCCTCCATTTTCCTGCGCAGCGCATCCAGCGCCAGACCTGGATTCTGGAGGCTGCTGATGGACTCAGGCACTTCCTTTGAATTGGATGTTGAATTTGATGCGGCTGCCCCGGTATCATTCGCTGATTCATTCCAAAGGGGATGCCGGGGGCGAATCGGGGATCGCAGCGGACCAGAGACAGGCTGCGATTCAGGCACTTTCGAGTCGCTGTCTGAGGGCTGATCGTTCACGGGCGCGCACTTTTGTGACAATTCAGGGCAGTGTGTTTCAATCATACCATACAATTTATTGCGCAAGATATAGGTTATACTCACGCTGTTTGTGCTTCAGACTATCAGGTCAAAACTCCATGTTTCAGCCTCAACACTACGGCCTTTATTTCACGGATGAGTCAGTTCAGCGGGCACGCAAACAGCGCGATCAGGAACCATTCAGGTCCGCGTGGACGCTGCTGCGCCAGCGCAAACCGCTCGATTTGCTGGCACTGGCCCAGCATCAGGGCCTGCTGTACCGGTTCGATGGCGATGACGAGGCCGGCGCACGTGCCGTCCGCATTCTCGAACAGGACAGCCCTGCGCCATCGCAGGCTGCTGGGTTTGTCGAGGCTGCCGCAACGGTCATGACCTGGGCACAGTGTTTCGAGATGGTGCGCGATCATCCCACCTTCAGCCAGCCGGGCGAATGGATGCGCCAGTTTGCCAGCGCAGTCGATGATCTCAACCAGCCGGGCCATGATCTGCTGTTTGATGAGCAGGTGTGGCTCAATGCGCTGAATCTGGTTGCCAGTATCGTGCTGGAACAGGAGGCATCATTCAAGCAGGCCGCCAACCAGTTCCGGGAAATCGTCCGGCAGGACATCCATCCCGAAGGTTACCTGCGCAGAGCGGCTGTGGGGCCGGCAGGCGAGAGTCTGAAGCGAATGCTGCTGGCGGCGCAGGCCCTGATCCTCACTGCCGAGGCGGCCACCCATGCCGGGGAAAATCTGTGGGCTTTCAATGAACGCGGCGTATCTGCCCTGACTTCGGCCCCTTACCTGCTCTATTATTACTATTATCCCGAAAAATGGCGCTGGGACAGCAAGCCTGAGGGTGATACAATCCCGGTCGAGGGCGAATCACACCTGACGATTGAGGCGGTGCAGGAGCTTTACCAGCGCCATGCCGGTTTATGGGAAATGGCCCAGCACCAGAGTTGGTCGAAAGACCGGGAAACCCTGCTGGCCGCCATTCGCCCGGTCTATGATCTGTGGGGCGGCGGTCTGGTCACGCTGACACATGGCACGACGGAAGCGCGGCGCAAGCGATTTGGGCTGTTTTAGCCTCATGCCCGGTCAGGCAGCAGCACGCATATCTGTGAAAAATTTCCGAAGATTTACACCTCTTTACCCTATTAAACCAGCAGCAAACCTGCATCTATTCTAAAATAAACCCAAATTTGTGAATATGTGTGGGCAATCGCGCCACATCAAGCTGGCGTTCGATTGCCACCGGCTTTTTGGACCCTGATTTTGGCCTTACGAATCCGAATGAACAGCGACGCACACATCAATAACCTGATCGACAATCTCCGCGAAGAATATTCGCCCGAAGCGGTAGCGGCCCTGCAAAGCTTCGGCACAAGGGCGATTCAACCGCTGCTGAATGCGCTGTGGCAGCCGGACGTTGATCCCTACGGCCACGACACGTTCGCCGAGATTTTGGTGCATATCCTGCGCTGTTCGCGCCCGCAGCAGGCCATCCATATCCTTGTTTCGCTGCTGGAACACGAAAACGCGGACGTGCGCCGGCGAGCCGTGCAGGCGATGGGGGATACACGCGACTACCGGGCACAGCACCTGCTGCGGATTGCCCTGTATGATCGCAACGATCTGGTGCAGCAGGCGGCAGCCCAGGCGCTCGTCAGGCTGCAATACGGCACAGACCGGCTTCATGCCTGTACCGCCGCGCTCTATGACCGCGAACCGCGCGTCCGTTACTATGCGGTGCGGCAGCTTGAGGAAATTCATGCCAATAACGCACTCATCGAGGCCACCTATAACGAGGACCCGGCGGTGCGCCAGATCGCAGTGTGGAGCCTGGGCAAGGCCAAAGTGCATCGCGCCATGCCAGCCCTGATCGACGCCCTGCAAGATCATGAGCTGGAAGTGCGCGCCGGGGCAGCCTGGGCGCTGGGTCGTCTCGCTGATGCTGAGGCGATTCCCGCGCTGCTGCCTTTGCTGAACGACCCTGAACCAACGGTCGTCCAACTGACCAGCGCCGCCCTGCTCAAACTCGGCTATGCGCCCACCGCGTAATCAGGCAAAGCGATTCGCCAGAATCGCCCCGGCAATCGACAGATAAATAAACAGGCCGGTGGCGTCCACCAGTGTCGAAATCATTGGCGCTGAAACTACCGCCGCATCGAAACCCATCCGATGCGCCAGCAGTGGAATAACGGACCCGATCACGTTTGCCCAGGTGCAGATCGCAATGATTGCCAGGCCAACGACCAGAGCAATTTCTATATCTCCATCCCAGGTATATGCACGCACAGCCGCTACCACACTCAGACTCAGGCCGAGCAGCAGGCCGCTTAGTAATTCCCGGCGGATGACCCGGAAAATGTCGCCAAAACGAATATCCCGCACCGCCAAACCCCGAATGATCGTTGAAACTGTCTGCGCGCCGGTATTGCCACCCGTGCCGATCAGCAGCGGGACATAAAACGAAAGCTGAACGACAGCAGCAAGCTGAGTATCGAACAGGCGCAGCACTGTACCCGTTAGCGTGTCCGCCAGCATAAGCAGCAGCAGCCAGCCAAACCGGCTGCGCAGCACCCGGAACAGTGGAATCGTGAAATATGGTTGGTCGATGGCTACGCTTTCCACCGCGCCAAAACGCAGCATGTCTTCCGTGTTTTCTTCAATCAATACGTCGATAATGTCATCGACGGTAATAATGCCAAGCATGACCTGATTTTCGTCGACCACCGGGATCGCCAGAAAGTTGTAATGTGCCACCATCCGCGCCGCAATTTCCTGATCGTCTTCCGGCGAGACCGTGATAACTTCGGTTACCATAAATTCTTCAAGGCGGGTCTGGGGAGACTGCCGCAGCAGGTCGCGCAGCGACAAAACGCCAATCAACCGCTTCTGCTCGTCCAGCACATACAGGTCGCTGACAGTCTCGACTTCATCATCAACCTGCCGCAGATATTGCAGGGTTTCGGCAGCGGTCATGTGCGGGCGCACATGCACATACTTTTCGGTCATCAACAGGCCGGCGCTGTGGGGCGGATATTGCAGCAGCCGCTGCACTTCGGCAGCATCATCAGCTTCCATGGCCGCCAGCAGTTGATCCTGAAGCTCCGGGACATCCTCAGACAGAATCTCAGCCGCATCGTCCATTGGAAGCTGATCGAGCAGATCGCCAACCACCTCTACCGGCAGGCGGATGAGCAGATCGCGCGTTGCCCGCCCACCGAGCAGGTCGAGCACTTCGGGCTGCTGTTCGGGGTCCAGAAGTTGGAAGACTGTGTGCTGCTGCTCAGGTTCCAGCCGTTCCAGCGCATCCGCAATATCTGCCGGGTGCTGCTCCGCCAGCATTTCGCGCAGGCTGTCAAGCTGCCCGGCTTCAAGAGCCTCGCGGACCTCCGGTACGAGCCGATCCAGGATTGCAGACATGGTTCACCTCCTTGACGCCGTCCGGGCACGCAGCACCATACGGACGCCTCGTGCCAGGTCTCTGCCAGAAACATCAAATTGTCAGAAAGTGGAGCAGTTACCGGGTTGTCCCTGTGGTTCTACAGGGGTGGCAATAACGCGGACACGCCACCCCGGTAACACGTTCAAGGAGGGTTAGCGTATGTCAGGATGCGTTATTGCCGCAACGTAAGGGCGGCCCCTGCTCTATGGAACTACTACCGTCGTTCATGTCATCCTTGCTCACAACGCCAACATGCCCGGCACAGCCGGACACGTTCATTATCCCATACACAGAAAAAACTGAACACCCCGCACTAGCGAAAATTAATAATCGTCGTCGTCGTACAGGTCATCGTCTTCATCCTCATCGTCGTAGTAGAGGTCATCATCATCGTAGAGGTCTTCGTCTTCGTCGAACTCGCTGATGTCGTAGCCTTCGTCCTCGACAAAATCAGCGAACGGATCGTCATCTTCGGCGGGAATCTCAACGTCCAGATCGACATCCTCGAAGTATTCGTCATCTTCGACGATATCCTCTTCCTCGAAGTCCTCTTCTTCGTCTTCGTCCTCGAAATCGAGGTCTTCTTCATCCTCGTAATCTTCTTCGTCGTCGATCAGCATCATTAAACGGCCAGTCATGCCCGTGTCCATCCTGGAGCTATGTGTAATTGCGGATAAACTTCCGCTATTTTAGCACGTTTATCCGTGTGTCAATGCCATAATTTAGGTCGTTCTAGCATCATTCTGAATCAAATCGAGAAAATACTGGTGAAAGCGCGGGTCATCGGTCAATTCCGGGTGAAAAGCAGTCGCCAGCAGATGCCCTTCCTGAACAGCGACGATACGCCCATCATCGAGCTGACCCAGCACCGCAACGCCCTCATCAATCTGTGTCACCACGGGAGCGCGGATAAAAACGGCATGATAGGGCGCGCCATCCTGAAACACCGCAATCGACAAATCCGTTTCAAAACTGTCGATCTGCCTGCCGAATGCGTTACGGTCTACCTGAATATCCATCAAACTCAGAATAGGCTGGCGATCTTTGCCCAGGTCTTTAGCCAGAAAGATCATCCCGGCGCAGGTTCCCCAGGTCGGACGCTGCCGCGCAAAGTCCCGCAGCGGCTCGATCAGGCCATAATCGACAGCCAGCTTGCCGATGGTCGTACTTTCGCCACCGGGGATAATCAGCCCGTCCAGCCCTTCCAGATCGCGCGGCAGCCGAACCTCGACAGCCTCTACGCCCAATCGACGCAGCATTTTTATGTGCTCGATAAACGCGCCTTGCAGCGCCAGCACACCGATTTTCATATGCGTTTGAACCCCGATTTCTGAATGCTGATGTAATCTTGGCGCAGACCTGTACAGGGGTCAAGTGGGGATTAATGCCAATCAAATACAATCGGCGGTTGAGCGCAAACGCCGGCGAATCTACTGGTGAACGGGCGCTCTTTGCCCGGTTGCCTGCGCGCGGGGCAGCACACTCACAGAGTCACAGGCGAGGGCGCGGATCACGCCGCAATGGTCATGGACGCTGGCGTAATACGGGTTCAGTTGCAGCGCGCGGCCATAATCATCCAGCGCCCTGTCAGGTTCACCACGCTCGACCAGCGCATTGGCCCGGTTGTGATAGCTGATGGCATTATTCGGTTCAAGTCGGATCGCCGTACCGTAGTCCGCGATTGCACCGATCAGATTGCCCTGCGCCTTGCTGACCAGACCGCGATTGTTGTACGCCAGAGCGTTCCGGGGATCGATATAAATGGCCTGATTATAATCTGCCAGCGCCGCCGGGTAATCGTGCTGTAACGCGGATAACAGCCCCCGGTTGATGTACGCGATGGTGCAGTATGGGTCAATCCGTATGGCTTCATCGTAATCGGCTCGGGCTGCTTCAAAATTGCCAGACTGATGATGGATGATCCCCCGGTGGAGGTAATGCAGGGCGATGTCCGGCTCAAGCTGGATGAGCCGATCACAGGCGAGCAGCGCGCCTGCTTCATCGCCACGATTGAGGGCTATAACCCGCTGCTGCCGGTACAGGCAGAGGCGGAGATGGCGTAGTAGTGCTGCCAGAAATGGGATCATGCTGCGCAACCCTGACAGAATCAATGACCAGAAATTGGACCTCTACTTCATTGTACTGAATTGTTGCGCTTGAATTCACAAAGAATTGTTCTGTACCGACCAAAATTGAAAATCTCAACGAATCTTATACTTTGCAGGGGTGCAGTCAAACCAGAACGCGCAGCCTCGGACTGCGCGCTGGAAAGTCGATGAATGCAGCCGGTCAGGGCAGAATCTCGACGATCACGCCGTCTTCGGCCCAATCGTAGAGCAGTCTGGCGTTGTCCGAACTCAACAGAATGCAGCCATAGGTCACCCGCGTGCCCAGATTGTTCGTCCACAGAAGCTGACTGCCGCCGCGTGTCGGAAACCCGTGAAAACCATTGGTGAATTCCTGCCCCGGAACCGGGCGGTAAACGCCCAGAAAATTGGGCATCCACAGATTCCAGTTGGCGGCATAGGCGTTCGGCACATGCGAAATGATCTGGTAAACCCCCGGCCAGGTCGGGCTGGAGTTGATGCCAGTGCTGGCGGGCCAGTCCCATTTCAACTGGCCGTTTTCATAAACACGCGTGCGCTGCTGGCTGATACTGACGACGATGCGCTTGTTGGGTACAACCGGGAAATCGAAGAAGTTATCCGCCGATGGAATGGTGATCGACTGGCCTACTGACAGCGTATCGCCGAGTCCGGGATTCGCCTGCTGAATCCAGGGGTAAGGCACGCCATAATCCCAGGCGATGCTGATGAGTGTTTCGCCTGGCTGAACGACATGCTGCCGGTCCCGATGATACAAACGCACGAATGCCTGTGTCGTGCGTTTTGCCAGCGCGTCCTGAACGGCGCTGATCGCATCATCCAGTTTCAGATACTGTGGGCTGCGCAGCGTTTTTTCCTGGCTGGTCAGGTAGTTGCGCAGCGCGGCCTCATCCAGCGCCAGCGAAAGCCCCATCGGGCTGTTCGTATCTGGTCTGGCGGTCAGCCAGCGGCTCCACTGTTCCGGCGGCAGCGACCAGTTGTAACGTTCGTTGTCAATCGGATCAAAGGCTTCGATTCGCAGGGGATTCGCCAGCAGATCGCGGGCCAGCGCCAGCATCGGCGTCGAATCGGTGATAGCCGGCTGTACCCTGCGCATGGGCAGGTCAATCACCCCATCAGCGACTTCCGCCGCGACACCGCCGTTATCCAGACGGGAAAGCAGCTGCACCACATCAAGCCGGCGGCCTTCCTGCGGCGGAGTGGCTTCGACCCGTCCGTTGACGAGCCGCACCCCGGCATTCACCGCCGGCAGGTCGATGCGCCCGGTCAGTTCGTTCAGCGCCACCGCCGCCTGAACCATATCGATACTCACCACAGGCGGCACATCCACACTGCCGAAGATTGCTTGCAGAGGGCTGCCTTCATCCCGCCCCTGCCGATGAGCTGCGCGCGCCGTTGCCTCGGCATCGAGCCTAATACCCAGCACAGCCGGATTAATTGTCCAGGTCCGTTCGCCATCGCGCAGCAGCAGGCTCTTCCATGTCGTGCGTAGTTGTTCCGCGGCTTCTTCCTGCGATAACCCGCCGAGGCTGATCCCCGCGACTCGGACACCCGGCAGGATGCCGCTGGAATAGATCACGCCGGCCCCCAGAGTCAGCGCAGCGCAGGTGGACATCACCAGAAAGGCCAGCGTCAACAGCGGTGTAATCACCAGCCATTTGTTAAACCCGCGCCGCTTCTTGCGCGCCGGGGCAGCGGCTGGCCGGCGTGAGCCTGGCCGGGGCGGCATCACACGTGGCGAAATCGTGGTACGCTGCGCGATACGCGGTACAGCCGGTTCCAATCGAATCCGCTGTGTGACCGCTGCGCGCGGTTTGTGACGTGGTACAGTCGGCTGCATGGATACAACACAGTTTTCGTAAATGAAAGTAGCTATTCTGATTATATGCCGAAATATGTACCCGCAGAATCGGCCAGCGTCCACTCACCGATTGAGCGTAGGGCGAGCGTGGGTCAACCGCGCCGGCTTCTCACCGACAGGCTGCGTTGCCCTGCCCTGCCAGAAATGGTATGCTCACCCGTGTGAAAATGCTGTTGAGGAGATGGTTTCATGTCCGATGTAGAGCTTGTCATCGACAGCCAGAACACACTTGGCGAAGGGCCAATGTGGAGCGTGAAGGAACAGGCGCTTTACTGGGTGGATATTATGGGCCACGCGGTCCATCGCTTCGACCCGGCCACCGGCGCACACGAACACTATGACATCGGCCAGCCTGTCGGGACTGTTGTGCTGCGGCAGTCTGGCGGCTTTGTGCTGGCGCTTAAGGATGGGCTGTTCTTCTGGGATAAAACCGGCGGGCTGCAACAGATCGCTGACCCGGAGCCAGATAAGCCCGACAATCGCTTTAACGACGGCGCAGTTGACCGGCAGGGGCGCTTCTGGGCCGGGACCATGCCGATGAACACGCGGGAGCCGGTGGGCGCACTCTACCGGCTGGACACCGACCATTCGCTGCACAAAATGGTGCCGGACATCATCACGTCCAACGGCATCGGCTGGAGTCCTGATAACAGGACCATGTACTACTGCGATACCGGGCGTATGGCCATCTGGCAGTATGACTTCGACCCGGCTACCGGCAGTATCGAAAACCGGCGCGATTTCGTGGTGGTGACCGAAGCCGATGAAGGCAAACCGGATGGCCTGACGGTGGACAGCGAGGGCTTTATCTGGTCGGCGCGCTGGGACGGCTGGAAAATCTGCCGTTACGACCCGGCCGGCAAGCTGGAGCGCGAAGTCCGAATCCCGGCAGCCAAAGTCACCAGTGTCATGTTCGGCGGGCCGAATCTGGATGAGCTTTATATCACCACCGCACGCATCGGCTTCGATGCAGCCAGCGATGCGGCCACTCAGCCACACGCCGGGAGTGTGTTCCGCATCCGGCCCGGCGTCACCGGCCTGCCCGAACCAGAATATGGAGGTTAACCATGCAGGCAACCCGCGATCTGTTGAGAAAGCTCGGCCTGCCACCCGGCGATGCTTACGACCTGCCCACGTCGGCCAAACGTTTTCCTGATGGCGCGCAGTACCGCGTCGAAATTCCCAGTGTTGAAGGGCCAAATGCCCTGCGCGCCGTGCTGGACGAAGCCGAAAAACAGGACGTGCTGATTCACCGGGTTTCGCAGGGCAGCGGCATCATGCTGCTGACCGACGCCGAAATCCGCGAGATGGCGAAACTGGGGGCCGACGCCGGCATTGAAGTGAGCCTGTTCGTCGGGCCGCGCGCGGCGTGGGATACCGGGGCACAGATTACGGCCAGCGCCGGCAAAAATCTTGGTGCGCGCCTGCGCGGGATGGATCAGGTCATCTACGCTGCCGAAGACATCCGGCGGGCCTGCGCGCTCGGCATTCGTTCGGTGCTGATCGCCGACGAAGGCCTGATGTGGCTGGCGCTGGAAATGAAAAAAGCGGGCGAAATTCCCCCGGATTTTGTCGTCAAGGTGTCGGTGCAGATGGGCGCGGCCAACCCCATTTCCGTCCGCTGGATGGAACAGCTTGGGGCCGGGACGTACAACGTCCCCACCGACCTGACTCTGCCTCAGCTCGCTGCTATCCGGCAGGCAATCGCCATCCCGCTGGATATTTATGTCGAAGTGCCCGATGATTTTGGCGGCTTTGTACGTCATTACGAGGTGCCGGAGATGATCCGGGTTGCTGCGCCGATGTATGTCAAACTGGGGCTGCGCAACGCGCCCAACATCTATCCCAGCGGCCTGCATGTCGAGCCGACAGCCGTCGCGCTGGCGCGGGAACGAGTCCACCGGGCGGCGATTGCGCTTGACATGATCCGGCGTTATTACCCGGACGCCGTGACATCGCAGCGAGGCGTATCTGATCTGGGGATTCCGGTGGTGTAGCAGACGTTACAGCCGGGCGGTCAGTTCCGCGACCTGTTCGTTGGCGGCGCGCACGCGCAGGCTGAGGGTGCGCACCATACTCTGCATGATCTCCATACGGGTCGCCATCACCTCAAAGAACTGCTCCCGGCTGATTCTGAGCAGCACTGAGTCGGCCACTGCGGTGGCGGTGGCTGAACGCGGCAGGTTATCGAACAGGGCCATCTCGCCCAAGGTATCGCCCTTCTCGAAAACCGCCAGTGTCTGATCGCCCTTATGGACGCGGATTCTCCCCTCAACGACAATATACAGGCAGTTGCCGGCGTCACCTTCGTTGAACAACACCTCGTCCGCAGCGATCGTCTCTTCGTCGGCAATCTGCGCGATGTGGAAAATCTCGTCCGCGGGAACCGCGCTGAACAACCCCACGCCTCTGAGCAGAATGGTCTTTTCCAGAGTGGTGAACATGGTGCCTTCTCCATAATGCGGCGGGAAGCGAATATCCGGGATTTCAACCGGCAGCGTATGGCCGTTGGCCTGCAGGTGGCGGCTGACGATCTGCCGGTTGGCGTCGCTGTTGGGGACACGATGCCAGTTGAGCGATGTCAGAGCCGCTTCGGGCCGGTGGCGCAGCATATAATCCAGCGCCACCAGCGAATGCCATTCGTCGCTGGACATAATAAATTCGACAATCGACTGATCAACATCACGCGCCAGCGCGCCAAAGTAGCGCCGTCCCAGATCGGCCAGTTCGCTGACGGTGTGAACTTCAAACAGCGGAATGATGATGTCGCGCTCAGATTTTGACAGCACGTTATCAAAAATTTCCAGAATATTCGCCAGATGCGCCGGATCGGGGGCCTGCAACTGCTCGATCATCGTTTCGATCTGCATATCCGGCACATCTATCACTGCCAGCTTGAGCAGAGCCGGCAGCGCCGCCTGAATTTCGCTCATGACAATCTCAGCCAGCAGCGGCTCGTCAGCGCCGATCTGCGCCAATAGCTGATAGTTCTTGTAAATCACGCGGGCCACCTGCAGCAGTTCACCATTAATCCGGTTGAGCAGTTCCGGGCTGAGGGGCTGCTGCCGGGCAATATGCAGCAGCGTCTGGACCGAGGCCGTATACAATTCGAGGTTGCCTGTGTTCATCTGGTCGATGATCTGCGTGGCGACCTGCATCTCAGGATAATTGCGCAGCGCCTGAATGACGCCCAGTTTGAGGCTGGCCGGCGAACCTGCATCCCGCAAAATGGCCGTCAGCACTTCAATGACATGGCCTGCCGGGTAGTTGCATAACACCTGTTCGGCGGTGGGGCGTGTCGCCGCTTTTTGCAGATTGAGCGCCACCGACAGAATGGTATCGTTATCCGCCGGCTTTTCCTTTGCCCAGTAGCCGGGGTTGACCACCATTTCCAGAATCACACGGCGAGCGCGTGTCGAGCGGCTGTGCAGCATTTCCCGCAGCAGCGATTCATGTACCAGCGCAGAAGCAATCGCCGTCGGCAGCTGCGCCAGCGTCTGGAGCGCGAGGGCGCTCTCGTTTGTATCGACGCTTTCCAGCATCTCCCGCAGGGTATCCTGCGCCAGTTCAACCGGCCCCTGATTCATGGTCAGGATGGCATAGGCTGCCGCTGCTCTGACTTCCGGCGTGCTGTGATGATCCGGGTCGAGGTAGATTTCCAGAATCGGAATAATCTGATTCATACCGCGCTGGCCCGCGGCCCTGATCGCCTCGTCAATCAGATCGGCATGTTCGGTTTCGATAATGTGCAGCAGCGCGTCGTCCGGGATGATATCGGGGTAATCTCCGGCCAGATCGAGGACTTTCTGGCGGATAAAAAAGCTCTCGCTGTTCTGAAAAAGGCGGTTGAGTGTCGCCGCCCAGGGGGTCAGGGACAGCCCTTCGATGATGCTGAGGGTAAAAGCCTGCTCGACTTCATCACCGCTGTTAAGGCTGTCGTCGATCACCCGGACAATAGCCGCGTCGGTGGTATCAATCGTCAGGTCCTCAAGCGCCAGTTCGCGCTGCTGGATGCTCTTCATCAACTCGTCGATGTAGCCTTTGCGCAGGCGGAACGTCATCGGAATCCAGACAGCGATAATCACCAGCACGGCCACGCTCAGCGCCCGCACCTCAAAGCTGGACACGATAAAGAAGATCATCAGCCCGGCGACACCTTGCAGCACAGTGGGAATCGTACCGTTGATGATCGGCTTGACTGCCAGTTTGCGCTGCGGCGAGATCGGAACCCAGAGCAGTTCCATCGCCGTTTCGTTGAGGGTATAGCGCAGCACCTGATCGACTGCTTTCAGGATGACCGCCGGTATCAGCACCGGATTCAGCAGGACAGCCACCGAACTGAACGCCAGCCCAACCGGCAGCAGAATCAGCCCGGCCAGCACCCCGAAGCGCGACAGCAGCTTGCCCACTACAAACAGCCGGATGATGATCTGGCAAAAGCCAACCAGCGCAAAGAAGGAGCCAAAGAAGGCGGTCATTTCGGCGGCATCGGCAAAATCGCGGGTGGAAATCACCTTGAACTGATATTCGACAATGGTGGCGACCAGAATGGTCGAGGCGATGACCACCGCCATCGTTCTCAGGTAGCCGTCGAGCCTGCCGGATGCGCCTGTTTTCTGCTGGCTGGCAGCCGGCGGCGGCTTTTCTTCCTGCCGCATATGGGGCTGCGCCAGCCGGATCATCAGCACCCACAGCAGAATAAAGCCAATCGTCAGCAAAATAACGGCTTCGGAACCAAAGGCAGCGGTAAATGGACGCAGGGCCAGCCCGCTGAGGATGCTGGCAATCGCGCCGCCCACACCCAGAATCCCAAAAATGCGCTTGGCCTGGCGCGTGTCGAAGATTGTCCCGGCGAAAATGTAAAACTGGAAGAACATGACGATATTGACAACTTCCAGAAACACGAACAGCGCGTAAGGTGTCCAGTGCTGCTCGATGAACAGCCAGAACCCACCCAGCACCCCGGCGAAAAACAATCCGGTTGCAGTCAGCAGCAGAATCAGGCGGATACGTTTCGCCATCCGGGTATAAACCTGCATGGTTACCACGCCGGTGAGGGTCACAGTGATAAGCATGAAGGGGAAAATGGAATCGGCGTTTTCGATGCGGCTGAAGAACAGCGCATTACTGACCGAACGTTCGGCAATCGCTGTCGCCGTGATGAAAAAATAGTACGCTGTGAGGAGCAGAACCGGACGGCCTTCTTCCGGCTTGATATTAAGTAATTTCTGGAGTGAAACAATCATGCCT
>Ga0079224_100001592_pt1 | contig 26407 bp, 21 predicted proteins | sample Stecom2015_FD_80414 | JGI IMG/M metagenome (GOLD analysis project Ga0079224, IMG submission 80414) | Agricultural soil microbial communities from Utah to study Nitrogen management - Steer compost 2015 | ecosystem: Environmental > Terrestrial > Soil > Agricultural land | place: USA: Utah... | reverse complement strand
ATGACCCTTCCTGCGTCTCGGTTTCGTTTCCGGAGTTTTTTCCACTTCTGAAGGCAGCCACCTCCTAAAGGCAACCATGGATAAGTATGTCTCGCCTCCAGACAGCATTTATCTTGTGGGCTTCATGGGAAGTGGAAAGAGCACCATCGGGCCGCTCTTGGCTCAGCGGCTAGGTTACCGCTTCGTTGACTTGGACTCCGTTATCGAACAGGAGACGGGAGAGTCAATCAAGGAGATTTTTGCCAGGCATGGTGAATCCTACTTTCGCCGGCTAGAAACTGATACCTTACGAAAATTACTTCACAGTAGCAAGCTAGTCATTGCCCTGGGAGGCGGAACCTTCGTAAAGGAGGAAAACAGAGTATTGCTGAAGAGGACGGGGACGTCGGTCTGGCTCAAGGTTTCTCTAGAGGAAGCGGAACGGCGTTGCCGGCAGGAGAAGCAGAGACCCTTGGCCCGTGACAAATCTCAGTTTGAGAAGTTGTACAAAGACCGACAGGCTATCTATCAAAGCGCGGATATTCACATCGAAACCGATGGTAAAGAACCCAACTGTGTGTGTGAATTGATCCTTCAGAAATTCAGAATCGTCTGCTAGAATCTAGCAATCATGCAGAGTTCCAGGTACTTGTCACTGATCTCTTCACTTTGTTTTGCCCTTTTTAGTTTTGTCCACGCGAACTCGAATACGACTTCCAGCACCGAGCCTTTCACACTCGACCAAGTGGCTGACCACTTTCCCTCTGAAGGTTTCGAGGATCGGATCGAATACTGGAAATTAGTCTTCGCGCAGCACACGGCCCAGGAGATCGTTTTTCATGACATCGACGATCTCAGGCTCATTTATGATGTCGAGCGCTTTCGCGACTCAATCCGTGATAATCCTGCCGAAGCTCGCCGGCAAAGGGAAAAGGTAAAGCAGATCCGGGCGCGGTTGACCCGGTTGATGGAGGAAATCGCCAGGCATGGCGCAGATTCGCCCGCCCTGCTCGACGATCACCGAAAGATCGTGGCTGTCTTAAGGGAAGCCGGATATGAAGTTACGGCCTCTCTCCTGAACCGTTTGAAGAACAACATCCGTGCCCAGCGCGGAATCAAGGAGCGGTTTGAAGCCGGATTGATTCGCTCTGGGAAATATATGGACAGGATAAAGGACGCTTTCCGCAAGTACGGTCTTCCGGAGGAATTAGCGTATCTTCCCCACGTTGAGTCTTCGTTTGACTATAACGCTCACTCCCACGCCGGGGCGGCAGGTATCTGGCAGTTTACTCGAGGCACCGGTCGTATCTATCTGACTGTCGGGAATCTGATCGATGAACGTCTGGATCCGATTCGTGCCACGGATGCGGCGGCTCGCTTGTTGCGAGACAATTATGAGGCTCTCGGAAATTGGCCACTGGCCATTACCGCTTACAACCATGGCCTTTACGGGATTCTTCGAGGTAAGCGTCAGCACGGATCTGACCTGAGAGATCTGATCAAGAATTATCAGTCCCGTTCGTTCGGATTTGCCAGCAAGAATTTTTATGCAGAGTTTCTGGCAGCCCTCGAAGTAGCCAAGAACTACAAAAAATACTTCGGTCCACTGGATATCGCCGATCCTTTAGAATTTGACACCATTCATCTGGAGAAGGCCTACAACTCAAGCTACCTTACTTCCATACCGGATATCTCCACGGGAGTCCTGATCGCCTACAATCCGCATCTGTCCCGCTATTTTAGAACGGCACGCACACTGCCTTCCGGGCTGGAGGTGCGCGTACCGGTCGGAACGGGCAATAAGGTTATGGCGGTTCTGAGAGATGCAAAACCTTCTTCCGAAGGCTTAATGGTGGCATCGGATGGATCGACACGTTATCGGATTGAGCCCGGAGATTCTCTCGGTTCGCTTGCGTCCCGCTTCGGTGTGTCGGTCAGGGAGCTACAGAGATTGAACGGCCTTTCCAACCCTCATCGGATTTATCCGGGCCAGGTGATTCTAGTTTCCAATGGCAGCGGGACTCCCCAAAGAAGCGCTCCAAGTACGGTGGCGTCCGCGGTTTCTCCTCCCAGTACATCGGCCGTCCAGGAAGTCCATTACACGGTTCAACCTGGCGACAGCCTTGCCAGGATTGCCAGCCGCTTCGAAACCACAGTACAGGCTCTTCAACAGGCTAACGATTTAGGCAATCCCAACCTGCTGCGGCCAGGCCAAACCTTGGTCATTCACGGATCAAAGGCGGCAACATCCGGCCCAGTTGAGTATACGGTTCAAAGAGGTGATACACTGGCTCAAATTGCTCAGCGTTACCAAACCACCCCGGAGGCTATCCAACAGGCCAACAATTTGCGCAACCCCAACCTGTTGCGACCCGGGCAGAGGTTGATCATTGACGGGTCGGCCGTGGTGGCGCCTAAAGAGTACACCGTTCAGCGAGGCGACACTCTGGGCTTGATTGCACGGAAGTTCGGCACTTCCGTTGAGCAAATCAAGAGTGCGAATGACATTCGTAATGCCAATCGCATTCGACAGGGCCAGCAGCTGCTCATTCCTTAGCGGTCTTGCTGCGCTAGCAGCGTAGGTCAGGAGCCAACCGAATCCACTGGGACCTCTTGAGCTTCTGCTTCGGCATTCTTTCGGGTTGCAAAGCTCAGGGTCCCTTCCGCGGCACTGTAATCGACCACCACTTCGTCTCCATCGCGTATCTCGCCCTTGACCAGCAGGAAAGCAATTCTGTTCTCCAGCTCTTTCTGGATCGCTCGCTTGAGCGGTCTGGCCCCGAAAGAGGGATCGTATCCGACCCTTACAAGATGCTTGATCGCAGTCGGACTCAGGGAGAGCGTTATCTTGCGATCAGCCAACCGTCGTTTCAAGCCGTCCAGCTGAATCATCACGATCTCCTGGAGATGCTGTTCGTTCAAAGAATGGAAGACGATGATTTCATCCACTCGATTCAAGAATTCGGGTCGGAAGTGACGGCGAAGCTCCTCCATCACGGTGGCCTTCATCCGCTCATACTCGTCGCCTTCGAAGGCGCCCCTGTACTCCAGAATCCGATGACTGCCAATATTCGAGGTCATGATCAGGATGGTATTCTTGAAATCCACCGTTCGGCCCTGTCCATCCGTCAAACGTCCATCGTCCAGGATCTGGAGCATGGTGTTGAAGACGTCAAAGTGGGCCTTTTCAATTTCGTCGAACAGGATCACCGAATAGGGACGACGGCGTACTGCCTCGGTGAGTTGTCCACCTTCCTCGTAGCCCACATAACCCGGAGGAGCCCCGATGAGGCGGGCAACCGAGTGCTTCTCCTGATATTCGGACATATCGATCCGGATCAATGCCTGTTCGTCGTCGAATAAAGACTGAGCAAGAGTTCGGGCGAGCTCCGTTTTCCCTACGCCGGTGGGCCCCAGGAAGATGAAGCTACCGATCGGGCGAAAGGGATCCTTGAGTCCTGATCGGGCGCGGATTACAGCCTGTGCCACGGCTTGGACGGCGTCTTCCTGTCCAACCACCCGGCGGTGCAGCTCATCTTCGAGGTGAAGCAGCTTCTGTATCTCACCTTCCAAGAGACGCGACACCGGAATCCCGGTCCATCGGCTGACGACTTCGGCGATATCCTCGTCGGTTACTTCTTCCTTGACTAAAGGTGCGGCTTCCTGTTTTTTCTGAAGCCGTTCGCTTTCCTTCTTCAGTTCCTGCTCGAGCTGCGCCAGTCTTCCATAACGGAGTTCGGCTACGCGGTTCAAGTCGTAGCTTCGTTCCGCCTGCTCTATTTCAATCTTCGTCTGCTCGATCTTCTCTCTGAGCGACCGGAGGTGGTGGACGGCTTCCTTTTCAGCTTGCCACTGCGCCTTCAGCGCGTCCGCGCGCGAGCGGACTTCGGCAAGCTCCCGTTCAATGATGGCCAGTCTTTCTTTGGAGGCTTCGTCTTCCTCCTTTTTAAGAGCCTGCCGTTCTATTTCGAGCTGCATGACCCGGCGTTCCAATTCGTCGATCTCAGTGGGCATCGAATCAATTTCGGTTCGTAGCTTTGCCGCTGCCTCATCTACAAGGTCAATGGCTTTGTCAGGAAGAAACCGATCCGTGATGTAGCGGTTGGAAAGGGTGGCAGCGGCTACCAGGGCAGAGTCCGTGATGCGGACCCCGTGGTGAACCTCATAACGCTCCTTTAATCCTCTCAGGATCGAAATCGTATCCTCTACACCCGGCTGATCTACGAGAACTGGCTGGAATCGTCGTTCCAACGCAGCATCCTTCTCGACATGCTTGCGGTACTCATCAAGGGTGGTGGCACCGATACAGTGAAGCTCTCCTCTGGCTAGCATGGGCTTGAGAAGGTTCCCTGCATCCATTGCCCCTTCGACTCGCCCCGCTCCCACTACCGTGTGCAGCTCATCGATGAAGAGAATGATCTCTCCAGCCGAATCCTGAACTTCCTTTAAAACGGCCTTCAAACGTTCTTCGAATTCTCCGCGATACTTCGCGCCGGCAATTAGAGCCCCCATATCGAGCGACACCACACGCTTGTGTTTCAACCCTTCGGGGACGTCTCCGCGCACAATTCTCTGGGCCAGGCCTTCAACAATGGCCGTCTTTCCCACACCCGGCTCTCCGATCAAGACCGGGTTATTCTTGGTGCGACGTGACAGTACCTGAATCACTCTTCGAATTTCGTCATCTCGCCCTATAACCGGATCCAACTTACCGAGCGACGCTTCTCTAGTCAGGTCACGGCCATAACGTTCCAACGCCTCGTAAGTGGCTTCCGGATTCTGGGTTGTGACTCGTTGGCTCCCTCGAACCTCGCGCAATAAGGCCATCAGGCGATCCCGAGAAAGGCCCGCTGCTTGAAAGATTTTCCCGGCTGCGCCTTTGTCGTCGGTGACGGCAAGGAGAACGTGTTCTACCGACAGGTAATCGTCACGAAGGCGGCGGGCCTCCTCTTCGGCCTGAGACAGCAGGAGATTCAAGCGCCCTGAAATGTAAACCTGCTCGGGCGCGGAGTCCTGAGGACCAGAGAGATGTGGTCGCCGGTCCAATTCCGCCCGGAACTCTTTGGCGAGCTCGTCCGGACTAATTTCGGCTTTATTGAGTATGGAGCGAGCAAGGCCCTGCTCCTGTTCAATCAGGCTCAGGACCAGATGCTCGACATCTATCTCAGTATGGCGACGACGCAGCGCCATCGTCTGCGCCGAACTCAAAGCTTCGCGTAGTTTTTCTGTAAAGCGATTAATATCCATTATGCTCACTTTATAAGATCGCCTTACCGACCTGACAAGGCAAGTTCAATCAATTACTTTCGCCACCAACACGTCAAAAGGATCTGCCACCGGCTGAACTTGACTCCGCAAGGTGAAAGTCTTAATGAATTCTAAGCGCATCAGAGCGTCGCTCAACGGGGTACTTTTTGAAGCTCTTAAACCGGACGAAAGTCTGCTATTGACTATCAGGATAATGATGAAGGAAGACCAGAACCATCCACACCAAAAACGGGGACGAACGGAATCAGGGGAGTCTTCTGGATTCCAGGTCAGCGACCGCCGATTCTGGGTTCTCAACGAGTCTGCGGAAGAGCAAGCCGAGATTCCTAACCCCAGACTGCCGACCTATATTGAAGAACTGGAAAGGAGAACGGAAGCGGCAGAGAACAAGCTGCGGGAACGGATTGAAGAGCTGGAAAGGGAAAACCAAGCTTACCGCGACCGTCTCGAACGGCAGCTCGAGAAGAGGCTCGAGCAGGAAAAGGCTCGTGTTTTGGGGGACTTCCTGGAGATTGTGGATAATTTCGAGAGAGCCCTCAATGCCGTTCACCAGAACATTACTGTTGAAGATCTCGTAGAAGGTTTGAAGCTCAACCTGGACATTCTTCACCGGAGACTTACGGGGGCGGGTGTGGAACGGATTGAGACATTGAGACTCCCCTTCGATCCAAATGTGGCTGAAGCGATTGGGGTCGTACCGGTTCGCGAACCTGAACTCGATCAGGTAGTCGTCTCGGTCGTCCAGGAGGGCTATCGACTCGGCGAACAAATCATTCGACCGGCACGAGTGGAGGTTGGCCAGTATCAACCGGAACAGTAACCTCACCCGAGCACCTCAAAGTGTTTGGGTGCAACCCCCGCCGGCGGAAAATACGACGAGCGAGGATGCCCGTCAAAACGTAACACCAGGGATGGCTGTCATCCTCTTCAGGGTGTAACTTTTCTCTCCGACTCACCGAACTTCCGGTTATTAATTCCGTGATCTCGTGCTCGCGCACAAGCATGAAGCAGGCAGGGTGCCCCGGCTCCCTGGATTGGATCACCATTCCATACGTGGTCTTGGCTGGCTCTCCGTCACGCCAGTCGGCGGTTTGTTGTTCCGCTACCTCTGAACGTCGCCTCAACCACGCCGAAAGCGGGACAGAATGCGGAGGCCTGGAGCAAGCCGAAGGCGCGATCCGGGGAACAGGTACAAATCGAACTACTCCTGCCGGTATTCGATCCGGACGTCCTTGAGGTAGATCTTTCCCGTTGGTCGTTCTCTCAACTGAGGCTGTTCGGAGGTCTTGACGCGTGATATTTCTTGAGCCACTTCAATTCCTTCCACCACCTCGCCAAAGATGATGTAGTCACCGTCCCACTGGGGAACACGCTGCAGGCAGATAAAAAACTGGCTGCTGGCCGAGTCGGGAAAACTCGGTTGTCTTGCCATGGCGACGGTACCACGCTGGAAAGGCATCGAGCTGAATTCAGCTTTAATGGTACGACCACTTCCTCCCTGGCCGTCATTATATGGATTGTTATCCCGGGAATTCGGATCCCCTCCTTGAATCAATCGATCTCGAATCACCCGGTGGAAACTGGTCCTGCGATAGAAGCCCACCTCGGCCAGATCGATAAAATTCTTGACCGTCTCCGGGGCTACGTCAGGACGAAGCTTCACGGTAATACTACCCTTGTCCGTATCAAGGATCGCGTAAGGGATGCCCTCAGGCTCGGCCGGTGTTTCGCTGTCGACAACCGGCTCGACTTCCTTCTCTGGAACCTCCTCGGCAGGAGAGGAACAAAACACGAGTGGCAGAAGTACAAGAGTCAGGAGAAAATGCCTGGCCCCCGCTAGCACGACTGTCTTGCCGACCATGGTTTGTCGATTATGTCTCAAGGTATGGCGAAATTCCAGAGTTCCGTTTGACCGCCTGATGGAAGCGGCTGGAAAAGGCCTGACACAAAGCGATTGCGAGAGCGTCTGCGGCATCATGGGGTTGAGGCTTTACCTTCATGTTCAAGAGTCTTTGAACCATCATCTGGACCTGTGCTTTGTCAGCGCGGCCGTATCCAACCACCGCCTTCTTCACCTCGAGCGGTGAATACTCCACCAGTTCAACGCCGTGCTGAGCTGCCGCCAGCAAGATGACTCCTCTGGCGTGCCCCAGTGTTAGTGCACTTCGGACATTCACGGCGTGGAACACACCTTCAACGGCGAGGATTTCAGGCTGATAGTTCTGGATTAATGTAACCAGTTCCTGGTGGATGTACCGAAGCCGCTCCCCGATCTGCAGCGGTGCCTCTCCGCGCCGCGGCTTGATAGCTCCAAAATCAAGACAGGCACATCGGTTTCCCTGCACTGAGATTACGCCGAAACCGGTAGCACGGGTTCCCGGATCGACGCCCATGATGATCATAGTCTCGCCATTGTAGCAGCCCGCGGTGAAAGTCCTGGAGGCTGATAGAAAAATAGGTTCAGGGGAACTAGGTGGAAAGGTTGGGATACTCGTTGGAGTATGGATGCTTACAAATCAGGAGACCAGCGCCTCCATCTCCTCCTCATCAATATCGAAGTTGGCATAGACATTCTGGACATCATCATGTTCTTCCAGTGCCTCGATGAGATTCAGCATCTGCTGCGCTGTCTTCCCCTCGATATGGACCTGATTCTGAGGAACCATCGTCAGCTCACTGCTTTCGATCGGGATACCTGCCGCTTCAAGAGCCTGTCGAACTGATTCAAGGTCTTCATAAGCCGTATAGATGGCATAGGTGTCTCCCTCCGTCCGCAAGTCCTCCGCACCGGCTTCCAGAGACACTTCCAGCAACTTCTCTTCTGAGATGGCGTCCCTGGGAACAGCGATATATCCTTTCTTATCAAACATCCATTGGACGCTCCCTGCTTCACCCAAGTTGCCGTTGTGCTTCGTGAAGATATGGCGGATCTCGGCAACGGTTCGGTTCTTGTTATCGGTTAAAGCCTCAATAAAAACCGCAACACCTCCAGGTCCATATCCCTCGTAGGTCTGCTCCTCGTAACTCTGACCCGGCAGCTCGCCAGTGCCCTTCAGAATCGCGCGTTTGATATTATCCTGCGGCATATTGGCATCTTTGGCAGCCTGGATGGCAATCCTGAGCCTCGGGTTGGCGTCGGGATCGCCACCCCCCAGACGGGCGGCCACGGTGATTTCCTTAATCAATCGAGTAAACATCTTGCCACGTTTCGCATCTACTGCTGCTTTCTTGTGGCGAATCGAATGCCATTTAGAATGTCCTGACATGTTTCCTAACTCCTGTTAAACTCTGCGGGTCCAGACGAGATGTCACATTCTAGCACGCAGTCACGCCTCCTCGAAGCGAGGCTGCGTCGACGAATAGGGTTAGAAAAGTTGCTCTGAGGACCACCGGATCAGCAGCGCCCCAAATTCGGAATTTAATTGAAAGGCACAAACCGGCACAAGTATAAAGCCACAATCCAGTACCTCGGAAGCCGCTATGCCGGATGGCAGGTCCAGAAGAATGAGCTAACCATCCAGCAGGTCATTCAAGAGGTCCTTACTCGTCTGGCCGGCACTCGAATCAACGTTATTGGAGCCAGCCGCACCGACTCGGGAGTGCACGCCCTAGGACAGGTCGCACATTTTGTCTTTCCAGAGAAAGAGACCATCTCGGACCTCCAGCTGGCCATCAACGCCAACCTGCCGCGCGATATCCGAGTGGTGAGACTGATCCGGGCAAGGCCTCGTTTTCATGCACAGAAGGATGCCAAACGAAAACGTTACGAATACCGGATTGTGACCGCCCGAGTGCTCTCACCTTTTCTAGCCGGCCGCGTCTGCCATGTCCCGGTGCCGCTTGATTACGCCTCGATGCAGGAGGCTGCAGCACGTTTTCTGGGTGAGCACGATTTCACTGCCCTTTCCGCTTCACGAACGACTGTTAAGAACAAGGTGCGACGGATCTTGAAGTCGGAGATGGTACGCCAGGGAAATCGGCTGACTTTTCGCGTGGAAGCTCGAGGCTTCCTCCACCACATGGTGCGAAACATGGCAGGCACATTGGTTGATGTCGGTCTCGGGAAACTGAAACCCTCCGATATCGATTGCATCATCGAATCACGAGATAGAAATCGGGCAGGTCCTACTGCTCCGGCTGAGGGTCTTTACCTTGTGCGCATCTGGTATTAAGCTATGACCGATTCACCGATCCACCCGGCAAAAGCAACGCGACTACAAGTTGTCCCCTATCCGGGATAAGTGGTAGATTACGAGGCATCCCTATGGCTGATTTGGTTAAGAATTTCGAGGGGACCATCGAGCCTGGGTCTCTCGAAGCCGAGATGATTTCGCAACTTGACCCGGACAAGCTGCCGGGCCATGTCGCGATCATCATGGACGGAAACGGCCGATGGGCACGACAAAGAGGTCTCGCCCGCGTTCAGGGGCACAAAGCCGGCATTGAATCGGTGAAAGCGACGGTCGAGTTTTCTGCCCGCCTGGGAATTCCCTGCCTGACTCTATATGCTTTCTCGGCCGAAAATTGGAAACGCCCTGCGAGTGAAGTGAACACGCTGTGGTCGTTGCTTAGAGAATACCTTCAGAAAGAAATGCATACTCTCCAGGAACACCAGATCCGATTCAGAGCCATCGGACGACTGCGGGAGCTCCCCGATTCTGTTCAGGAAAGTCTTTACACGGCCGAGAATCTGACTCGGCAGAATGACCGGATGTTCCTGACGATCGCGCTCAATTACAGCGGACGGTTGGAAATTGTGGACGCGGTCAATCGCTGGCTTGAAGAAAGAGGGGGCGAAATTACCGAAAAGGATATCGAAGCCCGCCTTTATACGGCCGGGCTTCCTGATCCGGATTTGCTGGTTCGAAGCAGCGGGGAGATGCGCATCAGTAATTTTCTGCTGTGGCAGATTGCTTATTCCGAGATCTACGTCTCTGAGGTACTCTGGCCCGACTTTCGAGGAATGGACCTAATCAAGGCTTTATTGGACTATCAGCAGAGAGAACGTCGCTACGGCGGCATCCTTTCCCACCCCGTCCAGAGCGCCCGATGAAGCAACGTGTCCTCGCGGCTTCCCTCCTGATCCCGATTGTTCTGGCCGCCATTTTCTTCCTTCCTTTTTATCCCTTCCTACTTCTGATCGGCGGTGTAATCGTCATCGGTGCTCGGGAATTGTTCGGCATGCTCAAGCGCTATGGAATGGTCGAATACCGAGTCTCCTATCTTCTCCTGGTTCTCCTTCCCTGGATGACTAGTTATGCTCCTTCATATCTCTTTCCATTCCTACTCGCTTCCCTGCTTCTTATCGCCTGCTGGAGTGTCCTAAACACATCGGCCGTCGAGCAGTCCTTTCCAAGTGTGGCGGGAAATGCGATGTCTCTAATCTATGTTGGAATTCCCCTTTCTCTGGCAGCAGGTTTTCATCCAGGATCACCCCGTGCACTGGAGGCTCCGGAGTTGCCGCTTGAGCTTCTGATGATCCTTCTCACCGTCTGGATGGGCGACAGTTTTGCCTACTTTGTCGGCAAGCGCTGGGGAAAACGCCATATTACCCCTCGAATCAGTCCGAACAAGTCTCTTGAGGGATTTGTGGCAGCCATCCTGGGTTCGCTCGTGATTCCGCCACTGTTCGGCGCCTATTTCCTGCCCAATTTGACAACGTCCTTCCTGGTCGCAGCAGGATTCTTTCTCGGGGCGGGAGGCATTATGGGAGATCTATTCGAATCGTTGATCAAGAGAGGAGCGGGGATAAAAGACAGCTCTCATTTAATCCCAGGCCATGGAGGACTACTGGACCGGATCGACAGCATACTCTTTGCCGTACCGATCTATTATCTGGCTTCGATTCTGATAGACTAACTGCCCGAGTCGCCGTTCGTGATCTTCAGGTCTGCCGGCCCTGAAGAAGATGGGTGAACCGGAAGGCGAGCCTCGCGAATACTATGAAAAGAGTCTCTATTCTGGGTTCCACGGGCTCAATCGGCCAGAGTGCTCTCAGCCTGGTGGATCTCCATCCTGACAAGTTCGAAGTGGTCGCGTTGGCAGCAGGGAAAAATACAGAGCTGCTGATTGCGCAGTGTCGTCGGTACCGACCATCACTGGCTGCAATCGAGGATGAAACTGCCGCCGCTCGCCTGCGAGAAGCAACCGAAAATGTGGACGTGGAAGCCGGTCTTTCGGGAATCATTGCAGCTGCCTGCCATCCTGACGCTGACATTGTCGTTTCCGCGATTACCGGTGCAGCCGGATTGGTACCAACATATCACGCAATCCGTCATGGAAAAGACATTGCCCTCGCCAACAAAGAAAGCCTGGTCACGGCCGGCGAGTTGCTGATTCCCCTGGCAAGAGAAGGCGGCAGCCGGCTCCTTCCAGTGGACAGCGAACACAGCGCTCTTCACCAGTGCCTCAGCGGAATCTCTATGAATCATGTCCGCCGGCTGATTCTAACTGCATCGGGTGGTCCGTTTTTTGGAAAGTCTGCCGAGGAGTTGGACAAAGTCACGGTCGAACAAGCGCTGGATCACCCGACCTGGCAAATGGGCAAGAAGATCACGGTTGACTCCGCGACTCTGATGAACAAGGGCTTGGAAGTTATCGAGGCACACCATCTGTTCCAGGTCCCTCCGCAGCAGATACAGGTCATCATCCATCCTCAGTCGATCGTTCATTCTCTGGTGGAGGTTGTGGATGGAACGATTTTGGCACAGCTGAGCATTGCTGATATGAGACTCGCCATCTTCTATGCGCTGAGCTACCCGGAACGTCTTGATGCTCGTCTTCCTTCGCTCGACCTCTTTCAGTGTGGTCCCCTGGAGTTTCATCCTCCTGATTTTCTCTTGTTTCCCTGTCTACGACTCGCGTTTGAAGCGCTGGAAGCAGGGAAAAGCTATCCGGCTGCTCTCAATGCCGCCAATGAAGTTGCGGTATCCGCATTTCTTGAAGGCCGCCTCGCGTTTGTGGACATTGCGCGGGTCATCGAACGAGTCCTTGACCAGCACCAACCGGTTCCGATCGATTCTATCGACACGGTACTCGAAGTGGATCGACAGGCCAGAAGGACCGCCTCCGACCTCGTACAGCAACAGTCAGCCCCTAGTTCCAGAAGCCTGTGGTGAAGATCCCTGCATGGCCGCACAAACCTTACGACTTTTCCCACCGCTGTTCGTGTCGGGATGTTTTTGAAACGCATCGATTTGACAAGCATCTTACAAGTAGGAAGAATCAACATCTGGTCGCCAGGACAACCAATCTGGCCACCTGGCTTCTTCTGCGAAAACCATCGTTTCCTGGGCATGCCTGGAGGATATTCACAATTGGAAATACTTAATGGTCTCGGCTGGACTCTTGGTGCCTTCATCCTCGTGATCGGAATTATGATTTTCGTTCACGAGCTCGGCCACCATTTAATGGCCAAGTACCTGGGCATCAAGGTGAACGTCTTTTCCCTCGGATTCGGTCCACGACTCTTCGGTTTCGAAATGGGCGGTACCGATTATCGAGTAAGCCTCCTTCCCCTGGGAGGTTACGTAAAGATGGCCGGAGAGCACTACGATGACGAGCTAAGGGGTACGGAGGACGAGTTCCTCTCGCGCCCCAAGAAACATCGGTTCGCTGTCGCTATCGCCGGTCCGGCCATGAATATTATTCTGGCAGTTCTTCTTCTCTCCATAAACTATATGGTTGGTATCCAGATTCCTGTGTATCTAACCGAGGCTCCCGTTGTCGGTCACATTCGGAGTGATTCTCCTGCCATGGAAGGGGGATTTCAACTGGGGGACCGGATTCTTTCGATCGATGGACAATCGGTCGAAACCTGGGAAGAACTGAACATCGCTGTGGCAACCCGTGCGAATCAAACGCTGCGCTTTACAGTGGAAAGAGCCGGCGACACGCTGGAAATACCAGTGACGGTAGCAGAAGATCCCTCTACGGGTGCAGGATATATCGGTCTCTCTCCGACAGTAACCAATGTAGTGAGTGCCGTGGAACCAGAATCTCCTGCAGACGCAGCGGGGATACAACAAGGCGACGAGATTGTCGAAATTCGCCTGAACGGACAGAGCGCCACAGATTTGGCTCGAATACTGGATTTAATCCAGGCCAGTGAGGGAAGGCCGATAGAGCTGACTCTCAAGCGGGACGGGACACTGGTGGAAAAAACTGTTGCGCCGGTAGAAATGGACGGCAGACATCGCCTGGGCGTGGTTATTGGGGAACTCGAGCCGCAGGAAAGACGGACAGAACGTTATGGGGTGTTTGGTGCCCTGGCCAAATCGATTGAGAAAAACTATCAGCTTACTCAGCTCACTTTTAGAATTGTCGGCCAACTGATTACCGGTACAACATCGATGAGGGCCATGTCTGGTCCGATTGAAATCGCCCGCGTCTCCGGCGAAGCCGCCTCCCACGGGTTGATGACTCTGATTGCGTTTATGGCCATGGTCTCGCTGCAGCTTGGCATTTTTAATCTCTTTCCCATTCCGCTACGTGATGGTGGGGTTATCATGCTGCTGGCAATCGAGGGATTAATGGGGCGAGACCTGAGCATGACGGTCAAGGAACGGATCTCTCAGATCGGCTTCCTCTTCTTGATCGTTTTGATGAGCATCGTGATCGCTAACGATATTGCCAAGAATATTTAGTGGCTCAGTCTAAAATCATAGCCCGCTGCAGGTGACCAGGCTGAACCCGCCAGCCCGAAGTTGGCCAGGTCCGGCCCGCTACGTCAAATAGTCAAACAATGTCGCTATAAAGTCTTTACAGCGGATTCTTCCCAGGCCACCGGCAGCACAAGCCCGTTCTCCGTAAGAAGTAACAGAGTCGGTTCGTACACTCGGGCCCGCCAGAAAAACGGGTACGGGATCTCCACTGTGTTCAGCCAGCTCACAGGGAGTGGAGTGGTCGGCCCCGAAGGCCAGGAACAAAGGAACCGGTTCACTATAGCCTCTGAGAATCTCCCCCACTATTCGGTCTGTTTTTTCAATAAACTCCTTCTTCAATTCGGGTTGCTGATCATGACCAGCAATATCAGCTCCCTTGAGATGAAGATAGACCATATCGTAACGCCTGAGTGCGTTTAGTGTGACGGCTAATTTAACCTCCAGGTCGGTGCCGAGATTGGCCGTCATCTGAGGGGCTGTCAAAGGAGTCACACCGGCCAGTCGAGCCAGTCCGAGGACCGTCGATTCACCGCTCACGCAGGCGATGGAGAGGCCGCTGTTTTTCGCCAGATTGAGGTATTCTCTGGGCCCTCCGGCACCTCTTGTAATTACCGCGTTAGCTGGAGGAAGGCCCCGTCGTTCTCGATCCAGGTTCACCGGGTGTCGAGATAGAATCGCGTGCGCTTTCTGAACCACTTCGTTCAAAATCGCTGCCGTCCTTACCGCAGCGGGATTTGTCGAACGCGGTCGGATCGGAAGAACCTTCCTTCCTTCTCCTGCACGGTTTGGATCGGAATCAGTTACTTCGGCCGATAGATTCGGACCTCTCAACAATAAGGCCCCCCGATGTTCGGTTGTCGGCACGCATAGAACCTCGACGTCTGAGCCGACAGAAATCCCGGACAGGCTCGCACACAGTTCGTCGACGCGCTCTCGAATCCTGCCCGCTCGACGGTCAATGATCGTCAAGTCTCGGTCGACCGTAGCAAAATTGAAGCGCAAGGCAACATCTCCGTGCCCCAGCATCATGCCCACGCCGGCGGCTTCCATCGGCCCTCTCCCATAAGGACCGTTGGAGAGATCCTGCCCGAGTAAGGCCAAATGCCCTATATCGGTACCGACCCGAACCCCGGGAGCAACAATATCGACCAGACCCGCTACACCACGTCTGATAAGGCGGTCCATATTGGGAGTATGTGCGGCTTCAAGAGGGGTCCGATTTCCCAACGCGGCGATCGGGCGATCACCAAGACCATCCTGAATCACAAATAGACACTTGGATTTTGGGCGGGAGTTGGACACGGAAGTCCTCGATACCAATCGCGTCATCAAGCAGACATCACAGCATCTGCGAAACCAGCTTCTGTTGATCCAGGCTAAGCTTCTCTCTCAGGGTATTCGTAATGACCGTCAGGATTGACGAGACTGTCTGGTCAAAGTTGTCATTCTCGACGATAGGAATGTCATGAGTCTCCGCCATGTCCAACACATAGTCTTGAATCTGCAGAATATTCTCGAAGTTGTCCCAGTACCGCTGGGTAACTCTCAAGCCTTCCTGCGTTTCTCGCCTGGGAAATCGCTCGAGATATTTCTGACGGTCGAGGGTTGAGACGATGATCTGAACATCGTGGACCTGATTCTTATACTGGTCCAGACCGGTCAATCCGGGAACAAGATGAACACCGTCGATCACCAGGCTGGAGTTCTCCTGAATAGCCCGTTCAACCATCGCTCTTACCCCGACCAGCACCTTCACCGCCTGCTCACGGAAGCCGGAGATCACTGCATTTTGGTGACCTCCAGATTCACTGATGGTCCTTTCCTTCCACGCTTCGTAGGACGAATAGTGAATGGCCGGCAGGAGATCCTTTGAAAACATCATCCGCATGATCTGGCGAATGGTATCGGTTGATACCAGTTTTCGAATTCCCAGCCGGTGAGCAACTTCAGCGGCCAGAGTACTCTTTCCCACCCCGGTCGCACCTCCAAACAAGATAAGAAGAGGCTTATCCGGGGCTTTAAAGCATCTCCACAGGAGATAGCGTTCAGCGATTTCAGAGCCGTGCCTGGAATGGATCGTCTCATAAATCAGGCGTCTCAACTCATCACGAGAGATTTCCTTCTTCTTCTCCCGCAAAAGCCGTCCCTCAATCTCACGTCCAATATCATAGGCGACCGGAGGCTCGAGGCCCGTCGCCTGCAGAGATTGGGAAAGAATCCCCTTGCTGAAAGGTACGATGCGGTTCGTTCGGTCGGAACCGGTGACCAGGACCGCGGGGAGCTGGCGTACTCGGCTGACCCGGCGGCGAGCGTAGCGCTGTCCGTAGCGTTCGACAACTACCTGCTCGATAATTTCCGAGAGCTCACTCTTGGGCACCGCCTGGCGCGAGCGAATCTTGTCTCGCACTTTGCTCGCGGTCTCGTATGCTTCATGAAACGACAGACCTCTCTCGATAAGACTGTGGGTGATCATCCCCCGAAGAAAAGGAAACTTCTGTCCGCGGTCTATCACATACAGATTTTCTCGAGCCATTTAGCGCCGCTTTCTCTGCTCTTAAGACACCGCCCCAACTTTACGAACAATGGAGGTCTGAACCAGATCAAGATATCACGGAAACGGGTCGCAGGATCGGATTCGGACCATTTCGCAAGAATGAAATCCGGCCTGATATGGGACTCATGGAGTAAGGAGTTTGCAAGAAAAAGGCCCGGCCAAATTAGGGCCGGGCTCTCAGTCGGAATTTGGAGGGACAACTGACTAGCGAAAACTCTCAATCGCTTCTTGTTCGTCGTCGAATGTATCGAAGACGGTCAAGAGCTTTGTGATCGCCAGGAGCTCGCGAAGCTTCTTGGTCAGGTTCAAAAGCTTCAGTTGCCCTCCCTGGTTTGTCACGGTGGTGTAAGAGCTGACAAGTTCGCCGATTCCGGAACTGTCCACATAACTTACATCTCCCAGATTGAGGAGAATGTTCTTGCGATCCGCCTGCAGGAGATCGCGAACCCTGTTCCGAATTTCGGCACTGCCTTCACCGATGGTGATTTTTCCATGAATATCTAGAATCGTCACTCCGTTGGCAGTTCTTGTTTCAATCGTCATTTTCATCTCCCTGATTTTTGTGGTTGAGCCGCTTTTCCATGATTACTTCATGTCCTTCTGCACTCTTTCTAAAGCTGACTTTGTCCATAAAAGAGCGCACGAAAAAGATTCCTCTTCCTCCAGGTTTTAAGAGATTTTCGGGATCGAGCGGGTCCGGCAACTGATCTTCATCAACCCCTTCCCCCTGGTCGCGAACTGTAATCACAAGTCGATCTTCCTGAATGTCAAACCTCAACACGACCAACTTCGTCGGATCCAGCTGGTTTCCGTGTTGGATCGCGTTTGTAACAGATTCGCGTAACGATAGTCCAATCCAGTATTGTGACTCAGCATCCAGCCCTACGAGCCGGGCGATATGATCTGAAACGTCCTGGACGAGTTCCAGATAACTGATATCGCTGCTGAAGGAGATTTCAACCTGACCTTTCGTTACTGAACGCACTCCAGATCCGTATTTGAAGGTTTGTGCTTGTTACCATGCCCCGGGGCACGCTGTCAGAAAGGTCCTGAAATCATAGTAGCCCTGCCCAGCCCGTGTCAACGCGTTGACAACCGCTGAAGCAAGTTCGAGGCTATTCTTCAAAACCACCTGAACAGGTGAAGAATCCAGGGATCACCACTTCCAGGGATCAAACTGCGATTCTCCTCGCCCTTCAAAATATCTGTTAACATGATCTTTAATCAACAATGGTCCGGATAAAAACTTATGCTTCGGTTGATCAAGATTGCCGCAGTCACGGCTTTGTCCCTGGTTGTGATCGCTTCGATCGCACTGTACCTGTTTCTTCAGAGCAACCTTTTTGATCAGTGGGTTAGAAACCAAATCGTCTCTTTTCTGGAGAACCGCTTTGCCGTAAGCGTCCAGCTCGAATCTGTGGACGTCAGGCTTTTTTCGCAAGAAGTCGACCTGAATAAACTGGCGATCTTCAGCACGGCTCAGCCCCGCGAGGAGCCGGCCATCGCTATTGAACATATCGCGCTCGATTTTTCGGTGCGAAGCTTGTGGGAACCCTCTGTCTCTTTAGACAGCCTCCTCCTTGTCAGACCTGAGATCCGTCTCGTCGAGGACCCCAATGATAAGTTAAACCTTTCCAATATGTTTTTCCAGAAGAAAGAGGAGGATGGCGGCGGCGGTTTTTCATTCGTCGACCTGGCCATTTCCTACACTCGGATCCAGGACGGTCTGATTCTCTACCAGGATCAACCGATTCTGGTCGACTCAGAGCAAGGAGATTTTCAAGCCCGCTTCCGCTTTTTGCCCGACCAACGCGAATATGCGGGCACTCTCGAATTAACTGATTTTCTTCTCAGGGTAAACGGCTTTTCTCTCCCCACTGCGACGCTAGTAACCGATTTTGCCGTGGGAGAAAATCACGTTGAGCTCCCAAACGTCCGTCTTACTTCTCAGGCCGTTGATGCCCACCTCTCCGGATCGATTTCCAATCTGAGGGAGTTCCACTACGCCTTCGATGTGGATCTGGAAAGTAGATTGACCGAATTGACGGAACCCTCATTCGACTTCATTGAAGAGGGTGTCGTCCAGGCGACAGGAAGAGTAGAAGGTGAAAAGGGAGATTTTCAGTTTGAGGGGAACGCCACCTCCGACACGCTGCGTGTGTTTTCTCTCCCTTTTCGTCAGATGACAACGGCGTTCCGTCTGGATAAAAATCAGGTTGAGATTTCATCGTTGCGCCTTCTTCTTTACCAGGGGCGCACCCAGGCATCTGGCGTCTTGTACTGGGATGAAGCTGAACAGTCTCATTTCACGGTCAGTTCCCAGGGGATACAAGTCGCTCCCCTCCTTCAGCAATATGCCCCTGAGCTGGTACGCCTGGAAGGGCGGGCCCGCTTCGAAGGCGACGTCCAGTGGCCCGGGCTTGCTTTCGCCTCAATCCAGGGAGAAGGCCTGACCCGTTATTCTGGAGACTTTTTGCCGAAAGAAGGAGAGCTCAGTGACGATGCTCGTATCCCTTTTGCAGGCGAGGTCGACACACGGCTAGGGGATGGGCGAATCGAACTGAGCGATGGGCAGGTCCAGACCAACGCCAGCGATATTCGCTACCAGGGGGAGATCACTTTCGAACCGATTTACAGCTTCCAATTCACAGTGCGCTCTCAACGAGGCGAAGAACTGATCCAGATGGCGGACAATGCTGGATTCCTTCCGAAAGAGATTTTGAGCCAGTATCCGGTCCAGTTGGCGGGTCCGGTGTCGATCGACGCTCAGCTTGATAATCGTGAAGGTGTCCTCCAGTTGGCTGGAGACTTGGTAAGCCGAAACATTCACCTGCACGATTTCCGGCTGGGGGATTTTTCCACCGAATTCAGATACGCTTCCGACCAGCTTACTCTCAGTAACGCTCGGCTGCAGGGAGAAGGTTTCCATCTTACGACCGACCTCGATCTTCCTCTGGGAGATGCCCCCCTCACGTCTGTCTCCTTTGACATCGAGGCAGCCGACCTGCCGATAGCACCGCTGATCGAGACAGCTACCGGCAAAGAGGTCCCTGTTTCCGGGCAGCTGACCGCAAAACTCCGCCTCACTCGTGAGGATTCGGCAGCAATTTCAGGCGGTGGTGAATTTCGGATTTCCGATCTGGAGGCATACGGTACTTCTCTCGGGGATATCACAGGAGAGCTGACCGCTATGGAGGACCAGGTACAGGTTTCGAATCTCCAAGCCGGCCTGTATGACGGCTCCATTAGCGGTGAACTTGCATATAACCTTTCCAGCAAACAATTCAGCGCAGATCTTACCGGTCACTCGATCAATCTAACTCAGGTCGAGCCAATCCAGGAACGGGCAGAAGTATCGGGTCTCCTTGAGTTCAAACTGGACTCCTCGGGAACACTGGAAGATCCAGAAGGTACCGTTCAGGCTACTATCTCTGAACTTGGTTTCCGCGACTATCCCCTTCAAGACCTGTCGTTCGAAGGAAAGGTCGACAATCAGCTCCTCGACTTCTCGCTCCGCCATGTCTTGGAAGGCCGCGAGTTCCTGATTTCAGGAGAGACTCGGTTAGAGTCCCCCTACGAAACAAGCGCCTCGATGGAACTCGATAGTGTGCCGCTGGCGCCGTATCTGGCGCTTTTTGTGGAGGATTCCGTTCCGGATATCGAGGGGACGATTTCGGGAATAGTTCGGGCGAAAGGCCCGGCCGCCTCACCAACCGAGATGACTGGAGAGGTGGAACTCTCCGAACTGGCCGTTGAACTCGTGGATTATTCGATCGGCCTGGCTGAACCGGCAACGATTCACTACCAGGATGGACAGCTTCGCCTTTCTGCAGTACGTCTATCAGGCACTGAAACTGACCTGGTCATCTCTGGAACCGCCGGTTTGAGGGAGGGCGGAGACCTTGATCTGGAAGTTGAGGGCAATATCAATTTGAGTCTGGCCACCGGACTCATGGAAGAAGGCTCGGCTTCCGGACAGCTGGAGCTCCAGATCAACACGCTGGGTACATTCGAGCAGCCGAGACTGGTTGGAACGGCGGTCCTGCAGGAGGGATTCCTGATACACCCAGCCATCCCAACCAGCCTTTTCAACATCGAGGGAGAGATCAAGTTCACGACCAATCAGGTCGCCATCGACAATATCTCGCTCCGCACACAATTCGGCCAATTGAATGCGGAAGGCGGGATTTTTCTGGCCGGGTTGGAGCCGACACGGTGGCAGATCAATATGTTCGGCTCCGGCTTACGCTTCAATTATCCAGAAGGCGTGACTTCGATCATCGATCTGGATCTGGACTTCCTGCGCAGTGAACAGTCTCAGCTCCTCTCAGGAGTCGTTTACGTTCGTTCTGCCGAGTATATGCAACAGGTCACCATCCCGGAGCTGCTCCTCAGCTACTCTCGTTCACAGGCTGTGCCTTCGCCCGATCAGGGTCAGGAAATCGTTCTCGATATCGATGTTGAAGCCTACCGGAGCCTCCGCGTAAGCAACAATCTGGCGGACATTTTTGCCAGCGGAGACTTTACTGTTCGCGGAACCGTCCAAAATCCAGTGATCGTGGGCAATATGACGATTGACAGCGGACAACTCTATTTTGAAAACAATACCTACGAGATCATCCGGGGAAACGTCACTTTCAATAATCCTCGCCGCACCAACCCGGTCTTCAATTTCGAAGCCACTACCGATGTTGCGGAGTACACGGTTACACTCCTGGTTCGAGGCCCACTGGACCAGCTGAATGTGAACTTCAGCTCGGACCCGCCGCTACCGACGGCGTCCGTTGTGTCCCTGCTGGTTACGGGGCAGACACAGGAACAGATCTTCGGGTCAGAGGCAACAGGACCGACCATGTCGAGCAGCCTGGCTGTGTTTGGCGCAGGGTCGGTCCTCGCCAAGACTCTCGGCGAACAGCTGGAAGCCAGAACCAGTCGCCTTTTCGGCTTTGAAAAGTTCTCGATTGATCCTTTTATCGGAGGTGATCAACGAGATCCCGGTGCCCGTTTCACTCTCGGTAAGCAATTAACTAGCGATCTTGGCGTTACCTATGTCACCAGTCTGGGAAACCAGTTCCGACGACAGACCATCGTCATTGAGTATGACCTGACCGACTGGCTGACAGCCGTTGGAACCGGTCAGGATGATGGTGCCCTGGCGATAGACTTCAAATTCAGAAAGCGATTCTAGCCGCAACCGTGATGCACACGTCCTTCCGTCTGTTTCTCATCTTCGGTGTGGGCTTCTATAGTTGCCTCTCTCTCGGAGAATTGAGGGGCTTCTCCCTTTACGCGATTGCTGCAGAGCAGAGTTCCGATCTGGCAGTCTACCAGGATAAGGAGATCGCGGAGATCGAGTTCCTGTCCGATGGTCCAGTCACCCGGATCTCGGAAGAGGACCTGATGAAGCTCGTGCACCTTGTAAAGGGCGAACCGTTCAGTGTCTCAAATGCAGAAGCCACCGTTAAAGAGCTCTACAGTACCGGTCTGTTCCACGATGTGCAGGTCCAGGCAGAAACGGCCCGGCAGGATCGGATCAGCGTAAGAATCCTGTTAATTAGAAAATACCGGGTTGCTGAGATTAGCCTGGAGGGAAACCTCGAGTTGGGGGAGCAGCGCCTTCAGCGGGAACTTACTTTTCGCCAGGGTGAACCGTATTCAGATTCCGCGGTCGAGGAAACGATCAGCCGCCTCATCGAGTTATACCAGAACGAAGGCTACTACCAGGCCCGCATCGAACCCAGTTTCAGTCGAAATAACGAGAAAGCGACGGTGGACGTCACGCTCGGGGTTGAACCGGGGGAGCGTGCGCAGGTGCGAAGGCTGGAGCTCGACATCGAAGGCAACTTGGAAGAGTCGCAGATTAGGTCAGTCATGAAGATCCGTCCGGGAGGCTACTATTCCAACTTCCAGATGGAGGAGGATATCGACCAGATAGAAACTCTCCTGAGTATACAGGGATATCTCAGGCCTGACGTCTATATTCGCGGCGGCGCCCAATACGACTTTGATACCAATATGGTGGACCTGGTACTGCGAATCGTACCGCGCGAACACACCGAGATCATCTTCAACGGAATTGAACTGACTACGGAGGAAAAGATGGAGCTCCCGCTTTTCAGCCAGCGAGGACCGAGTCAGGCTTTCCTGGAGGAGACGGCTTCGATCATCAGACGGCGGTTACAGGAGGACGGATATTTACTGGCCCAAGTTGAGATTCGCGCTCCTACCGAAGGATCAGAACTAGACAGAATCGTTTTCGACGTGACAAGAGGTGAGCGGTGCCGTGTCAAAGCAATCCGGTTTGAAGGAAACCAATTTGCTGAAGACGGCTCTCTGGCACAGATCTTACAGATTCAAACGGCAGGTTTCTTCGGCCGGGGCACGCTTACCCAGGAACTGCTCGACCGGGACCGGGAATCCATTCAATTCTATTACCAGCAACGGGGCTTCCTGGACGTCCAGGTGGATACGCAACTCACAACAGCCAGTCAAGATGTGACAGTCACTTTCCTGATTGAAGAGGGTCCGCGGTACTATGTCAACTCGATTCAAATCGAGGGTAATCAGGAGATCGACACCGCCGTCTTGCGAAGAGAAATGACATCCCGCGAAGGAGATCCGTTTTCGGCGCTTTCACTGGCTCAGGATCGTGCCGATATCGTCGGATACTATGAGAACCTGGGGTATCGCGACGTCGATTTCAGCTCCGAGATTCACTATTCAGAGAGGGCACAGGTCGATATCCGTTACACCATCCGCGAAGGGCGCCGCTATTTAGTCGATAAAACCGTCATCATTGGGGATACCAGAACCAAGCGGCCCGTCATAGAACGCGAAGTTCTGCTTGTCCCCGGTGAACCTCTTTCGCTGGACCGAATGCTTCAGACTGAGACGAACCTGTACAATCTCGCCGTCTTCAACAGAGTCCAGGTACGAGCTACCGAGGGGACCCGGGACCCATCCTATCGCCCAGCTTTTATCGAATTGGAAGAGGCGAACAAGTACACACTTCTTTATGGTATCGGGTATTCATCCGGTGGCTCTGTTGCCGCCGGTGCACGGGGAACGCTGGGAATTACCGACAATAACTTCCTCGGTAGTGCCCGTAGCCTGTCCCTTTCCATGCGGGTTGGAACCCAGAGGCAACGGGGAAATCTATCTTATACCATTCCCCAGATCCGAAGTGTTCGCTTCCCCACCGTGCTTTCCCTTACAGTCGATAATGAGGAGCGGGTGGACGACCAGAGTGACTCGCTGCGATACGGAGGGCGACCCTTCGACTCCCTTCGTTATATTGCCTCGAGCCAGTCAGAATTGGTCTTAAGTCAGCGCGAATCCCTGTTCTTCCGATACAACTTCGAGAGAGTTCAATTGACGGTGCCGGATGACCTGGTTGCTCCGCTTCAGTTTTTTCGAGCGCAGGAAGATGTTCGACTTTCACGGCTTTCCACTTCGTACCTGAATGAAAGTCGAGACGATCCTACCAACCCACGAGAAGGTTTCCTGGTAAATGGAGAAGTTCAAGTGGCTCCTGGATTTTTGGGCTCTCAGGAAGAGTTCCTTTCCATTCTCACCCAGGGCCAGTATTACTATCCCATTTTTCCTGACCTGATTGTGGCGGCTTCGCTGCGCATGGGCGCAACAACCCCTTTCGGTGGAACGGCTGAGCGTCCTGTTGACAACCCGGTCCCCATCAGCGAACGCTTTTTTGCCGGCGGCGGTACGACTCTGCGTGGTCTTCCTCAGGACCTGGCGGGGCCGCTGTTGACCGACGAAAATGGAGAGATCATCATTATTGATAAGAATCCAGACGAGGATGAGGAGGACCTGACAGCCATTCCGCTAGGTGGTAATGCGCTGCTGATCGGCAATCTCGAGCTTCGCTTTCCCATCATAGGGTTTCTTGGAGGAGCGTTGTTTTACGACATAGGCAACGTGTTTGATTCAATCACACGCCTGGGGCGTGCTGGATTTAGCAATGCCGTTGGTTTTGGTCTTTCGATTTCCACGCCTGTGGGACCCATTCGCCTGGATTTGGCATACAATCCTGATCCGCCAGATGTCGCCGGTTTCAAACGATGGCTGTTCCACGTCAACCTGGGGCAACCGTTCTGATGAGTCGATCTGCAGTGGAGATTCACAGGTTATTCCCGATGTTAATGCTGATCTCGGTGGTCGCGGTTAACAGCTGGGCGTTCCCGGCAGGCCAGAGTACTGTGGATCAGGTGGCTGCTGTGATCGACCAGGATGTCGTCACTTTGTCCCAGCTGGAGTGGCTGATCCGTTACCGAGGCTTTCAGGTGCCCGATGATCCGCAGGAACGAAGAAACTTCTATCTCGAGAACCTCAACCGCCTGCTGGAACAGAAACTGATCGCCCGGGAAGCAGAACAAACTCCGTTCATTCAGATAACCGGACAAGATATCGACGAATTTATTGACCGTTATCGGCAACGATTCGAATCAGAGGAAGCCTTCGAAGCGAATTTGAACCGAATGGGGATGACACTTTCTGACCTGAGGGCACTGGTGCGCCGGCAGATCGCGGTCAACCGATTCGTCGAGCTCAGGTTCGAACCCTTCATCATTGTTCTTCCCAACGAGATTCGCGAGTATTATGAACAACAGTATGTTCCTCAATTGAAGGGAAATGATCAGATCATTCCCGATCTGCAGCTCGTGGAAGAGATGATTCGTCAGATCCTGGTGTTGGAAAAGACCAACCAGGAACTTGACCGTTGGATTGCCAATACACGCAGTAAGACGAGAATCGAGATTCTCCTCTATCGGGAGTCGTCCCATTCACCCAACCTTCCCAGCGAACTCCGGGAAGACGTTGAAATTCAAAGGCTGCGGTTTAAAGCGCCTGCTTCGAATCGACAATAAGTGTAACGGGGCCACGGTTGGTCAGGGTGACGTCCATCAACGCCTGAAACTCTCCGCTTTCGACCTTCAATCCCCGACTGCGCAACGACTCGATAAGCGCCTCATAAAGAGGACGGGCTGCTTCCGGTCTGGCAGCCCTTGAAAAACTGGGACGGTTTCCTTTACGTGTGTCTCCCATCAGGGTGAACTGTGAAATGACCAGGATGTCGGCCCCAAGGTCTTGAACAGAAAGGTTCATCTTCCCGGTTTCGTCTTCGAATATACGAAGCTGGAGAATCTTCCGCGCCAGAAAATCGAGATCGGTGTGGTCATCGCCCTCTTCGACCGCCACAAAAACAAGCAATCCTTCTCCGATTTTGCCGATTGTCTTGCCCTCAACTTCGACTCTGGCCTGCGCCACTCTTTGAACAACAGCGCGCACTTCTGCCCCCTTGATATACCGAGTGGTTTCAACTGATCTCCGAATCAGGGGTAATTACACTTCCCCTGGTCCCTGACTGGCGATTTCTGGCCGCTTACCCCGCTATGACCGATTCCCCGGGGTCAGTGGATAATCGGATCCACTCCCTGACCCCATCGTTCTCTCAAGATTCGGTCGAATCTGGGCAACAAGACGAGGTCGAAAGTCCCCCCTTTATCGGGAAACATATGAAGGACAGCTCGCCTGAGATTCTCGACCATTTGGCGCGACTCGCTCAGACTCAGGGAAGAATCCTGATAGAGAACGCCGGTGGTCAAATCGACCAGAAATCGCAGGCGGCGCATTTTCTTTTTCTCTTCCTCGACGAGTCGCTTGTGCTCCTCATCAGAATGCACTTTTTCTTTCACAGTGTTTACTTTACCAGATTTTGACCTACCAGAGTCCACGACAGGGTATCACTCGAGTGATATTTCTTCACCTTTTTTCCACTTTTCTCCTTGACTCTTCACCTTATATTCACCATACTATTCTCAAATGTTGGCGTTAACGAGAAGACAACGAGAGATTCTGGAGTTTCTTCGCAGCTATTTGGACGAGCACGGCTACTCACCGACACTGGAAGAAATTGCCGAACATT
>Ga0079224_100001589_pt1 | contig 26429 bp, 20 predicted proteins | sample Stecom2015_FD_80414 | JGI IMG/M metagenome (GOLD analysis project Ga0079224, IMG submission 80414) | Agricultural soil microbial communities from Utah to study Nitrogen management - Steer compost 2015 | ecosystem: Environmental > Terrestrial > Soil > Agricultural land | place: USA: Utah... | reverse complement strand
TCGGGGGCGTGCGTGCGTGGGCCTGCGCGGCCCTGGGCGCCGTCGCGGCCGGTCGGTTCGCGGCGCTGATCGGGCCACGCTGGCCCGCGGAGCGCGCGGCCCCGTGGCCGCTCTCCTTCGCCGCGGCGGCTGACGCGGCCAACGTCGCTGCGGTTCACTCCCTCATCCGGTCGCTGCGTGGGGCCGAGGATCCGGTCTGGGATCCGTCCCGTCGCGAGCCGGTCCTCCCCGTCGGCAAGGTCGAAGCGTAGCGGCGTCCGGGTTCAGTCCCGAGCGGTCGTCGTGCTCCGGGCGATGCGGTACGGTTTCCGGGCCGGCGCGTGCAGGTGCACGATGATCTCGCCGATCAGGCCGAGCGCGATCGCCTGTGCGCCGACGACGACGAAGAGGACGCCGAGGAGGAGGAACGGACGGTCGGCGATCCCCTGTCCGCCGAGCCGCTGTCCGAGGAGGACGAGGAGGATCGCGGACCCGATCATCCCGAGCACGATCCCGATCATCCCGAAGAACCGGAGCGGCTTGTCGGTGAAGCGCAGCAGGAAGAAGAGGTTGAGCAGGTCGATGACCCGCCGGAGGTAGACGCCCGGCCCGTAGATCCGTGCCCGGGCGTCGGCCGGGTGCTGCGGGACCGCGAGCTCCTCGACGCGGTAGCCGTCCCGCTGCGCGAAGATCGGCAGGAACCGCGAGAAGTCGCCGTAGAGCGGCATCTCGAGGAGGACCTCGCGGCGGAACGCGCGGACGCCGCAGGCGACGTCGTGGATCCTGTCATCGGCGAGCCGGCCGATGATCCGGTGCAGGATCCGATTCTGGATGCGGTTGATCCACGGGTCGCGCCTCGGCCAGCGCCTCGCGACGGCCAGATCCGCGCCCTCGTGGATGCAGGCGATCAGGTCGGGCAGCGCGCTCGCCTCGATCCGGCGGTACGCCGGGAGCGTGAGGACGACGGGGCCCCGGCAGAACGCGGCGGCGGCCTTGAGGAGCCGCGTCTCGCCCGTGGTCTGGTCGACGACGACGGCGCGGACCGGCTCGCCTGCAGCCGCGAGCGTCGCGAGCGGCTGCGTCAGCTCCCGGAACCAGGGCTCCGCCGCGAAGATGAACTCGTAGCGCACGCCGAGCGCCCGGATCGGGGCCGCGTATTCCTCATAGAGCGCGACCAGCGGCTCGGGCCGCTCGGTCACGGGGATCAGGACCGAGACCTCGACCGGCTCGTCGCCGTCGAGGTCGGGCACGGCCTCGGCGGCCGATTCCAGCGGGATCGTCTTGCTCACCATGCGACCTCCCGGGCTACGGGGAGTTCGGCCGCCTGCCTCCGTCGCGATTCGCCCACGGCCGTCTCCGCGATCAGCCCGAGGATCAGGAGGTAGACCCCGAGGCCGTACCAGAGGAGCGCCGCGGCCGGGAGGACCATGCCGTCGGCCTGCTGGGGCGGAAAGAGGATGTAGACGGCGACGACCGCCGCAGTGAAGACCGCGCCGGCCGCCGCGGCCGCGACCGCGCCGATCGCGAAGAGGAGGAGCGGCCGCTCCCGGAACGAGCGGATCATCATCAGGATCAGGAGATCGAGCAGGACCTTGACGGTGCGAGACAGCCCATACTTGCTCCTGCCGTACCTGCGTGGATGGTGCCGGACCGGGAGCTCCGTGATCCGGGCGCCGACCGTCGCCGCCGCGACCGCCGGGATGAAGCGGTGCATGTCCGAATAGAGGTGCAGCCGCCGGAGCAGCTCGCCGCGGTATGCCTTGAGCGAGCAGCCGTTGTCGCGGATCCGGACGCCGGTGATCCAGGCGATGATCCGGTTCGCGAACCAGCTCGGGACCTTGCGCGTCAGGAGCCGATCCTGGCGATTGACCCGGTAGCCGGCGACGAGGTCGTAACCCTCTTCGAGCCGCGCGACGAGGCACGGGATGTCGAGCGGGTCGTTCTGGAGGTCGCCGTCCATGCTGACGACGATCCGGCCCCTCGCGTGGTCGAAGCCCGCCTGCATCGCCGGCGTCTGCCCGTAGTTGCGGGCGAGGCGCACGAGACGCACCCGTGTGTCGGCGGCGCTCAGGTCGGCCGCGATCCTCGCCGTCGCGTCGGTGCTCCCATCGTCGACCAGGATCAACTCCCAGTCCGTGCCATCGCCCAACGCGCCGCGGACCGCGTCGACCAGGGGGGCGACGCTCTCCTCCTCGTTGTAGAGGGGCACGACGACCGAGAGTTCCGGCGCGCACGTCATGGGCGCCTCCGCTCCGGCCGGGCCCGATCCTCTCGCCTGATGCGACAACTGTTGTGAGACGCCAACACCTCTGAGCCGTTTCGGTGTTCCGATCCGGTACCGCCGGTCCGCGCCCGTGCATGGGCACGGGCGCGGCGATGCGGGTTCGTTACGAACGACGGGGGAGCGCAGCGCGATACGCGAGGTGGTCTCCGTCCGGCGTCGAACGTTGCGCCGCCGGGTGAGTGGGCAAGAATCCCGCCATCGGTCCCGGGCTTGCGTATGGCGCCCGGCGCCCGCGGCGATCGCTGGACTCAGGTACATCGGACAGGTTGGAACGTGATCATCGACGCGAGGGAGCTGGACCCCGGGGCGGAGCTGCGCGCGGACGTCTGCATCGTCGGCGCCGGCGCGGCCGGGCTCACCGTGGCCGCGGCGCTGGCCGACTCTCCGTACGACGTGTGCGTCCTCGAGAGCGGCGGTTTCCGTCCCGAGGCCGAGACGCAGCAGCTTTACGACCTCGAATGCGCGGGCTACCCGATCCGGCCCGACTTCATGTCCCGTGCGAGGTACTACGGCGGGAGCTGTAACCTGTGGGCCGGCCGCAGCATGTGTCTGAGCGCGCTGGACGTGTCCGGCCGGTCCTGGGTCCCGTCGAGCGCGTGGCCGATCGGATACGCCGAACTCGCCTCGTACTATCCCGCTGCGGCGCGGATCCTCGAGCTCCCGTCGATCGAGTGCTTCGATCCCGGCAGCCATGCGGCGCACCTCTCGGCCGTGGAGCGCGCGCTCTTCGGCGCCGAGCCGCTCGTGCCGACGGTCTCGCTCTGGGCCCGGCGCCCGAAGCGCTTCGGCCGGGCGTACCGATCGCTCTTTCAGCGGCCGAGCGGGATGCGGCTCGTCCATCATGCGAACGTGACGCGGATCCAGCTCGACCCGGCGGGGCGCGCCGTCGAGTCGCTGGAGGTGACGACCGACGCGGGGCAGCGTCTCGCCGTTCGCGCGAGGATCTACGTCCTCGCCTGCGGCGGCCTCGAGAACGCACGGCTGCTCCTCGTGTCGCGGGACGTGCACCCCGCCGGCGTCGGGAACGGGTACGATGTGGTGGGCCGGTACTTCATGGACCACCCTCGCGCGGTCTACGGCCGGGTCCGGCTCTCCGAGGCCGGGCGCCTGGAGCTCCTCCGCGGACGCCCGCTCCGGGACGGGAAGGTCCAGCTCGGGATCGGCCTCTCTCCGGAGATCCAGCGGGAGGAGGGGCTGCTGAACCACTACGCGACGCTCGAGGCCGAGGTGTCCGGCTACACGGAGGCGGGCTACCAGTCGTTCGTCCGGACGATGAAGGTCCTGCTCCGGCGCGGCTACGCCGGTCGCCGCCGCGATCTCGGCCGGGCCCGCCTCGGCGATGTGCCGGGCCTGATCTACCTCCTGACCCCGAAGGAGCTGCTCCCGCACCCCGTGTACCGCGCGCTCACGCTGGTCCGGCGCGGCCTCGAACGCCGTACCGCAGGCGGCAGCCGCGTCGTCGTCTACTTCTGCGAGCAGCCGCCGGACCCGGAGAGCCGGGTCACGTTGAGCAGGGAACGGGACCGGCTCGGGATGAACCGCCTCGTCCTGCACTGGCGCATCTCGCCCGAGGTCACCCGCACGGTGCTCCGCCTGCAGGAGCTGCTGCGGGTCCGGCTCCGGGAGGCGGGGATCGGCGAGATCCAGAGCCCGGACGAGGAAGTCAGGTTCACGGACGCGTCGCACCACATGGGAACAACGCGGATGAGCACGAGTCCCCGGACGGGCGTCGTCGACCCGGACTGCAGGGTGCACGGGGTCGCCAACCTCTTCATCGCAGGCAGTTCGGTCTTCCCCTCCGCGGGTCACGCGAACCCGACGCTGACGATCGTCGCGCTCGCGCTCCGGCTGGCCGACCGGATCCGGAACGGGGCAGGGTAACGGGGCGGGGTCAGATACGCCCGGGGTCCGTGTCAGCGCCCCCGCGCCGGGAGCAGGTGCCGGAGCTCGGCCCGCCCGATCCCGCCGAGCGCGGCGACGATCGTCGTATAGAAGACCGCGAGCCCTCCGAGTTCGAGGAGGAGCAGCACGCCGTCGGTCGGGATCCATGCGGCGAGCGCGGCGGTCGCCGCGGCGGCCGGCAGGGCGGGCGCGACCGCGCGTACCAACCGGATCCTCGCGACGCGGCGGTGCACGGTGCCCGCCGTCACGGCCGTCCCGAGGGTCATGCTCAGGAACGACGCGAGCGCGGCGCCCTTCGCGCCAGCGAAGTGGATCAGCACGAGGTTCAGCACGAGCGAGGCCGGGAGCAGGAGGAGCGTGGCGGCCGCGGCCGTACGTGCGTGGCCGCTGGCGATCAGGATCGCGCACGCGGTCACGAGCGTGGTGAAGAGGGCGCCGTGGCTGAGGATCAGGATCGTGAGGAGCGGGCCGCCGGCGCGATAGCTCGGAGAGAAGAGGAGCGCCAGGATCGGCCCGGCCTCCACGGCGACGATCGCCGCGGCGAGGAGGAGCGTGACGGCGAGGAAGCGGAACGCGCCCTCGACGGCGCTGCGCACGGCCTCGTCATCGCCCATGCGCGCCGCGCGCGCGATCGAGGGCACCAGGACCGCCATCATGACGAACGAGATCATGTTCGGCAGCCGGGCCACGTTCGTCGCGGCGACGTAGAGGCCCTTGACCTCGTCGTCGATGTCGGCGCCCGCGGCGTTCAGCGTCCAGAGGTCCAGGCTCTGGAGGACCTGCGAGCCTGCCGCGTACAGCCCGATCGGGATCGCGAGCCTTAGGAGCGGGCCGGCGGCGCGGAGCGTGAAGCGGAACGGCGCCCGGCCGACGCGCGCCGCGACGTAGGCGAGCGCGACGACGGAGGAGACGATGTTGACGACGAGCGCGCCCTCGACGGAGAGGCCGGCGATGACGAGGCCGCCGATGCCGACGACCTTCGCGAGGGCGTAGATGAGGATGCCGGCCGCCTCGGCGCCGAACTCGCGCCGCCCGTTGAGGATGTTGTTGCAGACGAAGTACAGCCCGTAGAACGGGATGTCCCATGCCGCGAGGCGGAAGAGCGCGGCGCCGTCATCGACGTGGAACGTCGTCGCGAGCCACGGCCCGGCGAGCCAAAAGAGCACGAAGATCGCGCCGTACATCAGCACGGTCACGGTGAACCCCGTGCCCTCGAGCTCGGTCGCGGGGCCCGGCTCCTCGGCGATCAGCTTGCTCAGCGCCTGGGGCACGCCGAGTCGGCCGATCAGCTCGACGCCGAGCAGGAGCGAGTAGATGATCCCGTAGACGCCGTACAGCGCGGGGCCGAGTCCCTGCGCGAGGACGACGGCGACGACGTAGCCCGCGCCGACGAGCCCGGCGTGCGCGACGGTCAGCGAGACGGTGCCCCGCGCGGCGGAGCGGGTCAGCGTACTCAAGTCACGAGGCCAGGAACTCGGACCACGCCTTCCCCTCGAAGTGCGCGGGCGGGTCGACGCCGAGGAGCGCCAGCGTGGTCGGCGCGATGTCGAGGATGTCCCCGTCGGCGAGGGTGCCGCCGGCGGGCACGTGCGGACCGCGGGCGAGGACGAAGGCGTTCGGGCGGTGGTTGCCCGTGTAGTACGGCGCCGTCTGGTACCCCGCGACGCCCTTGATCCGGCCGCAGCGCTCGGAGTGCAGCTCGTCCAGGACGCGTGCGTCCGGATCCCAGCTCACGACCAGGTCCGGGAGGTGAGGCCGTTCGGGGCCGGGGAAGAGCTCGTCGATCGCGAAGATGCGCCGGGCGGCGGCGCGGCCGCTCGCGGGGACCACGAGCTCCGCGAGGTGGGCGCCCAGCTCGGCCAGGAGGTCGGGGTACGACGCGGGGTCGACACGGCCGAGCGGCTCGCGTCCCTCGAGGTTGACGCGGAGGTACGCCTCGTTCGAGTTCGGGATGCAGAAGACGCTCGTCCTCGACCAGTCGATGTTCGAGTTCGCCCACTTCAGGTTCAGTCGGTACCGGACGCTCCTGGGCAGGCACCGCGTCACGGCGTGCCGTACGCTCAGCGGGATCGCCTCGCGCAGGACCGATGCCGGGCTCCTCCGCGGCCGGCGTCCGCTCCGCTCACGGTCCGCCGTCTTGCCGACCCCGGCCGCGTGGAAGAGGCCGAGGCGGTGGAGCGCTTCCGGCACGAGGTGGCAGCCGGCGTAGTTCGGCCCCATCCCATCGCCGGACGTGATGATCACCGTCGTCCGGTCATCGACCTCGTCGAGGATCCTCCCGATCGCGGTGTCGACGGCCGCGTACACGTCGCGCAGCGCGTTCTCGGCGCCGGCGGGCGGGCCGCCCGCCGGCGCCGCCGGGTGCGTCGCATCGCTCACGTGCCAGAGGTAGTGCCCGGCGCCGTGCGGCTCGCCGAAGTTGATGAACGCCATCGACCACGGCTGCTCGGTCAGGAGCCAGCGCGCGACGTCGGCCTTGACGGCGGCGCCGCGGATGAGCCGGTCGCGGAACCGGATGGGTTCGGGCACGGTGAAGACTTCCAGGTGCTCGGGCGCGGGGTAGGGCCCGAATCGGCGCAGGATCTCGCGCCGGAGGTGCCCGGGCGTCGTCACCGGGTCGGTGAACCACGTCCAGGTCCCGTACTCGAGGATCTGGATCCCGCGGAAGTCCGGGAGCGGGCAATTCATGAACGCGTCCACGACGATACAGCGCCGGCCCGCGTCGTCCAGGTACTTCCAGAACGGCGGGACCGGGTTCGCCTCGACGTCGGCGCGCCGGATCTCCTGCTCGCCGGCCCGGACCTGGTAGGCGTGGTACAGCCCGTGCCGGCCGGGCGTCGTGCCGGTGTAGATCGTGGGCCACGCGGAGACGTGCATGACCTCGGCGCTCGTACCGAGCCGCCCCCACGTCCCTTCGCGCCGCAGCGCGGCGAGGGTCGGGAGCGCCCCCTCGTCCGACCAGCGCTCGATGAGCTCGGCATCGGCGCTGTCCAACCCGATGATGAGGACCTTGGACATGGCGCCTGCTACCCGGCCGGGACGAGCGGGGTGAAGACCTCGTCGATGCGGACGGTCCGGCGCTCCTGGTCCGATCGCCTGCCGGCCTCGACCATGGCGATGCTCCAGATGTTGTCCCGCCCCGACGTCTCGGGCTCGATCCCGTCCCGGACCATGTCGCGCAGAGCGTTCAGGAGCGAGGTCGTCCCGCCGCGCGGGTACTTCTGTTCGTCGCCACGCGGGACCCGGACGTTCCGGACCGGGCGGAAGAAGCGGCGCCCGGCCGGCCGCCAGAGGACGTGCTTCCGGTTCGTCCAGAGCGTGCCGTTCTCGCCCTCGATCCAGAGCGAGAACGCGTACCGGTGCGAGAGCATGGTGCCGAGATACTGGACCCGTATCCCTTCGAACTCGATGAGCGCCTCGGTGTTCGCGCCGTGCTGGTAATCGCTCCAGGGCGAGTTCCAGACGCGGGCGGTGATGCTGGTCGGGCGACGGTCGAAGAAGAAGCGCAGGCTGTCGAAATGGTGGACCGCGACCTCCTGGAGCTGCGGGTACTCGGTCGACGCGAGCCACGAGCCCTCCGTGTGGCTCGGCATCCGTCGCCGGTCGATCAGCGTGGCGGAGTCGATCCTGCCCAGGCGTCCCTCGCTCACGATCTTGCGGACCGTCCGCTCCGCGGGCCAGAAGCGGTAGTTCTCGGCGATCATCACCGGCCGGCCGACCGCCTCGGCCCGTTCCAGCACGCGCCTCGCCTCGGCCACGTTCAGTGCGAAGGGCTTCTCGATCATGACGGCGAGCCCGGCGTCGAGCGCGCGGATCGCGTGCTCGGCGTGCAGCGCGGACGGCGTCGCGATCAGCGCCGCATCCGCCTCGACCGACGCGAGCGCCTCGTCGAGGTCGGTGAAGTACTTCGCCGAATCGCTGCCGATCCGCCGCGCGCGGTCGAGCGCGGCCGGGACCGGGTCGACATAGGCGACGGTGACCGCGTCCGGGTAGTCGCGCACGATCTCGGCCCAGTGGCCGCCCCGGATCCCCACGCCCAGCTGTATGATCCTGACCTTCACGTTCTGCCCCCCTCCGGTATGGTTCGGTCCCGCTCGGTCATCATGTATTCAGGAACCTGCACCCCGTACCTCGAGAGGAGTGCAGGCGCTATGTCTCGGATGTGGGATGGCTCGTCGGCCGCGTCGCCGAGCTCGCCGCGCCGCAGCAGGAATCCCGGTCCGGCGTGCGTCCCCGGGCGGGCGTCGGGCGACGGTTCGCTCAGGAGCCCGGTCGCCGGCGAGGTGAGCGCCTGCAGCGGCTGTTCGCGGTCCCAGACGACGACGAGGTCCGGGAGGCGAGCCCGGCGGTGGCCCGGGAAGGCGTCGTCGACGCGGATCACCTCCCGGACGGCGGGCCGGCCCGTCGTGGCGTCGGTCAGTTCGGCGAGGGCGGCGACGAGCTCGTCGCAGACTCGCCGGTACTCCGACCCCTCCGCGACGATGCCCAGCGGCTCGCGGCCCCGGACGTTGACGCGGATGTAGCCCTCGAGGTCGGTCGGCAGGCAGAAGGCCCGGGTCCGGGACCAGTCGATCCCCGCGGTATCGACGCGCCGGGCGAGGCGGTGCCGGATCGACGCGGGGAGCCGGCGCGCGAGCGCTTTGCGCATGTCCTTCGGCAGGGCGTCGCGGAGCCGGCGGATCGGGTCCCGGATCCCGCGGGCGCGTCCTCCGGCCGCGGTCTCGTCCGGCCGGTCGGCCGGCGTCGCCTCGGCCAGGAACCCGAGTCGCCGGAGCGCCTCGGGGAGGAGGTGCCACCCCGCGCGGTTCGGCGCGACGCCGTCGCCCGAGACGACGAGCACCGTCGTGTCCTCTCCGACGCGGTCGACGAGCTCGCCGATCCCGCGGTCGACCGCCTGGTAGACGGCGAGGAGGTCGTCCAGCGCGGGTCCTCCGTCGGCGTGGCCGCTCCCGTCGTCCGGCGCCCAGCAGTAGTGTGCCGCGGGGTGCGTCTCGGCGAAGACGACGAAGAGGACGTCCCACGCGACTTGCCTTTCGAGCCACAGCGCGGCGCGGGTCCTCGCATCGACGGCCGTGACGAGGCGCTCGCGCATCTCGGCCGGGTCGAGCCGGGCGAGCCCGATGTCGAGCGCGTCGAGGCCGAGCGGGTAGCGGCCGCACGCGCGTTCCATCCGCCGGAGGAGCGGCGGGGGCGTCGACATCGACTTCCAGTGCCGGGCCCAGCTTCCCCAATCGAAGATCTGCGTTGCGTCCGAGCCCACCTCGGGGTGGGTGTACGGCGCGTCCAGGACGGTGCACCGGACCCCGGCCCGGCTCAGCAGGTTCCAGAAGGTGGGGCGGCCGTACTGGTCGCCCCGGAACTTCTCGTAGCCCTGCACGCCGGGCAGCGGCTGGAAGGTGAAGTAGACGCCGTGTTCGCCCGGCATCGCGCCGGTGTAGATCGTCGGCCACGCCGAGACGTGGAGCGTGTCGGCCGTCGTATCGAGCCAGGACCAGGCCCCCTGCTCGATGAGCGACGCCAGCGCCGGGAGCCGTCCCTCCCCGGCCCAGCGGCGGATCAGCGCGCCGTCGCCGACGTCGAGCCCCAGGACGAGCGTCTTCGGCCGGCCGGATTCGTTCACGTCAGACCCCCCGGAGCGCGAGCGCCGCGCCCAGCACGATGAGCGCGGCCAGCATGTTCAGGTAGATCGCGCGCGGCGCGCGGCGGTGCCCGAACGCGATCTGGTACGCGACCATCCCCGCCACGAGCAGGAGCTTCAGCGCGAGCGCCCGCAACATCGGCGAGGCGAGCGCGCCCGGCGAGAAGAGGACGGCGGGCGTGATCCCCCGGATCGCGAGCATGTACCCGCCGGTCAGGACGAGGACCGCGAGCGCCGGCCACCCCAGCCCGCCGAGCCGCATGCTCAGCTCACGGAGCAGCGTAGCCGTCTCGGCCGGCTCGACCTTCTTGAGCGCCGGCCCGCTGACGACGGACCAGAAGAACATGTGTCCCAGCCACACGAGCGCGGCGAGCAGGTGCAGGGTGAGGGAGAGCCGGTAGAGCATCTCAGCCGTGCCGGGTCCAGGTCGCGATTCGTTCCATGGTCGTCCTCATCGAAGGAAGGCCGAGGCGACGAGCGTCCCCAGCGCCGCGAACCCGTTCAGGTACGCGAGCCACGGCGCCGGCCGCACCATCAGGAGCAGGTTCCCGGCGCCGAAGAGGCCGACGAACCCGAGCTTGAGGGCGAGCGCCGGTCCCGTCACGCCGGCGTGCGGCCCGCCCTGGTGCATGAGCGGGCCGCCCGTCGCGACGAGCCAGGCGAGGATCGCCGTTCCGACCCCCGCGAGCGTCAGCCGCCACCGCCGAGGCAGGAGAGCGGGCGGCCATCGTGTCGCGGCCACGACGCCGAAGAGCCTGGCCGCCTCGTCCCTCCGGGTCGCGACCGCGAGCGCGCCGGCCATGACGACCCAGAAGAGGGCGTACCCGGTCAGGAGGACGGCGCCGACGAGGTGCAGGTAGAGGAATCCGAAACGGCTCATGCCGTCGCTCCGGAGGTCAGCGTTTCCTCGATCACTTCGTAGAAGGCGCGGGCGATGTCGTCCCAGCTCTCGAGCGGCTGTCCGGCCGCGTTGCGGCCCATCTCGCGGAGCCGCACCCGCGGCGGCAGCCGCTGGAGGAGCGCGGCCCAGCTCGCGGCCTCGTGCGGCACGAGAAAGCCGGTCACGCCGTCGCGGACGAGACCCGTGATCGTGCCGCTCGCGACGCTCGCGACCGGACGGCCCGCGCTCATGTACTCGCGGATCTTGAGCGTCGAATACGTGACCACGCCGTTCGGGAACGTGTCCGGATCGTACGGCGCGAGACAGAGGTCGGCCGCGGCGATGAAGGTCGGGACCTCCTCGTGCGGGACCCGGCCGTGGAAGACGACGGCCTGCGGCCTGCCGCTCCTCTCGGCTCTCGCCTCGAGCGCGCCGCGGTCGGCGCCGTCGCCGACGATGTGGAGCTCGATCGAGGGCGGCGCGGACCCCAGTGCGTCGATGACCGGTCCGAGGTCGTGCGCCCTGTCGAGGACGCCGGCGTAGAGGAGGACCGTCGCGTCCGGAGCGATCCCGAGCGCGCGCCGCGCGGCCGCCGCGTCGCGGGGCCGGAAGAGGTCCCGGTCGACACCGACGCCGATGACCCGGACCCGTTCCGCCGCGATCCCGAGCCGCCGCTCGAGGACCCGGGCGAGCGGCTCCGTCTCCGCGATGATCCGTGGCGCGGATCGCAGGTAGCGCCCGGAGATCCAGCCGCCGGCGCCGTGCCGGGCCGCCGCTCTCGCGCCGCGCCTCATCCCCCGCCCCGGGACCGGGATGTGGTTCACGACCGGTACGGCCGCGGTCCCGAGACGTCTACAGTAGTGCGAAAGGTAGCCGGTGAGAAGCCAATTCTTTTCGAGCACGAGATCGAAGGACCGGAGCCGTTCCCGTGCGAACCTGCGGAGCGCGTGGAGATAGGCGATGAACTCGCGGTACGAGATGCCGCGTACGGCCGAGTCGTCGCCCACGGTCTTCGGCCGGACGCCGGGCTCGATCTCCAGGACCGGCACGTCGAGCCCGGCCGGAACGTCCGGCGCGCTGCGGAACGCGACGCTCACGTCGGCTCGCTCGCCGAGCGCGCTCGCGAGTGCGAGCACGTTGCGCGTCGGTCCGGCCGAGGCGACGAGGTGACTCCCCGGTGCGACGTAACAGACCGCGAGCCGCTTCCGGACGGTCATGGCGTCGCCGGGGCCGGGTGCTCGACAGCGCCGACACGGGCGGGCCGGACCAGCTTCGCGGTCATCGTCACGAAGTTGGGCCAGCCGAACCGTGACTCGGCGTACCTCTTGGCCGAGGCGGCGAGGCGCTTCGAGAGCGCGGGTTCCAGGAGCAGCGTCGTGATCCCGTCCGCGAGGCCCGCGGCGGTCGGCTCGACGAGCAGCGCGACGCGCTCGTCCAGGACGGACCGGTGCGCGGGGATGTCGGTCGCAACGATCGCCCGGCCGCTTTGCAGGTAGTCGAAGATCTTGAGCGGCAGGTTGTGGCCGTGGCTCCGGGGCGAGACCAGGACGTCGGCCGCGTAGAGGTACGACGGGATCGATTCCTTCGCGATCCTTGGAACGATGTGGACCCGGTCCCGGAACGGGGACGGGACCGAGTCGAGCATCGCGGCGGCCGCGTCCTCGTCGGGCGCGCCGATCACGACGAAACGGCTGGCCGGCACGGCCTCCAGGACCGCCGGGATCGCGTCGACGAGGAGGTCCAGGCCCTGGTACTTCGAGAACGAGCCGGCGTAGAGGACGATCTGCTCGTCATCCGTCGCGCAGAGCCGGCGCCGCAGCGACGCCACGGCGGACGGCTCCGTCGCCCCGAACTCCGCAGGGAAGATCCACGGCTGACAGTCGAGCGCAGGCGCGAGCGCCCGGATCCGCTCCTCGAGGCCCCCGCTGCAGATGACCTGGTCGACGTTCTTCAGCGTCCACCGCTCGACCCGGCGCAGGAGCGCCTGGATGGCCCGGCCCCGGAAGAGCCGGTACTGGAGGAGCTGCTCCGGGATCGAGGACGCCATGTCGTACGTGATCGGAGGCCCGCCGCCGCGGCAGAGGATCGCGGCCAGGAACGCGGCCTCCTCGACCGCGTGGACCCGGACGTACCGCTCCGAACGGAGCAAGGACCGCAGCTTCCGCCAGAGCAGGAGATCCAGGAAGAGCTTCTTCCACGAGAACCCGATCGGGATCGACCGGAACCGGAGCGGGTTCCCGCTTCGGTGGTAACGAACGCCGGGGATCTCGATCTCGCGGCCGATCGGGAAGACGAGGAGATCGACCGCGTAGCCGAGCTCGGTCAGGGCGCGGAGGAGGTAGCGCAGCGCGATCGGCGTGCCGCGGTCCTCGTAGAACGGTTGCGGCGTGACTACCAGGATACGCGGCGAGCGCTCGGCACCGGGCGGCGCCGTCGCGCCGCACGCGGCCTCCGACGCCGCGGCGCTCGATGGCCCGGCGCCGGGCGCGGCCCCGCCGGGCCTGGGATCCGTCGTCCGCACAGGAGGTGGAGTCATATCAGGCGCCCCACTTGCCGCCAGTACGCAAGCGTGATCGCGTCGAGTGCGCGTTTCCCGGCCTGCTCCAGCCGACTCGTCGTCAGCTCCGCCCGGAACGGGATCGGGCCGCCGACGAAGAGCGCGCGATCGGGGATCCGACGGGTGCGACGAACGGCGATCCGCTTCCTGAGGATGCTGCCCGACCGGGTCGCGGTCCACCACGCGGCCCGGATCCATTCCCGGAACCAGCCTTTCCTCACGACCACGACGAGCTGGGACGCCTCGTAGAGGGCGAAGACTGGGGCGAGCAGCAGCATCGAACGCAGCGAATAGTTCTTCAGGATGAACTGCCAGCGGTTGCGGATCAGGCAGAAGACCCGCATCGCGGTGTACTCGCCCGTCTGGCGGATCGAGAGGCCCTCGGTCCCCTCGCCGTGGCGGCAGATCGCGTCCGGCACGGCCACGATCGCCCGGCCCTGGCCCCGGATGCGCACGCCGAAGTCGTGGTCCTCGAGGTAGATGAAGAACGACTCGTCGAAGTCGCACGGCGCCCGGAGACGCGACCGGTCCAGGAGGAAGCACGCGCTGATCAGCGATCCGATCCGGCGCACGGGCGGCCCCTGCGCCGAGCCCGGCACGGACCCGGCGGGTTCCAGGACGTCGATGGGCATATCCCCGTGCACGATCTGCAAGCCGATGAAGTGACTGTCCGCACCGCTGAACTGCACGATCTCCGGGCGGCCCGCGTAGACGACGCGGGGCACGGCGACGGCGGCCTCGGGGTCCCGATCCAGAGCGTCGAGCAACCGGCTCACGCACCCCGGCGTCAGGACGACGTCGTTGTCGACCAGGACGACCCTGTCGGTGCGCGCCTCCCGCAGCGCCACGTTCCTCGCCGCGGCCGGCCCGCGGTTCGCCGGGAGCCGGACGATCCGGACCCCGGGGAACCGCTCCCGCACGAGCTCGACGCTGCGGTCCCGGGACGCATCGTCGACGAGGATGATCTCGGCGAATTCGTCGCCCAGCGCGACCGCGGCACCGAGCGATGCCGGAAGATAGGCTTCGCCGTTGTGGTTGATCACGCACAACGTCGGCTGCCGGGCACCGTCACCGGCGGCCCGGCTCCGACTCGGTCGGGTAGCATCGACACCGATCCCGTCCACCACGCCTCATCCGCTTTCCGACGAGCGCTTCTCGAACCCGATCGTGCGGCCTACCAGGCCCCCTTGCGCAGCAGCATCACAGGGATCGTGCGCAGCATGATCTTCAGGTCTTCCCAGAGCGACCTGCGCCGGATGTACTCCAGGTCCAGGTCGAGCTTCGTCTTCACATCCTCGGTGCACCGGTCGTACGACTGGTTGACCTGCGCCCATCCGGTGATCCCCGGGAGCACGCGCTGCCGGATCGGATACGGGTCGATCTCGTCACGCAGACGCATGAAGATCGCCGGCTGCTCCGGGCGCGGCCCGACGACGTTCATGTCGCCCTTCAGGACGTTGATGAATTGCGGAAGCTCGTCGAGACGGTACTTGCGCAGGATCCGGCCGATCGGGGTCACGCGCGGATCGTCGGGCGAGGCCCAGACCTGGTCGGTTCCCGCGTCCACGCGCATCGTGCGGAACTTGTAGATGTGAAAGATCTTGCCGCCGTAGTCGACCCGGCGCCGGCCGTTGAGCCCCAGCGCGCCGTTGCGCCGGTCCAGCCCGACCCGCGGCTGGACGTAGAAGACCGGCCCCGGCGAGGTCAACTTGATCAGCACCGCGATGATCAGCATCAACGGGAGCGTGAGGACGAGGCCCAGCAGGGCGACCACCACGTTCAACGCGCGACGGAAGCGCTCCGTCCGGCGGCGATCGAACGCGGGCGCGTCAAGGACTCCGATACTCGATTCCGGGAGCCGCTGCAGGGCGCCCGGAACGGGCCGGTTCTTCCGGTCCGTCCGCCCCTTGCGGGTCCTCGCGGTCTTGTCACGTGCGGTGAGCAGCATAGGTTCGACATCGCCTCCGGTGATGGTCCGGTGCACACGGGCGTTCGGCACCGGCCCGACGGCGTCGCGCAAGCGTCATGCGCGATGTCCGAAGCCCGGGGGATGTTCGCTCAACCGCTGTCGTGGTCGGTCTTTAGGCGCGTCCCGGCCCGGTCGGGACGGACATCGGATGTGGCGGCCCGGCGACTCTTGTGGGCGGTGTGCCACAATGCGGGCCGACCCCGCCGCGGGCGGATGGGGGCCGGGACCGGGGCCGGCCGGCGGCGCCGCGCGCCGGGGCCGAGCGGTCTCAGGTGGCGCCGGCGGGGGGGAGCTCGAGGGTGAAGTAGAAACGGGTGCCCCAGTCCGGCCGGGTCTCGACCTCGAGGCGCGAGCCCATCGCCTCGACCAGGCGGCGACAGATGGCGAGCCCGAGGCCGCTGCCGGAGAAATAGAACCCGCTGCGCGCGCGTACCCGACGGAACGGCTGGTAGAGGGTGGCCATCACGTCCGGGTTGATCCCGCGTCCGGTGTCGCGGACCGAAAACTCGAGGTGGCGGAGCCCGTGCGGCGTGGCCGTGATCTCGACGCCGCCCTCCTCGGTGAACTTGATGGCATTCGTCGTGAGGTTGAGGAGCACGCGGCTCAGGGCGATCGGGTAGCCGATGCGCTGGTCCGTCGCCGGCGGCGAGATCCACAGCGTGAGCCCCTTCTCCTCCGTCATGGGCTGGACGATGTCGTAGACGTGCTGGAGGACCTCGGTCACGGAGAAGGGCGAGGGCTCGGTGTCGAAGAGGTGGTTCCCATCGCGCGCGAGGTCGATCACATCGCTCACGACGGTCGTCAGGGCGAGCGCGGCGCTGTAGATGATCCCGAGCTGGCGGTGCTGGATGTCATTCACCTCACCGCTCTGCCCCTTCCGTAGCGTTTCGGAGAGGAACAGGATCGACGTCAACGGGGACCGGAGGTCGTGCGCGACCTCGACGACGAGGTCCATTCCGCCGGGCGCGGCGAGGTGGACGGGGAAGCGCTGGTCCCAGCGGGGCTCGAGCCCGGCCTGCGCGCGTTCCAACGAGCGGAGCGCGGTCAGGACCGACTCGGGGTCCCGCCGGCTGTCGTGCTCCGCCTCCGCCCAGTCGGCGAGGACTTCGGTGCGGAGCCGATCGACGAGCCGCCGACGGAGGATGAGGCTGGCCGTGCTGGTCGGCGTCCAGTCGGGCGGCGTCTGCTCCGACTCGAGCACCCTCAGGAGGAGCGTGAGCTCCTCCTGGAACTCACGTTCGTCGACCGCCTCGCCCGACTCGTTCTCCCAGCTCAGGGCCAGGCGCGCGGCAGCGGCGCGGAGCACGTGCACGGCGGTACCGAGAGGCGGGGCGGGCATGGGTGGAACCGATATCGACACCGCCGGGGCGGCATCGGCCGGGGCCTCGCCGCCCACCGATCCGGTCCGGTCCTTCCTGGTCATCGAGCCTTGATGACGGTGTCGCGCTGGAGGCCGTGCTTCTCCATAAGGCGGTAGAGGGTCGTGCGATCGACGCCGGCGATCCGGGCCGCCTTGGACATGTTCCCGCTCGCCCGATCCAGGAGCCAGTTCAGATAGTTGCGCTCGAATTCGGCGAGCAGCCTGTCACGCGCCGCATGGTAGGGCTCGTCTTCGAATTCGGTTGCGACCGCTGCGTATCCGGTGACGGCGGGGCTCGACGAGGACTCGATGAAGGGCAGGTTCTCTGGCTGGATCTCCGTGCCCGGATCGAGGAGCACGACGGCGTGTTCGATCACGTTCTGGAGTTCCCGGACGTTGCCCGGCCAGGGCTGTGCCTGGAGGACCTTGAGCGCAGCACTGCTGAGCCGGGGGACGGGTTCGTCCTGCCCACGGTGCCGGGCCCAGTACCTCGCCAGGAAGTGCTCGGCCAGGACCGGGATGTCTTCCTTTCGCTCCCGGAGCGGCGGGACCCGGATGGGGACGACCCGGAGCCGGTAGTAGAGGTCCTGGCGCAAGCGGCCCTCGGCCGTCGCCGCCTCGGGGTCACGGTTCGTGGCCGCAATGAAGCGCACGTTGACGACCGCGTCCGTACGCTCGCTCCCGACCCGCCGCACGACGCCGTCCTGGATGACGCGGAGCAGCTTGGCCTGGATCGTCTGCGCCATCTCGGTCAGCTCATCGAGGAAGAGCGTGCCGCCGTTCGCGATCTCGAGGAGCCCCGGCTTGTCACGGATCGCGCCGGTGAACGCCCCCTTCACGTGGCCGAACATCTCCGATTCCAGGAGCATCTCGGGGAGCGCGGCACAGTTGACCGCGACCATGGGGCGGCTGCTTCGCCGGCTGTGATGATGGATGAACTGCGCGATCAGGTCCTTCCCCGTCCCGCTCTCGCCGCTGATGAAGACCGAGGCATCGGCGCGCGCGACCTTCCTCGCCAGCTCCATCATCTTCTGGAATGCCGGCGAGACGCCGAGGATCGTCAGCTTGTCGCTGTGGCCGTGCTGCAGCTCCAGGTCTCGGCGCAGCCGACGGCTCTCCCGTGAGACCAGCACCGTGTGCGTCGCACGGCCGATCAGGATCTGGAGGTGGTGCGCCGAAAACGGCTTCGGCAGATAGTCCCACGCACCCTCGCGCAGCGCTTCCAGGCTGGACTCCACACTCGGGTTCCCCGTCATCACGATCACGATCGCGTCCGGGTTCACCTCGAGGTGTGCGCGCAACAACTCCAGCCCGGAGACCTGCGTCATGTACAGGTCGACGAGCGCGATGTCGAAGGTACGCCGCTCCAGGAGTTCGAGGGCGTCCGTCCCGCGACCGCAGACGGTGACGTCGTAGCCCTCCATACGGAGCAGGCTTGCACAGCTCTCTCGCAACGTGTGCTCGTCGTCGACGACGAGGATGCGAACGCCCGCCCGATCCTCGGGTGTCAACTGGACCAGGGCGGAGACGTCCTCGTCTCGACGATTCAGCCTCGCGCGATTCCCTGTAGACGGACCCATGTCATCACGAATCTCGGTGCTGTGGATACGATCGACCGAGACGATCTCTGTCACGCATGAATTCAGACTCCGGAGCTACCGCACCTTCGCGGGAATGGCCCAGTGAGGATCGGCCATGAGGACGGGATGCGCAGCTACAAGATCGGAATTGTACCGCGGCCGTTCCGTTGCCGCGCACGTAGGCTATGTCGATTCGTCACTTGAGTCAATAGTCTTGTGGCTTTGGCGCAACGGCGCCGTTTCCGCAGATGTCGCACGCCCGGCCGTCGAAAATGTGTTGGGGCAATGCAACATGCGAGGCGGATGGGCAGCGGCCGAGGGGGCCGGGGCCGCCAGGCCGACGGGGTTCGGCGGGACGATAATCATTGCGTGAACGGGACAGAACAGGAGTCGGGGGAACGCGGTACGGGACTTCCATCGCGGCGAGCGGATTGGCCGGGTCGCGGAGCCGTTCGGCGGTTCGTCGCGTGGACGGCGCGCAGGGACCCATCGACCAGGGATCCGCCGATGTCGAACCAATTGCCTTCGCCGGTACCTCCCGTTCCGGACCGCACGCCGGCAGTCAACGGTGCGGCGGCGAGGCCACCCGGCTATCGTGGCGCGCTGGAGTCCGAGGTTTCCGGGTCGGGCATCGGCACGCCATTCCGCCGCTATCTGGATGCCGTCCTGCGCCGCAAGTGGATCGTGCTGCTCGCGCTGGTGGCCGGCGTCGGCGCCGGCGTCGCGGCCATGCGCACGGTCCGGCCGGACTACGCCGCGCAGGCCACGATCTGGATCGAGGGTTCGCCCCGGCAGGAGTCGCAGCGCGGTCCGATCCAGTCGGGCCAGCTCCTGCAGTCCAGTGCGTGGCGGGATCTGTTGGACTCGTACACGGTGCTGGACCACGTCGCGCTCGAGCGGAAGCTGTACCTCGGTCTGGCCTCGTGGTCGGAGGCCGATCTCTTCTCGAACTTCGAGCTTCAGGAGGAGTTCCGTCCGGGCCGGTACCGGCTCCGGATCACGGACGGCGGCCGCAGGCTCGTCCTCCAGACCCCGGACGGCGCCCTCATCGATGAGGTGGCGGCCGGCGATTCGCTGGGCCTGCCGGTCGGCTTCTCCTGGGTCCCGCCCGCGCGGGCGCTCGGCACGGACCGGGTCGTCGACTTCTGGATCGATCACCCACGGGACGCGGCGAATCAGCTCCGGCGGCTGCTCCGGGTGCACCTGCCGCGGGACGCGAACTTCATGCGCCTCGAGCTGCGCGGCAAGGACCCCGAGGCGCTGGCCGCGACGGTCAACGCGGTCGCCCGGCGTTACGTCGAGGTCGCGGCCGAGCTGAAGGGCGCGAAGGTCAACGAGCTCGCCGCGATCCTGGGCGAACAGCTCGCCTACGCGGAGCAGAACCTGCGCGAGGCCGAGATCGCGCTGGAGAGCTTCCGCGTCTCGACCATCACGCTCCCGACCGAGCGGGCGAGCCCGGTCGCGCCCGGGCTGGCGGAGACGCGGGGCCCGGCGTTCACCAACTTCTTCAACCTGAAGGTCGAGCAGGAGCAGCTTCGCCGGGACCGGGACGCGATCGCCTCGGCGCTCAACGCGACCCGGGACTCGGCGCTCTCCGTCGCCGCGTTCGAGGTCATCCCGTCGGTCCGGGCGTCGTCGGAGCTCATGGGCGCGCTCCAGGAGCTGGCGAACAAGCGGGCCGAACTCCGTGCGCTGCGCTACCGCTACACGGACGAGCACCCGCCCGTCCAGCAGCTCGCCGCGGATGTGCAGATGCTGGAATCGCGCTCGATCCCGCGTCTCGCGTACCAGCTGATGTCCCAGATCTCGAGCAGGGAAGCGCAGATCAACGCGCTGATCCAGTCGGCCGCGAGCGAGCTCGAACAGATCCCGACCCGCGCGCTCGAGGAGGCCCGGCTGCAGCGTCAGGTCGCGACCGCGGAGGACCTCTACATTCGACTCCGTCAGCGGTACGAGGAGGCCCGCCTCGCGGCCGCGAGCGCGATCCCGGACGTGAGCATCCTGGACGAGGCACGGGCGCCCGAACAGCCCGTCGGCGACAGCCGGATGCAGGTGCTGCTGGGCTTCATCTTCGCCGGGCTCGGCATCGGGATCGCGATCGCGATCGTGATGGACCGGATGGATCCACGGGTCCGCTATCCGGAGGACATCACCCTGGGGCTCAGCCTCCCGATCCTGGGCTCGATCCCGTACATCAAGGGGCGAGGCGGCCGGCTCGATCCGGACGAGGCCGTACAGGTCGTGGAAGCGTTTCGCGAGCTACGCCTCAGCGTCTCCCACGCCTACGGCGGGACAACGCCGCTCGTGCTCACGATCACGAGCCCGGGGAGCGGCGACGGCAAGACGTTCATCGCGTCGAACCTGGCCCTCTCCTTCGCCGAGCTCGGGCACCCGACGCTCCTCATCGACGCGGACACCCGTCGGGGCAATCTGCACCGCGTGCTCGGCGGCACTCGCCGCCCGGGGCTCACGGACCTCCTCGTCGGCGAGGCGACCCGCGAGGCGGTGATCCAGAAGCAGACGACGCACCCGTCGCTGCACCTGATCGGCTGCGGCACGTGGCGGAAGGGGAGCGCGGAGCTGCTCGGCTCGCCCGTGATGTCCCAGCTCCTGACGGAGCTGCGATCGGTCTACTCGGTCATTATCGTGGACTCACCGCCTCTCGGTGCGGGCGTCGACCCCTTCATCCTGGGGACCCTGACCGGAACCCTCGTCGTCGCGCTCCGGACCGGGTATACCGACCGCGAATTCGCCGGCTCGAAACTCTCCCTGCTCGAGCGGCTCCCGGTCCGGGTGCTCGGCGCGATCTTCAACGCGGTTCCGCCCGGCGGCCTCCACAGATACTACTACCCCTATCTCTCGGGCTACGAGGAGCGCGATGAGGACGCCGTCGCCGGGGCGACCACCGCCGGCACGGGCCTCCTCATGGGCGGCGGCTGAGCGGCCGCCGCCGGGCCGGGTCCCCGGGTCCCCGCCGGTCGGTCGGGGGTGCGGGCGGCGCGCCGCCGGAGGCCGGCCCCGACCGACGGGGGCGCGACGCATCCCGGCGGGGCGATCGGCTCAGTTCTCGAAGGGTTGGATCCGGTCCGGCGTCCCGCGGGCCTGCGAACGGCGGAGCGCGGTGGTGGCGCGAACCAGCATGTCGACGGGCTGGATGGAGGCCTCGTGGAAGTCTGCGACCGCGAAGAAGCCGACGCGGACCCGGACGGTGGAGGTGGAGCCGCCCTCGGAGTGAAGCGAGCGCTCGACGGCGCTGGCGAGGCGTTGGGCCAGGCGGAGCGCGCCGCTCGCGTCGGTGTCCGGCGCGAGCACGGCGAATTCGTTTTCGCCGAGTCGGCCGAGCGCGTCCGACGTCCGGCACACCTCGCGGAAGAGCCTCGCGAGCTCCTCGAGCGGGACATCGGCCGGCTGCGGCCCGCCCTGGCCTTCGGCCTCGGCCGTTTCCGGCGAGAGGACGATGCAGGCGAGCGGCCGCCGGTGCCGGAAGGCCTCGGACCCGAGCTCGCGCACGCGGCGGATGAGCCCCCTCATGTTGTAGCAGCCCGTCAGGTCATCGAGGAGGCTCTGGTCGCGGATGCGGTCTGCGTCCACCTTGGCGGCGACGAGGGTGCCGAGTTTGAGGAAGAGGGCTTCGGCATCGAGCGGGAGCCCGATGAGGTCGCAGGCGCCGGCGCGGAGGGCCTCGATCCGCTCCTGGCGGGTCGCGGGCCCCGACGTCGTGATGAAGATCGGCGTCTGCGGAGTGATGCGCGGGTCGCCCCGGAGCTGGCGGCAGATGTCGACGCCCTGCATATCCGAGAGCGTTGCATCGATGAAGATCGCGTCGGGTTGGGCCGCCCGTGCCTGGTCCAGGGCCTGGCGTCCGGTGTACGCGCGCAGGACGGCGAAGCCGTTGGGGCCGAGAACGCTCTCGAACGAGCGGGCCAGCCATTCGTGGCCGCTTGCGATCAACGCAAGCGGAGGACGCGAGGGCGGTGCTTGCTGGGCCATAGATATCAACGGTGGAACAGAGCGTCGGACCCCGAACCGGACTGTGGTTTCGGCTGTTGGTCCGTGCCGATCTGCACGATCCGTGCGCGAAAGGCCATAGGCGCAGCTCGTATCGGAAATGTACCGAAATCCCGCTGTTTTCGCGATGGCGGAGGCGAACGCCGCGACTTTCCGACCCGTGTCCGTCGGGGGTGATCGTCTCGGGAGTGCGGCAACGGCGGCGCGATTGTGGCGGACATCCAACGCTCCCGCTCCTTGACGCCGACGGGGCCGGCATCGCCCGTCGTGTCCTGGACGCGCGGAACTTCGCGTCCGTTCCCGGATCCGGGCGCCCCGTCCGTGCCGTGCGCCGAGTCGGTCCAAAGCTTGAGATCGCGGCGGAAAAGTACCACGTTGACGTCCAACCCGAGGCCCAGATGCGCCAGACATCGATTCGACTCCTCCTGATCGTGACCCTCGTTCTGCTCGCGGTGTCGCCGGCCGGCGGGCAGAACTCCAGCCAGGATCCGTACGGGCCGAACGTGACGCGTGAGCGGCTCCAGGCGCTCCTAGCGGAGTACGAGGAGGCGGCCGCATCCTCCGCGTACAGTTCGCGCTTCAGGGCGCAGGCGAAGCGCGAGGCCGAGCTGATCCGTGCGCGGCTCGAGATGGGTGACTTCCAGGTCGGCGACCGGATCGTGCTCCGCGTGGAGGGCGAGGCGGCGTTCAACGAGACGTTCACGGTGTCCGCCGGCCCGGAGGTGGTGCTCCCGATGGTCGGCCCGATCCCGCTGCACGGCGTGCTGCGCTCGGAGCTGGAGGAGCACCTCCGGGAGCAGATCGGCCGTTACATCCGGAACCCGGTCGTGTATGCCCGTGCGCTGATCCGCGTCTCGATCCTGGGCGCGGTCGGGCGTCCGGGCTTCTACTCCGTCTCGCCGGAGTCGCTCGTGACGGATGTCCTGATGGAGGCGGGCGGTCCGCGTGACAACGCGAACCTGACGTCGATCCGGATCGAGCGAGGCAACGAGCGGCTGTGGTCGGGCGAGGAGCTCGAGCAGGCGATCATCGAGGGGCGGACGCTGGATCAGCTCTACGTCCGTGCGGGCGACCGGATCGTCGTTCCGGAGAGCCGGCGCATCGGCTGGATCGCGCTGATCGGCGCGCTCGGGACGATCACGTTCACGCTCAGCCGGCTGACCAATCTGTTCTGACGTTTCCGAAGTCGTGGGGGACCCGAGCTTCGATGAGGATGCGCGGCGGCTGGCCGACTCCCTGCTCGCGCGAGGTGCGGGCGGGATCCGGCGGGTCCGCTTCCGCCGGAACCGGACCCGTCTGCTCTCGGTCTCGCGGGACGGGTCGACGCTGTACATGGACGAGGCCTTTCGCTGCGCGCCGCCGGAGATCCTGGACGCGATCGCGGTCTTCCTCGTGGGGCGTCGCGACGGGGCCGGATACCGCGAGGCCGTCGCAGCGATCCGGCGCTGGGTCGAGCCCCATCGGCTGGCCCGGCTCTCGACGGCGAACGGAGCGGGCGATGCACGGGCCCTCCGCCGCGCCGCGCGCCCGGGCCCGTGCTGTGCGACGCCGGAACAGCGCCGGTTCCTGCGCGAGCTCTACCGAGTCCTGAACCGGGAGCACTTCGACGGCCGGCTGCCCGAGGATGTCCCGATCCGTCTCGCGCGACGCATGTCCCGCCGCCTCGGGCATGTCCGCTACGAACGCGACGGGGACGGCAGGCGCCGGGTCGTCGAGATGGCCCTGAACCCGGACCTGCTGCTGGAAGGGAACGAGGCGGGGCTCAGGGACACGGTGCTCCACGAGATGGCGCATATCGAGGCGTGGGTCGTGTACGGCCACCGGGGGCACGGTGCGCCGTGGAAGCGGATCGCGCTGCGGGTCGGGTGCGAGCCGCGGGCGTGCACACGCGCGCCGATCCGCCGGCGCGCGCCCGGCGCCGCGACCCCGACACGGGTGCCCTCGGCCGCAGTCATCGCCCGCGCCTGAGCGGGCGCGGCCGCGCGGGTGCACGTCGGTGCACGCCCGGCCGGACAGGGGCTGGACTCCCTTACGGGGGCGCGAAGGGGTATCTTTCGAGTCGTGTACATGGCCGGCTGGCGCCGAGGCCCCCCGTCTCGGCGCCAGTCGGCGTATAGGGAAGCGAGCGTTGACGCGGGCCGGTCATGGTGACCGGCCCGCGCCTCGCCTCACGGCGGAGCCGGCATGCTGGAAGAGATCAAGGCGAAGATGTCCGCGGAGCTCGAGCGCCTCGGCCACGAACTCCACGTCGAACTGCCGCAGGTGATCCGGAAGGCCGTCGAACTCGGCGACCTGCGCGAGAACGGCGAGTACCACTCGGCCCTCGAGCGGCAGCAGTTCATCCAGGCGAGGATCGGCCACCTGACGCAGCGGATGACGGAGCTGTCGAGGATCGACGTCAAGGCGATCCCGGTCGACCGGGTCGGTTTCGGATCGCGGCTGACGGTGCAGAACCTGGACACCGGCGATGTGCTGACCTACACGATCACCGCCGGCGACTACCTGGACCTCGATGCCGGCGAGGTCTCGATCGCGTCACCGCTCGGGCGCGCACTGGTCGGGTCGCGCGTGGGCGATGAGGTGACGGTCCAGCTCCCGGGCGGCGAGCGTCGGTTCCGCGTCCTCGAGTTGACGACGCTCCCCGAGATGCTCGACGGATAGGGCTCGTCGGGCCCCGCTCTCAATCCGCGGCCTCCCGCCTCTCCTCCTCGCGCGGCGGCCGGTCCGTCGCGCGTCGTTCCTGGCTCGTGACGGTGAAACCGATGCGGCGCGGCTCGGTCGCGCGGCGCTTCAGTTCCTCGGCGAGTCGTTCGTACTCGCGTTCCATCTCGGGCGGCACGGACGCGCGGACCTCCTCGAGCGCCATCTCGAAGAATCGCATCGGCACCACGTCCGCCTTCAGGTCGGATCGCAGAGCGTGCATCCCCGCCCTTCGGACCAGGTCCTCGAGGTCGGCGCCGGTGTACCCCTCGGTCCTCGCCGCGATCGCGTCGAGGTCGACGTCCTCGCCGAGGGGCATCCCCGCGGTGTGGATCCGGAGGATCTTGAGCCTGCCTTCCCGGTCCGGGACCGGTACGTAGACGAGTTCGTCGAAGCGGCCCGGCCGGAGGAGCGCGGGGTCGATCAGCGTGGGCCGGTTCGTCGCGCCGATCACGACGACGCCTTCGAGTTCGACGAGCCCGTCCATCTCGGCGAGGAGCGTGTTGACGACGCGCTCCGTGACGGCCGGCTCGCCGAGCCCGCCGCCGCGCTGCGGGGCGAGCGATTCGATCTCGTCCAGGAAGATCACGGTCGGCGCGACCTGCCGCGCGCGCTGGAAGAGCCGCGAGACCTGCTGCTCGGACTCGCCGTACCACTTCGAGAGCAGGTCGGACGATTTCGTGGCGATGAAGTTCGACTCGGCCTCCCGTGCGACCGCCTTCGCCAGCAGCGTCTTCCCGGTCCCCGGCGGGCCGAAGAGGAGGAAGCCCTTCGCCGGCCGGATCCCGAGGCGCCGGAACGCCTCCGGGTGGCGGAGCGGGAGCTCGACGCCCTCGCGGAGCAGTCGTTTCGCTTCGTCCAGGCCGCCGATGTCCTCCCACCGTACGTTCGGGACCTGGATCATGATTTCGCGCAGCGCCGAGGGCTGGATCCGCCGGAGCGCGGCCTCGAAGTCGTCGCGCGTGACCTCGAGCTTCTCGAGCGTTTCCGGCGGGATCTCGGACTCCTCGAGGTTCAGCTCCGGGAGGTGGCGCCTCAGCGTCTCGATCGCGGCCTCCCGGGCGAGCGCGGCCAGGTCCGCGCCGACGAAGCCGTAGCTCGTCCGGGCGAGCGCGTCGAGGTCGACGTCCTTGGCGAGCGGCATCCCGCGGGTATGGATCGCCAGGATCTCGCGCCGCCCGTCCTGGTCCGGGACGCCGATGACGATCTCGCGGTCGAAGCGGCCCGGCCGGCGGAGCGCCTCATCGATCGCGTCGACCCGGTTCGTCGCCGCGATCACGACCACGTTCTGCCTCGGCTCGAGCCCGTCCATCAGCGTCAGGAGCTGTGCGACGACGCGCCGCTCGACTTCGCCCGTGACCTGCTCGCGCTTCGGCGCGATCGAGTCGATCTCGTCGATGAAGATGATCGACGGCGCCTGCTGCTGCGCCTGCTGGAAGATGTCGCGGAGCCGCTGCTCGGACTCGCCGTAGAACTTGCCCATGATCTCCGGGCCGGCGATGTGGAAGAACGCAGCGTCCGCCTCGTTCGCGACGGCCCGGGCCAGCAGCGTCTTCCCCGTTCCGGGCGGCC
>Ga0079224_100001588_pt1 | contig 26429 bp, 18 predicted proteins | sample Stecom2015_FD_80414 | JGI IMG/M metagenome (GOLD analysis project Ga0079224, IMG submission 80414) | Agricultural soil microbial communities from Utah to study Nitrogen management - Steer compost 2015 | ecosystem: Environmental > Terrestrial > Soil > Agricultural land | place: USA: Utah... | reverse complement strand
CAACGCCACGTAGATGCCAATCAGGATGGGGCCAAGTACCCAGGGTGCCGCTTCTCCAAGCACACCCTTGGTCCAGCCGACGCCATAATAGACGGCAAAGGTCAGCACAATCAGCCCGATCAGCACCACCACCCAGTTCAGCATGCGCTGGGCCAGGGTTGGACGATTCAGCCGCTCTACCCCTTCCATCTTCAGCTTGCAGGCTTCCAGATGGACGATGTAGATCAGGGCAACATAGGAAATCAGCGCCGGCAAAATGGCGTGCTTGATAACCTCAAGATAGGAAATCCCCACGTACTCGACCATCAGGAAGGCCGCGGCACCCATGATGGGCGGGGTAAGCTGACCGTTGGTGGACGCAGCCACTTCAACCGCACCGGCTTTGGTTGCCGGGAAACCGACCCGTTTCATCAGGGGAATGGTAAAGGTACCGGTGGTCACCACATTGGCGATGGAGGAGCCGGAAATCACCCCACTCAGGCCACTGGAAACCACCGCCGCCTTGGCCGGGCCTCCGCGCATATGCCCCAGCATGGCGTAAGCCACCTTGATAAAGTAGTTACCGGCTCCCGCCCGCTCAAGCAAGGCACCGAACAACACAAACAGGAAAACAAAGCTGGTAGACACCCCAAGAGCAACCCCGAATACCCCTTCGGTTCCGAGCCATTGATGGGAAGCCAGCTTGTTCAGGCTCACACCTTTGTGAGAAATCACATCCGGCATGTAAGGGCCGGCCAGTGAGTAGGCAATAAATACCGCCGCAACAACAGTCAGCGGGAGCCCAAGGGCCCTCCGGGTAGCTTCCAGCAGCAATACCAGGCCGCCCAACGCCACCCAGAGATCCATGGTGGTTGGTGCCCCCGGCCTCTGCGAAAGAGCATCATAAAAAACATAAAGATAGGAAGCCGCAAATGCAGCAGCCAAAGCCAACACCCAGTCATATATGGGCACCTTGTTGGCATGCACCCCTTTGATCATCGGGAATGCCGAGAATGCAAGAAACACCGCAAACGCCAGATGGATTGAGCGCGCTTCGGTGGAATTGAATATTCCGAAATTCAGAATGAACGGCAGGGGTGATGCAATCCAGAGCTGGAACAACGACCAGCACACCGGAACGATGAACAGGATAACCGCTGCAGGCCCGGTCAGCGCCCGGCCTCCGGTTTCAGTCTGCAATACCTGTTCTACCTTGCTGGCATCAACTCCCGCCCCGGTACCGGGGTCATTCTTTGCCATAGAATGTTCCTGTGATGGGAAATAACCTTACTGAATCAACAGAGCGGGCCTCAGCCCGCTCTGTTGACATGCCTGGCCGATCAGTCGATCAGGCCAGCCTCGCGATAGTACTTGGCTGCGCCCGGGTGCAGCGGTGCGCTCAGGGCATCAGAGACCATCTCTTCTTTCTTCAGGTTGCCGAAGGCAGGATGCAGACGCTTGAAGCTGTCGAAGTTCTCGAACACGGCCTTGACCACTTCGTAAACGACATCTTCCGGAACGTCAGTTGAGGAAACGAACGTAGCAGCCACACCAAAGGTGGTTACATCTTCGTCGGAACCACGGTACATGCCACCCGGAATCACTGCCTTACGGTAGTATGGGTTTTCCTTGATCAACGCTTCTGTCGCCTTGTTGTCAACGGCAACAATTACACTGTCACAGGACGTGGTGGCTTCCTTGATGGCACCGGAGGGGTGGCCAACGGTATAGAAGAAAGCGTCAATGTTGCCATCGCACAGCGCCTGGGACTGCTCGGCAGCCTTGATCTCAGCCGCCAGCGAGAACTTATCCATGGTCCAGCCCATTTCATCCATCAGCACTTCTGCTGTGGCGCGCTGGCCAGAACCCGGATTACCCACAGACACGCGCTTGCCTTCGAGATCTTCAAAGGTCTTGATGCCTGAACCTTTGCTGGCAACGACGGTGAACGGCTCAGGGTGCAGAGAGAAGACCGCACGCAGCTTCTCGTTCTTGCCCGCATCTTCAAACTGGCTGGTGCCATTGTAGGCGTGGTACTGCCAGTCGGACTGGGCAACGGCGAGATCCAGTTCACCCTGACGAATGGCGTTCAGGTTGTAAACGGAGCCACCGGTACTCTCAACCGAGCAACGGATACCATGCTCCTTGCGATCCATATTCACCAGGCGACAGATAGCGCCACCCGCCGGATAATAAACGCCGGTAACACCACCGGTACCGATGGTCACGAAGCGCTGTTCCTGGGCGGAAACCGCAGAGGACGCGGCACCCAGGCTCACGGCGGCTGCAACGGCAAAAGCGGACGCTTTGAGTTTCAGTGTCATGTGTGCTCTTCCTTTTCTTGGTAGTTATAGTCGATTACCCGCACGGGTATACGGGCAAACATCCGGTTCATTCTAGAACATAGAACACTTCTGGCCATAAATAAAGGAAGGATTAGCACGCTAACCAGCTGACCTATCAACAAAAAAGCCCGCAAAGGCGGGCTTTTTTGCTGGTTCAGGGCGATTTTCAGGACTTCGCAGCCCGTGCTTTCGCCAGCATCTTGTCCGGGCGAAGCAGGAATCTCGCCAGGGCCGGCAGCAGCCAGATTGCCCCTACCATGTTCCACAGGAACATGAAGAACAACAGGAAGCCCATGTCTGCCTGGAACTTGATCGGTGAGAAGATCCAGGTCACAACACCAAGACCCAGAGTCACGCCGGTAAAGATAACGGCCTTACCGGTGGAACGCAGGGTTTCATAGTACGCCTCCTGCAACGTCTTGCCTTCCAGCAGGAACTTTTCCAGCTTGCTGTAGATATAGATACCGTAGTCCACACCGATACCCACACCCAACGCAATCACCGGCAGCGTGGCAACCTTGATGCCGATACCGGACACCGCCATGATCGCCTCACACAAGATGGAAGTCAGTCCCAGCGGAATCACAATACAGGCTACTGCCCGGATGGAGCGGAAAGTCAGGAAGCAGAGCAAACTCACTACGCCATACACCAACAGCAGCATCATGTCCTTGGCGCTTGAGATCACCTCGTTGGTGGCCGCTTCGATACCCGCGTTACCGGCCGCCAGCAGGAAGGTGTGCTCCTCGTTGCTGTTAGCATCGGCGAACTGCTCTACCCGCTCGACCACGGTTTCCAGGGTTTCCGCCTTGTGATCTTCCAGGAACACCAGAACCGGCGTGAGGCTACAGTTGGTGTTGATCAATCCTGCCGGGGCTTCCCGGATAGACGCATTGATGATGGTCTGATTGCGGGAAATCTCGTACCACTTCCAGTTACCCTCGTTGAGAGCCTTGGTGACCATCTTGGAGACATCAGCCAGAGAACCAGAACTCTGCACACCCGGGGTGTTCTGCAGCTCCCACTGCAGACTGTCCATGGCCCGGAGTACGTTGTACTGGGTACATTGTTCTTCCGGGGTCTTCACCATCACCACAAGCACGTCTGCACTGGTGGAATAATTGTTGATGATGTAGGCGTTATCCTTGTTATAGCGGGAATCCGGGCGCAATTCGGGCGCACCCTGGTCCAGGTCACCCACTTTCAGGTCCTGCTTGTAGTACATGCCCAGCCCCAGGCCGATCACCGCGATCAGCAGGGAAATCGGCGCAACCCCTGGATGGGAGAAGTAAGACATGACCCGCCACTTGCGGTCCTGCTTTTCACCATGATTCTGAACATGCTGAACACCGCCTTTGGAGATGCCAATGTAGGACATGATCAGAACGTGCAGCACCAGGTTGGTGATGATTACAAACGCCACACCCAGACCGGCCGCCACGGCCAGATCACGAATAACGTCGATTTCGATAAACACCAGTGTGAGGAAGCCGACAGCATCGGAGATCAGCGCCAGCATGCCCGGAATATAAAGGGCCCGGAACGCCAGACGGGCCGAGGTAATGGCATCGAAACCTTTGGCCGACTCAACCGCCATGGCATTAACGATCTGAACACCATGACTGATACCGATAGCGAACACCAGGAACGGAACCAGTACCGAGTATGGATCCAGGCCATAACCCAGCAGCCGCAGGGCCCCCAACTGCCAGAACACGGCAATGATTGAGGTAAAGATCGGCACCAGCGTTCCGGCGATGCAGCGGGAGTACCAGAACAGCAACAGCGTGGTCAGCAGAATGGTAATGCCGGCAAACCAGGCAATGGAGCCGATACCTTCAATCAGGTCACCGACTTTCTTGGCGAAACCAACAATGTGAATGCTGACGTTCGGGTTCTGGGCTTCGTACTTCTGTCGGATTTTCTCTTCCAGCTCACGGGAAAAGGCCGCGTAGTCCAGAGCCTCTCCGGTTTCCGGATTTTTCTCATACAGCGGAGCGTAGACGATGGTGGACTTGAAGTTGTCTGAAATCAGACGGCCCACTTCGTTGGAACGCAATACATTCTGGCGCAGCTGCTCCAGACTCTCCCGGGAGCCATCGTAGCCATCCGGAATAACGGTACCGCCCTGGAAGCCCTGCTCGGTAACTTCCACCCAGCGAACGTTCGATGTCCACAAGGTTTTCAGGCCGGAACGGTCTACCCCATTCAGATAGAACACCTCATCGGTGATCTGCTTGAGGGTTTCCATATATTCGGCTGTAAAGATGTCGCCTTCTTCCACGGCAACCGCGATCCGGACAAAGTTGCCCAGGTTGTCCAGGTCGTCGCGGTGATCCAGCATATTGACGATGTACGGGTGCTCCAGCGGAATCATCCGCTCAAAACTGGCGTCCGGCTGGATCTTGACGGCGTTGTAGCCAAGAAACAGTGTCAGCACAAAAAAGGCGATCAGGATCAGCGCCCGGTTGTTGAAAAGTAAACGCTCAAGGAACGGTTCCGCCTTGGGCGTTGTCAGGTAATGTTCACCCCTGTCATGCATCGGGTCAGACATTAAAAAACCCCTCTATCCATTAATCCGTTGATGCCACACCAGGGCGTTAATTCAGGTTCCGGCCGCGAGCGTCGGTAATCTCGACACCGCCCTCGCCGACCAGCAATAGATTGGTTCCCGGCAATGGAACCACACCCATGACACCTTCCCGGTCATTGCGGAAGTAGGGGCGGAAGCTTTCACCATTGTTGGTGCTCATCAGCACTGCGCCGCCATTTCCCACCAGGGTAATGCGTCCATCCTCGGCGACCGCCGCGTTATTCAGAGTGGCACCGCCTTCATTGGGCACCATGGTCCAGCTACGGCCAAGATCGGTCGACAGCAGAGTATTGCCCCGCAAGCCGAACGCCAGCACCTCGTTCACCCGCCCGGTTCCGGTGACGCCAAACAGGGAGCCGTCGTACGGACTTTCCCGCTTCTCCCAGGATTCTCCACCGTCAACGGATACGTGAATCTGGCCAGCTTCACCAACCACAACCAGTGCGCCACCCGCTACCTCGGTGATGCTGTTGTAGTGGAAGTTGGTTGGGTTATCGAGTTTCGGCGCCCAGTCTTCCCAGGTCTGCCCACCATCCTGGGTTCGCAGGATCATGCCATAGGCACCCACCACAAAACCGTGGTTCTCGTCTTCGAACCAGACATCAAGGAACGGGTTAACCGGCCCGATTTCCATATCTGCCTGGGTGTTTTCGAGGGCGAAGAACAGATCGTCAAGCGCCCATTCCAGGTCAGCCTTCTCTTCTTCCGGAGCCTGTTCAATACGCTCTTCCAGCTCAGCAATCTGATCTTCCTTGCTGGCAATTACCAGCTCGGCGGCCTGAATACCATCGAGCTGCAGTTCCCAGGTCTCCCCGGAGTCGCTGGAATGCAGCACAACACCGCTGTGCCCAACGACCCAGCCATGCTGCTCGGTGCCGAAATCCACGGCGGTCAGCGTTACTGCCACAGGTACTTCGGCCTGCGCCCAGGACTGGCCTTGATCGTCGGAGTAGATTACGTGCCCACGCTCACCCACTGACACGATCCGGTCGCCTGCCCGGGTTGCATCGGTCAGTAGTGACTGGGGAGCCAGTTCTGTTGGCCTCGCCGGTGTCTCGATAATATCCGCGAGTGCAAATGCCGCTGGAGCTGCCAGTGCCATAGAGAGGCCAAGGCAGGCAGTTCCCAGTGTCTCGCACATGAACCTTTTAGCCATTCAGATTGCCTTTACGTTGATTAAATCCTGATGCGCCTGCTGCACCTTCGGCAGCAGCCTTCGCAAACAAACCGGCAGCCCCCTGGGCCGCCGGTCGACATCCTGCTTGTGGCCTCAGGCGCCGGATTCAACCGGCGCCGAAGCCTCAGCGTACGCTTCGCCTGCGCAAAGACGCCGGCGAGAAGTACCGTTTGTTCGGTACATCATCTGTGAATACCCGGGTGTTCGGCTCTTCGGTATCCAGGCCGAGCACGTGATACCGGCGCGCCTGAAGATCGTGATATACATCAAGCACTGTCCACACGCCCGGCAACTCGTAGTAGTTCTTGGGAATGCCCATGGTCACACGCCACAGATTTCCCCGGCCGTCGTACTGATCGAGCAGCACGGTATTCCAGCTATCTTCGTCGACATAGAAGCGACGCTTGCCATAGATATGCCGCTCACCATCTTTCAGAGTAGCTTCGACCACGTGCACGCGGTGCAGCTCCCAGCGGGTAAGATCCGGATTGAGGTGGGACATACCCAGAATTTCAGAGTAAGGCGTTCCCTTCTCACCGATGCGGTAGTTGTTATAGGGAATATAGATTTCCCGAACGCCCTCATAATTCCAGTTATAGCGGTCCATGGCACCGTTGAAGATATCGGTGTCATCAGCGGTACGCAGGTTATCTGCTGCTGCAATCGGGGAGTCGTAACCCAGGTTCGGAGCGCGGCGGACTCGACGCTGACCGGCGTTATAACCCCAACCATTACGCGGGTTGATGATCTGGTTCAGGGTTTCGTGAATCAGAATGGCACCACCGGCAAGGCGGGGCGGCGACTGGGTAAACGACAGGTAGTAGAAGATCACGTTGTCCAGATCTTTCTCACCACCCTCAGGGTTGTAAAAGTTGAAAAATGCTTCCTGCTGCGAGGTCACCAGGCTGTAGTCGCCATTGGTCTGAACCGCCACCTCGCTGGAACGCCGGGTGACAGAAACACCGCGCCAACGGGTCAGGTGATTCCAGATTACCTGCCAGGCCTTTTCTTCGTTATTGCCGTGAAGAATCGGGAAAGGATAGCCACCAAAGGCACCCTCAATACCCTCTGCCTCACCCACAATCTCGGCATTCACCGCGTTCTTACGGGTGTTTTCAGCCACCCATTCGGGCACCGCGTGGGTACGCCGGGACTGATACACGGGTATGCGGAAGGTGGTCGGGTAGGTTTCCAGCATCGCCCGGACGCCATCGGTCAGATACTCGCTGTACTGATCCATGTTGGAGGCTGTAATGGTAAACAGCACTTCGTCGTCAGGGAATGGATTGATATGGTGCTGCCCGCTGCCTTCGTAGCCAGCCGGCGGCTCCGTCAGGCCGCCATCCCACGCCGGAATGGTGCCGGCATCGTTACCGGCCTTGGTTGAACCGAACGGGGTGAGATCCTGGCCAAGGCGCGCTGCCTCGGATGAAGACACTGCCGCCTGAAGTGGCGAAGCAGCGAAGGACAAAGCCAGCAACCCGCCAAACAATACGTTCTTGTTGTATCTCATTGTGCAACCTTAAATCCGTCTGGAAGCCTCTGTGGGCTTTTTTGTTATCGTCTGATGCAATCGCAGACTTTCTGACAGATTAGCCAATCCGGCAACATTGTCTATCGACCGAAAGTGCGATTTTGTATCCGGCTGTGACGACGGCTTTACAATCACAGCCAGACAGAAGCCCCGCGGCATTAGGCGCGGGGCCGAGCGCTGGCGTTAATCTGCCAGGCTCTTGTGGACCACCTCATACACGTCTCGGGACAACTCGGCTTTATCGCGAATCCGCTCCAGCGCCGATTTCATCTGCTTGCTGTACCCGGGCGCAAACTTCCGCCAGCGGGTCAGCGGTGCCACCAGTCGCGCCGCAATCTGGGGGTTACTGTCATCCAGCCGGCATACCTGCTCGGCAAGGAAGTCATAACCACTGCCATCCGGGTTATGGAAGGCCGCCAGGTTCTGAGCCGCAAAGGCGCCTACCACAGAGCGCACCTTGTTCGGGTTCTTCCAGTCAAACGCCGGGTGCTCAAGCAACTGCCGGATCTGCGGCAGCTGACCTGCGCGGTCGCTGGAAGCCTGAACCGAGAACCACAGCTCCACCACTTGCGGGTCGTCGCTGAAGCGCTTGTAAAACGCTTCCAGGGCCTGGGTACGATCTTCCTCAAAGTCAGAATTCACCAGGGCTCGCAGTGCGCCCAGCCGATCCGTCATATTATCCGCGGCCTGAAACTGCTCACTGGCGAGCCCCAGCGCTTCCTGATCGCCAATGTGTAGCAACCAGCCCAGGGCGGTATTCCTGAGACTGCGGCGAGCTATCGCCTGGGGCGTCAGCTGATAATCGCCCTGCCCGGCGTTGCGCAGGTAACAGGCCATGAGTTCTTCCCGCAGGCTTTCAGCCAAGTGGCCAAGCACCTTTTCACGGGCATGATGAACGGCGGCAACATCAGCCTGCTCCGCCAGCTCAATGAGATAGGCCTCTGAAGGCAACTGCAGCATCTTTGCCATCAGAGCCTGATCCAGATCGCTGTCCTGCAGCAACGACCGATAGGCATCCACCAGACGCGGCTCCACCTCGGCAGACGCCGAAGCCCCCACCAGAGACTGAATCACGTCCACGGCCAGGCGCTGGCCTGCGTCCCAGCGGTTAAAACCGTCCGGATCATGGCTCATCAGGAACAGCAATTGTTCCCGTGTCCAGGGGTAGTGCACCCTCACGGGGGCAGAAAAATCTCTCAGCAGGGACGGCACCGGGCACTCTGACAGTCCCTCAAACTCAAAGCAATGTTCCGCCTGGCTCAGCTCCAGCACCCGCTCCAGAGGCGCGTCGCCACTATCACCACTCAGTTGCAAGGGCAGAGGCTGGCCGTCAGCGCCCAGGAGGCCGATGGCAAACGGAATATGCTGCGGCTTCTTGTCGGTCTGGCCCGGCGTGTCAGGAATATTCTGGCGCACAGTAAGCCGATAGACGCCGCGCGCCTCGTCGTACTCGTCGGACACCGAAACCACCGGCGTGCCGGCCTGCTCATACCATAGCCGGAACTGGCCCAGGTCCCGCCCGGAGGCGTCTTCCATAGCGCGAACAAAATCATCGGTAGTGACCGCCTGCCCGTCGTGGCGCTGGAAGTACAGATCACTGCCCTTACGGAACATCTCGTCACCAAGGAGGTTGTGGATCATCCGAACCACTTCGGCACCCTTTTCGTAGATGGTCAGGGTATAGAAGTTGGAGATCTCCATGTAAGACGCCGGGCGCACTGGGTGGGCCATGGGGCCGGCATCCTCGGCAAACTGTGCTGTGCGCAGCAGTGTGGCATCTTCGATTCGTTTCACGGTCGGCGATCCCATATCGGCAGAGAACTGGGAATCCCGGAACACCGTAAAGCCTTCCTTCAGGCTCAGCTGGAACCAGTCTCGACAGGTGACACGGTTGCCGGACCAGTTATGGAAGTATTCGTGGGCGACGATGGCCTCGATACGCTGGAAAGCGGCGTCCGTGGCGGTCTCCTGACTGGCCAGCACGCACGAAGAGTTGAAAATATTCAGCCCCTTGTTTTCCATGGCCCCCATGTTGAAGTCGCCCACCGCCACGATCATGAAGATGTCCAGGTCGTACTCCCGGCCATAGACTTCTTCATCCCAGCGCATGGAACGCTTGAGGGCATCCATGGCGAAATCACACTTTTTCGCGTTGCGGGGCTCCACATACATGCGCAGATCGATGTTGCGACCGGAACAGGTGGTGAAAGTATCCTTTTTCTCCACCAGGTCCCCGGCCACCAGGGCAAAGAGGTAGGCCGGTTTGGGGAACGGGTCTTCCCAGGTGACAAAATGGCGACCATTATCCAACTCGCCCTTATCCACCGGGTTACCATTGGAGAGCAGCACGGGATAAGCGCTTTTGTCTGCCTCGATACGGGTGCGGAAGCGGGCCATCACATCCGGGCGGTCCGGATAGAAGGTGATGCAACGGAAGCCCTCCGCCTCGCATTGGGTGCAGAACATGCCGGAAGACTTATACAAACCCTCCAGCCGGGTGTTGTTCTGAGGCTCGATCCAGGTCACTACCTGCAGTTCGAATTGTTCTGGAACAGACGGCACGATAAGAGCATCGCCACGGTCTTCGAAATCACCGGTGCCGAGTGGCGAGCCATTCAGGGCAACCGATTCCAGTTTCAGGCTGTCACCGTGCAGGAACAGGGGCGCAGCGGTCTCTCCGGATTCCAGATTGCGGCGCACTGTCAGGGTACTGTGCACTCGGGCGCCGTCTTCAAATAACTCGAAACACAGATCCACCTGATCAACCAGATACGCAGGAACCTTGTATTCACTCAGGTAAATGGTTTGTGGCTGGTTGGTTCGCATTCATACTCTCCAGACAAAAGACATGGCGGATTCAGTCAAGAACCCGGAACCGGACTTCATAGCCGGTAAATTTGCGGATATTGATCACACCGGTGTCGAGCATCAGATACTGGCCTTTGATACCTTCCAGCAAGCCTTCCACTTCCGGCGTTTTATCCAGATTATGGGTTTTCACCTTGGCCGGCCATACCTGAACCGGATAACCCAGCCCAAGTGAGGCTTCGTCCACAATTCGTATGCTGTCTTCACCATGCTGCGCGCGCAATTGCGCCAGATCGTCTGCGATCAATCCCAGCAGCCGTTCACGCTCCTGCACCAGATCCAGCTCCGGCACATCGCCCTTGAGCATGGCCCGCCAGTTGGTGCGGTCGGCCACATGATTTTTGCAAGCCACTTCCACCAGACCAGACAGGTAACGGCTGGCGACCCGCAGCATCGGTATCGCCGTTACCGCCCCCTGATCAATCCAACGGGTCGGCACCTGGGTGGCCCGGGTAATACCCACTTTCAAGCCGCTGGAGTTGGCCAGATACACCACATGCTCCACCATGCAGCTGGCCTCGCCCCATTCCGGCTCCCGACAGGTACCCAGGTGATAGTGGCATTTTTCCGGGCTCATGATGCAACTGTCGCAAGCGGCCAGCTTTCGGAAGCACGGATAGCAGTAGCCCTGATTGAAGCTTTTTTTGGTGATGCGATCGCAATGGATACAGCGAATCACGCCATCAAAATTCAGCCGGAGCTTATGACCAATAAGGTCATTCAGTACAATGCGGCTGTCGCCCACGGCCAGGTTATAGGCCACCGGGTCGCCGGCCTGGGCCGGCATCTTGCGGAGCCGGCCGGTTACATCAATGGATTCGCTCAAACCTTGACCTCAACAAATTGATCTGGGTCTACATCGTTGCCGCCCTGGCGATCTTTGCGGAACTGCACAGACGGATCGCAAGCGGTACCGGCTTTCTCGCCCCGGTCCAGATACCCTACCCGCTGCTCCTCCGGAACATTGTGCTTCTCTTCATAGTAAATCACCGCTTCCAGGCTGATAGCGCGCTGCTCACGGGTCAGCGCGCGACCATCTGGCCATTTGCCAAGCTCAATGGCCCGTTTCAGGTTGCGGTAAACCGTCGGGTCCAGCCGCTCAATCAGTTCTTCGTATGTCATTCCCGCCTCCTGAACGTTTCTTCATATAAAAAAATGCCAAGACCGTTTGACAATCAAAAATGATAACGATTATCATTAATTCACCAAATGACAACGGTCGTATCATTTGGTCTCTCTCATCAGGAGCTAAAAGCTCTTTTAACAGCCTCACCTTTTGGTGGGGCTTTTTTTGTTTCAGCGTCGGTATCGACGAGGAGGCATGATCGCCGCCATCGCCAACCCGGCCAGAAAACCGCCCAGGTGTGCCTCATTGGCCATGCGACCCACGCCAATCATCTCCGGCACTGGCGTAAAGCCAATGATCATCCACACCAGCGCAAAGGTCACGAGTGCTGGCGGGAATTGGAAACGCGGCAGTCTTCGCTGGCTCAACCAGCAATAACCGAGAATACCGTACACCACCCCCGAGAGCCCGCCGAACAGCGGGCCGGACACCAGATACTGTAAAAGATTGGACGCCAGACTGGTGACCAGAAACAGTCCTACCAGCCGTGCCCGGCCGTCCATCCATTCGATCTGACTGCCCAGGAACCAGAGCATCACCGAATTGAAGATGATATGGGTCCAGCTGAAATGCAGGAAATCCGGCGTCAGCAGCCTCCAGACCTGGCCTGCCGAAAGGGTTATGGAAAGCGCTTCTATACGCCCGGCCAGGGTGCTGAAGGTATCCCAGGTGAACGGCCGGGGATCAACAATCATCATCGCAGCCGCAAGATTGCTCTGCCCCATACCGGTCAGCCATACCATCACCACGGCAACCACGATGACGCCAATGACAAAAGGGGCATGACGGGGCGCCGGCTGCCAGCGGCCGCTTGGGGTGATCGGAGAAGACGGCGGACTGTCCAAGTTTACCTCTCTGCTGTTAACGGGCGACACTGTCTTCGCTGGTCGGGTAATCGGGCTGCTCCGGCCGTTCAACATCGACCCAGACAAATTTGTCCGACGAGAGCACTTTTTCCCCATCAAACCGATAGGCCACCAATTTGCCATACTTCACGGCGCTGAAATCAATACACGCCACATTGTGCTTGAGCGGAGCGGGGCCACCCTCCATCCAGTAATGCCCGACGAACACCGGCGGTGCATCCAGTGGATAGGTGATCAGCTGCTTGCGCTCCACTTCTCCCAAACTCATGCAGGCAACCTCGGGCGGCAGCGGATCCGGCTGGAACACCACATCGGCGTATGTTTGCGGATCATCTGCCCAGAACTTGGTCCGGAAGAACTGCCGGACGTAGCCATCCCGACCGGTAATCGACATCCCTTCCGGCAGGCGCAGGTCGGTTCCGCGCAGCAGGGTGTCCATCACCTGCCCGGCAAAGGATTCAATGGCGGCCGACGCGTGCAGGAAATCCTCATCAATACACGCGCCCCCCTGGCTCTGGCGGAACTGATCAATCAGGGTCTGATCCCAGCAGGCATGCACCACCCGGAAGTTATCCTCGTCTATAAACAGTGGAATGGTGTAAAACCACTCCAGAAATTCGTTCCACTCATGAGGATACGCATCAAACTGCTCAAGGGTTTCCTTGATCAGCCGATCATGGCGGGCATTGTGTTCCCGCAGGAATTTCTTGCCGCTGCCTGGCCGTGCCCGGGTGCAATAACCCAGTGCGTTGTACTCGTGGTTGCCCATGACAATCCGGGCAAAGCCGTGCTCGACCATGTCCCGCACCAGGTGCAACGCCTCCCGGATTCTCGGCCCCCGATCAATAATATCGCCGATAAAAATGGCCTGTCGGCTGGGGTGTTGGTAAATGCCGTTCAGCTTCCGGTACCCCATCTGCTCCAGCAATCGCTCCAGGGTATGTGCGCAGCCGTGAATGTCACCAATAATGTCGTAACCGCGATGTGCGGTTGTGCTGATTGCCGCCATGATCAACTCGCTGCTATTTCGCTTGCCCAGCCCAGCTTGTCCCGGCAGGTCGCGTAGAAATTGTGATCGGTAGGATGGATCAGACGAATCTTGAAGGGCTTTTTGGTGATTCGGATGATATCGCCCGGTGCACAGGCAATATTCATCTGGCCATCGAAGCTTACCTGCGGATAGGTCTCATTGGTTTCTCCGATCACCAGTTTGATCTCACTCTTGCCATCGACCACGATCGGGCGACTGCTGAGGGTGTGGGGGAACATCGGCACCAGAACCACCGCATCCAGCTTCGGGTGCATAATCGGGCCACCCGCCGACAGGGAATAGGCCGTGGAGCCGGTTGGCGTAGCCACAATCAAACCATCTGAACGCTGGCTGTAGACAAAATGACCGTCGATAAACAGGTCAAAGCCAATCATCCGCGTGGATTTGCCCGGGTGCAGAACCACATCGTTCAATGCCGAGCCATACCCCAATGGCTGGCCGTTGCGTTCAACGTGCCCATCCAGCAAAAATCGCGACTCTTCGATGTAATCGCCCTCAAGAACCCGGGCCAGGCGCTCTTCAAGATCTGACGGTGAAATATCAGTCAGAAACCCCAGTCGCCCCCGGTTCACGCCAAGAATCGGAATCTTGGACTTGGCCAACTCCCTGGCGGCGCCCAGCAGACTGCCATCGCCGCCAACCACGATCACCAGATCACAGATTTCGCCCAGGAGCTTCTTGCTGGCTACCTGCAGACCATGGCCGGGAATCATGGTGGAGGTATCTTCCTCGATGATCACATGATAATTGTTAGCGGTAAGGTACTGTTTGAGCTGCCGTAAAGACTCCACCACCTTTACGCTGCCCATGCGCCCGACGATGCCGATATTCCTGAACTGGTCCATGAAGTGTCCCGTGGTCTCTGAATGAAACAGGCAACAGTTTAACGAAACTCGGGCAGATTCTGAAAAAAGATACCAGTCAGTCCTTGTGCTGCTCGCAACGATCGTCCTGTCCAGGCTCGAATTCGGCCGGCTGGGTCACGCGCATGATAGGCTCGCCGCAGGCTTTGCCATCCTCATCCACGTGTTTGCATACGGGGTGTTCGTAGTGGGCGAGCCATTCCCGATAGGCAGGTTCATTCATGCCACAGCGCTCTGCGGCATAGGCCAACGGGTTACCGAAGTAGGTGTCTATGTCTTCGTAGGGCAATGTAAGGTGGCCGACGCCAGGGTGATAGGCGACCAGGAATACCGCCTGGGTGCGCAGCTGCTCCAGCAGGGAATCTTCCGGCGGCTGGCGATGGCGCAGTTCATGGTTTTCCTGCTCCAGCGCCACAATCTTGTCGTCCCGCAATTCCAGCTCCCGCTGTTTGCGCTCCAACTGTTCCCGCAACAACACCGTCTCGGCATTGGCGTTAGCATCTTCCCTGCCCTGTTCGGCACTGCCCTCCGCCATTTTCTCCTGCATGGTGAGGTATTGCTCATTGCGCTGGGACAGGCGTTTTTTCAACTGTTCGTTGGTCAGTTTCAGGCGCTCGTATCGCTGTTCCAGATCCGCCATGTCACTGCGCAACCCCTGCATCTCAAGACGATGCTCCCGCTGCAAGTCCGCCAGCGAATCCCGATGGACACTCTGGAGCGTCTTGATTCTGAGCCGCTGCTCACGCAGCACCTGAGCCAGACGTGCGCGGTCCCGGCTACCGTTGTCGCTGTCGGATTGAGCGGCCGTGGCGGTGAGTACCGGGATATTCTCTTCTTCCGGTTCAATTTTCTGGAAAAGGAGGGAATTGGCGTCGACCGCCTTGCGGATCGTCTGGAAATGATTGTTTCCGGGAGTCATATCCGGATCCCAGAGTTCATTGGCAAACTCTGGATCCGGGCACTGACTGCGACACACCAGCTGGATGGGTCCGCCCCCCATGTTGGGGCCTTTGGCGCCCCGCTCAGCCAGAGCTTCAATGGGGACATTCCAGTGGCTGTCTGCGCGCCCTTCCTCATCAAACCAGATGCGGAAGAACACCAGAGAACGAACATTCAGATCGGAGCTGAGATTGACCAGAACCGCCCGGACATCGGTCTCGGCCAGGTCTGACAGACCGACATAGCCATCCAGGAAAGCGCCAAATTCCGACAGTCTCATCTGCCGGGCAACCTGGCTACCGTCCATAAAAAATACCGCCGAATAACCTTCAGCGGCCTGGCTGGCATTTACCATTAACCTTCTCCGTGCCCCGGGAATCTCAATTCCGGACGCTCACCTGCGCCCTTCGGTTCCAATTCAAACACTTTCCGACATAGTCTAGCGAGACAAGTGCCGAAGCACAGAGAAAAACTGCAACGATTTGTGATCAAATCTCCGCAGCGAGTCGGCTGCCCTGGTTAATGGCCCGTTTGGCATCCAGCTCGGCCGCCACATCGGCGCCACCAATCAGGTGTACCGGAATGCCTGCTGCCTCGACACCCGCCTGCAGCTCGCGAAGAGGTTCCTGACCGGCACACACAATGATGGTATCCACCGGCAGAACTTTGTCCTCGCCCTGCTCTGCGCCTTTCGGCGTCACCGTGATGTGCAGACCTTCATCGTCGATCTTGCGATAGGTCACCCCCGGCACCATCTGAACATGGCGATTCTTCAGCGAGGTTCTGTGAATCCAGCCCGTGGTCTTGCCCAGATTCTTGCCCACCTTGGAAGCTTTACGCTGGAGCAGATAGACCTCGCGAGCCGGGGCCGGCACTTCCGCTGTAACGCCCTGGATACCGCCACGATGCTCTACCGACAGATCCACACCCCACTCCTTCATGAAGTGTTCGATGTTCAGCGAGGGAGAAGCACCCTTGTGGACGATAAACTCGGACACATCGAAGCCGATACCACCTGCACCGATCACCGCCACTCGCTGGCCCACCGGCTTGCGCTCCAGCAGGGCGTCGAGGTAGCCGATAACGTTCGGGCGATCAATGCCTTCAATATCCGGGGTGCGGGGTTCGACACCGGTAGCCAGAACCACCTCGTCGAAACCACCCGCTTTGAGCTCCTCGGCGGAAACCCGGGTATTCAGACGTACATCGACCCCGGTCTTCTCGAGCATTTTCCGGAAATAACGCAGGGTTTCGTAGAACTCTTCCTTGCCCGGGATGCGCTTGGCAACGTTGAACTGGCCACCGACTTCGCTGCCGGCATCAAACAGAGTTACCTTGTGGCCACGCTCGGCGGCCACGGTGGCAAACGCCAGGCCCGCAGGGCCGGCACCGACCACCGCGATGGTCTTGGGCTGCGCCGTTTTAATGTAAGTCAGCTCGGTTTCATGGCAGGCCCGCGGGTTGACCAGGCAGGAGGTCAGCTTGCCGCTGAAGGTGTGATCCAGACACGCCTGGTTACAGCCGATGCAGGTGTTGATCTCATCTGCACGATCCTGTTCTGCCTTCAGAACCAGCTCAGCATCGGCCAGGAACGGCCGGGCCATAGACACCATGTCGGCATCGCCTTCCGCCAGGACTTTCTCGGCCACATCCGGCATGTTAATCCGGTTGGTGGTCACCAGAGGAATGCTGACCTCACCCTTCAGGCGTGCCGTTACCTTGGTAAACGCTGCCCGGGGCACTGAGGTGGCAATGGTCGGTACACGGGCTTCGTGCCAGCCGATACCGGTGTTGATGATGGTGGCCCCGGCTTTCTCGATTTCCTTGGCCAGGTGAACCACTTCTTCCCAGGTGCTGCCGTCTTCGATCAGATCCAGCATGGACAACCGGTAGACAATAATGAAGTTCTCACCCACCCGCTCACGCACCCGTCGCACGATCTCCAGTGGCAGACGGATACGGTTCTCGTAGCTGCCGCCCCACTGATCTGTGCGGTGGTTGGTATGAGCTACGATAAACTGGTTAATGAAGTAACCTTCCGAGCCCATGATCTCGACGCCGTCATAGCCGGCCCGCTGCGCCAGGGCGGCGCAATTCACGTAATCGTCGATCTGCTTCTGGATACCGGCTTCGTCCAGCTCCCTGGGTTTGAAAGGGTTGATGGGCGCCTGAATAGCAGAGGGCGCCACCAGCTCCGGAGAGTAGGCGTAGCGGCCAGCATGCAGAATCTGCATGCAGATCTTGCCACCTTCGTCGTGAACCGCCTTGGTGATGACCTTGTGCTTGTCGGACTCTTCCTCGGTATTCATCTTGGCCGCATGCTGGAATACCGCACCTTCCGTATTCGGGCCAATACCACCAGTCACGATAAGACCAACGCCGCCACGGGCGCGTTCCGCGTAGAAAGCAGCCAGGCGTTCAAAACCGTTTTTCACTTCCTCAAGGCCGGTGTGCATGGACCCCATCAGGGTGCGGTTGCGCAACGTGGTAAAGCCCAGGTCCAGAGGCTTCAGAAGATTCGGGTATTTGCTCTCACCGGAAGCTGTGGTCATGGAATTCTCCTCATCTGATCAGGTATCGGGACAAACGCCCATTTGTTATGGGCATAACACTACCGAGCTTGACCACTGCCAACAATATCCAAAAATAACATTTGATTATCCCTGAACAACATCGATAATAAGCCTATGATCAAATCCCGAACGCCGGCCCGGAATGCCCTGGGCGATATCAGCCTGCTCTATGTCTCCGTACTGCTGAGGGCCGTTGCTGCCGAAGGTGGAGATCCGGAACAGCTGAAAGCACGGTTCCACCTGAGCGCTCCGGAACAGGCGGCCGTTGATGCCCGCATCAGCATCCCCAGATTCATGCGACTTGGCCACGCCGCTATCAAAGCCACGGGGAATCCGGCGCTGGGGCTGCGCATGGGGGCACTGTCGCGGCCAGTCGACGCCGGCATGGCGGGGCTTGCCGCCGAAACCGCCGGGACAGTCGCCGGGGCACTTGAATTGCTGGTGCGATATTCACTCCTCACCAGCCATAATTCCCGTGGCGCTCCAAGCTTTCAGCGCGCACTGAAAACCGTAAGCTTCTACTCCATTCGCCCCTACAACCACTACAACTATTTTGTAGTGGATTCTGTGCTGGCCGCCTGGACTCAGCTGATTCGACACATGACCGGCCGCTACGATGTACTGGAGCGCGTCCGGATTGAGTACCCATCCATTGGCCAGGACGACCTGTTCGAGAGCTGGTTTCGATGCCCGGTAGAATTCGGGGCTCCGGCAAACGATATCCGGATCAAGGACACAATCTGGGAGCTGGTACCGGCACAGGCGCAGAAAGGCATGAACGAGAAACTGGTGAGCCTGTGCGAACAGGAACTGCAGCGAATCCACCGAGGGTGGCGAATTACCGACCGCGCCCGCCATCACATGGCGCCATTACTGGTGGGTGGCGAAGTGTCAGTGGAAGCTCTGGCGGCCAAAATGGGCCTGACGCCCTGGACACTGCAACGACAGCTGGCCGAAGAAGGCAGTGGATTCCGGCAATTACTGGACACTACCCGCCAACAACTGGCCTGGGACTACTTGAAGGAAACCGACAGCTCGCTGGCAGAAATTGCCTGGCTGCTCGGCTTTGCCAACCCACCGGCATTTCACAAGGCATACCAGCGATGGCATGGCATCAGCCCGGGAGAGCATCGAAAGATTCTTAGGAACAAGGAAAACTGACAATACTTCAGGGGGGAGGTAAAAATGGCGGAGCGGACGGGACTCGAACCCGCGACCCCCGGCGTGACAGGCCGGTATTCTAACCAACTGAACTACCGCTCCGCGTAGCTGCCTGAGCCATCTTGCGACTGCTCTGTGACAACGAGGGCGCATTATAAAGAGGCCCTCGTTTATGTCAACGATTTTCCCAAACTTTTTTCAGGTTTACCTGAATCGCCACTTACATGGCATCAACCATGGCATCCTTGCCCTGGGCCGTCTTGCGGTACTCAATCGGTGTCATGCCAGACCAGCGCTTGAATGCCCGATAAAACGTGCTGGGTTCGGAAAAGCCGGTCAGGTAGACGATCTCGTCGATGGACTCGTCGGTGGTCGCCAGTAGCTGCCGCGCCAGTCGGTAACGGAAATCCGCCAATACCTGATTGAAACTGGTCTCGGCCTCAGTCAGCCTGGTGCGCAGGGTCCGGGGCTTGATCCCCAAACGCTCAGCCACGGCATCGAGCGTGACTTCGCCGCTGTCGAGCAATTCCGCAATGATGCGCTCCACCTGCCCGACAATGTCCTTCTTCTCGAGCCGGGCCACCTGCTCACTGGCGAAGCGTTCATGCAGGGCCAGCAACTCCGGCTCGGCGTGGGGCGATGCATGGGAAAGCAACTCTGCCGGGAAATAGAGCCGGTTCTCTTCCGCGCCGAAAACCACCTCACAACCCACAACCTCACGAACATGGTCCTGACCCTGCTCCCGGTCATGCTCGAACTCAATCCGGGATGGGTAGAAATTGCCGTCGGTAATGGATTTGAAAAAGGTAATCAGACCCTGAACAAAACACTCATTGAAGTGCTTGAGACGACGAACATCGTCGGAGGCGGTATCCAGAACCATGCAGGCTTCATCACCATCCACGAAGAAATCGGTGTTGGCGGCATCGCTGAGCAAGCGCTGATAATTCTGGGCGCGGCGCAATCCCTCTCCAAACGTTGGACTGCTCAGAAACAGGTATTCCAGCACCTGCCCCTTGTAGGCCGGGAGCAATGGCCCGAGGTGCAAGCCAACATCAGGGTCACCGGAAACATCCTCCACCGCCTGCCAGAAGTAGAGCTGGGCACTGTGGGGAGTCCGTAGCTGATCCGTGTATACGTACTGCTCGTTAACGCCAAGGCGGCTGAAGATAGCGTCGGTATCAATACCTCTTCGCTTCATCGCCTCGTATATCAGGCGCAGCATCACGCCTGCATCACGTAGTTCCTGCATAGTATCCCGCTTTTTTATTTATTGGTTACTACTTTGACCCGCCGGACAGGGCCCGGAGCACGCCAGGTCAATGCCAGATCTGGCCGGGTTTGCCAGACTTTCGTCGTACATTAGAGCATATCAGGCCACAGACGCACAGTTGTACCAGAAATTGGCAATGCCCAGAATAAAACCACATTGCCATCAAGACATGCACATGGACGCCGGCCCCGGGCCGACCAAGGAGAACGCTACGATGTCCGCGCCACTGGTTTATCACCACACGCCTCCTGCCCTCTTGCCTCTGTACGGCAGGGCACTGCTGCCGAAATCCGGAACGAACAACCCGGAAGCGGTGCAGATTCCAAGACTGGAGGCCAGCCTCCTGGGCGTTACCACGGACACCCCTGCACTCCGTGATTATCTGAAAATCTGCAGTTTTCATCCGGGAACCCGGCTGCCAGTGACCTGGCCGCATATCCTGGCGTTCCCCCTGCATCTGAAACTGCTGACCGAACCCGCATTCCCGCTGCCGTTGCTGGGCCTGGTGCATCTGAGAAACAGCATCACCCAGCATCGCCCTCTGGCCGCAGGCGAAAACCTGGACCTCAGGGTTATCCTGGGCAACCAGCAACGCACCGACCGGGGGCTGGAATTTGACCTGGTGACGGAAGCGAGGGCCTCAGGGCGCCTGGTCTGGCAGGAAGTCAGCACCAACCTGTTCCGGATGGCCAACGGACACAGTAAAGCCGGCTCAAAACCGAAACCGGAGCTGGAAACCTATCCATTCTCCGAAGCGATCAAGGCCCCGGAAAACCTGGGCCGGCAATACGCCAAAGTCTCGGGGGATCGAAACCCGATCCACATGCACGCCCTTAGCGCCAGAGCCTTCGGCTTTCCACGGGCCATTGTCCATGGCATGTGGAGCAAAGCACGGGCATTGGCGCTGCTGGAGACTCAGGAGGGTTGGAAGGATGGCCCGGTGCGGGCCAGTTGCCAGTTCAAGAAACCCCTGCTGCTGCCGGGGAACGCTATGCTCAACTGGCAGACCGGAAAGGATGGCTGGGATTTCCAGTTACTGAATGCGAAAGGCGATGCCCCGCACCTGACCGGGCGCATCGACTGGCTGTAGCGCTTATTCCTCCGGAGCGCAGGACTCTCCTTCGGCTCCGGAAACAGGCAGGGTAAACCAGAAGCAGGCGCCACCATCGTCCGGTCGCTCGTATCCGATTTCGCCGCCCTGAGCCTGAATCAATGAGCGGCAGGTGGCCAGCCCGATGCCCATACCCTCGTCCTTGGTGGTATGAAACGGATGAAACAGTTTCTCTTCGGCTTCCTCGGCGACCCCTATGCCATGGTCCCGTACCTGAACCCGCACGCAATGGTCGCCACAACGACGGGCACTCACTTCCACCGGCGTTGAGGCGCCGGCACTGCGGGTGGCTTCAAGGGCGTTGCGTATCAGGTTCAGCGCCACCTGCTGCACCTGTATGGGATCTGCCAGCACATCCGGCAGCGAATCCTCTACCTGTACCTCGATACCACCTTCGTTGTTGCGCATGTCGACTTCAGCAAACTGGCGGGTATCCTCCAGCAAGCCGGGAACCGAGAGTATTTCTTTGCCAGTGGCAGGCTTTTTCATGAATCGCCGGATCCGGCGAATGATTTCGCTGGCGCGGTGGGACTGGGCCTCGACCTTGTCCAGGGTTTCCTGCAGCAAATCCAGGTCGGGTTGCTCCTTGCCCATCATACGCTTGGCCACACGGGCGTAATTGGTAATTGCCGTCAGTGGCTGATTGACTTCATGGGCAAAACCCGCCGCCATCTCGCCCATGGTACTCAAACGGGAGGTGTGAGCCAGCTGGTCGCGCTGCTCCTGAACCAGGGCCCTGGCATCCTCCAGGGCCTGCTCGTTTTCAAGCTCGGTGGTGATATCCCGGAACACCACCACCGCACCGTGGAGTTCTTCGTCATCCAGTTTTGGCGTTGAGCGATATTCCGCGGGAAAACCAGAGCCATCAGCCCGCAGCATGCGGATATCACGCTGATTCTCGGCCACACCCTGCCGACAGGTGGCCATCACCGGCAAGTTGTCTTCCGAATCCGCCGCAGTCGAGAAATGCAGCTCAAAAAAGCTCTTGCCGATCAGGTCTTCAACCGGACAGCCCATGATCATGCCCGCGGCGGGATTGGCAAATTCAATGATGCCATTCTCGTCGAGGCCGTAGATGCCCTCGCTGATGGAATTGAGAATCCGGGCCTGATCACCCTGGAGCTCGCGGTTGCGGGCCTGCAATTCACGCTCAAGGCGGATCACCTGGGCATGGGTTTTCACCCGCGCAATCACTTCCTGGGACTGAAACGGCTTGGAAATGTAGTCCGCGCCACCAAGAGAGAAACCTTTTACCTTGGCCTGCAGATCATCCAGCGCCGACAGAAACACCACCGCGCAGTCGGCCGTTTGCGGATCGGCTTTCAGGCGCTCGCACACCTCATAGCCGTCCATTTCCGGCATCATGATGTCCAGAAGGATGACTTCGGGGTGGTGCCGGTGGGCAAGGTCCAGTGCTTTTTCGCCTTCGTTGGCGATCAGCAACCGGTAGCCTTTGTCTTTCAGGGTCTCGTAGAGGACCTTCAGGTTCTGCGGGTTGTCGTCCACCAACAGAACCGTCACCTCGGAGTTCTCACTGACAGTTTCAGTCATAGAAATACGGCCGGTTAAAAACGTTCGGACATGATGACGGTGCCGGCCGTCCTAGTCGATAAGGTCCTTTACGGACAGGACCATACGTACCAGATGGGCCAGGGAATGGGTGCCCATTTTGTGCATGACGCGGGAACGGTGAATCTCCACGGTACGCTGGCTGATCTCCAGCTCAATGGCGATCACCTTGTTGGCCTGGCCGGCAATCATGCGATCCATGATCTCACGCTCACGGGGCGTCAGGCTCTTCACCCGGCGGATGATTTCCTGTTTTTCGTCCAGGGATTTACGCTGTTCCCGATCCTGCTCCAGGGCCGCCTCGATTTTCTCCAGCAGAGCCTCTTCACGGTAGGGCTTCTGGATAAAATCCACGGCGCCCTCTTTCATGGCGTCCACCGCCATCGGCACATCGCCATGACCGGTCACAAAGATGATGGGCAAAATCGAATGCTTGTCGTTAAGCTTCTTCTGCAGCTCCATGCCATCCATCCCGGGCATACGGATATCCAGCACGATGCAGCCGGCCATCTTGTCGGAATAGTCCTTCAGAAAGGCGTTGGCGCTTTCGTAGGTTTTCACCGGCTTGCTATCGGATTTCAGCAACAACTCCAGTGAATCACGAACGGCTTCGTCGTCCTCTACCACGTACACAGTTTGCTGGATATCAGTCATGGATCTGTACTCTCCTGTCCGTTTTATTATGGTGCCGGTCAGTGAATGGACGGATCTTTATGATCGTCCCGGGCGTGTTCCTGCCGCTCATGCTCGCGCATTTTTTCGAGCCGTTGCTGGATAATGCCAAAAACACTCTGCTTGGGGTACCTGCCTTTATCATCGGCTTTACCCGCCGGCTTACCCAGTAACAGTGTAATCGCCTCTTCCACCCGGGCAACCGGGTACACCGCAAACCGCCCTGCCCGGGCCGCCTGCACCACTTCGCTGTCCAACATCAGGTTCTGGACATTGGTGGTTGGAATGATGACGCCCTGGCTGCCGGTCAGACCACCTTTAAGCTCACAGGTGGCATAGAAGCCTTCCACCTTTTCGTTCACGCCACCAATCGGCTGTACCTCGCCAAACTGGTTAACAGAGCCGGTAATGGCCAGATCCTGGCGCACGGGAATGCCGGACAAGGCCGAAATCAGCGCACAGAGTTCCGCCAACGAGGCACTGTCGCCATCCACCTCGCCATAGTTCTGCTCGAAGGTCAGGCTGGCAGACAGGTGCATGGGATCGTTCACGGCAAAGTGGGAAGCCAGCCAGGAACTCAGAATCATCACGCCCTTGGAGTGGATATTGCCGCCCAGCTTCACATCACGCTCGATGTCCATGACTCCGCCATCACCATAGTAGCAGCTTGCGGTCACCCGATTGGACAAACCAAACTCGAAGCCACCGGTGGACAATACCGAAAGCGCGTTAACCTGACCTACGCAGGTGCCCGTGGTGGTCACCAGAGTGGAGCCGTCCCGTATGGAATCATAGAACTGATCACGAATGCGGCTGCTGCGGTAACGGGCACTTTCGAGCGCACGCTCCACATGCACCTCAGAAATCAGCTTGGCACCCGCCTGGCGGGCCCAGAAATCCGACTCGCGCAACAGATTGGCGATGTCGGCGGCGTGCAACGACAGCCTGTCCTGATGGTCCGCCATACGGGCACTGTGCTCGATAATGCGGGCCACCGCCTTGTTGGTGCAATGCAACAGCTTCTTCTCAACCACCAGGCTGGAGATGAACTTGGCGTACAGCAACTGGCTCTCTTCGGTGCGATACATCTCGTTTTCGAAATCCGCCGTTACCCGGAACAGCTCGGCAAATTCAGAATCGTATTCCTGCAGCAGCATCCAGGTTTCCCGGTCGCCGAACAACACAATCTTGACGTTCAGCGGCACCCCTTCCGGCTCGATGGAAATGGTGCCGGACAGGGTCAGCTCCCGCTCCAGGGAATTGATCTGGATAGAGCGCGAGCGCAATGCCCGCTTCAGGCCATCCCATACGAACGGCTGCTCCAGCACCTTGATGGCGTCCATCAGCAGATAGCCACCGTTGGCGCGATGCAGGCTTCCGGCCCGAATCAGGGAGAAGTCGGTAAAGACCGTGCCTTTATAGGTCACGTTTTCCACGTAGCCGAACAGATTGTGATAGGTGGGATTATCTTCCACCACCACCGGTACCTCATTGGTTTTCTGGTGCACCAGCACGTTGATCAGGTAGCGCCGGGGCATTCTCTTGTCCAGTGCGGCCCAGGCGATGGCGGCTTGCTCCTCATCGTCTTCCAAGAAGATATCCAGGTTATCCACCAGGTCTTTGCGAACCGCCTCCAGGTAAGCAACCACATCGGGCTGCTCACGGTATTTTTCTACCAGCTCATCAATCTGGTGGCCAGAGATGCCCTCCAGGGTCTCCTGGTTCAGGGCCTGCTGCTTGTCCGCATACTCCTGTTCCCAGTCCGCCATTTTCCGCAATGCCTGGCGCAGCTTTTTCTCAAGCTTGTTGATGACATCCTCGAATCTGTCCCGCTGCTCTTCTGTCAATGCCTGGAAGCTTTCTGCTGTGTGAGGCTCGTCACCATTCATGGCCACCAGGCGGTAGCCACCGGGGGTGGTCACCGTCAGGCTGACCTTTTTCCGTTTGGCCTGGGCCGCCACTTTGGCCAGCTCGTCTTCCTGCTTCTTGCCGTAATCGTTCTTGAGCTGCTCAGAGCGCTCCAGAAAGCTGTCGCTGTCGAAAGTCTGGGGAATCGTTTTCACCAGCCGGGTCATCAGCTTTTCCATGTCCTGCTTCAGCTGGGTACCCATGCCTCCCGGCAGCTGCAACAGCTTGGGATTACGCGGCTCCTCGAAGTTGGCGACGTAGCACCAGTCATGGCTTTGCTGCAGGGTGTCCACATGATGCTCAAGATAGCGCAGCATCATGGTCCGCTTGCCCAATCCATTCCGGCCCACGGCATAGACGTTGTAGCCGCCATGGGGCATGGCCAGGGCAAAGCGCACCGCCTCCTGGGCGCGATTCTGGCCAACAATTTCGGCCAGGGGCTCAAGTTGCCTTGTGGTCTTGAATGGCAGGTCTTTGAGGACGCAGGCTTTGTACAGCTGATGCAGGGGCAGAGACTTCAAATTGGCTTCCCGTAACGGTCAGTTTTGTCGAATTTCAGGCCCGCCATTGTAGTGCCTGGGGGCGGGTCTGTCGCGTACCTCGTCCGGTTTTATCGAAAGGGGCCAGTGCCGGCTGCAAGTGCCAACTCGATCACAAATCCGGCCGTGGTCATTTTTCATGCAGGCCGTCGATTACTACACTTCATCTCCCGGACGGAATCCGGCCACAACAAGTACAAGACACGTGATGACTGAAAACATGACGAATAATTCCGCAGATCGCCGTATCAAGGATCGTTTTCCGGCGTCCTGCCTGAGGGT
>Ga0079224_100001584_pt1 | contig 26460 bp, 23 predicted proteins | sample Stecom2015_FD_80414 | JGI IMG/M metagenome (GOLD analysis project Ga0079224, IMG submission 80414) | Agricultural soil microbial communities from Utah to study Nitrogen management - Steer compost 2015 | ecosystem: Environmental > Terrestrial > Soil > Agricultural land | place: USA: Utah... | reverse complement strand
GATCGGCCTCGGGTGTCGATCGGCCGGCTGATCGTTAGCGTACTAACTGTTAGCCTGTGCATCATGACCCGGCGCGGCGAACAGGTTCGGCCCAATCCCCTTCAGTGGCTTCGCTACTCGGTCGGCGGCCGGTTGCCGCAGCATCTCGCCCCGTGGGTGCTCAAGGATGCGACCGCGCGAGGGTGGCGGTGGCGGCTGGCCGCCCGCAACTGCGTGTACGTCCTGCCCCTCGCGTCGGTCTGGTTGCTCCTGCCGGGACCACTGGGGCTGCGGCTGTCGCTGTCGCTGATGGCGATCCTCGTCGGTGTCTTCTACTCGCAGGCCTACGGCGACGAGAGCGTCGAGCTGCGGGTCGCCAAGCACGGTTTCGAGTACGGCCAGGCACGCGCCATCCGCCAGGAGAAGGAGAAGGAGGCCGACGCGCAGGCGTGGGCCGACTACGAGGCCATCTACCGGTCCTGAGCCGAACCCGGATGCGCCTGCGCGGTGTTGATCGTGCTGCCGTGCTGCCGTGCCGGTGCAGTGGTGCCGTTATGCCGCCGGCCGCCGTGCCCTCTGGGCGGTGCCGTGTCCGGTTCGGACATGCTTTCGGCGTGGTGTGAACGGGCCGTTCGCGGCGTGGCCCGGCGGCGCACGTGATCCCTTTCGTACCGGTTCCGGGGCCGGGCACCTCCTTTCGGCGTGCCTCGTTGCCAGCCCATCGACCTGCTGATTCGGGACGAGATCCGGCGTGATGCACATCCGGCCGCCGAATGCAATCCCCTGGTGTTGCCAGTACTAACGTCGCTTGTCGGTGCCGAAGTTTTGCGTTGCTATGGACGTGCGGTCAGTGACTTTCCCACCTGACTTTCACCTGACTTCCCAGATGGAGGTACATCCCATGGCTCGAACCGCACGCAAGGTGGCCCGCACCGCGGGTGTGGGTGTGGCTGCCCTCGCGCTCGGCCTCGGCTCGATCTCGATGGCGAACGCGGACGAGACCGGCGGCGTGACGCCGAACGTCGTCGGCGGCTCGCCGGCCGACATCTCCGAGTTCCCGTACGCGGTGGCGCTCACCGACTCGACGGGCTTCCAGTTCTGCGGCGGCTCGCTCATCGCCGAGGACAAGGTCCTCACCGCGGCGCACTGCGCCGACGGCCAGGACCCGTCCGACGTCGTGGCCGTGACCGGCCGCACCGACCTCACCACCGACGAGGGCACCGAGACCCCCGTCAGCGACATCTGGGTGCACCCCGACTACAGCTCGGTGACCTCGGGCGCCGACGTCGCCGTGCTGACCCTGTCGTCGCCGGTGTCGGGTGCCGAGACGATCGACCTGGCCTCGGGCACCGACGCGCCGGTCTACAGCCCGGGAAGCGACGCGACCGTGGCGGGCTGGGGCACCACGTCCGAGGGCGGTTCGGCCTCGGACACCCTGCTGCAGGGCACCGTCCCGGTCTCCTCCGACGAGGACTGCTCGTCGGCCTACGGCGGTGACTACGACGCCACGAGCATGGTCTGCGCAGGCCTGCCCGAGGGCGGCGTCGACGCCTGCCAGGGCGACTCCGGTGGGCCGCTGGTGGTCGACGGCGTGCTCGCCGGCGTCGTGTCGTGGGGCGAGGGCTGCGCGCGGCCCAACACCCCGGGCGTCTACGCCCGCGTCGGCACCTACGCCGACGAGATCTCCCAGCAGCTGAACTGATCGCGGGCAGAACCGGATCGCCTGCTGCGCGGCCGGTCCGTCGTGCAGGGACCGTGGGTGTCCCCGCACGACGGACGGCCCGGAGCCTCAGCTCTGCTCGAGGTCGAAGACGTTGCCCGTGGGGATCTTGGGACGGCTGAACTCCTGCGGTCCGCGCGGCGTGGTGCGGCGGTAGACGTCCGCGGTGCTGTCGGCGATCCGGGCCCAGTCGAAGTCCGCGGCCAATCGGGACTGCGCGGCCAGTGCCCGCCGTTCGGCCGCCTCGGTGTCGGCCAGCACGGTGTCCACGGCCCTGGTGATCGCGGGTACGTCGCCGGGGGCGAACGCCAGTCCCGTCTCGCCGTCGAGCACCACCTCGCCGAGTCCGCCCGCGGTCGAGGCCACGAGCGGCCTGCGTGCCGCCGCGGCCTCGAGCGCGACGATCCCGAAGGGTTCGTACCGGCTGGGGAGAACCACCGCGTCGGCGGCGGCGAGCACTGCGCGCAACGTGCGGTCGGGCAGGTGACCGACGAAGTCGACCTGGTCGTCGAGGTCGAGCTGGTGTGCCTGCGCCACGAGCTCGTCGTGGTGCCTGCCGACGCCCGCGACGACCAGGCGGGTGCCTTCGTGGCGGGCCCGCACCTCGGGCAGGGCGTCCAGCAGGTCCTGGACCCCCTTCTCCCATTCCAGCCTGCCGAAGTACAACAGCAGGGGCCCGCCGTTCGGACTGTGCCTGTCGCGTGCCGTCGTGATCTCCTCGTCGGAGACCTGCCAGCTGCGCTCCTCGATGCCGTTGTGGATCACGCTGATCGCGTCGGCGTCGACGTCGAACAGCTGAGCCACCTCGCTGCGCATGGCCTGGCTGCAGGTGATGAGGGCGTCGGCGCGGTTCGCCAGCCACCATTCCACGGAGTGCACCTGCTGGTTCAGTGGATGCGACAGCCATCCGGAGTGCCGCCCGGCCTCGGTGGCGTGGATGGTGCCGACCAGTGGCACACCCGCGGCGTCGGCGAGCGCGACCCCGGGGTTGGTGACCAGCCAGTCGTGCGCGTGCACGACGTCGGGTCGCCACTCGGCCAGCAGGGCATAGCCCGCGCGGGTCATCGCATGGCCCATCGACAGTGTCCAGGCGACCAGGTCGCGTTCGAAGGTGACGTGCAGCGGGTCCTCGGCCACGCGCACGATGCGCACGCCCTCGACCACGTCGTGGGAGGTCGGGTGGGTCTCGGCGTCGGTGCCCGCGACGTGCCGGCACAGCACGGTCACGTCGTGCCCTGCGGCCACCAGGTGGCGGGCCAGGGCGTGGACATGCCTGGCCAGGCCGCCGACCACGACCGGCGGGTACTCCCACGAGAGCATCAGCACGCGCATGGTTGGAGGTTACTCGCGAGTCGCATTCCGTGGAGCCGGGACCGCCCGCGGGTGAGACGCGAGCGACCCAGCAGCGTTGTTCGAGCGACCCAGCCACGTTGCGCGAGGAGGAGACCGCATCGCGGGCGGTCTGGAACGATCGGCGTCGATGAGTGCCGAACATGTCGCGGAGCCCGAGAACGAACCGTCGGCCGACACCCCGGCGGTCACCCTGACGACGCCGTGGACCGATCGGGTCGACCCCGACGATCCGCTGCCCGAACATCCCCGGCCCCAGCTCACCCGCGGGGACCGCTGGTGCTCGCTCAACGGCCGATGGGAGTTCATGAGCCTCGCCTCGGCCGGTGACGACCCGCCCACCGCCCGCCGTGAGCGGATCGTCGTGCCGTTCCCGCCGGAGTCCGCGCTCTCGGGAATCGGCCGCCGTGTCGAGCTCATGTGGTATCGGCGCACCTTCGACGTGCCCGGCGACTGGCGGGACGGACGCGTCGTGCTGCACTTCGGCGCGGTCGACCAGATCGCCACGGTGTGGGTGAACCACCAGCTCGTCGCCCGGCACGAAGGGGGATACACGCCGTTCGGCGTCGACATCACCGGCGTGCTGCGCGAGACGGGGGAGCAGGAGGTGCTCGTGCGTGCCGAGGACACCGGCAACAGCGGCACCTTCCCGGTCGGCAAACAGGCCAACCACCCCGAGGGGATTCTCTACACCGGCGCATCCGGCATCTGGCAGACGGTGTGGCTGGAGGCGGTCCCCACGTCCGGGGTGCGGCACCTCGACGTGACCTCCGACCTCGCGGGCTTCGACCTGACCGCGGAGCTGTACGCCACGCGCCCCACCGGGCTCACCGTCGAGTACACCGTCGCGGACACGACCGTCACCGCGGCTCCGGGCGAACGCGTCCGTGTGGACGTCGCCGAACCGCGCCACTGGAGCCCCGACGATCCGCACCTCTACGACATCGCCGTGCGGGTGCGTGACGGCGACGGCGAGGTCGTGGACGAGGTGCGCAGCTACGGCGGCCTGCGCACGATTGGTCTCGCCCCCGACGCCCACGGCAGGCCGCGGATCACCCTCAACGGGTCCGTGACGTTCCTGCACGGCCCACTGGACCAGGGGTACTGGCCCGACGGGATCTACACCGCGCCCACCGACGAGGCGCTCCGGTTCGACCTCGAGCAGACCAAGGCCTACGGATTCAACACCGTCCGCAAACACGTCAAGGTCGAACCGGCCCGCTGGTACCACTGGGCCGACCGCATCGGACTGCTCGTCTGGCAGGACATGCCGTCCCTGCCCGTCGTGCTCGACAACCCGCCCGGGCCACAGGCGCCGCCGGTCGCCACGGCGCGCGAACGCTTCGAAACCGAACTGGGGGAGATGGTCGCCGCCCTGCGCTCGGTGACCTCACTCGTCGTCTGGACCCCGTTCAACGAGGGCTGGGGCGAATACGACACCGAACGCATCACCACGGCCCTCATGGCCGCCGACCCGGCCCGCCTCGTCGTCGCCGACAGCGGCGTGAACTGCTGCCACTCCCATCCCGACACCGGAGCGGGCCACATCTACGACGACCACACCTACGTCGGCCCCGGGCGCCCGCTCGCCACCGACCACCGCGCCACCGCCGACGGCGAGTACGGCGGCCTCGGCCTCGTCGTCGACGGGCACACCTGGCCCGGCGAGCCCATCGCCTACGAGATGACGGCCGACCACGACGAACTCACCCGCCGCTACGTCGAGGTCAGTGCCGAACTCCGCACCGTCGTCCGTGCTCTCGGCCTGTCGGCCGCCGTCTACACCCAGACCACCGACGTCGAGAACGAGGTGAACGGACTGCTCACCTACGACCGCCGCGTGTTCAAAGTGGACATCGCGCGGGCCGTGGAGTGCAATCGCGCGGTGATCGCGGACGGTTCGGCGGTGACAGTGGCGCCCCCACGCCGCACGTGGCGCGACAGGGCAGGTCAGGCGTCCCCGGGATCGTGCACGTCGGCGGCCGTGGTGTGGTCGACGTGGATGTCGCGATAACGGGTGTGGGCCCGTACCGGTTTCGGTAGCCCGGTGCGGTGCGTCACCGAGGTGGACGTCGGTTCGTCGGCGTCCCCGGTGATCGAGATACGGGTCTCGGGCTGTTCGAGAAAGGTGATCTCCCGGGCGCGGACGCTGGCGTGCACGCTCACATCGGCCCTCCGGCGGGCGTTCATTCGGTTCTCCTTCTGGGACGTGTCGGCCGGGAACGTGTCGAGGGTGTGCGCTGTGTGCGGCGGCGTCCACGCGCGGGCTCTTCCGGCCCGCGCCGATCCGCCGGGGCGTCCTCCCCGTCGCTGCCGTCACTGTCGCTGCCGCTGCCGGCGTAACTGTCACTGTCGCTGCCGTTGCCGGCATCGCCACCGTCATCGCCACCCTCATCGACGACGGCGCGTGCGCCCCGGCCCACCTGAGTGGCGGTCTCACCCGCGTCGGAACCGACGTTCTCCACGGCCTCGCCCGCGTCGGAACCGAGTTCCTCGATCCCCGAGCCCGCGCCCTCACCCACGTCGCGAACCGCGCCGCCCGCGCCTTCGCCCACGTCGCGAACGGCACCCCCGGCTCCGGAACCAACCTCGCGAACCGCGTCCCCGGCGCCCGCTCCGACGTCCTCCACGGCACCGCCCGCGCCTTCACCGATGTGGTGCACCGCGGATCCCGCACCTTGGCCGACTTCCTCGGCCGCCCTGCCCACGCCGCGGGTGAGTTGTTCGAGGATCTGCGGGTTGCGGTCGATGGTCGTCAGAACCCGGTCCAGTATCGCCGCCACGTTGTCCAGGCGGACGGTCAGCTGGGCCTCTGCCTCGACACCGGTGATCCGCAGCGCGACCCGGCCGAGTTCGGCGTCGACGCCGACGTTGAGTTTGAGCAGATCCAGCACCTCGGCCTGCAAGGACACCTTGGCGCGCAGGTTCTCGACCTCGAGGCTGATCTCGTCGACCTTCACCTGCGGAACGTCGAGGTAGACGTCCGGATGTTCCTGGCTCGCCGCGGCAGGAAGGCCCGCACCGAACACGTGCTCATCGAGGTCGTCGTGCTCGTCGTCGGTCCTGGCTTCGGACACTTCGGGATTCTCGTGCTCGGCCATGTGCGTGTCGTTCCTCGAGTCATCGTTCGCCGTCTCACGAGGTTCGGCGCATGGCGCTCCGACGAAACGCGCCCACACGAAGTGCTTTCCCGGCAAGGATTTTCGGAAGCACGGTCGCGATTGGACGCCTGCGGGCAAGGGTAGGTCTGTCTCATCGCTCAGCAGGAGGTTGGCCATGAAGCGAGCACCCCGGACGTTCCTGGCGGTGGCGGCCGGCTACACGCTCGGTCGCGGCCGCCCCATGAAACTCGCGCTCGTGGCCGGTGGTGTACTGCTGGGCCGCCACCTCGCGGGTCAGGATCAGGAACGAGACGAGCACGCTTCGGACCAGGGCGAGTCGCTCTCGTCGGGAGCCGGCCAGCTCACCGGTGCGTTCCGGGATCGCCTGCTCAGCGCGGCCAGAACGGCGGCAGTCACGGCGGCCAGCGAGGGGATCGATTCGCTGGGCGACAACCTGACCGAGCGTGCCAACAGCATCCGTGGCCGGCGAGCCGACACCTCCGGCTCCGACGACAGCACCAACGAGGGCACCGACAACGGCACCGACGAGGGCACCGACAACAGCGCCGACGAGGTGGGGGAAGACGCCGACGACGCATCCGGCTCCTCGGGCCGCTCCAGGAAGACGAGTTCGTCCAGGGCGAGTTCCTCCAAGGCGGGCGATGCCAAGGCGAACGAGGCCGAGGCGAACGAATCCAAGGCGGGCGATGCCAAGGCGAACGAATCCGAAGCGAACGAATCCAGGGGATCGCGCGCGCGATCCCCACGCAAGCCCAGGGCCCCGCGTAGCCCGGACACGGGCGGTGGGCGATGAGCACCGGGGAGCGCAGGCACGAGGATCGCCCCACTCTGCGGGAGGAGCTGCCGCTCGAGCACCTCACGGAAGCGGCGCAGGACCTGCTCGAGGCGTGGGTCTCGCGTGCCGTTGGTTCGGCGATCGGACGGATCACCGATCTCACCGCCTCGGTGACGAACCCCGAGGGTTCCGGTGCGAGCGCCGGCCTCTCCGGTGTGAAGGACCTGCTCCCGAATCCTCGGAAGGTGCTCGACATCGGTGTCGGCGGCATGAAAAACGGCGTGAAGAACGGCGTGAAGAACAGAGTGGAGGGCGCGGTGCGGCACGCGGTGGGCGGTGGCGGTGGTCAGCGAAAGGGCGGCGGGAAGGTCGTCAACATCGTGGAGGAGTGCGACGTCGGGTTGCCGCTGAGCGTCACCTACGACCAGTGGACCGCGTTCGAGGACTACCCCGGTTTCACCAGGAAGGTCGAGAAGGTCGAGCAGGAGTCGGACGAGAAACTCAGCTGGCGGGCGAAGATCTTCTTCTCCCACCGGGAGTGGGAGTCCACGATCGTCGAACAGGTTCCCGACGAGCGGATCGTGTGGAGATCCAGCGGTGCCAAGGGATACGTCGACGGCGCCGTGACGTTCCACGAGCTCGCGCCCACGTTGACCCGGATCCTGCTGGTCCTCGAGTACTACCCGCAGGGATTCGTCGAGAAGACGGCCAATCTCTGGCGCGCACAGGGCAGGCGCGTCCGCGCGGATTTCAAGCACATCAAGCGGCACATGATGACGCGCACGATCCTCGACCCCGACGCGGTCGAAGGGTGGCGCGGGGAGATCCGAGACGGGGAGGTCGTCCGGGCGGACGGCGAGGAACCCGACGACGGAAACGGGGACGCGGGCCGGGACTCCGACGACTGACACCGGACATGCCGGTTGCTGCCACCGACGGTCGACTCGCCGCCGGGCGTCTCCGTGCTTCTCAGGTGCTCCGAACGGACGTTGCCGTCGAAAGTTCCTTGTGGGCGCTTGGCGGTGACGCGACAATCTGACGCCCGGCGTCCTGCCGAACGGTCGCGAACCGAAGGAGCGCCCACATGCCGTCGATCCGCCCGCCACGTCCGCGCATCATCGCCGCCCTGTCGACCGTCGCCCTCGTCGGTGGAACCCTCGTCGCAGGAGCGGCGTCGGCGCACCCGGCGCACGATCCGGCCACCTACGACCGACCCGCGCACAACCAGACCGCGCAGAACCCCGCGCCTGGCCATGCCTTGCACGACGGTCGGAATCCCGGACAGAAGCAGTGGGTGGCCGAAGGGCGTGGCGGGGCCGTGAGCTCGGTGGACGCCGACGCCACGAAGATCGGCATCGACGTGCTGCGGCGCGGGGGCAATGCCACCGACGCGGCCGTGGCCACCGCGGCCGCACTCGGCGTCACCGAGCCCTACAGCCTCGGGCTCGGGGGAGGCGGCTTCTTCGTGCACTACGACGCCGCCCGCGACACCGTCGAAACCATCGACGGCCGCGAAACCGCACCGCAGGCGATGCCCCACGACGCGTTCATCGACCCGGACACCGGCCAGCCCTACGAGTTCTTCCCCGACATGGTCACCAGCGGCGCAGCCGTCGGCGTCCCCGGAACACCGGCCACCTGGGAGGCCGCGCTCGAGTCGTGGGGGAGCCGATCGCTGGGTGACCTGCTCGAACCCGCCGCCGACCTGGCCGAACGCGGATTCGACGTCGACCGGACGTTCCACGAGATGACGGTGGAGAACCAGGAACGTTTCGCCGCCATCCCGCCGACAGCGGAGCTGTTCCTGCCAGGAGGACAGGCACCGCCCGTCGGATCGACCTTCCGCAACCCCGACCTCGCCGACACCTACCGGCTCATCGCCGATGAGGGCATGGACGCCTTCTACGACGGCGCGCTCGCCGACGAGATCGCCGACACCGTGCAGAACCCGCCCGTCACCGACGGCACCGACCTGCCCGTGCCGCCCGGCGAGATGACCAGCGACGACATCGCCGACTACGAGGTGCGCACCCCCGAACCGACCCGCCACGACTACCGCGGCTACGAGGTCGTCGGCATGGCCCCGCCCTCCAGCGGAGGACACACCGCGGGCGAAACCCTCAACATCCTCGAACAGTTCGACCTCGCCGCGATGCCGGCACCGGCAGCGCTGCATCACTACCTCGAAGCGTCCGCACTGGCCTACGCCGACCGCGCGGCCTACAGCGGCGACCCGGAGTTCGTCGACGTCCCCACCGGCGAACTCCTCTCCGACGAGTTCGCCGCCGAACGGGCCTGCCGGATCGACCCGGACACCGCCGCCGAGAAGCCGGTGCCGTCCGGCGATGCGGACGGTGACTACGACCCGGCCTGCGACGGGTCGACCGGACCCAGCGCCGACCGGCCCGACACCGAAGGGCCCTCCACGACCCACCTCAGCGTCACCGACCGCTGGGGCAACGTGGTGTCCTACACCCTCACCATCGAACAGACCGGCGGCAGCGGCATCACCGTCCCGGGGCGCGGCTTCCTGCTCAACAACGAACTCACCGACTTCAGTCACGTCTACGACGACACCGACCCCAACCGCATCGAAGGCGGCAAACGCCCCCGCTCGTCGATGACCCCGACGATCGTGTTCGCCGAAGGGAAGCCGTGGCTCGCGGTCGGCTCACCCGGCGGTTCGACGATCATCACGACCGTCACGCAAACCCTGCTGAACCGCATCGACCTCGGCATGGACCTGCCCGACGCCGTCGCCGCACCACGCGCCTATCAGCACAACACCGCCACCGTCACCGCCGAACCCGCCTTCGCCGACGCCTACGGCGACCAGCTGGCACAACGCGGCCACGAACTCGGCGAGACCTCCTCGATCGGGGTCGTGGCCGCGATCGAACTGCTGCCCGACGGCAGAGCCCAGGCCGTCGCCGAACCCGAACGCCACGGAGGAGGATCCGCCGCCGTCGTCCACCCCACGCGCCGCTGAGCGAAGCCCCGGCCGGTGCTGCGGCACGCGCGACCGGCAGCTACAACGCGCGCGCGTCCAACCGTCCGAACACGCCGGACGCCCGGCGCAACCGCTGCGCCGTCGCGGGCCCGGCCGGGTCGCCGGTGCGGATCGCGGCCGCCAGCGTGTCGAACCGCTCGGTGTGTTCCCGCGCCCGCCTGCGCGCGTAGTCGGCCGCCGAGTCCTTCGTGACCATGAAGGCCCAGTCGCTCGACAGCGCCAGCAGGGCCTCCCGCACCGCCTGATCGGCCACCGGATCGCGGTACCCGCGCGGCACCTCCAACGACGACAGTCGCCGCTGCAGCGCCGCGTTCGACTCCACCATGTCGGCGACCTGCTCGCCGTCCCACACTCGCCAGTCCTTGCCCGAGCCCCACGACGACGCGGGCAGCTCCACCGGACCGGACACGTGGCCGGCCTCGGCCGCACCACGCAACGTCGTCACCCGCACGCCGGCCTCCGGCAACGCGCGCAGCACGCCCTCCAGCCACTGTGGACCCTCGTGCCACCAGTGACCGAACAACTCCGTGTCGTAGGCGGCCACGACCAGGGCCTTCCGCCCGTCCCGCTCCCGCAACGACCGCAGGCGCGCCACCACGGTGTCCACGAAATCCTTGACGTGGGCCTGCACCGTGTCCGCGGCCCGCGCCGGTTCGTACGGCGCCTTCTCGTGCGGCGGAACGTCCTTGCCGGTGACCCTTGCCGGCTTGATCCCGACCTCGTGGGCCCACGTGTGGAAATCACGGTAGTGCGCATGGCCCGGATAACCCGCCTTCGGCGACCACACGCGGTACGTCACCTCGAGGTCGCGGCCGAAACAGACCACATCGGACTCGCCGACCGTGCGGGCCGCGGCTGTGTCTCCGCGCAACGAGGGCCCGTCGACCAGGAACCGCCGCACCCCCGCGGCGGCATATCCGCGCTCCATGCCCGGGGCGTAACCGCATTCCGGGGCCCAGATCCCCTCCGGCCGCGTGCCGAGCCGCAACTCCGTGTCGGCCAGTCCCTCCGCGAGCGCGAACCGGCGAACCCGCTCGTCGAGCAACGGCTGGAACGGATGCGTCAACGGCCCGCCCAACAGCTCGACCACGTCGCTGTCCACAAGCGACCGCAGAACGGGGGAGAAGCCGTGTCGCCACGACGTCTCCAGATCGTCGAGTGCCCGCGTCGCGGAGCGGTACTCGGCGGCGGCCAGATCGGACAGCAGCGGGGCCCCGCGCCACAACGTCGCCGCGTGTTCGGCGCGCAGCCGCCACGTGCCGAGCCAGTCGTGCATCGCCCGCAGCGCGTACGGATCGTCCAACTGCGCGGCCAGTACCGGTGTGACGCCGAGGGTCAGCACGTCCCGCTTGCCCTCGTCGGCCAGCCGGCGCAGCAGATCCACCACCGGCAGGTACGAGTGCGCCCACGCCTGATACAGCCACTCCTCGCCGACGGGCCAGGTTCCGTGATGCGGCAACCACGGCAGATGGCTGTGCAGTACCAGGCAGAACGTGCCCTCCGAACCGCCGTCCCCGCCGGGGGCACCGGCGCTCACGGGCGCACCGCCACGGCCACCAGGTCGAGGCTCGCGTCGAGATCGCGGTCGTGGACCTCGAAGTCGTCGGCCGAGATCGCCGCCACGTCGGCCAGCAACCCTTCCGGCCACTGGGCCTGCCCCGGCAGGCTGCCCATGACGACAGCCAGCTGGGCGTCGATGATCGACCCGCCGTAGCGCTCGTCGAGAACGCGGAGACCGGGGCCGTGGTGCAGGCCGTCGAGGCGCTCCACGGCGAAACCCGCCTCGCGCAGCATATCGTCCAGTTCGGACGGTGACAGTTCCCGCGTGTGGTAGGGATTCAGGGGAGTGTCGCTGTCCGGCGTGAACGTCAACCGGTTCGGCGTCGTCACCAGCAGCCTGCCGCCCGGGCGCAGCACGCGGCGACATTCGGCGAGAAAACCGTACTGGTCCCACAGATGTTCGAGCACCTGGAGATTCGCCACCACGTCGACGCTCGCGTCGGCGAGTGGAAGGGAGGCGAGGTTGCCCCGCACCGCCGTGGTCTGCGGGTACTCGCGTGCGACATGCCGCGTGGCCGCCTCGTCGTAGTCGAACGCCACGACGTGCGCCGCGCGGTCGGCGAGCAGCGCGGCGCCGTAGCCCTCGCCGCAGCCGGCCTCCAGGACGAGCGCGTCGGTGCAGTAGGGGGCCAGCACGTGGTAGGCCACCTCGTGACGCCGGTACCAGTAGTTCTCCTCGGGAACTCCCGGCACCGTGCGCTCACCGGTGAGATGCAGGGCCTCGGCGCGACTCGTGTCCACGCCGAGAGGGTAGCCGTCGCCCGACGCCGGGCTACTTGCCGGTAATCGGGGCGGGCGGCGGCCGTGCTCAGTGGCCTGCCGGCGGTGGCTGCGGGCCGCCCGCGGAACCGCCCTTGCCCCTGCTGCGGATCTTCTCGAAGGCCTCCTTGGCCTGCCTGCGGGTCCGCGGGTCCTGGGCAAGGCGCTTGGCCTCGTAGAACGCGCGCCGCCCCGCGGAACTCTTGGCGAACCGGGCCACCTTGTGCAACAGGGACATGAGTGGTCCTCTCGTCGGGAACCGCGCCGGGGACCTCCTCGGCGCCGGGGTCAGGATACCGGGTCGGCGTGCGGACGGGGTGAGCTCGCGGCGGCCGCACCGCACCGGTTCGCGGGCCGGGATGAGTGCAGGGCGTCAGAGCACCGGGGCGACGGTGATGCCCAGTGCGCCGGGGCCGACGTGGGCACCGATCACCGTGCTGCCGTACACGGTCATCAACTCCCGCAGCCCGGGCACCCGCCTGCGCAGTTCGCCCGCGATCCGCTGCTCGCGGTCGCCCGGGTCGGCGGCGGCGACCGCGACGTCGACGGTCGCCTGGCCCGCCCGTTCGACCGCCACGTCGAGGATCTTGTTCAGCGCGCGCTTCGTCCCCGGCACGCGGGCCAGGGGAGCGACCTCGCCGCCCTGGACCGTCAGCAGCGGCCGGATCGACAACGCCGACCCGATGAACGCCGCCGCGGAGCCGATGCGGCCGCCCTTGCGGAGGTAGTCGAGCGTGTCGACGTAGATGAGTTCGCTGCTGCCCCGGATGCGGCTCTCCGCCGCGGCCATGACCCGCTCCACCGGGGCGCCGGCCGCGGCCGCACGCGCCGCGGACACGGCGGCGAACCCGAGGCTCATGTTCGTGGTGCCGCTGTCCAGGACGTACACGGGCACCTTGACCTGCTGGGCGGCTTCGCGCGCCGCGTCGGCGGTCGCCGACAGCTTGCTGGAGATGTGCAGGCACACGATGGCCGTCGCCCCGGCACTGATGGCGTCCTGGAACGTCCAGAAGAACGCGCCAGGGTCCGGTGGCCGGGTGCTCACGTCCTCCTGGGCGCGCAGGCGGCGCAGGAGGTCCGCGCGTTCGTAACGGTTCTCGTCGTCCACGCGGTCGCCCACGACGACCTGCACCGGCACGACGGAGATGTCCCATTGCTTGGCGGTCTTCTCCGGCAGGCTGGCTGTGGAGTCGGTGATGACGGCGACAGGCACGCCGAAGAGGCTAACGCGCCCACCTCTCGATGGCACCCATTAGGGGGACCTCGTTGCGGCATTCGGACAAAAGCCGTGCGCATGGTGTAATGACCGTGCGGGCGGACCAGTTATCTGAACGATCGTCCCACTAAATCGCGATTCCGGGTGAACGTGGTCACCTCAGGGCGCGTACCAGTGGGTTTGCGCATAATCTACCGCCCAGTAACGCCCTGCATTGCGCCTAAGGAGTTCCATGACCAACATCGTTGTACTGGTCAAGCAGGTGCCGGACACGTACTCGGAGCGCAAGCTCAACGAGAGTGACCACACCCTGGACCGTGAGTCCGCCGACGCGGTGATCGACGAGATCAACGAGCGTGCCGTCGAAGAGGCGCTCAAGATCAAGGAGGCCGGCGAAGGCGAGGTGACCGTCCTGTGCGTCGGTCCCGACCGTGCGACCGACGCCATCCGCAAGGCCCTGTCCATGGGTGCCGACAAGGCCATCCACGTCTCCGACGAGGCGCTGCAGGGCTCGGACATGATCGCCACGGCGAAGGTCATCGCCGGCGCCCTCGGCAAGGTCGACGGCTATGACCTGGTGATCGCCGGTAACGAGGCCTCGGACGGCCGCGGCGGTGCGATCCCCGCGATGCTCGCCGAGCTGCTCGGCGTGCCGCAGCTGACGCACGCCCGCGAGCTCACCGTCGACGGCACGACCATCAAGGTCGACCGCGAGACCGAGGACGGCGTGACCCACCTCGAGGCCGCCCTGCCCGCCGTCGTGAGCGTCACCGAGAAGATCAACGAGCCGCGGTACCCGTCCTTCAAGGGCATCATGGCCGCCAAGAAGAAGCCGGTGGAGACCCTCACCGTCGCCGACCTCGGCGTCGACGCCGGCGACCTGGGCCTGTCCGGCGCCGCCTCGACTGTGCTCGAGGCCGCTCCGAAGCCGCCGCGCGCGGCGGGTGAGCGCGTCGAGGACGACGGCGACGGCGGCACGAAGGTCGCCGAGTACCTGGTCGGCCAGAAGCTCATCTGAGACAGACCTCATCCCATTCAAGGAGACGAACCATGGCTGAAGTACTCGTGCTCGTCGACCAGGTCGACGGTGAGGTCAAGAAGTCCACGTTCGAGCTGCTCACCGCCGCTCGCGCGCTGGGTGAACCGTCCGCGGTCGTCGTCGGTGCGCCCGGCACGGCAGGCAAGGTGAAGGACTCGCTGGCCTCCTACGGCGCGGCGAAGGTGTACGTCGCCGAGTCCGACGACGCCACCGGCTACCTCGTGACCCCCAAGGTCGACGCGCTCGCCACCGTGGCCGGGCAGGCCTCGCCCGCCGCCGTGCTGGTGTCGGCCACGGCCGAGGGCAAGGAGATCGCCGGCCGCGTCGCCATCCGCCTCGGCGGTGCCGTGCTCGTCGACGCCGTCGGCGTGAACGGCGACGGCTCGGTCGACCAGTCCATCTTCGGTGGCGCCTTCTCCGTCAAGTCGAAGGCCGCCAAGGGCACGCCGGTCGTGTCGGTGCGCCCGGGTGCCGTCGAGGCCGAGCAGGCCGACGGTGCCGCCGCCGAGGAGACCGTGGACCTGCCCGCGGTCGACGCCGCCAAGGCCGCCAAGGTGACCGGTGTGGAGCCGGTCGTCGGCGGCGACCGGCCGGAGCTGACGGAGGCGTCGATCGTCGTCTCCGGTGGCCGCGGTGTGGGCTCGGCGGACAAGTTCGAGGTCGTCGAGAAGCTGGCCGACTCGCTCGGTGCCGCCGTCGGTGCCTCGCGTGCCGCCGTCGACTCCGGCTACTACCCGGCGCAGTTCCAGGTCGGCCAGACCGGCAAGACGGTGTCGCCGCAGCTGTACGTCGCACTGGGCATCTCCGGTGCGATCCAGCACCGCGCCGGCATGCAGACGTCGAAGACCATCGTCGCCGTCAACAAGGACCCCGAGGCCCCGATCTTCGAGATCGCCGACTTCGGTGTCGTGGGTGACCTGTTCGACGTCGCCCCGCAGCTGACCGACGAGGTCGCCAAGCGCAAGGGCTGAGGACGCCCGTCCTCCCGAACGCTCAACGACGGCCGCCTTCCCGCCAGGGGAGGCGGCCGTCGCCGTGTCCGGATGGTCGCGGTCAGGTGTGTGAGGAACGTGTGAACGGGCTGTTCACCGGGTGTGCAGCCGTCGGCCACGGTCGATGTCGGTCGCGGTTTGCCTGCCGGCGCGAGCATCCCTGTCATGACGCGGTCACAGCTACTGCTCAGCACGGACCGGACCGACGGTGACGCGGCGCGCTACTCGTTGCGGGTCGCCTCCGGGCAGGACGAGGTGCTCGCCGCCCAGCGGCTGCGGCACCGGGTGTTCGCCGAGGAGATGGGCGCCCAGCTCGAACCCGGCGCCGACGGCCTCGACATCGACCACTACGACGAGTACTGCGACCACCTCGTCGTCATCGACGACGTGACCGACGAGATCGTCGGTACCTACCGCATGCTGCCGCCGGACCGGGCACTCCAGGCGGGCGGGCTCTACTCCGACACCGAGTTCCACCTCGACAACCTCGACCCACTGCGAGGTTCGCTCGTCGAGACGGGACGGTCCTGTGTGGACGCCCGCCATCGCACCGGCGCGGTCGTGAGCCTCGTCTGGGCAGGCATCGCCCGTTACATGCTGCTGTCCGGGCACCGCTACCTCGCCGGATGTGCCTCCGTGCCGCTCGCCGACGGCGGGGCGCAGGCCGCGGGCGTGTGGGACATCGTGCGCGGCAAGCACTTCGCGGGCGAGGAGCACCGCGTGAGCCCGCGCCACCCGTGGCCGAGCGACACGGTGGCCCGGCCGTCCCGTCCGGTGCTTCCGCCGCTGCTGCGCGGGTACGTCCGCCTGGGTGCGCGGGTGTGCGGCGCGCCCGCGCACGACCCGGATTTCGGCGTCGCCGACTTCTTCGTCCTGCTCGACCTGCAGCAGGTCGACGCGCGCTACCTCAAGTTCTTCCTCGGGATCGGCTCATGAGCCACGCGTGGATGCCGGTGTCGCCGTGCGGCGAGGGCTGCCTCACGCCGGCCGAGACCACGGTGTCGTGGCCTCGGCGGGTGCTGCGCCTGGCCGGCGCGGCGGTCATCGTCGTCGCGGCGTTGCTGCTCGTGCCCGTCCTCGCGCTGGTACCCGGTCGCGATCGCGTCGTGCGCACGGTGTTCCGCGCACTGCTGCGCGCGCTGGGCGTACGGCTCGTCGTCCACGGTGAACTCGACGGCAGCGGCCGCGGCGCACTCGTCGTCAGCAACCACATCTCCTTCGCCGACATCATGGGGCTCAACGCGGTGCGCCCCATGCGCGCGCTCGCGAAACGCGAGATCGTGAGCTGGCCGGTGCTCGGCACGCTCGTGTCCCGTGCGGGCACCGTCTTCCTCGACCGCGAACGACTGTCCACATTGCCCGCCACCGTGGAACGGCTCGCCGAGGCGCTGCGCTCCGGTTCACTCGTCACCGTCAACCCCGAGGGCACCACGTGGTGCGGCACGGCGTCCGGACGGTTCCGGCCCGCGACGTTCCAGGCGGCCATCGACGCGGGCGTGCCCGTACGCCCGGTGGCCGTGCGCTACCTCTCCGGCGGTCGGGAGACCACCCGGCCCGCCTTCATCGGTCCCGAATCGCTCATCGCCTCGCTGCGGCGTGTCGTGGCACTGCGGGGCCTGGTCCTCGAACTCACGGTGTGCCCGGAGATCGCGCCCGGCCGTGCCACCGACCGGCGGGCACTGGCCGCGCTCGCCGAGGCCGCCGTCTCCTCGGCACTCGGCACCGTCACCGTCGCCGCGCCCGAGCGCACTCGGCAGGTCGCGGACGCCCGGCCTACGGTCGCCGGGGGAGCCGGCGCGGCCGCCGAGCTCGGGACCGACGTCGCTTCCCCCGAGGTGCGTGCGGGTCTATCTTGACCATGAGCGGCGTGGGCTGCGGTAACCCCGCGGACGTCGCCGTGGCAACCGCCAGCCCGGGCGTGCCCACAGGTGCGCCGGGAGGAACGACAAAGGAGTCACCAACCGTGACCGACGGTGTATTCGGCCGCGAGAGCGGCCACGAACAGGTCGTCTACTGTCATGACCGTGCCACCGGTCTGAAGGCCATCATCGCGGTGTACTCGACCGCGCTGGGACCGGCCCTCGGCGGCGCCCGCTTCTACCCCTACTCCGACGAGAACGCCGCGCTGGACGACGTGCTGGCCCTGTCGAAGGGCATGGCCTACAAGAACGCACTCGCCGGCCTCGACCTCGGCGGCGGCAAGGCCGTCATCATCGGCGACCCGGCGACCCACAAGACCGAGGCGTTGCTCCGTGCCTACGGGCGTTTCGTCCAGTCGCTCGGCGGCCGCTACATCACCGCCTGCGACGTCGGGACCTACGTCGCCGACATGGACGTCGTCGCCAGGGAGACCTCCTTCGCCACGGGACGGTCCCGCGAGGAGGGCGGCGCGGGCGACTCCTCCGAGCTCACCGCCTTCGGCGTGTACCAGGGCATGCGGGCGAGCGCCGAGCACACGTGGGGCACCCCGGACCTGAAGGGCAGGCGCGTCGGCGTCGAAGGCGTCGGCAAGGTCGGCAGGCTGCTCGTCGGCCACCTCGCCGAGGCCGGTGCCGAGATCGTGATCACCGACGTGGACGAGCGCGCCGTCGACCGGGTACGTGCCGTGCATCCGTCGGTCGAGGTGGTCGACGACACCGCCACGCTCATCGCGTCCGATGTGGACGTCTTCGCGCCGTGCGCGCTCGGCGGGGTGCTCGACGACGACACGGCCGGCCTGCTGCGGGCGAAGGTGGTGTGCGGTGCGGCCAACAACCAGCTCGCCCACGCCGGGGTCGAGAAACTCCTGCAGGACCGCGGAATCCTGTTCGCGCCCGACTACCTGGTGAACGCGGGCGGCACCATCCAGGTCAGCGACGAGCTGCGCGGCTACGACCCGGACCGCGCCCGGCTCAAGGCGACGTCGCTGTACGACACCGCCAAGGCCGTGTTCGCGCTCGCCGACGAGGAGGGTGTGCCGCCGGTGACCGCGGCCGACCGGCTCGCCGAACGCCGCATGTCCGAGGTCGCCAACCTGCGCTCCATCCTCACGGTGCGCTGACCGTCCCATCCGGACGCGGGGCGGGTGAGTTACTCGGTGAACTCGCCCGCCCCGCTCGTTCCGGCCCGTGTCCGGCGGCGTCCTATCTGTCGCGGCCGCCGCAGACGATCTTGGGCTGCGGGTTGTAGCGCACGGTGCGGGTCTCCTCGCTCACCGCGCCGGAGTCGACGTCCCGCAGGACGCGGGTGTCGGTGACGGTGAACCCGGGAGCGCCCTCGCTGGGGGAGCACTCGTCGCCCGCAGGTCCGCGCTTGGTCTCCGGCTTGACGATGTTGGTGCGTTCGCCGGTGCGGGACTGCACGTCGTACTTCTTGGTGCCCCACAGCTTGATCGTGATGCTGCTGGGGGTCCACTCGGTCTGGATCGCCACACCCTTGGGCAGGTCGTTGGTGAAGGCCAGATCGATCACGCTCGCGCCGTCGGCCGTCTGGTACACGGTCGCTTCGCGGCCCTCCGGGTACCGGCTGATGTAGTAGCTGTGCTCCTGGTGGCCCGCGTCGGTCATGCCCGCGAAGTAGGCGGCGTTGTACAGCGTCGTCGCGAACTGCGAGATGCCACCGCCGACCGCCTTGCCCGGCGCGCCGTCCTCGATGATGCCCGCCTCGACGTAACCCTGGGCCGCGGTGCGCGGACCGGTGTGCTGGTTGAGGCTGAACGTGTCGCCCGGCTTGATGATGGCGCCGTTGACCTCCTCGGCGACCCGGCGGATGTTCACCCCGGAGTCGGCGGCGAAGTCACCGGTGGAGAACTCGCCGATGACCTCCTTGATGCCGAGGTTCTCCGCGTCCTCGGTGGTGACCTCGGCGGGCTCCTTCTCGTACTGGGCCTTGATCTCGCGCTCGTCGGTCTTCTTGAGCACGTCCATCAGCGGCTCGAAGGTCTCTTTCCACTTGATCCGCTTGCCGTCCTCGGACGGCTCGACCTTCGGCGCCCCGCCCTCGAACACGATCTCGGCGTCGCGGCCCTTCTTCACCGTGTCGGCCAGGTCGTCCTGGACGCCTGCGGCCATCTTCTTCCGGTCGATCCTGGGCGTGAGCTTGCCGTCCTTCGGCTCGAAGCTCAGCCCGGCGGCGATGTCCTCGGGCTCGAGGGTGCCGTCGGCGCCCTCGCCGCGGACGACGACGGGCGCCGAGACCGCGGGCTCGGCCACGTCCTTGAGCATCGCCTGCACGTCGTCCTTGCTGATCGACACCGGCGTCTTGTCCACCGGCAGCGCCAACCGCCTGCCGTCGGCCCAGCTGCGGACGATGATGTCCTCGGCCTTCTCGACGTTGAGCTTCTGCCCGTCCTTCGGGTCGACGGGCTTCGGCGTGGCGCCCTCGAACTCGATGCCACCCTCCACCGGTTCGTGGTCGGTGGTCTCCTGCATCGCCACGAGTGCGTTGCCGAGCTGGTTGCGCTCGGTGTCGGTGACGGGGTCGACCTCGCGGTCGGTGAAGAAGGAGCTGATCCGCGTGAACGGGTTGAGCGGCTGGTCGCCCGCCTCGTCGAGGGTCTCGCTCCAGTTCAGCCGCAGCCCGGCCTCGTTCGGGTCGAACTCGCCGTCGACGTCGCCCGCGCGGTACTGCACGGGCTGGGTCATGCGCGGTTCGAGCTCCGAGCGGAGGGTGTCCTCGGCCGCGCTCCGGCTCATGCCGCCGACCTCGACCCCCGCCACGACCGTGCCCCGCGGCACGTCACCCGAGGTGACGAAGATGTCGACCACGTAGGCCACCGCGAGCACGCCGACGACGGCCGCGGCGACGAGCAGCGGCTTGCGTGCCCTGCCGAGCCGCCGTCCGCCGTCGGAGTCGTCCGGGCCGTCCGGGGTGCCGTCGGCGCCGGATCCGTCGCCTGCCGTGCCGTGCGCCCCATGGCCGGAGTGAGAGGTGGGGGCGGCGTAGGCGGTCGCGCCCTGGGCGGGCAGCGCGGCGGTCAGGTAGTGGGGTGCGGGGGAGTCGTCGGTGGGCACCGGCGGGATGTACTGGGTGGTCTCGTTGGCGGAGGGGTCCCCGGGGCCGCTCTGCCCGGGGTCGCTCTGTCCGGCAGCGTTCTCCCCGGCCGGGGCGCTGCCCGCGGCGAGGTACTGGGTCGTCTCGGTGTCGGTCTCGGGCCAGGCGATCTGCTGCGTGGACTCGGCGTCGGACGGCGCCGCCGCCGAGCCTGCGGTTGGCGCGGTGTGCTCGGTTGGCGCAGTTTCCCCGGTGGTCGCAGGTTCCGGAGTGTCCGCGGACCGCGCCGTCGTGGACTCCCCGGATTCCGCGGGTCCGGTCGCAGCGGCCCCGGTGACCTCGGGGATGTGCTGGGTGGTCTCCGCGGCGTCCTCGGCGGGGGTGCTGTCCCCGGGAGTGTTTCCCGTGTCTCCTGCGCTGTCGCCGGTGCTCGGTGGCACCGCAGGCAGAATGTCGGTCTGTTCGGTGTGGGACTCGGGCCACTCGTCCGGCTGAGATTCCGAAGGCTCCGGCCACCGAGGTTCCTGCGGCAAGACAACCCCTCCGCGCCCTGTGTGTTGCGTTAACGGACCCCGACTACCGGGCCAAGATACGGCCCGCGCACACCACCCGCGTACGCGACCCCCGCAAGCGGGCGCCGGGGCGTTTTCGCAGGCTGTGGGTGTTGGCTGGGCGTTGCTCCCGTCGTAGGGCCGACTGGGCCGGATGGCTGACGCGGACTTCACAGCGCGTGTACGGACCGGCCACGCGCGGCGCCGTTCGCGCGGCGTTCCGGATCGCGTTCGGACCGCTACGCTGGCGTCACCGGATCGTAGTAATTCCAGATTCAAGCATCCTCGACGGCCACATCGGGTGAACCTCGCGCGGGTGTACGTCCTCGGGTATGCGGTCGGGTATGTCGCCGGGTAAATCGTGGACGGGAACGACTCGTCCGAGTGCCGAGGTGAGCGATGGATCCTGTGAACGTGCTCCGGCAGATCGCGCTGCACCTGGAGCGATCGGGGGAGCCGGGGTATCGCGTGCGGGCGTTTCGCAACGCCGCCGCGGTGGTCGCCGACCTTCCCGACGGTGAGCTTGCCCGGCGACTCGAGGAGGGCACGCTGACGCAGCTGTCCGGTATCGGCAAGACGACGGCCTCGGTCATCGCCGACGCCGCGGCGGGCAGGGAGCCCGCCTATCTCACGGACCTGGAGTCGCGCGGCGCTCCCGGCATCCCCGACGGTGGTTCGCTGCGTGCGGCACTGCGCGGCGACTGTCACACGCACTCGGACTGGTCGGACGGAGGCAGTTCGATCGAGGAGATGGCCGAGGCCGCGCGCGCACTCGGACACGAGTACCTCGTGCTCACCGACCACTCGCCGCGGCTGACCGTCGCCCGCGGCCTGTCGGCCGACCGGCTCCGGAGGCAACTGGACGTGGTCGCCGAGCTCAACGAGCGGCTGGCGGGCGAGGAGCCGGCGGGTCAGGACGACGCGGGTGAGGGGGCCGGACCGCTGCGGATCCTCACCGGCATCGAGGTCGACATCCATGACGACGGTTCCCTGGACCAGGATCCGGAGCTGCTGGAACGGCTCGACGTGGTCGTGGCCAGCGTCCATTCGAAGCTGCGGATGCCCGCGGCGGAGATGACGGAGCGGATGCTCACGGCCGTGGCGAATCCGCGGGTCAACATCCTCGGCCACTGCACCGGCCGGCTCGTGACCGGTCGCGGCAGGCCCGAGTCGGCGTTCGACGCGGAGGCCGTGTTCGCCGCGTGCCGCGACCACGACGTCGCGGTCGAGATCAACGCCCGTCCGGAACGGCTCGACCCGCCGCGCCGGCTGTTGCGCAGGGCCCGCGAGATCGGCTGCCGGTTCGCGATCGACACCGACGCCCACGCCCCTGGGCAGTTGGCGTGGCAGCCGTTCGGCTGCGTACGGGCGCAGGAGTGCGAGGTGCCGGTCGAGCGGATCGTCAACACGATGACGGCGGACGAGCTGACCGCGTGGGCCGCGCGCCGCCCGCGCGGTGCGCAGGGTCTCACCGCCGGGTGCTGACACGACCTGTACGCACGTACTAGAACTGTCGGCATGTCTGCCAGCGCGCCGAGGACGGTGCACCGTGACGAGTCGCCGTGGCGCCACGGCCCCTTCCGGCTGTCCCTGGCCGCCACCGCGGTCGCGCTGTGCGGCTACTCGCTGCTCATGCCGGTCGTGCCGCTGTGGGCCGTGAGCAGGGGAGCGGGCACCTTCGCCGCCGGCGCGGCCACGGGCGTGTTCATGGCCAGCACCGTCGTCACGCAGCTCGGCACGGGGCTGCTGGTGCAGCGCTACGGCTACCGCATCGCGATCCTGTTGGGCATCGCGTTCCTGGGTGCGCCGACGCCGCTGCTGATCGTGTGGACCTCGTCGCCGGGCATCCTGACCGTCTCGCTGCTCCGTGGTGTCGGCTTCGGCCTGCTCACCGTGTGCGGGAGCGCGCTGATCGCCGAACTCCTGCCACCGGCGGCCGTGCCCCGTGGATCGGGCATCTACGGACTGGCGACGGGTGTTCCGCAGCTGATCGGACTGCCCGCCGGTCCGTGGCTCACCGAGCACTGGGGATTCGTCGCGGTGTTCCTACTCGCCACGGCACTGCCGGCCGTGGCCACGGTGCCCGCGCTGCTGCTTCCACCCGCGCATCCGACGACCGGCCCCGAACGCCGCGGAAGTCTGCTGACGGCGGCGAAGGTGACGTGGAAGCCGTGGCTGCCGATGCTCGCCGCGTCGACCGGACTCGGCGCGCTGGCGACCTTCACCCCGATCGTGCTCCTGACCCCGGAGTCGTCGATCGCGCTGCTGCTCATGCCGTTGGCGACGACGGTCTCCCGGTGGGCGGCGGGCCGCATCGGGGCGCGCTCGGCGGGCCGCCTGCTCACGCCTGCGCTCGCGCTCGTGGGCGTGGGCCTCGCCGGCTACGCCTGCTTCGGTGAGGCCGGTCCGGCGTGGCTCGTCGTCGTGTCGATGGTGGTGTTCGGCATCGGATTCGGCGCCGTGCAGAACGAATCGCTGGTCGCCATGTTCCGCCGCACGTCCGCGGGGAGGGCGAGCATCTCGTGGAACGTGGCCTTCGACGCGGGGCAGGGACTCGGGGCCGTCGCCGTGGGCGCGGTCGTGTCCGGAACCACCTACGCCGTGGCGTTCGGCCTGCTCGCGGCGTGGTCGCTGGTGCTGCTGCCGGTGGCGCTCTCGGCGGGCCGCAGGGGTTAACCTGGAAACGTGCCTTCAGTTGTGATTCTGGACTACGGATCCGGCAACCTCCGCAGCGCCGAGCGCGCCGTGCAGCGCGCGGGCGCCGACGTCGAGGTGACCGCCGATCCGCATGCCGCGGTGGAGGCCGACGGACTCGTCGTCCCCGGGGTGGGCGCGTTCGGCGCGTGCGCCGAGGGCCTGCGGTCGGTGCAGGGCGACCGGATCATCGGCAAGCGCCTCGCCGGCGGGAGGCCGGTGCTGGGTATCTGCGTAGGCATGCAGATCCTGTTCGAACGAGGCGTCGAGCACGGCGTCGAATCCGAGGGCACCGGGGAGTGGCCCGGCACGGTCGAGCGACTCCACGCCGACATCCTGCCGCACATGGGCTGGAACACGGTCCGCGCGCCCGAGGGCTCGCGCCTGTTCGCCGGCCTCGACCAGGAGGAGCGCTTCTACTTCGTGCACTCCTACGCGGCGCGCGACTGGAGCATGCGCTCTGAGCTGGACGGTCAGCAGCCGCTCGTGACGTGGGCCCACCACGGTGAGGACTTCGTCGCGGCGGTCGAGAACGGCGCGCTGTGCGCGACGCAGTTCCACCCCGAGAAGTCCGGCGACGCGGGCGCGCAGCTGCTGCGCAACTGGCTCGGCACACTCTGACTCGCCCCTGTAGCCCGTTCGGCGCAGCCGGGTCTTAGAGTTGGCAACCGTGACGCTGACACTCCTTCCCGCTGTTGATGTGGCCGATGGCCAGGCCGTGCGTCTCGTGCAGGGCGAGGCCGGCACCGAGACGTCGTACGGTTCCCCGCTCGAGGCCGCGCTGAACTGGCAGCGCGACGGCGCGGAGTGGGTGCATCTGGTGGACCTCGACGCCGCGTTCGGCAAGGGTTCCAACCGCGAGTTGCTGGCCGACGTGGTGGGCAAGCTCGACGTGGCGGTCGAGCTGTCCGGCGGCATCCGGGACGACGAGTCGCTCGCCGCGGCGCTGGCGACCGGTGCCCGGCGGGTGAACCTGGGCACCGCGGCACTCGAATCGCCGGACTGGTGTGCCAAGGTCGTCTCCGAGTACGGCGACCGCGTCGCGATCGGTCTCGACGTGCGGATCGGCGAGGGCGGCTACCGGCTGGCCGCGCGCGGCTGGACGCAGGACGGCGGTGACCTCTGGGAGGTCATGGAGCGGCTCGACAACGACGGGGCGCAGCGCTACGTCGTCACCGACGTCAGCAAGGACGGCACCCTCAAGGGCCCGAACCTCGACCTGCTGCGTGAGGTCACCGCACGCACCGACGCGGCGATCATCGCCTCCGGCGGCGTGTCCACTGTGGATGATCTGCGGGCGCTGGCGACGCTCGAGTGCGACGGCGTCGAGGGTGCGATCGTGGGCAAGGCCCTGTACGCCCGTGCGTTCACGCTGCCCGAGGCGTTGCAGGCGGTCTCCGAGGCCTGACCCGCCTCCTCCGGAGCCGGAGTGCTGCCTACTCGTGCGACCGACCCGTGCGACCTAGCCGGCGGGCGTGACGGCGATGCCGACCGTGCGCCGCTCGCCGCCACGCAGCCGGCTTCCCAGCAGCACCAGGCGGCCGGCGAGGCCGTACTTGCGGCCGATCGCGGCGCGTACGCGACGGCTTCCCTCCTCGTCGAGGATCCGCGCCGTGCCGCGCACCGTCGCGCCGTGGGTCCGCCTGCCGCGCACATCGCACGCGGTGACCTCGACCCGGCCGTCGGCGCGGATCCGCTTGACCTTGCCCGCGTTCCGCTCGCTGAACACCACGAGCTCGCCGCCGGACTCCGCGACCCAGACCGGGGTCGGCACCGGGGTGCCGGACCGGCGGAAGGTCGTCAACAGGACGTACTTCTCGGCGGCGAGTCGCTCCAGCTCGGTCATGGCCGCACAGCGTAGCCCGGCCCCGGGGTCGACCCGACCTGCATCGTGTCGCCACACGCGCGGCGCGGCGCGTCGGGATAGTCGATCAGCTCCGTGGTGATGCGGTCGGCATAGGCCCGCAGACGCTGCAACGCCTCCCGGTTCGGCACCGCGTCCTTCCGCACCCAGTCGCCGTCCGGCCACGGGCTGCCCGGCAGCGCGAAGATCCGGTAGTAGTCGCGTTCCAGTCGCGCGTCGTTGCTGAGACTGCGCCACGGGAGCCGGGTGTGGATGAACGTGGGCTTGGTCTCAGCGAAGACGTAGTCGCGGATCCCGTCGTAGTCGTCGTCGTGGATCATGTGGGCCATGCGGATGTCGGTGAGCCCCGCCATGTCGACGATCCGCAGGCGGCTGGTCATCGACGAGCCGCCCAGGTCGGGCATGAACAGCGACGCCCGTTCGAGTCCGAGAATGTCGGCGTAGGCGTTGAACGTGCGCCCGTAGCGGTCGGCCACGTGACAGGCCGACAGCGTGGGCGCCCGGTGGAAGTCGTAGGCGGCCACGGCGAACGACGAACCGCTCGCGAACAGCGCACCCACGATCGCGACGACGGTGACGGCCCGGCCGCGGGTGCGCAGCCTGCGGAACGCCTCGGCGGTGACGAGCACGGTGAGCAGTGCGCCGAGCGTCCAGATGGGTGTGGCGAACCGGAGGTGGCCCATCCAGTCGTCCTCGAGGACCGTGAACGCGGTGAGTGCCAGGCCCAGCGGGACGAGCAGCGTGAACAGGCCCGCCCGCCACCAGGTGGGCCGCGCCAGCACGATGCCCGTCAACAGCGCCACCAGCAGGATTGCCGGGGCGCCCGCGTAACCGACGATCTGACCCGTCTTCCCGAGG
>Ga0079224_100001583_pt1 | contig 26472 bp, 25 predicted proteins | sample Stecom2015_FD_80414 | JGI IMG/M metagenome (GOLD analysis project Ga0079224, IMG submission 80414) | Agricultural soil microbial communities from Utah to study Nitrogen management - Steer compost 2015 | ecosystem: Environmental > Terrestrial > Soil > Agricultural land | place: USA: Utah... | reverse complement strand
TTTCTTGATATAGAGTTCAATTTTTCTGGCAAGGGAAAAAGAAGCGCAAGGAATTTCAAGTTTGAGTTGCCAGTCGTTTGCGGCAGAAGTAAAATGACTTCCATAGGAAGCAAGGTTATGTTTCTCCAGTCGCTGAGTTGCATTTTCAAAAGAAGCTCCGATGTAAAATTTATTCATAGCAGGACTGAAAATAATATAAGCACAGGGCATAGAATAAGAAACTTGGAGTAAATGTAAAGAAAGATAATCAGGAATTAGATTTCAAAAAAGGAAAACGATGAGATAAATCAACTCCAAAATCCCGAATAAAAAAATATAAAATAGTAATGTAAATTCGGGATTGTGTTAAAATAAGTGGGCCCACCTGGGCTCGAACCAGGGACCCACAGATTATGAGTCTGTTGCTCTAACCGACTGAGCTATGGGCCCAAAAGAATAAACAAAAGAACAAAAAAGCAGAGGAGCAAACGAAATGCATTCTGCAAAATTTGAACCCACAGTCCCGATAAATCGGGAGAGACTGTTGCTCTAACCTCCCGACACATCGGGATGAGCTATGGGCCCAAAAAGAATAAACAAAAGAACAAAAAAAGCAGAGGAGCAAACGAAATGCATTCTGCAAAATTTGAACCCACAGTCCCGATAAATCGGGAGAGACTGTTGCTCTAACCTCCCGACGCATCGGGATGAACTATGGGCCCAAAAGAATAAACAAAAGAACAAAAAAAGCAGAGGAGCAAACGAAATGCATTCTGCAAAAACTTGAACCCACAGTCCCGATAAATCGGGAGAGTCATTTCTCGCAATTAGTTGATTAAGCATTAAACAACCGGATGCGAAAAACCGTTCTATGAATGAATTATTATTCTTTTATAAAATTAATAAGATAAAGAACTTTAAGGGCTGCAAAAGTATATTTTTGCAGCCAATTAACAAAAGATTCGCAGGGAATGATTAAAAATATAATTTTTGACTTTGGTGGCGTATTGTTACCTATTGAGATTAGTAAGACAGCATTAGAATTTGAAAGATTGGGGTTGTCAGATTTTGAAAATATTTATAGCATGAAAAAACAGGTACGGTTTTTTGATGATTTTGAGAAGGGAAACATACCAGCATCTGCTTTCAGAAGTGAAATCCGAAAACATTATAAACGTCCTTTATCTGATGAGGAAATAGATTTTGCTTGGAATGCCTTATTGGGCGAATTGCCACCTGAACGTTTCAATTTTTTAAAGGAATTAGGAGAGAAGTATAATCTTTATCTCCTGAGTAACACCAATAGTATTCATTATTCTGCATTTATTAATACTCTGAATCAGACTTTCGGCAAAGATCAATTTGAAAAGTTGTTTGTGAAAACTTATTATTCTTTTCAGATGGGTTCACGTAAACCTGACAAAAGAATTTTTGGTATGGTTATCAGGGACAGTGGTGTTAATCCTCAGGAAACAGTATTTATTGATGATAATCTTGATAATGCAATGGCTGCACAAAATGCAGGCCTCAATGCTATTCATGATGGAGGTTTGGAAATTGAAAAAGAGTTGACAGCTATGTTATCTGCTTTTTAATTTTTAATCTCCTGACATAATTCAATCAGCACTCCATTTGTACTTTTAGGATGTAAAAAACAGACTAATTTGTTATCTGCACCCTTCTTTGGTTCTTTATTCAGAAGTATAAATCCTTCTTTTTCCATACGATTCATTTCAGTTATAATATCGTCCACTTCAAAAGCAATGTGATGAATACCTTCACCACGTTTTTCAATAAATTTTGAAATGGCACTGTCTGCATGTGATGATTCCAGCAATTCAATTTTGGTTTCACCGGTTTTAAAAAATGAAGTAATTACATTTTCAGAAGCTACAGATTCTTCTTTGTAAGGTGGCACACCTAAAAGTTTTTCAAAAAGCAGATTAGATTCTTTCAGTTGTTTTACTGCAATGCCAATGTGTTCTATGTTTTTAACTGCCATGATTTTCTTCTTCTGTTTTTTTATAAGTGTAAATAATTTTTAATGGCGAATCTTTTGGAGATTTTTCATCAGTATCGTTATTCAATTCATTATTTTCTTCATCATGCTCATCTTCCCATTCATATTTTTCACGCTGCAAACCTTCTTTTCTGAAAGCTATTGCACAAAGTATTCCGGCAAACGTACCAAACAAATGTCCTTCCCACGAAACTTTCTGCAATATAGGCAACAATCCCCAAATCATACTTCCATATAAGAAAACTATCAGCAACGATACTGCAATAAGGCTTGTGTTTTTACGAATGATACCGCTCAGAAACAAAAATGCAGCAAGCCCATACACAATGTTGCTTGCACCAATATGAAAACTTTCTCTGCCTCCCAGCCATAGCCACAAACCGCTTGATAAGTAAACTATCAGTAACACCTTCCATGCAATTTCTCTGTAGAAATAAAATAATGCTGCTCCACAAAATAACATGGGTGCAGCATTGCTTAGCAGGTGCTCCCAGTCGGCATGCAGAAACGGAATGAAAAAAATCCCTCTCAATCCGTCAACATGTCTGGGAAAAATACCATAGTCAGCAAGAGAGATATGAGCAACTACTTCGTAAATTTTTACAGCAAACATCATTGCAACAATGATGGATGGTGCAATAAAACTACCGGCTAACTTCTTAAATTCAGAGCTCATTATTCCACACAGTCAATTATTTTGCCATTTGTTTATTGTTATGTAATAATGACTTATTTACAGGAATTATAGCTTCGGTAGTTATCATTTTGTCAGTTGAAGTGTAATTTACAGTTAATCCATTCAGCATCAAATTCTGAATTAAATTTCTTGTAGAAGTGAATTGCTTTCTCATTCCAGTCTAAAACCTGCCAGTGCAATTGCTTACATCCTTCTTCTATTGCTTCAGCTTTTACTGCTTCAAATAATTTTTTTCCCACTCCCTGACCGCGAAATTTTTCATTCACTACAATATCGTCCAGATAAATGCCTTTGCCTTTCCAGGTGGAATACTTGAGAAAATAAATTGCAATGCCAATAATTCCTTCTTCTGTTTCGGCTACCAACATTCTGAAAACCGGATTTTTTCCAAATCCATCTTCGAGCATTTGAGCTTCGGTGTTGGTTACTTGTTCCGGTGCTTTTTCAAATTCTGCAAGTTCTTTTATTAACTGAAGTGCTGCAGAAACATCTTCCGGTTTACCTTTTCTTATTTGCATGGATTTGATAAATTATAAAATAGAATCAATAAGTTGTTGTGTATAGGCAGATGTTGGTTTGTCAAGTATTTTTTCAGTTGCACCCTGTTCAATAATTTCTCCGTTATGCATAATCAATAAGCGGTCACACATCAGTCTTAACACTTCCAGATTGTGTGAAATAAAAATGCTGCTGAAAGGTGTTTTCTCTTTCAGTTGTGCAATGAGTTGCAGTATTTGTGCCTGCACTGAAACGTCCAGTGCACTGACAGCTTCATCAAATACAACTACATCAGGTTGGATGATGAGTGCTCTGGCAATACATATACGTTGTTTTTGTCCGGTACTTAGTTCGTGCGGATAGCGATGGTAATGTTGTGCATTAAGCCCAACTTTTACAAGCCACTCTTCAACTTTTGTTTTTCTTTCTCCGGCATTATATTTTTCAAATGCTATTAATGGTTCTTCAACAGCTTTTCCAACCTGCATCAGTGGATCGAGTGCATGATGAGGATGCTGAAATACAATTTGAATTTTTTTACGCCAGGAATGGTTTTTTGTATGATAAAATTGAATCAAATCATTATTAAAAAACATTTCACCTTTATCTGACGGAATAAGTTGCAGAAGCAATCTTGCAAGTGTTGATTTACCACTGCCTGACTCACCTGCAATACCCAGTGTTTCACCGGGGAGTAATTCAAAGTTTACATTTTTCACAGCTTCAAAATAATCGGTTTTCCATGTCCAAGCTGATTTATGAAAAGGGTAACGTTTTGTCAGGTTGTTGGCTTTGATTACCGGTTGAAGTGTTTCCTGATGTTCTGCATGATGTTTTTTTATCTGCAAATTCAACTTAGAAGGCTGGTTAGCAATCAGTGATTTTGTGTATTCACTCAACGGATTTTTGAAAATTTCATTGGTTTTATTTTCTTCTGCAATTCGTCCTTTTTGCATAATCATCACACGATCTGTCATATGTTCTATCACTTTAAGGTCGTGACTGATAAACAGCAGTGCCATCTGATATTCCTGCTGAATATTTTTCAGAAGTTTAAGAATTACTTTTTGAGTGGTAACATCCAATGCTGTTGTGGGTTCATCGGCAATCAGTAATTGTGGATTGCAACTTATAGCCATCGCTATTGCCATTCGTTGCAGTTGCCCTCCTGAAAGTTCATGCGGATATCTGTAATATAATTCTTTTGCATTACTCAGTGAAACTTTATCAAACAACGTCAACGTTTTTTCAAATGCATCTTTATAAGATAGCTTATCATGTTTCATCAGCACTTCTGCTATTTGTTTCCCGCAAGCGATTACAGGATTAAATGCAGACTTTGGCTCCTGAAAAATCATTGAAATATTTTTTCCTCTGATATTCTGCAATGTTTTTTCTGAAGCATTTATCAGGTTAATGGTTGAACTTTTCTCTGAGAATAATACCTCACCACTCACTGCAGAAGTTTCTTTATTCAGAAGTTGAAGAATAGCCAGTGATGTAATAGTTTTTCCGCAACCGGACTCACCTGAAAGTCCCAGTGCCTCACCTTTGGCAATTTGAAATGAGAGGTCGTTTACTACAGTGGTTTTATTTGCTCCTCTTCCAAATGCAATAGAAAGATTTTTTACTGATAACATCGCTGTGAAGATAAATGCAATTTCAACAGCAACAAAAATAAAATTTTACTTCCAGCGGATAAGAAAATGAAAATTAACTCTTCACTGAAACAGGTTTGGTATTGTCTTCAGAAAGTCGGTCAATAAGTTTGTGCAATGGATCTATTCCTGCCTCCTGAGGGGCTTCATTCACAAGGATAGTGACGGTGGTTTTACCTTCAGTAAATTTGTGTTTTTGCAAGTAAAGATATTCTGGTTTTCCTTTTTCATCTTTTTTTAGGATGCCCACATCAATCCAGTCGTTAATGCGTGTTTGTTTTTGATTTCCGCTGCTGTCAGCATAATATTTTTTAGCTTCCAGTTCCATGGTTACACTGTACCGGTTCCCTTTTTTCTCACATTGAACAGAATTGCATTTTAAATCAAATAAAGTGATTTTGTCAAACATATCATCTACCACATTTTTCAGCGAATCGGGAGTAACTGCTTTAATATATTTAACCATTTCAGGCGACTGCACATATGGCGCACTTTGGAAACCGTATGTTCTGATGAATCTTCTGAATGCAGTATTTAAGGAATCTTCGCCAATGTAATCACGCATGGCATACATCACCAGACTTCCTTTCTGATAGTGTATGTATCCCTGCCCATCATTAAAGGCGAGAGGTTGTTCGGCAATGCGTTCACCGGAGCGCCCCATCAAATATTCGTCCAGTTCATATTTTAAAAATTTTTGCATGGCAGCTTTACCATATTCTTTTTCCATTACCATCAGAGCTGTGTATTGCGCCATACTCTCCACCATCATGGTCGAGCCTTGCGTATTGGCTCCTGTTACCTGATGCCCCCACCACTGATGTGCGACCTCATGTGAAGTCACATAAAATGCGTTGTCAATGTCGTCCTCATTTTCTACATGATAAATAAAACCAATGGCTTCACTGAACGGAATGGTATTCGGAAAGGATTGTGCAAACGATGCATACTTCGGGAATTCAATAATTCTTACCTGATGAAACTGATAAGGTGAAAAGTTTTGCTGACAATAATCCAGTGTTTTTTTGATGGCATCATTCATCCTTTGAATATTCCACTGATGTGTCGGGTGATAATATATTTCAATGTTCACGCCTTTGTATTTGTCTTTGAAAACCGCATATCGTGCACTCAGAAATGAGTAAAAGTTAAGTATAGGTGCATCCATTTTATAATGGAAATAGCGTCTGTTGCCTGATGTCCATTCCTTTTGAAGATAACCGGGAGAAATAGCAATCTGATCTGCTGAAGTACTGATAACACATTCATATTTTATCCAGTCGGCATCATTGGCAAGATAAGTGTTGCGCACGGCTGCACTGTCAGACAACAATCGCATGGTATGGGTTTTTGGCTGAAGACCTTCTTTTCTTCTGTCGCTGTTGTCCTGCAATTCCGCCTCTTCAGAATAACCGAATGATGGCAGATAACTTTTACCGATGTAGGTGCCATTGTATTCCAACCCAAGTTCTTCTTCATTGTTGGCAAATCCACGATGAATGTATTCCAGATCAAAATCTACTTTGGACGAATCTCCCGGCAACAATGGGTGTGCAAGTTTATGAATGGTGAAATGGCGATTGAAGTTTTCAACTTCTTCCGAGAGAATTCCAAAGTTGAGTTTATTGATTTTCACTTCATCATCCGACCATGACACAAGCAAAGTATCTATCGGCTTTGACGATTTGTTTTTTATGTAATAGTATCCTGTAATGTGAGCATATCTTTTTTCAGGTGTAAGGTCAACATGCAGGTTGACTTCGGTAATGCGCGGCTGGTTATAGTCTAAATATTTTTTGTATTTCTTCTCATACTCTGCCTGAAGATGCCTGAGTGTTTTGTTGGTTTTATACGAATGCAGAATATTGGTGTTGTAAAAAATAAAACTTCCGCTTACCAGAAAAACAATCAGTGAAATCAGAATGACACGCTTGCCTTCACCGGCATGCCATTTCATTTGCAGTTGTTTCCAGCGGGTTTTAAAATTTATTTCACTGCCTTGTCTTGAGATTAGTATTCCTGATACAAAAAGTATCACACCCAGACTTCCCCAGTAAATCAACAACATAAACTTAGGATACAGAAAATGCCCGAAGCCATTCATGTCGGAGTAGGGAGCAGAAGGAGTAACACCATACCAAATCATGTAATGTGTAAATCCCATTGCTGATGCTGCAATTCGTCCGATGAAATAAACAATCATCAGTGTGTGTCCGAGAAATTTGTTGTTCACCAGATTGTGAATGAAAAATGCAAGCAGTATCAGGAGCACCATGCCCGGATATTGACTTACAAAAAGATATTTGAAGTAAACTGCAAAATCATAGCGATAAAAACCATTGAGGGTTTGAATCAGTACACCGATGGCGATAACGATGAGTTGCATCATGGCAACAATCAGACATAAGCTGAAAAATTTTGCTGACATGGTAATCCATCCCGAAACAGGAAGTGCGTCAGTGAGATTATTTATTCTGCTTTCACGTTCTTTCCAAACCAACTCACCCGAAAAAAAGGTTATGACTATCAGAATAAACAGAAAAAAGTTTGACGACAGATCGTCAATAATAGCATAGGTTACAGGATAAATAGAAGTGCCATACATTTTTGCTGCATCAGGTATTTGCCCTAACAACAAAAAAACACCACATAATACAATGGCAAGAAACGTTACTGAACGCACAACACCGGTGAAATCGAAACGAACCTGATGCCACCACTGTTTCCATTTCATGTGGTTATTATATAAAAGTGTTGCAGGGCCGGGATTAAGATTTCCTACTGGCGTTGACAAATTGGTTTCCTGAAATTTCTTTTTACGGAATTTGGTAAATGATGCGGATTTACTGAAAGTAAAAAAGCGGTAAGTAAGTATTACAATTATCAATGCAACTGCCAGCCATATCAAACGGTTCCAAAGCAGATAACTTTCAAAAGGAACAGTGAGAATATTTTTTTCTGCAGGTGTCCAGTAACGTGTAAGGTAAAACGAAGAGTTGATACCGAAAGGGTCGAGCAGTGATGCTGCCGGGTTGGTTTCAACATCGCCAGCTAATGATGATAGCACAAGGTATATAATTAGAAATGCCATCCCCTGAACATAGATTGCAAGTTGATTGCGCAGCAATGTGCCGGTTGCAAAAAATATAACTCCCAGAATAAATACATTCGGAACAACAAATTCAAAAAAAGGAGTGGTGTAGGCCTTGAGCATGAAAGGACCAATCTGTTCTATGTCAACCCAGGGCATATAAAGTCCTGTAAAAATACCAAGTACTATTCCTGAAAAAATAAACAGTGCAGTGATGTATGAACCTGCAAAACGTCCGCCAAGGTATTGCAATTTAGAAACAGGTGTGGTGAAAATAATTTCATGGATGTTGTGCTCAAAATCACGGAACACAGGTGTTCCCATTACTGCAGAAATAATCAGTGCTCCAATAAGGGTAAGTATCATTACCACCTGATGGATGGTATAAGGTGAGTTCTTGTTTACATTTCCTACAGCTCCTCCAATTGTAATAGCATCGGTGGTTACAAATAAAAAACAGAGCAAAAATAAGATCGTGAAATAAGCATAGGTAGCCGGCCTCCGAAAACGATATGACAGTTCAAATTTGAGAACGGAAAACATACTCAGGTTTAATTTTTATTTAAAAATCCGTTCAGTACTGAGAAGTAAACATCTTCCAATGCAGGTTGTGCAGGTGCAAAGTTGCCGACATTGCTGTCGCTCCACACATGCAACTCAATCTGTCCGGTGTTGAATTTTTGTGAGATAACCTGATGCTGCTGCATCAGTTCTTTGGCTTCCTGTTTCGATACCTGGCACGACCATATTTTTCCTTTCACTCTGTCGAGAGCTTCTGCGGGATGACCGCTGAACAGCACTTCACCTTTATTGATAATAGCCATTTGCGAGCACAACTCTTTCACATCTTCCACAATGTGTGTGGAGAGAATGACTATTACCTGCTCACTGATCTCACTCAGCAGATTGAGGAAGCGGTTACGTTCTGTAGGGTCGAGGCCTGCAGTGGGTTCATCTACAATGATGATTTTTGGATTTCCAATTAATGCCTGTGCAATGCCGAAGCGTTGTTTCATTCCACCGCTGAAGCCGCCAAGTTTTTTGTTTTTTACATCATAAAGGTTGGTTTGAACAAGCAGATTTTTTACACGCTCGTTTCGTTCTTTGGTTATGGCAATTCCTTTTAATAAGGCAATATGATTGAGCAACTCTTCTGCAGTAATATTCGGGTAAACACCAAACTCCTGAGGCAGATATCCGAGAATTTTCTTTACCTCTTCTTTTTGTTCCAGCACATTCAGATCATCCAGAAAAATATTTCCTGTATCAGCATCCTGAAGGGTGGCAATGGTTCGCATCAGCGATGATTTGCCTGCACCGTTAGGACCGAGTAATCCGAACAGGCCATTGTTAATGGTAAGGTTGATGTTGTTCAACGCACGCACTCCGTTGGGATATGTTTTTGTTAAACTGCGGATGGAAAGTTGCATAAAGTAATTTGTTGTGATCTTTTATTTATGGAACAGCCATTTGAATGAAAACAGCGAAGCAAGTGTAACTCTTTTTTGTTTTGCAACTATATCAATAGGTTTTAAATTCACTGATGCTATATATTCTGAATGATACAGCACTGCAGGATATACATTATCAGGAGTTCGGTCTGAAGTAATGGTTACTTCAGGTAAGGTATATCCGGTCATTTCTGAATTGTCTTCAGTTGCACGAATGGTTACCTCAGGCAAAGTAACAACAGGTATTACTTCTCCGTTTTGGATGTAGGCCGGTGTTAATACAGGCTCTTTTTCAGTTTGAGTAAATCCAAGATTGGGAAGTACTAATGCGCTAAGGGCGATGATGGTGATGAGCAGCTTTTTCATTTTTTTGTTTTTATGAGTTTTTGAATGATTTGACGATGCAAAGATATATTCAAAGAATGGTACTATGCAACACATAGTACTAAAATATTTTATAATTTATTGATTATCACTTTAAAAATTTTACTGTAAACTTACTTGGTGGTACTTTTAAATGGGTTTTAATGCCCGAAATTCATGAATAAGACGGCCTGAAAACGGTAAAAGTTACAGGCTGATACCAAACTTTCTAAAGCATTAAGGCCTAAAAGAGATGGCATTATAAAATCAGTAAGGGGTGACGAAAAGTAAGTAGAGCGTTTTAATTTAAAGCTGATTCAATTTTTCTGATGTAAGAACAACAGCACATTTTGATGTAACCAAATAGCGATGCAGAAGTATAACCACGCAGAAAATAACTTTTATGCACGCAATAGATATTATTTTGTTAGGAGGAGCTTTACTTTGTTTTGGTATAGCTTATCTTATCGCTTCACGACCGGCCCGTCAGTTACGTGCGCAACGCAAAAATGGTCAACTCTGGAAAAAGCAATCGCAAAACAACGATAATACAGTAAACTCACCCGAGCTGTTAAATTATTTACATGACGAAACGCAATAACTGCGTTTATTTTTTCAACTTACCTTACTCCAGTTAGGTTTTCCCTGTCGCTTTTTTATCAGTTGTTGTTTGCACACCTGATTTTTTGCATCAGTCAGATGTGGATCATCCTGCAGTAAAGCAATTGCACTCTTGCGTGCTGCTTCCAGAATGGCTCCGTCTTTAGCAATATCAGCAATTTTCAAATCAAGCAAACCACTTTGTTGAGTACCGGTAATATCACCCGGGCCCCGCAGTTTCAAATCTGTTTCAGCAATTTCAAAACCATTGTTGGTTTGCACCATGGTTTGCATTCTCATACGTGCAACTGTCGAAAGCTTGTCACCCGTCATCAATATACAGTACGATTGTTCAGCACCACGACCCACACGCCCACGCAGCTGATGCAGTTGCGAAAGTCCAAAACGCTCAGCACTTTCAATAATCATTACCGATGCATTGGGCACATTCACACCTACTTCAATTACCGTAGTTGCAATCATAATATGTGTGCGGCCTTTTACAAATTGTTCCATCTCATAGTCTTTGTCTTTAGGTTTCATTTTGCCATGCACAATGCTGATGTAATAATCCGGCAACGGAAACTCTCTTCTCAGAATATCATAACCATCCATCAGATTCTGATAATCCATTTTTTCCGATTCTTCTATGAGAGGATACACAATATAAATCTGTCGGCCCAGGCGTATCTGCTCTTTCATAAAACCAATCACACGCAGGCGTGATGATTCAAACTGATGTAAAGTTTTTATCGGCTTTCGGCCAGCAGGCATTTCATCAATAGCCGACATATCAAGGTCGCCATACAAAGTCATGGCTAATGTGCGTGGTATGGGTGTGGCAGTCATCACCAGTACATGCGGAGGATTTTCTTTCATCCACAACTTTGCACGTTGCTCCACACCGAAGCGATGTTGCTCATCAATAACCACCATTCCTAAATCTGCAAATTTCACTCTGTCTTCTATCAGTGCATGCGTACCTATGAGCAGTTGTATTTTTTTATCAGAAAGTTGTGCAATCAGCTCTTTCTTTTTTGATTCGGGAACTGAACCCGTAAGCAGACCTACATTTACAGGAAGGTCTTTCAGTAATTCTTTTACTGAAGTATAATGCTGATTTGCCAGAATTTCAGTGGGTGCCATCATGCAAGCCTGTTGCTTATTATCGAGTGCAAGCAACATAGCCAACAGTGCAACCACTGTTTTTCCACTGCCCACATCGCCCTGCACCAGCCGGTTCATTTGGTTTCCGCTTACGGTATCTTTTCTTATCTCTTTCAGCACACGTTTCTGTGCGTTGGTCAGTTCAAAGGGCAGATAGTCCTTATAAAATGTGTTGAACAGATAACCTACTTCGCCAAAAACTCTTCCTTTATGGGCTTCTGTTCTTAGCTGCTTGTTTTGTAAAAGCTTCAGCTGAATATAAAACAATTCTTCAAATTTAAAACGCTGACGGGCTTTGCGAAGTAATTCACCATCAGAAGGAAAATGAATCTGCAGATAAGAATCAACTATAGGATGCAACTGATGTTGTTGCAGTATTTCATCAGGCAGCGTTTCGGTAAGTTGTGATGGAAGAGATTTAAGTGCAGCATGCATGGCTCGCATAATTCCCTTGCTGTCTAAGCCTTTGGTTTTACTTTTCTCAGTAGTAGCATACACCGGCTGAAATCCTTTAAAAGGATTTTCGTCAAATTTTTCCTGCGTTTCCAGTTCTGGATGCACCATATTCCACACTCCGTTAAAGAGAGTAGGCTTGCCAAAGATGATATAAGGTGTTCCTGCTTTTACACTTTCACGTATCCATTTTATTCCCTGAAACCATACCAGATCCATTGTTCCTGTTTCATCCCTGAAAGAAGCCTGCAGGCGGGTAGTGCGTTTGTTTCCAAAACCGGAGATGGAAGTAATTACTCCTTTGAGTTGCACATAGGGTAAATCGGCATTCAGTTCCGAAATGTTGTAAAACCTGGAGCGGTCAACATAACGGAAAGGGAAGTGATGCAATAAATCTTCAACAGTAAAAATACCAAGCTCAGTGCGAAATACCTGCGCACGCTGAGGACCTACTGTTTTTACAAACTCTATGTCTTTTTGAAGATACACACTGATATAGTAGAGCTGTTATTACTTTAATATTGCAGGGCAATAAAAACAAAAATAGTAATCAGCCAAAAACTTAATGAGTTTTAAAGTATATAAGAGCGAATGCATGAAACCTTTTGGTCGGGAAGACAGGATTCGAACCTGCGACCCCCACGTCCCGAACGTGGTGCGCTACCGGGCTGCGCTACTTCCCGAATTTTCGGAGACAGCAAAAGTAGGATTCTTTATTATGACAGCAAATACTGCCTTGTCCATTACACTGCACGGAAAATTATATCATGATTTGTGATGACATGTATAAATACTAATTGTTCTTGCTGCTATTATTTGTAATTTGTAAATCTATAACCGATATAAAATTTAAATCCCCGACTGAGTGAACAACCGGGGATATAACATTAAAAAATTACTAGTAAAATATCTTTTTACTGTTGCTTTTTAACATTAACGGCATTTAAGCCTTTTTTGCCCTGAACTACTTCATAAGTTACAAGGTCATTGTCCGTGATGCGGTCAACTAATCCTGTCTGGTGAACAAACAGTTCTTTTCCGCCATCATCTTCAACAATAAATCCAAAGCCTTTAGAGCTGTTGAAGAATTTTACTTTACCGGTTTTCATTAAATAAATAATTAAATTTGTGAATTAATGCGCCAAAGATAAACTATTTAATTACAAATAAGATAATTCCTGAAGTTTTTTAGATGAATAAACCACATCAGACAAGAATAAAGGGCAATATTGTGGATGTTTTCAGCAGGAAGATATATGCCGGTGAGATTTTGATTCAGGAGGGGAAGATTAAAGAAATCACCCCTGTGGATGGCCAATTTTCAGAATATATTTTGCCCGGTTTCACCGATGCCCACATTCATATAGAAAGTAGCATGCTGGTACCTTATGAGTTTGCCAGAATTGCGCTCACACACGGCACGGTGTCAACTGTGAGCGACCCTCACGAAATTGCCAATGTATGTGGGTTGGAAGGCATAGACTTTATGATTGAAAATGCCCGTGATGCCGGACTCAAAATAAACTTCGGGGCACCTTCCTGTGTGCCGGCCACCGGTTTTGAAACAGCAGGTGCTGTGATTGACGCTGCAATGACTGAAAAACTGCTGCAGCGCAACGAAATAAAATATCTCAGTGAGATGATGAATTACCCGGGCGTGTTGTTTAATGATGCTGAGGTGTTGAAGAAAATTGCTGCTGCGCATAAATATGGAAAACCTGTGGATGGCCATGCTCCGGGCTTGCGGGGTGAACAGGCAAAAAAATACATCAGTGCCGGCATCAGCACCGACCATGAATGTTTTACGCTGGAGGAAGCTCTTGATAAAATCAGCTTCGGCATGAAGATAATTATCCGTGAAGGTTCAGCTGCTAAAAACTTTGAAGCACTTCATTCACTGATTTCTTCGCATCCTTCTGTTACCATGCTCTGCAGTGATGACAAACATCCGGATGATTTACTGAAAGGTCATATCAATGAACTGGTGAAACGTGCATTGCAAAAAGGTCATCAGTTGTTTGATGTGTTGCAATGCGCCTGTGTGAACCCTGTGCTGCACTACAACCTGAATACAGGATTATTGCGCAAAGGAGATGCAGCAGATTTTATAGTTGTGGATAACCTTGCTGACTTCAACGTGCAGCAAACTTGGATTGATGGCATTTGTTTAGCCGAAAATGGTGTTTCGAAACTGAAACCCAAAGAACATAATGCTATCAATCACTTTAAGTCTTCTCCCGTTCAACTGGATGAGCTGAAAGTAAAAATTACCGGTGAACCTATTAAAATTATTGAAGCATTAGACGGACAACTCATTACGCGATGTATTCATGACAGGCCTGCATCAAAAGATAATTGTTGGGTGAGTGACATTTCTAAAGATATTTTAAAAATTGTGGTTGTGAACCGCTACCGCAAAGCTCCTCCGGTTACAGGTTTTATAAAAAATTTCGGATTTAAAAGTGGAGCCATTGCATCAACGGTAGCCCACGACTCGCATAATATAATTGCAGTGGGCATAAGCGATGAAGACATAGTGGAATCAATTAATACACTGATGAATTACGGTGGTGGCCTTTGCGTAGTGAATGGAAAAGAGAAAAAAAGTATTGCACTCCCTGTAGCCGGGCTGATGAGTACTGAAAGTTGCCATGAAACAGGCAATGCCTACAGTGAACTTGACGCTATGGCAAAACAACTTGGCTCAAAACTCAGGGCGCCTTTTATGACTTTGTCATTTATGGCTTTGTTGGTAATTCCACATTTTAAAATCGGAGATAAAGGATTGTTTGATGTGGACAAATTTGAATTGACAACATTAAATACTTGAAACGATGTGGACTGAAAAAGATAACCGTCTTCAGAAAACTTTTAAGTTTAAAGATTTTACTCAGGCTTTCGCATTCATGACAGAGGTGGCTTTTCTTGCAGAGAAAATGAACCATCATCCCGACTGGAGAAATGTTTACAATACAGTTGAAATAAGTCTGTCAACCCATGATGCGGGCAATAAGGTAACTGAAAAAGACAGGCAGCTTGCCGAAGCAATTGATCGGTTACTTTCAGAAAAAAAATAATTATCCTATTCTGTGACGGATGATGTCGTTCACACGTTTGACCAACTGTGCAGGGCGATAAGTACGCCAGTTCAGGTTATCCAGTTCACCGCCAAACAGCACGTAAAAATCAATATTGGCTTTTTGCATTTCGGAGAGTACATGCTCTCTGAAGTTAATGGCAGCTATCCATCCGTTTTCATTTATTTCTTCAAACCATTCCTCGTAATAGCAATCATCCGAAGCATGAAAGTTGAGTACATTTTCGCCAATCAAAACAAATTTGCAAATTCCGTTTTCCATCATGTTCTCAATCACATCACGCTTCAGCATCATAATATCATTGCTGATGGCATCATTCCATTCGCCCATCAGCTCAATGATGGCAAACGATTTGTCGTAATCGCAATAAATTACTTTCAGATAAAGAGTAGAGGATCCAAAGTCGTCCCACTGCGGATGAATGAAATAGTTATATAATGTGTTGCTGTATTCAAACTCACTGTACACCCTTCCATAAAAGGGGCTCAGCTCATCTTCTGAAGCCAGATATAAGTCCATCCAGTTATAAAAAGGTTCAATGTCCTGCATTGGTCAACTTCACTTTTGTGTACTGCAAAAATAATTCAGAAAAACAGAAATAAGCAGATTATGGTTTGTATTTTTTTATGACATTTCGCACACTTCCGTGTTTCTTCAGCAATGCCTTTGCCTTTGCGGCAGGTATTTTAAGCTCTTCCATTATCATACGTTCACCCCGGTTCACCAGTTTATTGTTGGTAAGCTGCATATCCACCATCTTATTGTCCTTCACTCTTCCTAGTTTTATCATCACCGATGTGCTGATCATGTTGAGTACTAACTTTTGCGCAGTGCCTGCTTTCATTCGTGTGCTTCCGGTCACAAATTCAGGTCCTGTTACAATCTCAACAGGATAATCGGCAAAAGAAGCTACAGGTGAGTTCCTGTTGCAAACAATACATCCTGTGGTAATCTTATTTTCAGTACATTTTTTTAATGCACCAACTACATAAGGAGTAGTTCCTGAAGCTGCAATACCAATTACAACATCTTTTTTGGATACTTTATATTTTTTAAGATCGAGCCATCCCTGCAACTCACTGTCTTCGGCAAATTCAACAGCTTTGCGAATGGCACTGTCGCCACCGGCAATGAGTCCAATCACTCTGCCATGTGCAATGCCATAGGTGGGCGGACACTCCGAAGCATCCACAATACCCAGCCGTCCACTGGTGCCTGCACCAATATAAAAAAGCCTTCCACCGGCTTTCATTTTACGGATAACAATTTTAGTAAGCGCTTCAACAGATGAAATATTTTTTCTGATGATGCGCGGCACGGTATGATCTTCTTTATTGATGTTGAGCAGCAGTTCCGTCACTTTCATTTTTTCAAGATGGCGGTAATGCGAATCTTTTTCTGTTGTGCGTAAAAATTTATTCTTATCTGCCGGCATGAAATATATTATTAGGGTTATTTTTTAAACTGTACACATGTTCCTTCATCAGCTCTGCCCATGTGCCATCATTAAGACTTTCGTCAAAAACTGAAGGATCAACCGGTTTGCCAAAAGTGAGACTTACGGTTTTTCCTCTCTGATAATACATTTCATCCATCAGATAAAGCATTTCAATATTTGCCTGAATGCCCAGGCGCTTTCGCCAGTTGGCCAGATTATAAAACCAGTTGGAGTTGCGTCCGTCAATATATACAGGAACTATTGGACTGTTGTACTGTTTTGATTTGATGATAAAACTTTTCTTCCACTGAAGATCTTTGATGACGTTGCCCTGTTTGCGTGATACAAGCCCTGCAGGAAAAATTAAAGTTGCTTTGTCAGAGGCATACAGTGCATCAATTGCTTTAAAAGACTGTACTGAATTTTTGCCGTGCTTGTTCACTCCAATAAACAAATCTTTGAGATTTTTCAGTTGAAGTAAAATATCATTGACAATAAACATCAGGTCACGCCTGTGCAGTCCTATCTGATGAATCATTGCCATGGCATCCAATCCGCCAATGGGATGATTGCCTGCAAAAATGCAACGGCCTTCACGGATGATGTTTTCTTCTCCGTAAATTTTAATGCTGATCTGAAATTCTTCAATGATGGCATCCACAAATTCAAATGATGTTTTATGTCCGTGACGGGCGATAAAATCATTGACTTCGTCCTCGTGAACCACTCTCTTGATATAGCGGGTTACAAATCCGGGTAGCATTTTATATAGCCGCGGATTTTTACTGCGAATCACTTCTGCCACATCAATAAACTTCTTGTTCTCCTCACTCATATTCAGTTAAAACAGCTTTCTCAGGTTATTTCCATTGCAAAATTCGTGAATCTGCTGCAATAACCTGTCCTGAAAAACGGAAGCTAAAAAACGCATAAGGTGGGACATAAATACAGCAAAAAACGAAAGTTTTCAACAAAAAGGGGAAAATGTGGGTTTTCGTGGGAAAATTCTTTTTACATTCGCGCATCAATTTCTTCTAAAGTGAACGAGGTAATAAATCTGTTTGGAGTGTATGAAAGCACGGTTGATGCTAAGGGCCGTGTACTGCTTCCTTCTCCTTACAAGAAAACTCTTGAGAAGGTGCTCGGAGACGGATTTGTTATCAAGCAGAATATTTTCAGAAAGTCACTGGAGTTTTTCCCTGTACAAACATGGAATGTGCTTTCTCAGGATGTAGGAAAGCTGAACACATTTCTGAAATCAAATCAGGAGCTGATTACACTCTTTTATTATGGAGTTCGTAATGTGGAGTTGGACAGCAACGGAAGATTTCTGATAGTGAAAGATCATTTAACGTATGCAGGTATTAAAAAAGATATTGTGCTGGCAGGTGCTAACGACAGGATTGAAATTTGGGATAAGCGTGCATACCATAAGTTTATTAAAGAGCACAGCGTAAATCTGGAGCAGCTGGTAGAAGAAAAACTGGGAGGAAAAATTCCATCGGATGGGCAGTGATGAATACCATGTGCCGGTGATGCTGCACAGGTGTATAGAGGGACTGAATATTAAGGAAGATGGAATTTATGCAGATGTAACGTACGGGGGAGGGGGACATTCAAAAGAAATAGCCGCAAGGCTTACAACAGGAAAAGTGATAGCATTTGACAGAGATGCCGATGCAATAAAAAATAGTATAACCACCAAAAATCTGATAGTGATACACGCTAATTTTTCATCCATCACAGAGGAGCTCAACGCAAGAGGAATTTCTGCTGTTGATGGGCTGCTTGCCGACTTAGGTGTATCGTCACATCAGTTTGATGAGCCTGAGCGTGGTTTTTCATTTCGTTTCGACAGCAATCTTGATATGCGCATGAATGTGAATGATACCATGACCGCTGCTGATGTAGTGAACAACTTTTCAGAAGAAGAATTATGGAAAATGTTTTCTCTATATGGTGAGCTGCGTAATTCCAAATCGGTAGCCAGGGCAATAGTTCATTCGCGCAACAAAAAATCCATCAGAACAACTTTCGATCTTAAGAATGTAGTTGCACATCTGGCGCCTAAACAGGATGAAAGTCGTTTTTATGCTCAGTTGTTTCAGGCTTTGCGCATTGTAGTAAATAAAGAAATGCACGAACTGGAGTCATTACTGAATCAGCTTCCGGGAATTATCAAAAGCGGAGGAAGAATTTGTATTATGAGTTATCATTCGCTGGAAGACCGTATGGTAAAAAATTTTATAGCATCAGGGAATGTAAGTGGAGAAATGGATAAAGATTTATTCGGCAACATAACTTCAAAAACATTTACTGCTATTAATAAGAAACCACTCGAAGCAGATGCTGATGAACAGCAGAGCAATCCACGATCAAGAAGTGCACGTTTACGTATAGCTCAAAAAATATAACGATATGAACACTTATAAAGAGCAGGAAAATAAATCAAAAGAAAAAAAATCTTCGGATAATACCGGTAGAATTTCTGCAGCACGCAAATACATCGTTATGCTGAACTTCATCGGATGGATAGATAAAAAGATTTTGATAAAGATGCTGCCTTTTGCATTTTTTCTGATGGGTTTGTCGCTGGTTTATATTGCCAACAGTTACGTTGCCGAAAAAAATATTCGTGAAATAGATAAGACGGCAAAAGAGATTAAGGAATTGCGTTCCGAATACATTTCCGTTAAATCTGACCTCATGTTCAAGAGCAGACAATCGCAGGTTGCAAAAGAAGTATTGCCATTAGGGATTAAGCAACTTGAAGTTCCACCTAAGAAAATTGTTTTAAAAACTACAGCTGAAAAATAATGTCAGATATAAAGAAAAGCATACTTACCAGAGTTTACGTAGTATATGCGTTCATGTGCCTTTTTGCACTGGCAATTATAGGAAGGGTTTTTCAATTACAGTTTGTTGAAGGTGATTACTGGCGTGGAAAGGCTGACAGTCTTACTCTGGCTTATCGCACAATCGAACCTTCGAGAGGAAATATTTTCAGTGCTGATGGAAGTTTGCTTGCCACATCGGTTCCGTTTTACGATTTGCGGATGGATATGAAAGCTGATGGAATTTCCAAGGAATTGTTTAATGAGAAGCTGGACTCACTGTCGTTATGTTTATCAGGTTTGTTTAAAGACAGGAGTAAAGATGAATATAAGAGAATGCTGCGTGAAGCCAGACGTGATGGTGAGCGGTATTTTCTTTTGAAACGAAATGTTTCGTATGCTGATCTGAAAAGAGTAAAGACTTTTCCTATATTTAATAAAGGCCGCTATAAAGGAGGTTTGATTATTGAGCAGAAGAACCTGAGGCAAAAACCATTCAGAGAACTGGCATCACGTACCATTGGTTATAAAATAGATAACGTAACTCCTGTTGGAATAGAAGGTGCGTTTAATGAAAGCTTGCGTGGTGAGAGCGGAAGAAGACTGATGCAGAAAATATCAGGCAACATCTGGAAACCTGTAAATATTGATAACGAAATTGAAGCTAAAGACGGAAGTGATGTTTACACTACGATTGATCTCAACATACAGGATGTTGCACAGCAATCACTCTATAATCAACTGGTGAAAAACAATGCAGAGGCAGGTTGTGCCGTACTGATGGAAGTAGCTACGGGCGAGATTAAAGCAATTGTAAATCTCTCACGCGTTGACTCAGGTTACTACCGCGAGGATTTTAACTATGCAATTGGTTATGCAACTGAGCCAGGTTCCACATTCAAGTTAGCCAGCATGATGGCAGGTATTGAAGATGGATATTTAGATCTGGATGACACACTTGATGCAACAGGAGGAAGAACCAGTTACGCTCCCGGAATAATCATGCGCGACTCTCATGAAGGGCTTAATAAAATTACTGCTAAACATGCTTTTGAAGTATCCTCCAATGTAGGTGTTTCTAAACTCATTTATAAATATTACCGCAAAAACCCACAGGCATTTATTGATCGTATCAACAAAATGTGCTTTGGTAAGAAACTTAATTTGCAACTTGCCGGAGAGGGAATTCCTAGAATAAAATCAACAAAAGATAAAGACTGGAGTAAGATTTCTCTGCCTTATATTTCTATAGGATACGAGTCAACAGTAACACCTTTACATACACTTACTTTTTATAATGCCGTTGCCAATAATGGCAAAATGGTAAAACCACTTTTTGTAAAAGAAATAAAATACAGAGGTAAAACTATTCAGGCATTTAATACAACGGTAATTGCAGATTCGATTTGTTCAGCACGTACCATTGCCAAGGCTAAAGAATTGTTGGAAGGTGTTGTTTTAAATGGTACAGGTCATAAACTAAAAGCATGTGTTTATTCTGTAGCAGGAAAAACAGGAACAGCACAAATGGCCAACAGCAAAGGCGGTTACAAGTCAGGAAAAATAAGATATCAGGCTTCTTTCTGCGGATATTTTCCGGCTGATCATCCTGCGTACTCCTGTATTGTTGTGGTATATAATCCTTCAGTTGCCGGATATTATGGAGGTGAAGTTGCACTTCCTGTTTTTAAAGATATAGCTGATAAGGTATATGCTACCAACCTCAATATGCACAAAGAACTTGACGTGCAAATGGCAAATATTCCTCTGGCAAAACCGGGTAATGCAAAAGCAACAATTGTTGCATGTAACAAAGCCAATGTTGCTGTAAAAATGTTGGGCGAAACAGGGAAGTGGGCAGAGACAAGCAAACGTGAAACAACAGAAACACTTAAGAACTTACAGGTTAAAAGCGGACAGGTTCCTGATGTAAAAGGTATGGGATTGCGTGATGCCATGTATTTGTTGGAAAGCAGCGGATTGCAGGTGAAGGTAATGGGTCGTGGAGCTGTAAGCAAACAATCTGTTCCTCCGGGTACTAAAATCAGTAAAGGCCAACTCATAACAATTGAATTAAGCTGATGCCACTCTTAAAAGAAATATTATACAAAGCCGGTATTGAAGAGGTTATTGGGAATACCAATACTTCTGTAAATGGTATTTGTATAAACTCTAATGAAGTGCGTGCTCAGGAAATGTATGTGGCTCTCAGAGGAACACGCGTAGATGGTCACAGTTTTATAAACAGTGCAATTGAAAAGGGTGCAGTCGCTGTTCTTTGTGAAGACATGCCCGAAACCATACAGGCAGGTATCAATTATATACGGGTAAAAAATACCGGTATCGCACTTGCCGAAGTTTGTGCCAATTTTTATAACCATCCTTCATCACATCTTAAACTGGTTGGCATAACAGGCACCAATGGCAAAACCACCACTGCAACATTGCTTTATAAAATGTTTATGCAGTTGAATTTTAAGTGTGGCCTGATATCAACCGTTGAAAACAGAATAAATGATACAGTTATCCCGGCAACCCATACTACTCCTGATCCTGTACAGCTGAATCAACTGCTCAGCCGTATGGTACTCGAAGGTTGCGAATATTGTTTTATGGAAGTAAGTTCACATGCTGTTGTACAGCATCGTGTGGATGCACTTCAGTTTGCAGGTGGAGTATTTACCAATATCACACACGACCATCTTGATTATCACAAAACTTTTGATGCTTATATAAAAGCTAAAAAGAAATTCTTTGATATGCTTCCCGATTCTGCATTTGCTTTGATAAATGCAGACGATCGCAACGGAACTGTAATGGTACAAAATACTCATGCAACTGTAAAAACTTTCGGGTTACATTCAATGGCTGATTTCAGATGTAAAATCATTGAGAATAATTTCAATGGATTATTATTACAGTTGGACAACACTGAAGTGCTGTGCAAACTTATCGGCAGTTTCAATGCTTATAACCTGTTGGCCATTTACGCAGTAACTGTTTTGTTGGGAATAGACAAACAACATGCACTTACTGCACTCAGCACACTCGAATCAGTAAGCGGAAGGTTTGATTATCAGATTTCAGCCAATAAAATAATGGGCATTGTGGACTATGCCCATACTCCTGATGCATTGCAGAATGTTCTGTCAACCATCAATGACATCAGAACACGTAATGAATCAGTGATTACAATTGTTGGCTGCGGAGGAAACCGCGATACGGCCAAAAGACCGGTAATGGCACAAATTGCTGCAGAAAACAGTGATAAAGTTATACTCACTTCGGATAATCCGAGAAACGAAGATCCGCAACTGATCATTGAACAAATGCGTGCAGGTGTTCCTGCTCATCTTGCAGCAAGAGTGATGGCAATTACCGATCGCAAAGAAGCAATTCGTGTTGCCTGCAATCTTGCCAAAAGCGGTGATATTATTCTCATTGCCGGAAAAGGTCATGAAACTTATCAGGAAATTAACGGAGTGAAACATCCGTTTGACGATAAACAAATTTTACAGGAATCATTTAAATCACTCAATGCCTGATGTTGTACTACCTCTTCGAATATATTGACAAGCATTATCACTTCCCGGGAGTAGGAGTGTTTAAATACATCTCCTTCCGTGCAGCACTTGCAATTATTTTCTCGCTGATGTTTTCTTTTTTCACCGGACGAAGATTGATAAACTTCCTCAGAAAAAAACAGGTGGGTGAAACAATCCGTGACCTCGGACTGGAAGGACAAATTGAAAAACAGGGAACACCTACCATGGGTGGACTAATTATTCTTTCAGCAATACTCATTCCTACCTTGTTGTTAGCCAAACTGCAAAACGTATATGTGATACTAATGCTCATTACAACTGTATGGTTAGGTTTAATCGGATTTCTGGATGACTACATTAAAGTGTTTAAGAAAAATAAAAAAGGTCTGGCAGGGAAATTTAAAGTTGTTGGGCAGGTTGGTCTGGGAATAATTGTAGGCAGTGTGTTATATTTTAATGATCATGTAGTGGTGCGTGAAAAAGCTTCTAAAGCTGACGTAAAACTGCATCATGGTCAAACGCTGGTAGATGATTTGCAGAATCAGGAAGGAGTGCTCTTCTCTTCTACTAATATCAAGTCAACTATTACTACTATTCCGTTCTTCAAAAACAATGAGTTTGATTATGCATCATTGTTGTCGTGGATGGGTGATAATTATAAAAAATTTGCATGGCTTATTTTTATTCCTGTAGTCATTCTCATCATCACAGCAGTCTCCAACGGGGCCAATATCACCGATGGTATTGACGGACTTGCTGCAGGAAGTTCCGGTATTATCGGATTAACACTTGCTGTTTTTGCTTATGTGTCCGGTAACACGGTTTTTGCCAACTACCTGAACATAATGTACATTCCCAATGCCGGTGAACTGATGGTTTTTATGGCAGCATTCATTGGTGCATGTGTAGGATTTCTTTGGTACAATGCTTATCCGGCACAGGTGTTTATGGGCGATACAGGAAGTCTTGCACTGGGAGGAATTATTGCAGTGTTTGCCATTGCCATCCGCAAGGAATTAATGATACCTGTAATCTGCGGAATATTTCTGATAGAAAATCTTTCGGTAATGATGCAGGTTGCTTACTTTAAATACACCAAAAAGAAATATGGCGAAGGAAGACGAATTTTCAAGATGTCGCCATTGCATCATCATTATCAGAGACTGGGATATCATGAATCAAAAATCGTAACACGGTTTTGGATTGTGGGCATCATGTTGGCAGTCATCAGTATTATAACCTTAAAACTTCGCTAATCTGATGAGTCCACAAAAACGCATTGCTATACTGGGAGCTGCCGAAAGCGGAGTAGGAGCTGCCATTCTTGCACAAAAGCATGGGTATGACGTTTTTGTTTCTGACGCAGGACGCATTGCCGAAGTTTATCGTCAGCAGTTGACTCAGCGCAATATTGCATTTGAAGAAGGAAGTCATACCTGGTCGCTGATAGGTAATGCCGGTGAAGTAATCAAAAGTCCCGGTATACCTGATAAGGTAGAAATAATCAAAAAATTAAAGAAACAGGGTACACCTGTAATTTCAGAGATTGAATTTGCAGGACGATATACAGATGCAAAAAAGATTTGTATCACCGGAACCAATGGCAAATCAACAACCACATTGCTTACCTATCATGTTTTATCCAAAGCAGGATTCAATGTGGGGCTTGCAGGAAACATTGGAAAAAGTTTTGCATGGCAGGTAGCAGAAGAAAATTATGATCATTATGTAATTGAGCTAAGCAGTTTTCAGCTGGACGGAATGTATTCCTTCAAAGCTGATATCGGTATTCTTCTGAACATTACTCCCGATCATCTCGACAGATATGAATATTCACTGCAGAATTATATCAACTCCAAATTCCGCATTCTGCAAAATCAGACTAAAAACGATGCATTTATTTACTGTGCAGATGATACTTTGATAGAAACAGAAATACTTAAGCTTAATCCCGTTGCACAATGCTATCCTTTTTCAATTCATAAAGAAGAGGGGATGAGTGCCTTTATAAAAGACAATCAAATTCAACTTAATATTCAAAACAAATTATTTACTATGTCAATCTTCGAACTCGCCTTACAGGGCAAACACAACCTCTACAACAGCATGGCAGCGGGAGTTGCGGCACGAATCCTCGACATTCGTAAAGAAGTTATCCGCGATAGTTTTGCTGATTTCAGAAATGCTGAACATCGTATGGAATTTGTAACTACCGTACATGGTGTTGATTTTATCAATGATTCAAAAGCTACCAACGTAAACAGTGCATGGTTTGCCCTCGAGAGTATGCAAAAACCCGTAATCTGGATTGTAGGCGGAATTGATAAAGGTAATGATTACTCCATGCTGACTGATCTTGTGAAAGAAAAAGTGAAAGCTATCGTATGTATGGGAACGGACAATAAAAAAATTCACGATGCATTTGGCAATATCATCAAAGACATGGCCGATGCAACCTCAGCCGAAGAAGCTGTTGCAATGGCTTACAAAATGAGTAAGAAAGGTGATGTGGTTCTGCTTTCACCATGCTGTGCAAGTTTTGATTTGTTTAAAAATTACGAAGACAGAGGACGCCAGTTTAAAAGTGCTGTGCGCTCATTATAATTTTAGTTAATTAAAAAGAAAAGATGAACTGGCTGGAAACATATTTCAAAGGTGATCGCATTATATGGATTGTAGTTATTTTGCTTTCATTGTTTTCAATACTCGCTGTATATAGTTCCACAGGAACACTGGCTTATAAATATCAGTCGGGAAACACAGAGTATTATCTCTTCAAGCATGGAATTATCATGTTGCTGGGATTTGCCATTATGTATTTTACACATCTTGCCAAGTACACATTGTATGCGCGTATTTCTAAAATCGCCATCATCGTTGCTGTGCCTTTGCTTCTTCTTACTCTCATCACAGGAACCCACCTCAATGAAGCTTCCCGCTGGCTTACACTACCTGTGATAAATTTGTCATTTCAGACTTCTGACCTCGCAAAAATTGCATTGCTGCTGTTTGTAGCACGTTCACTCTCTAAGAAGCAGGATAACATCAAAGACTTTAAATCTGCCTTCCTGCCTATTATTTTACCGGTATGTCTGGTTTGTGGATTAATTCTTCCCGCAAATTTTTCTACTGCTGCCGTGTTGTTTACCACTTGTCTAATATTGATGTTCTTCGGTCGTATAAAAGTTAAATACATTCTTTCACTCATAGGAATAGGTCTTGCAGGACTGACATTGTTTATTTCCATTGCATTGTATTCAGGTTATGAAGGCCGCATCGGTACATGGAAAAAACGTATCGAAAATTTTAAGAGCGGTGACGACAATGGAAATTATCAGACACAACAGGCGAAGATTGCAATTGCATCAGGAGGAATTATGGGCAAAGGCCCGGGCAACAGTACACAGCGCAATTTTCTTCCTCACCCTTATTCCGATTTTATTTTTGCCATTATTGTAGAAGAGTATGGTTTCCTGGGAGGAACAATAGTAGTGTTGCTATATCTGGTTTTGTTTTATAGGGCTGTGGTCATAGTCCGGCAAAGCCCGTTCGCATTTGCTACGTTGCTTGCCGTAGGCTG
>Ga0079224_100001582_pt1 | contig 26476 bp, 24 predicted proteins | sample Stecom2015_FD_80414 | JGI IMG/M metagenome (GOLD analysis project Ga0079224, IMG submission 80414) | Agricultural soil microbial communities from Utah to study Nitrogen management - Steer compost 2015 | ecosystem: Environmental > Terrestrial > Soil > Agricultural land | place: USA: Utah... | reverse complement strand
TCGGCGGGCGTACGCGGTGCGGATCGCATCGTCGACCAGACTCGGCAGCTGCACCGGATTCATGATCACCTGGTTGTATTCGGCTACGTCCTGGAAGAGCCAATCAAGATGGACTTCTTGCTGATAACCGGTGCCCATCACGCCGGTTTCCTGCATTCCCGTGATGGCCAACACCGGGGCATGGTCCAGCTTGGCGTCATATAGCCCGTTGGACAGATGGATCCCGCCCGGTCCGGAGGTGGCCAGACACACGCCCACGCGTCCGGTGGCCTTGGCGTACCCGCTGGCCATGAACGCCGCCGCTTCCTCATGATGGACCAGGATGAACTTGATCCGGTCGGAATGGCGGCGCAAGCCCTCCATGATGCCGTTGATGCCGTCTCCGGGGAGGCCAAAGATCGTGTCCACTCCCCAATCGACAAGCCGTTCGATGAGCGCTTCCGCCGCGATCCGAGTCATGCCCTGCCGCGTACCCGAGGTGGTGACCCCGAAACGTCACGCCGTTCGGAACGCCTGACTGTCTGCTGCTTTGAGCGTCATGCCGTGGCCGGGCGCCTCTACCGCGACCGGCAGCATCCCGTCGACCGGTGTCACTACCCCGTCGAACAACCGCTGCTCCAGCCGTACGTGATCGGTGAACCACTCCAGATGGCGAAGGTTCGGCACCGCTGGCGCCACCCGCAGGTGCAACTGGGGGGCGGTATGGCTGCTCACCTGCAGCCCGAAGGAGTCCGCCACCGCCGCCGCCCGTAGGAACCCGGTGAAGCCACCGCAGCGGGTCAGGTCTATCTGTAGGCAGTCCACCGCTCCGGCGGCACACATTTGGCGAAAGTACCCCGGGTCAGTGCCGTACTCGCCGGCGGCGATGTCGGCGGTGACCGCGGCCCGCACCTCCGCCAGACCCGCAAGATTGTCGGAAGAGACCGGTTCTTCGAACCAGCGCACATCCAGGTCAGTTGCGGCGTGCGCCACCCGTACCGCCTGCTTGGCCTGGTAGCCGCCGTTGGCGTCGACGAACAGTTCGGCCTCTGGCCCGATCACCTCCCGGGCCAGCCGCATCCGGTGCAGATCACGCGCTTCCGCCCGCCCCCAGGACTCGCCGATCTTGATCTTCACCCGGGGGATCCCCTGCTGGTGGACCCATCCGCTCAGCTCGGTCCGGAGCTGATCATCGTCGTAGCTGGTGAAGCCGCCGCTGCCATAGACCGGCACCGGCTCGTGCCCGACTCCGAACAGCCGACTCAGCGGTGTCCCCAGCAGCTTCGCTTTGGCGTCCCACAACGCCACATCCATTGCGGAGATCGCGGTGGTGACCCCCCGGGCACGATTGCGTTCCGCGCTGCCCGCCGCATCGCCTCGAAACAGCCCGGTACATCATGCACGTCGCGGCTGGTGACCGCCGGGGCGAGCAGGTCGCGGATCACCGTGGCGGCCGCCCGGGTCCCGTAGGTCCAGCCCAGCCCACGTACCGCCCCGGTCGTCACCGTGACCGCCACCACGGTGGTGGCGTCCCAGGTGAACGTGCCGTCTGCCTCCGGCGCCGATGTGGGTACGGAATAGGTGGCCACGTCCACCCGCTGGACCTGGTCCGTCTGGCCGACCACGAGCCGACTCCTACCCGGCTCGGTGGTGTCGAAACAGCGACCGCTGTGCGGGCGCTGTCCCCAGGGATGGCCCGGCCAGCGGCGACCGGTAGGGCAGCATCTCAGTTCGCCGTGCCCGGGGCGGGATTCGAACCCGCACGCCTTGCGGCAGCCGCTTTTAAGGCAGCCGTGTCTACCCGTTCCACCACCCGGGCGGTTGTTGCCACCGTAACGCGTCTTCGCCCGCTAAGGTCATGGCGATGGGTACCACCCCTACCGTCCGACCGGCTGATCCCCATACCACCGACCGGCGCGATCAGGGGCACGATTCGTCGTTCTACCCGCGCCGGCCTCGGTCGTACCTCTGGGACGCCCTGGTCGCGCTGCTATTCTTACTCGCCGCGGCGGCGCTCGGGCATGGCCTGTTTCCAGATCCCGCGCTACGGGAGCTGGCGCATAACCCAGAAGATCAAATATTGATCGAATGGTTCCTGGCGGTCGACGTTCAGGTATTGTTCGGCGACCAGGGGCTGGTAACCGATCGGCTCAACGCCCCTGACGGCGTGAACATGCTGGCCAACGCCACGTCGCTGACGTTGGGGTTGCTGCTGGCCCCGGTCACGGTCACGCTCGGGGCACCGGTGTCGTTCGCACTCCTCACGATCGGCAATCTTGCCGCTACCGCTATCGCGTGGTACCTGCTGTTCGCTCGCACGGTGGGCGTGCATCGGCTGGTGGCGGCGGTCGGGGGCGGGTTCTGTGGATTCGCCCCGGCGATGATCTCTCACTCCAACAGCCACTGGCACATGAGCGCGCAGTGGCTGGTGCCGGCGATTGTCTGGGCAGTGATCCGCCTGGCCCGAGCCGCCGAGCGGTCAGACCGGCGACGGATCCTCACCTCTGGACTGTGGCTCGCCGGGCTGGTGGTGGGACAGTTCTTCTTAGGCGCTGAGGTGCTCTACCTGACCGCCCTCACCCTCGCGTTAGTCACCGCCGGATACGCCTTACTGCGTCGACAATGGATCAAACGCGTGTTGCCGGGATTCGCTGCCGGCCTCGCGCTCGCTACCGGCGTGGCCAGCATGGCACTGGCTTATCCATTGTGGGTGCAGTTCGCGGGCCCAGGCAGTGTGACGGATGGCCCGTTCAACGCCTACTACTACTCCGCGGACCTGCTGAGCTGGGTGGTGTTCTCACCATTGACCGTGGCCGGCAGTGACCATGCCGCCCGACTGGCCACCAGCGCCGCTGAGTACAACACCTTCCTGGGCGCACCGCTGCTGCTGGTGGCCGCGGGATGTGGGTGGTGGCTGCGGCGGCAGCCGGTGGTGTTGGCGGCGGCCGGGGCGGCCCTCGTGATGGCGGTGTTCTCACTCGGCCCGGAGCTCGTGGTGAATGGGTACCGGACCGGGATCCCGCTGCCCTACCGCCTGCTGGTGGGGCAGCCGGTGGTCGACGCCGCCCTGCCGCAGCGGTACGCGGTGCCGGTGGTGCCTTTGGTGGCGTTGATCCTGGTGCGGGCGCTTGAGCAGGCCCGGCGGCTGCCGCTGGCCACGCGGCGGCTGGTACCGGTGGCGGTCGGGTTGGCGTTGCTGCCGCTGACCCCGGTCCCGCTGGCGACCCAGGAACGCCCGCCGATCCCGGAGTTCATCCGCGCCGGTCACTGGCGCGAGTGTGTCGAGCCGGGTGGGGTGTTGGTGCCGGTACCACTGCCCACTCCGCCGCAGCCGCAACCGATGCGGTGGGCGACCGCCGCGGGGGCCGAGTTTGCGCTACCGGAGGGCTTCTTCATCGGCCCGTACGGCGAAAATGGGCGGGCCGCCATGGGCATCTCCCCTCGCCCTACCTCCGCCCTGCTGGCCGAGGTGGCCGCCACCGGCACCGTTCTGGAGATCACTGATGCGCACCGGGCGCAGGCCGCGGTCGACCTGGCCTACTGGGGCGCCCAGTGTGTGGCGCTCGATCCGCTCCAACCGCACCACGCTCAGCTGCATACGGTACTCGCCGCGTTGCTGGGGCCAGGAGAGCGGATTGCGGACGTGTGGGCGTGGCGGATCCGTTCAGCCTGACGGCGGTGATTTTTATCGCAGTCCGGCGAGCTGCTTGGCCCGGAGCAGCACCTCGTCGAGCATCTCCGGGGTGAGCCGGCCGGTGAACGTGTTCTGTTGGCTGACGTGGTAGCAACCCAGTAGCCGAGGGGCACCGCCGGTGAACCAGAGCGTGCCGTGGGCAAACTTCGGTTTGGGTATGGGCGGGGCTATCCCGTACACCTTGGCGAGCACCGGCCACCAGGAGTTCCAGGCGAATTCGCCTAGCGCCACCACCACCCGCAGGGTCGGGCGCAGCAGCATCACCTCCCGGTGAAGCCAAGGGGCGCAGGTGTCCCGCTCCGTCGGGGTGGGTTTGTTGCCCGGCGGCGCGCACCGCACGGACGCGAACACCCGGGTGTGGTACAGCTCCAGCCCGTCGTCGCGGTCGGTGCTGGTCGGCTGGTTGGCAAGACCGGCCCGATACAGCGCGGCGAAGAGCACGTCCCCGGACCGGTCTCCGGTGAAGATCCGACCGGTCCGGTTGCCGCCGTGCGCTGCCGGGGCCAGCCCGAGCAGGCCGATCGACGCGTCATGCGGGCCGAAGCCAGGTACGGGTCGGCCCCAGTACTCCTGGTCGGCGTAGGCCGCGCGTTTGGTGGCGGCGACATGCTCCCGCCACTCCACCAGTCGGGGGCAGGCGCGGCAGTTGCATACCCGCCGCTCGAGCTCTTTCAGATCAGTGGCTTGGGCGGCCGAACTGGTCACGCCACGCGGGGTTCGGGCACCGGGTTCGCTGGCCAAGGGTCACTCACTTCGCTGTCGAGGGGTGGCATACCTTGTGATGGCAGCTCTAGGGGTACGAGGCAGACGACCAGGCCGTCTGCTTTCCCGCGCAGGCTACGCCCCTCGGCAACCCACAGTGCCTGCTGGGTACCCGGGTAGTGACGGCACACTCGGTCTTCGGCGGCCTGGAGGAACTCCTGATGGCTCCACGTCCCGTCGTATCCGGCGACGACCCAGTACGCCTGTTCGGAATCACAGTCAACCACGATCAGGTCGTACCCGGTGGCGCCGTCGGCCAGGCACTCCCCCACCGCCGGCACCTCCGGACGCAGCAGCCCCAGCATCAGGTAGACCACCGCGGCGGAGGCGGCCACCACTCCGCCCGCCCCAGCCGCGATCGCTAACCCGAGCCAGAGCCAGCGGCGCCTCGCCGCAGGAGCCGGCTCCGGCTCGGGCTCCGGTGGTTCGGGCTCCTCCGGCTCGCTCTCCGCTGACTCGCTCTCCGCCGATCCGCCTTCCGCCGGCTCGCCCTCCGCCGCTGCGCTCTCCTCACGCTCCGCCGGCGCGGTCTCCTCCGACTCCACCGTCGTCGGCGACTCCACCGGTGTGGGCTCGGCCGCTCCCCCGGGAGAGGCGTTCTCAGCGCGGGAACCGTCTTCGGCCTCGCCCCGCGCGGTGCCGGCCGCTTCGGAGGGCGACGGCGGCCGCGGCGCAGGCGTCGGGGCGCTGTCGAGCAGCGGCGAACTCCAAGGGGAGACCGGTGGCTCCGCCGGGGGTACGGAACCGACTTGCTCGCTCACGATGTCCTTCCGCACATGGGGGTGTTCGCGCCACACCCTACGGTCCGGAGCCGGCTCTCGCTACCGATCAGCGTTCAGGCCAGTGACCAGGCGATCCCGTCCAGGATGTCGTGCTCGCTGGCGATCACCTCGGTGGCGCCGGCCCGCTCCATCACCAGCCGCAGGATGAGGGCCCCGGCGCCGATCACGTCCGCCCGCCCCGGGTGCATCACCGGAAGCGCCTGCCGGCGGGCGCGGGGCATCTCCAGCAACTGCTGGGTCACTTCCGCCACCCGCTGGTAGCTGATCCGGGCGTGGTGGATCCGCTCCGGTTGGTAGGCCGGAAGATCCAGGGCGAGCCCGGCCACGGTGGTGACGGAGCCCGCCAGGCCCACCAAGGTGGCGGCGCTGGTCCCGTCCACCGCCGCCAGGGCCCGGTCCACCGCGGCGGTGATGTCGGCCTCGCAGGCGGCCACCTGCTCAGGGGTGGGCGGATCGTGGTGCAGGTGCCGCTCGGTCATCCGGACGCAGCCGATGTCCACCGACGCCGCCTGTACCTGGACCTGCGTCGGCTCCTCCCGCTGATGCCCGACCACGAACTCGGTGGAGCCACCACCGATGTCCACCACCAGGTACGGGGGGCGGGTGTCGGCGGGCAGCCCCCGCACCGCCCCGGTATACGACAGTCGCGCCTCCTCCAGCCCGGTCACCACCTCCGGCGCCACCCCCAGGGTGTCGACCACCATGGCGGTGAACTCGTCGGCGTTGGCCGCGTCCCGGCTGGCGGAGGTCGCCACCATCCGGATCCGCTCGGCGCCGAGCTGGCGGATCTGTGCCGCGTAGTCGGCCAGCGCCCGCTGGGTCCGTTCGATCGCTGCTGCGGACAGCCGGCCAGTCCGGTCCACGTCCTCGCCCAGCCGGACGATCTCCATCCGCCGCACCAGATCGGTCAACTGCTCCCCGTCGGAGCTAAGCAGGTCCGCCACCAGCAGCCGGATGGAGTTGGTCCCGCAGTCGATCGCCGCCACCCTGGTCACCCTGTCACCCTACGGCGCCGGCCCGTCCGAGGTGCCCCCTACCCGGCTTCGTCCGCCTGGCCGTACAGGGTGGCCAAGTCCACCAGTCGCACCGGGCGCGGACGCCCGCACCCGGCTGGTCGCACTCACGGAGTCGGCCGCCGCCTCCTAACCTCACTCCGGCCAGCCACAACGGACTACGCGCCATGGGCGCCGTCCCACCGCCGGCCGCGTCACAGGTGCAGCAGCATCCGGGTGTTGCCGAGAATGTTCGGCTTCACCCGGTCCAGCTCCAGGAACTCCGCCACGCCTTCGTCGTACGAGCGCAGCAGCTGCTCGTACACCTCTGGCGGGACCGGTGCCCCGTCGATCTCGACAAACCCGAACCGGGAGAAGAACTCTTTTTCGAAGGTGAGTACGAACACCCGGCGCAGCCCCAGCCAGCGGGCCTGCGCCAACAGCTCCGTGACGATCCGGGCCCCGATCCGCTGCCCGCGGTAATCCGGATCCACCGCGAGGGTGCGGATCTCCCCCAGGTCTTCCCACATCACGTGCAGCGCCCCACAGCCGACCACGGGGCCGTTCTCCCCCACCGTGGCCACCCGGAACTCTTGGATGTCCTCGTACAGGGTGACGGTCGGTTTATCCAGTAACCGACCATCCTCCCGGTAGAGATCCACCAGCCGGCGGATCCCCGGTACATCGCTGGTGCGGGCCGGGCGTACCACGATCACCTGTCCAGGCTAGCGACTAGCCGGCAGTACGTCTCCGTCCCCGTCCGCCCATGGCCGCGCGTCGGCGGCGAAGGCGGTGATGAACTCCGCCATCGCCTGGTCGGCCCCCGCCCGGTCACCGGTGGCCAGTAGATCCAGCAGCAGGCCCCGGACCACCGCCAACCCGAGCCGGGCCCGGGCCGCCGCCCGTTCCGGGGGTGCACCCGCCCACTCCGCCAGCGCGGTCAGCGGCTCCAACCAGGCGGTCACCAGGTCGGCCTCACCCCCGCCGCCGGCCAGGCTCCGGCCGTACAGCTCGAAGAACAGCCGCTCGAGTGGCCACAGTGCCGGGTCACTGAGGCGACGCCAGAACTGCCACGTCACCGTGGCCGGGTCCACTCCGGAGCGGCTGGCCTCCTCCCACAATCCGGCCAGTGCCTGGCGTTGCCGCTGCTCCACCTCATGGACCACCGCCTGTAGCAGGCCCTCTCGAGACCCAAAGTGGTACAGCAGCATCCGGTGGCTGGTGCCGATCCCGGCCGCCAGCTGCCGAAGGCTGAGGTCACCTACGCCGTGGGTGGCCACGTACTCCACTGCGGCGGCCAGCAGCCGCTGCCGGGCGCTACCGTCGCGAGTCATGTACCAGATGGTATCTGTACCATCTGGTACATGAGACGGTTGCAGCGAGTCCAGGTCGAGGCCCGGTCCAGCGCTCCTCCCGCCGCGGTCTATGCGCTGCTTCGCGCCGGCGCCACCTGGCCAGAGTGGTCCCCGATCGGATCGTTCACCCTGGAGCGCCCCGGCAAGTCCGAGCCCGAAGGGGTAGGAGCGATCCGGGTGTTCCGGACCGGCCGGATCACCAGTCGAGAAGAGATCGTCGAGCTCGTGCCGGATCGCCGACTCAGCTATGTGCTCCTGTCCGGGCTCGCCATCCGCAACTACCGGGCAGATGTGGACCTCATCCCGACCGATGACGGCACCCTGATTCGATGGCGGTCCTCATTCACCGCGGTGGTGCCCGGCACCGGTGGGATCTACCGCCGCACCCTCACCCGATTCATTCAGGAATGCGCCACTGGGCTGGCCGCTCGGGCCGCGGAAACTACCCCGTCCCGCTGACGCTGGGCGGGCCGAGCCGGGTCGAGGGCCGGTCAGCCGCTGGTCGCGTCACCACCGGTCGGGTCTGGTGCGGGGGACTCCGGGGCGCCCTCCGGGGTGACCTCGACACACCGGCCCTCGGCCCACCACTCCCCGATCAGTTCCCGCACCTCGTCGCCGAACGGGTTGACCCCGGGCCCGACCGCCAGCGCATGCGCCAGCAGCGCATGCAGGCACTTCACGCGACCAGGCATCCCGCCCGCCGACACCCCGGCGATCTCGGGCACCTCATCGAGCGCCTCCCGGCGCGCCAGATAGTCCTGGTGGGCGGCCTGGTACTGCGCCGCCAGCTCCGGGTCCTCGGCCAGCCGGGCGTTCATCTGGCGCATCAGCCCAGACGACTCCAACCGACTGCACGCGGCCACCGCACGCGGGCAGGTCAGGTAGTAGAGCGTGGGGAACGGGGTGCCGTCCGCCAGCCGCGGCGCGGTCTCCACCACCGCCGGCAACCCGCACGGGCAGCGATAGGCCACCCCCCGGGTGCCTCGCGGTGGGCGGCCGAGCTGTACGGCCACCACTGCCCGGTCCGCATCCGTGGCTGGCTCGCTCACCTCTCCCCCTCCTCCGCGGAATCCTGCTCGTCCTCGGCCGCCGGCTCCGGGGCCAGCTCCGGCGCTTCGTCCGGCTCCGGCTCAGCCGCGGCCGACTGGATACTTGTCCACAATGTCTCCCACCAGGTTCCGGGCGGGGACGGAACCTGATCCGGGTCGAACCCGGTCTCCGGTGGGACGTACTCGTCTTCCCAGACTACTGCCAGCAGCAGCTCCCCCGGCTCGCCGTAGTACAGCCGCATCCGGGCCTGCATCCGCAGATAGTTCTCATCCCGCCAGCGGGCCGCCTGCTCCGCCAGTTGCTCCACGTGCGCCTCTTGCTCCGCCAGCGCTGCCCGCCGCTGCGCGATCTCTGCCCGCTGGTTCAGGTAGGTCCGCAGCGGGAACACATAGCTGAGCGCGAGCGCGACCAGCACCACCGCCAGCACCACCGCCCGGATGGTGAGGCGGCGCTGCGGTCGCGCAGTGGTGCGGACGACCGTCGCCGGGCCCCCGGCCGGCCGACGACCGGCCGGCCGGGTCACCGATGACGGCGCAGGTGAGACCGGCCGCCTGGCCCCGACCCCACCTGGACGGGCCGGGCCCCGCGGGCGGCTACCGTGCCCTGACCGCTCCCGCATCGTTCCCCCTCCCCCGTCCAGTCAGGCCGGTACGGACCGGCGTCGGTCAGTTCACCTGGTAACGCGGGAACGCGGCCGCCCCGGCGTAGCGGGCCGCGTCGTCCAGCTCCTCTTCGATCCGCAGCAGCTGGTTGTACTTGGCGACCCGCTCTGAGCGGGCGGGCGCACCCGTCTTGATCTGGCCACAGCCGGTGGCCACCGCCAGGTCGGCGATCGTGGTGTCCTCGGTCTCGCCGGACCGGTGGCTCATCATGCACCGGAACCCGGCCCGGTGCGCCAGCTCCACCGCGTCCAGGGTCTCGGTCAACGAACCGATCTGGTTGACCTTCACCAGCACCGCGTTGGCCGCCTTTTCGGCGATACCACGGGCGATCCGCTCCGGGTTGGTCACGAACAGATCGTCGCCGACGATCTGCAGCTTGTCCCCGAGCTGCGCGGTGAGGTTGATCCAGCCTTCCCAGTCGTCCTCGGCCAGCGGGTCCTCGATGGACACGATCGGGTAGTCCTCGGCCAGCTTGGCGTAGTAGGCGGTCATCTCCTCCGCGCTCCGGGCCGAGCCCTCGAACTCGTACCGCCCGTCCCGGTACAGCTCGGTGGCGGCCACATCCAACGCCAGCACCACGTCCCGCCCCAGGGTGTAACCGGCCTGCTGCACCGCCTCGCTGATCAGGTCGAGCGCGGCCGCGTTGGCCGGCAGGTCCGGAGCGAATCCACCCTCGTCCCCCAGGCCGGTGGACAGCCCCCGCTTCTTCAGCACCGCCTTGAGAGCGTGGTAGACCTCCGTCCCCATCCGCAGCGCCTCCCGGAAGGTGGGCGCACCGATCGGGGCGATCATGAGCTCCTGGATGTCGACGTTGGAGTCAGCGTGGGCGCCGCCATTGAGGATGTTCATCATCGGCACCGGCAGCAGGTGCGCGTTCGGCCCGCCGAGGTACTGGAACAGGCTCAGCCCGGACGCGCTCGCCGCCGCCTTCGCCACCGCCAGCGACACCCCGAGGATGGCGTTGGCTCCTAGTTCGGACTTGTCCGGAGTGCCGTCCAAGTCCAACATGCGCTGGTCGATCAGACGCTGCTCGGTCGCGTCGTACCCCACCAGCTCCTCAGCGATCCGGTCGCCCACGTTGGCGACCGCCCGCTCCACCCCTTTGCCCCCGTACCGGGACTGGTCACCGTCCCGCAACTCCAGCGCCTCGAACGCACCGGTGGAAGCGCCGGACGGGACCGCGGCGTGGGCGATCGTCCCGTCGTCCAGCCCCACCGTCACCTCGACGGTCGGGTTGCCGCGCGAGTCGAGGATCTCCCTGGCGACGATTCCTTCAATGGTGGCCACAGTCGGCTCTCTCCGTTCCTGCCGCTGATGGTGGGCCGCCCCGTCGCGGCCGTCTCAGTCCGCGGCTGAGCTTATCGCGCACCCGGGGCCGGGTTCCGGCAGACGCTCACGGAACCCGTGGACCACCCTGGTGATCTCTCCCACCCCTCAGCGTGCCCGAGCCGTCGGCGCCACGGTCACCTCCGGCGTGACCAGCGGCGTCGCATTCGGAGCCGGCGAGGTGGTGACGGTCGCCGTCGGCTCCGAAGTGGGGTCACCGGAGGGGGCGGGTGCCGGCTCCTCGACCGGGCTCGGTGAGGGGACGACCGCGCCGGGAGACGGCGCCGGATGTGGGGACGGCGCGGGCAGCACCGACAGCCACCACGGGAGCTGGTCCGGGCAGCGCGGATAGGAGACCATCGGCTCCCCGTCCGGCCCGCGCCACCGCGACTCCTCCTCCGGCCACTCCTCCCAGGAGTAGTCGTCACACCGGCCGATGTCGATCGGGCGGCCATGCTGATCCACCAACGTCACCTCGGTCAGGAGCTGGCCGTGCTCGTCGATCACATAGACGTCCGAGATCTCCTGATAGGGGTTGTCGTAGACCACCTCGCGGTAGAACGTCGGGGGGCCGTACCGCTGCTGGAAGTCCAGATCCAGAAACCCGTTCACCCCGAACAGCACCACGAGCGTGGACCCGAGCATCACCACCCGCCGAGGCCACCGGGACCACCGCGGCGTGCGGTGCGCCAACCACACCGACCCGACGATGAACCCGGCCAGGATCGCCAGGCCGGCCAGGGTGCTGCCGCCGAGCCGGGGCAGCAGTCCCAGCTGGCCGGAGTGGTCCAGGAGATGTACCACCAGCATGGCGGCGAGGTATCCGCGCAGCAGCCACCAGGCGGGTACGAGCAACCGGGCGTACTCGGTGATCCGCTCATACCCCAGCCACGGCCCGAGCCGCTGGTCCAGCCTGGACAGCCGCGCCCGCAGCCGCTGCCAGCGGGTGCGTAGCCGCTGGGTGTAGGAGGGGCGGACCTCCGCCGACTCCGGGTCACCAGAGGCGGCCGCCCGCAGCTCCGCCGCGTACTGCTCCGGCGGGCCCAGTCGCTGCCGCAGCGGCACCGAACTCTCGGCCGCCACCTCCGCCAGGTGGGTAGCCAGATCGTCCAGCAGCTCCTGCCGCTGCGCCGGCGGTAGATCGCGGGTGGCCGCCTGCACCGCCTGGAGATATTCCGCGATCTCCTCGGCCCGCGCCGCCTCGGTCGGCCCGGTCTGGTCGGTCATCCCGACACCTCCCCATCGGTGATGAGGTCCTCCACCGACCTGGCGAAGCCCCGCCAGGTCTTGATCGCCCGGGCGAGCTGGTCCCGCCCGGCGGGAGTGAGCGAGTAGTACTTGCGGTGTGGGCCCTCTTCCGAGGGCACCACGTAGGTGCTCAGGTAGCCGGCCTGGAACAGTCGCCGGAGGGTGCCGTACACCGAGGCGTCACCGACCTCGGTCAAACCAGCGGCGCGCAGCCGGCGCAGGACGTCGTACCCGTAGCCGTCGGCGTCCCGGAGCACCGCCAGCACGGCGAGCTCCAGCACCCCTTTGAGCAGCTGGGTCTGATCCACGCTGTGCACACTACTCCGTTAAGCGGAGTAGTGCAACCGGCCGCCCGCCGACGTCACCGGGCTCCGGGACGGAGAGCCTGATGCTGTTGCGCCCACCTGGTCAGGGGCAGGGGTTGGCAGGGGTTACTTGCCCTCGAGTCGCTCGGCGTGCGCCAACGCCGCCCGACGCAGCGCCGCCTCCGGATCCACCCCGGCGGCCTGCGCCGCCGCCGCCAACGCCAACAGCGCCTGCCCCAGCGCGGCCGGATCCGCGGCGTCCACCCCCGGCGGCGCCGGCGGCGAGTGCGGATCAATCCCCGCCCGCTCCGCCCGCTCGAAGATCTTGGCGGCCAAGGACAGCGCCGGCTGGCTGGTGACGATCCCCGCCATCGGCGAGCGACGCGGCCGCTCCTCCCGCTTGATCCGCTCCCAGTTCTCGAGGATGTCCTCCATCCCCGACACCTCGACGCCGGCGAACACGTGCGGATTACGCCGGATCATCTTCGCCACGAACTCGCCCGCCAGGTCATCGATCGACCACCGCTGACCCTCCGGCGCCTCCTCCGCCAACCGGGCGTGCAACAGCACCTGGAGCAACACATCGCCCAGCTCCTCCCGCAGCGTGGCCGGATCGCCGGACTCGATCGCGTCGTGCGCCTCGTACGCCTCCTCCAGCAGGTAGCGGGCCAACGACGCGTGCGTCTGCGCCCGCTTCCACGGATCGCCGCCCGGAGACACCAGCCGGTCGATCACCGCCACCGCGTCCAGCAGCCGAGCGCCCACCGGATCCCACGACCCGTACACCAGCTCCAGCTCGGCCAGCCCCGGTTCCTGCGCCAGCCGCAGCCCCAGGGCCCGGGCCAACGCGGGATCCCCGTCCGGCCCGGCCAACCAGACCACGGTCCCGTGCGCGGCGGCGGTGGTCAGCAGCGCGTGCACCCCCGCGGAGATGAGCGCCTCGCTCGAGACCGGGGGCTGCGGACGATCATCCACCTGCTCACCGCCGCTCTCCTCCGCCAGCAGGCGAACCTGGGCGCCGGCCGCGCGCACCGCGCGAGTGGTGGGTGTCTCCTCCGCCGCCACGACCGGATGCGCCCGCAGCAGGTCCCACGCCTCCGCGGTCAACAGCCCGGCCGGCAACCGCGGCGAGGTGACCAGCAGCACGATTCGGGCAGGCATCGGCAACCCCTCCCGGGATCAGCGCCAGACGACAGCGGTCACGACTGCTCGCCATGCGGGCCGCGTAGCGGGATCTCCAGCCACGACTGCCCGCTCCCCACCGGCACCGGCACCTTGTAGACGAAGTCGAACCGGGGGTTTACCCGCACCTTGGCCAGCGCCAACGCCTCCACGATCAGGTCCCGGATCGCCACCTGGTGCCCCATCACTTCCTGGGTCAGCACCTGCTTGGCGTCATCGAACGAGCTGCGGGTCAACCCCTCGGCCACCAGGTGGTCATAGACCTCCCGCTGGTCGGCCTCGCTCGGCTCCACCGGCTCGGCGATCGCCTGGATGACCGACATCACCGCGTAGAACTCGGCCACCACCCGGACGTACTCGTTGTCCACCTCCAGGCCCAGCTCACCCGCCTGGTACTCCAAAGCCGGCTCCGGCTCCTCGAGCTCGTTGGCCGCGAGCCACACCCGGACCGCCTCGGTCAAAATCCGCATCTCCATGGTCCGGGAGCGGTTGACCGCCAGCTGCTGCTCCAGCTGCTCGTACCGCTGCTCGCGCCGCTCCGCCAACTCCTCCGCGGTCAGCTTTTCCTCCGCTGCCGCCAGGCCCTGCTCGATCTCTTCGCTGATCTCGGCCCGGACGTCCTCGATCACCGCGTCGACCTCAGCCTCGGTGATGGCGACGGCATCGCCGATGTAGGCGATCACCGACGGGTCATCCCAGTCACCGCTGGTGGTGGACTTGGATTCCGTACATCCCACCAGCCCGACCATGGCGACGACCATCGCCACCACGGCCGCCAATCCCCGACCAGCCCGCATCCCGGCTCCTCCGCTCTGTCTGGGGGTGCCACCCAGGCCGTCCGTGCCCGGTGGCGGAATCACCGGTCAACGGCGGAATCGCTCAGCGGCACGGCCAACCAGGTCTGGCCCCCGGGGAACTCTACCGGCACCTGGTACACCGCGTCGTAGCGCGGATTCACCCGCACCTTGACCCCGTCGAGGATCTCGCGGAACAAGTTGCGGATGGCGACCGCCTCCCCGAGCACGTCGGCGGTGAGCACCTGCTGCGCTTCGGCGAACGGCACACTGGTCTGCCCGGCCGCCACCAGCCGGTCGTAGACCTCCCGCTGGTCAGCCTCGCTCGGCTCCACCGGCGTGACGGTGCCCTGCAGCGGGGTCATGACCGCGAAGTACTCCGCCACCACCGTCACGTACGCGTGGTCAGCCGGCAGACCGACCTGCTCCGCCACCGCCTCCGGGGCGGGCTCCGCCACCTCCACCTGCTGTTGCTGCGCATACCGGCGGGCCGCCTCAGTGAGGACCCGCAGCTGCACCACCTGGTCGCGGCGGGTGGCCAACTCCCGCTGCAGCCGCTCGTCCTCCCGCTGCCGGAGCGCGGCCAACTCCGCTTCCCGCTCCGCGTCGGTCAACTCCTCCGCGGCGGCCAGCCGCTGTTCTTCCTGGGCGAACCAGTTCTCCGAGAACTCCTCCAGAGAAGCCCGCAGCTCGTCCATCACCGCGTCGACCTGCGCCTCGGTGATCACCACGTCATCGACGTACGCCGCCACCGTGGGCTTCGCCTGGCAGCCTGCCAGACCGCTGACCACCAGCATGCCCGCCACCGCCAGGGTGGCCAGCCGACCTGCTCTCATGCCCAGTCCTCCCGACCGAGGGGGTCCATCCATGGAAAACTGTCTCACGCTCGCCTGGCGTGACCAGCCGCGGGGCGGCCGGTCGTGGCGGCGGTCGGCCGGTCCGACGCCCCGGCGCCGGGCGGATCCCCCAGCACCCCCCGCAGCAGCTCGGCGCACCAGTCCAGCAAGGGGACGTCCCGCAACAACTCGCCGGTGCCCGGACGGGTGGGGCGCGGCACCGAGATGGTGGCGAGCGCCGTCTTGTACACCGCGTTCGGGTAGTAGCGCTTGAGCCGCAGCTGCTTGGAGTCGGGCAACTGCAGCGGGGCGAACCGGATGTGCCGCCCCTGCAAAGACACCTCGGTCAGACCGTACGCCCGGGCCAGCAGCCGGAACCGTGCCACCTCCGCCAGGTTGGCGACCGGTTCGGGCAGCTGGCCGTACCGGTCTTCGAGCTCTGCCACCACCTCACCCAACGCCTCTTCCGAGGTGGCGGTGGCGAGCTTGCGGTACGCCTCCAGCCGCAGCCGCTCCACCGACAGGTAGTCGTGCGGCAGGTGAGCGTTCACCGGCAGGTCGATCTTGACCTCGACCGGCTCCTCCTCGACCGGGGCACCGCCCTTGTAGCGCTGCACCGCTTCGCTGACCATCCGCACGTACAGGTCGAAACCGACCCCCTCGATATGGCCGGACTGCTCCTGACCCAGCAGGTTGCCGGCGCCCCGGATCTCGAGGTCCTTCATGGCCACATACATGCCGGCGCCCAGCTCCGAGTGCTGGGCGATGGTGGCCAGCCGCTCGTGCGCCTGCTCCGTCAACGGCTGGTCGGCCGGGTAGAGGAAGTAGGCGTAGGCGCGCTCCCGCCCGCGCCCCACCCGGCCCCGGAGCTGGTGCAGCTGGGCCAACCCCAACCGGTCGGCGCGCTCCACGATCAGGGTGTTGGCGTTAGGAATGTCCAACCCGGACTCGATGATGGTGGTGCAGACGAGGACGTCGTACTCCTTCTGCCAGAAGCCGACCATCACCTTCTCCAGGGCGGCCTCACCCATCTGCCCGTGCGCCACCGCCACCCGGGCCTCCGGCACCAGCTGCCGCAGCTTCCGCGCCGCCCGCTCGATCGTCTCCACCCGGTTGTGCAGGTAGAACACCTGACCGTCGCGTAGCAGCTCCCGGTGGATGGCGGCGGCCACCTGCTTGTCCTGGTACGCCCCGACGTACGTGAGCACCGGGTGGCGCTCCTCCGGCGGGGTGGCGATGGTGGACATCTCCCGGATCCCGGTGATCGCCATCTCCAGGGTGCGCGGGATCGGTGTGGCCGACAGGGTCAGCACGTCCACCTCGGTGCGCAGCCGCTTCAGGTACTCCTTGTGCTCCACCCCGAACCGCTGCTCCTCGTCGACCACCATCAGCCCGAGGCGGGCGAACCGGGTCGTCGGCTGCAGCAGCCGGTGAGTACCGATCACGATGTCGACGGTGCCGTCCGCCAGCTTCGCCAGCGTGTCGGTCGCCTCGGCGTCGGTGATGAACCGGGACAGCTGCCGGATCTGCACCGGGAACTGGGCCATCCGTTCCGTGAAGGTCTTGAAGTGCTGCTGGGCCAGCAGAGTGGTGGGCACCAGGACCGCCACCTGCTTACCGTCCTGCACCGCTTTGAACGCGGCCCGCACCGCGATCTCGGTCTTGCCGTAGCCGACATCGCCACAGATCAGCCGGTCCATGGGGATCGGCCGCTCCATGTCGGCCTTGACCTCCTCGATGGCCGCCAGCTGGTCCGGGGTCTCGGTCCAGGGGAAGGCGTCCTCCAGCTCCCGCTGCCACGGCGTGTCCGGCCCGAACGCGTGCCCGCGGGTGGCCTGTCGGGCCGCGTACAGCTGGATCAGCTGGGCGGCGATCTCCTTCACCGCCTTGCGGGCCCGCGCCTTGGTCTTCTGCCAGTCCGAGCCGCCCAACTTGTGCAGGGCCGGCTGCTCACCGCCGACGTAGCGGGACAGCTGGTCCAACGAGTCGGTGGGGACGAACAGGCGGTCCCCGGGCTGTCCTCGCTTGCTGGGCGCGTACTCGATCACCACGTACTCGCGCTCGGCCCCGTTGACGGTGCGGCGTACCAGCTCCACGTACCGTCCGATGCCGTGCTGCTCGTGCACCACCAGGTCGCCGGCGCGCAGCTCCAGCGGATCGATGGTGCCGCGACGTCGGGTGGGGAGCTTCCGCAGTTCCCGGGTGGTGGTGCCGCGCCCGCCGCTGAGGTCGTTCCCGGTGAGCACCACCAGGGGGGAGCTCCCGGTGAGCCGGAACCCGGCCGCCAGCCCGCCGAGGGCCACGGTCACCACCCCGGCGGCCGGCGGGGCGGCCAGCCCGCCCCGGGTGAGGTCCACCCCGAACCCGGCGTCGCGCAGCACGTCCACCGCCCGTTGGGCCGGTCCGAGGGCAGGGAACAGCATCACCACCGGTACGCCGTCGGCCAGCCACTCCTTGACGTCCTGCGTCACCCGGGCGGTGTCGTTGTGGTAGAGCGGCACCGCGGCGGCCGGCAGGGCGACCGCCTCCCCCGACTGGTCGTCCTCCTCCGCCTCCGCGTCCGCGGCGGGGTCGAGGGTGGTGTCCGGGTCGAGGCCGAACGGCGCCAAGGTCCACCAGTCGAACCCGTGCCCGAGCGCGGCCGCGCGCACCTGCGCCAGGGTGCGGAACGCCACCTGACCCAGGTCGATCGGGACGCTGCCGCCGACCGCGGCCGCCGCCCAGCTGGCTTCCCGGAACTCCTCACTGGTGCGCACCAGGTCCCGGGCCCGGGCCCGGATCCGCTCCGGGTCGCACATCAGCACCAGCGTGCCGGCCGGGAGGCAGTCCACCAGCAGCTCCAGCTCGCCCGCCCCGAGCACCGGGGCCAGCGACTCCATCCCCTCCACCGGGATGCCTTCGGCGAGCTTGCCGCAGATCTCGGCCAGCGCCGGCTCCCGCTCCGCCAACTCCGCCGCCCGCTGCCGGATCTGAGGGGTGAGCAACAGTTCCCGGCACGGCGGTGCGATCAGCTCCTCCACCGGCTCCAGGGTGCGCTGGTCGGACACGGCGAAGCTGCGCAGCTCCTCGATGTCGTCGCCCCACAGCTCCAGCCGGACCGGGTGGTCGGCGGTGGGCGGGAACACGTCCAGGATTCCGCCCCGCACCGCGAACTCGCCGCGCTTGGTGACCAGGTCCACCCGGGTGTAGGCCAGGTCAGCCAGCTGGCGGGCCAACTCGATGAGATCCACGGTGTCGCCGGGGCGCAGCCGCACCGGCTCCAGGTCCCCGAGTCCCTTCAGCTGCGGCTGCAACACCGAACGAACCGGCGCCACCACCACCCGGAGCGGGTCGTCCCCGGGGTGCGCGAGCCGGCGCAGCACCGCCAGCCGGCGCCCCACCGTGTCGCTGCGTGGAGACAGCCGCTCGTGCGGCAGGGTCTCCCAGGACGGGTAGGTCGCCACCTGGTCGCCCGGCAGCAGGTCACTCAGGGCATCGGCCAGCTCGTCGGCTTCCCGGCTGGTCGCGGTCACCGCCAGCACCGGTCGCCCCGCTCCGCCGGCGTCCGGATCGTTGGCCAGTGCCGCTACCAGCAGCGGACGTAGCGCCGGCGGCCCCGTCAGGTCGACCTGACCAGTGGTGGGTTCGGTAGCGAGGTCGCGAACCCGGGCCAGGGTCGGATCCGCGAGCGCGGCCGTGAGCAGGCCGGCGAGCGTCATGGACGGGCCTTTCTCCACGTGTGGCTGACATTTGGCGACGCTGCGGCAGGGCAGAACCGCCCAGGAGACGGGCAGCGACGAACCCCCGCCAGCTCGCGCGAGCGGCGGCGTCTTACAGCGTAACCGTTGCCGACGGCCGGGTGACGGCGTAGAGCACCGAGCGCACCCCGTCCCGAACCAGTTCCCGGACGTACCGCATGCCCAGTCGGCGCATCACCCCGAGCGAACGCAGGTTGTGCGGCTCGGTCATCGCCACCACCGTGTCCCCGCCCAGTTCGTTGAAGGCGAACGCCACCCCGGCCTGCCCGATCTCGGTGCCGTATCCCTGGCCCCACCGGTCCGACCGGACCGTCCAGCTGATCTCCAGCCAGCTCCGGCCGTCCAGCTCTGTCCGGGACAGGCCTCCGCGTCCGATCAGTTCGCCGGTCTCGCGGTGATAGGCCATCCACTTGTCGACCCCGTTGGTCTCCCACCCCCGGGCACCGCGGACCGCCCAGCGCCGGGCCGCCTCGGTGGTCAGGCGGGTGCCGTGCCAGGCCGCCACCTTCGCGTCCTGGTGGAGTCGGAACAGGTCCAGGGCGTGCTCCTCCCCGACCGGTTCCAGCCGCAGCCGCTCAGTGAGGCGGGTGCGGGCGGCTTTGGCGACCACGTTCCGCACCCGGCGATCCCCGTCGGTACGACCGACCATCATCTGGTCGAGGTTGTCCAGCCCGATCCAGGCGTACGCGTCGTGCTTGCCCGGCTCCAACTGAGGCGCGGACAGGTCACCGTCGACCTCCACCAGGTAGTCCAGCTCCCGGCGCACCACCCCGTCGTGTTCCCACTGCCAGTCGGCGATCAGCGCTTCGATCCGCCGTAGCGACCAGCCGGTCTCTTCCTTCAGCTCCCGGGCCAACGCCTGCTCTGGGGACTCCCCCGGTTCGACGTGCCCACCGACGAAGTCCCAGACCCCAGGGAACAGCCGCCGGTTGGCGGTGCGGCGGTGGGCGTAGATCCGGTTTCGGTCGTCCCGGATCAGCGCGCCCACGCAGGTTAGCTGCGACATGCCGGGAAGACTACCTTCCGCGGCGCGGCCGGTGAGACGGCTTCGAATAGATGAGAAACCCCTGTTCAGGGGTGCCTCCTGGCCGGCCGATCCGCTCTGGGGACCTCCGCTGCCGTGGGCGCCTCCCGTCCTCACCGCCGGAGGGTCGCCCAGGAGGGCGACCTGGTAGCTAATTCCGATTTTGTCTCATTTGAGAATTTATCGTCCGGTGGGAACAGCTCCCTGTCGGTCAAAACTTTCTGTCCCACTCTCGGAGGCGTTCAATGCACAACCCCGGCTATCTCCGACTAGCAGCGGCCGGAGTCGGAGGATTCCTGGTGGCGCTGCTGGCAGCACCCGCGCACGCGCAGACCACGACCCCGATCGCAGACTCCGATGTCCCCGCCAACGCCGAGGGGTTCGCCATCGATGGATGCAAGGAACCGCTCCGGGGGCTACTGGACACTGACGGCTGGCCCTTCGACGCCGACGACTTCCGGGAGGCGTACCTGCTTCCTGAGACCGGATGGCCTCTCCCCGACGGGCCGGCCGGGGCCGTCATCACCAGCACCCCGTCCCCGCTGCTCCAGTCCTATCTGCACCACCCCTGCCCGCCCACCACACCGCCGACCACTCCGACTGACACCCCCACAGCGACTCCAACCGGGACACCGGCCGCGCAGCTCCCCACGACCGGTGCGCCGATCCCGCTGCTCTCCGGGCTCGGAACGGGTGCCCTGCTCACCGGGCTAGGGCTGTTGCTGGGACGCCGATTCCGGACAACGACCTAGGGCCGCGCCCTGACGAGGGGTGCGGTCGGGGCACCGGCCGCACCCTCACCCATCGGGTCGCCCAACCATCGGTCCACTCACCGGTCAGTGATCTCCAGCCTGCCGTCGACCGGTACCATCAAGCCGCCCTGGACAGCGCCGTCCCCCCCACTCCTACTGGAGGGAGCGCTCGTGACCGATCAGTCTGCATCGACCACCCGACACGCAGACACGGCTCCCGCAGCAGCGCTGCGGGCAGACATCCGCCGCCTGGGCACCCTGCTGGGCCAGACCCTCGCGCGGCAGGAAGGCCAGGACCTGCTCGACCTGGTCGAAGAGGTACGGGCGCTGGTGCGCACCGACCCGGACCGGGCCGCGGCGCGCTTGGCGGGGCTGGACGTGATCACCGGCACCAAACTGGCGCGGGCGTTCTCCACGTACTTCCACCTGGCCAACATCACCGAGCAGGTGCATCGGGCCCGGGAGCTACGGCGCCGGCGGGTGGCTGACGGCGGCTGGCTGGAGCAGGCAGCGGCGCGGATCGCCGCCCGGCAGATCCCGGTGACGGAGCTGGCCGCCGCGGTGCCACGGCTGGCGCTGCGGCCGGTGTTCACCGCCCACCCCACCGAGGCGGCCCGGCGTTCGATCCTGACCAAGCAGCGGGCGCTGGCCGACGAACTGGACGCGGAGGCCGCGGAGGCCGCCCTGTACGGGGTGGCCGACTCCCCCCGCGACGACCGACTGGCGGAGCTGCTGGACCTGCTGTGGCAGACCGACGAGCTGCGGGCAACCCGGCCGGAACCCACCGACGAGGCCCGTAACGCGGTCTACTACCTGCGGGACCTGGCCACCACCACGGCCGGGCAGGTGTTGGACCGGCTGGCCGCCACCCTGGGCCGCCTCGGAGTGGAGCTGCCTCCCACCGCCCGCCCGCTGACCTTTGGTTCGTGGATCGGCGGTGACCGGGACGGCAACCCGTACGTCACCCCGGAGGTGACCCGGGAGGTGCTGCTGATCCAGCACGAGCACGGCATCCAAGCCGCGGAGGCGGCGTTGGACACGCTGATCGCCGAGCTCAGCGTCTCCCGCCGGCTGCGGCCGGTCTCCGCCGAGCTGGTCGCCAGCCTGGAGCAGGACCTGGCGCGCCTGCCGGAGCTGGAGGAGCGGTATCGCCGCGTGAACGCGGAGGAGCCGTACCGGTTGAAGGCCCGGGCGATGAAGGTGAAGCTGGCCAACACCCGGGCCCGGCTGGCCGCCGGTACCCCCCATCAGCCGGGTCGGGACTACCTCGGCCCGGACGAACTGGTGGCCGAACTGGAGCTGCTGCGGGATTCGTTGGCCGCGCACGGGGGCGAGCTGGCCGCCGCGGGCCGGCTGACCACAGTGATCCGCACCATGTCCGCGTTCGGGCTCCAACTGGCCACACTCGACATTCGCGAACACGCCGATCCGCACCACGCCGCGCTAGCCGAGCTGTACGCCCGGCTCGACGAGGTGCCCAACTACCGGGAGCTGTCGCGAGCGCAGCGGACCGCCCTGTTGGCCAAGGAGCTCGCCGGCCGCCGACCACTCTCCACCATTGACACACCGTTGAGTGAGGCGACTCGCCGCACCCTCGACGTGTTCCGGGCCGTCCGGACGGCCCAGGAACAGTTCGGCCCGCAGGTGGTCGAGTCGTACATCATCTCCGCCACCCGGGGCGTGGACGATGTGCTCGCCGCGGTGGTGCTGGCCCGCGAAGTCGGGCTGGTGGACCCAGCGCACGGCCGGGCCCGGATCGGGTTCGTGCCGCTGCTGGAATCGATCCCCGAGCTGGACTCCGCCGCCACGCTCCTGGATGAACTGCTGCGGGTGCCGGCCTATCGGGAGATCGTGCGCGCCCGTGGCGACGTGCAGGAAGTGATGCTCGGCTACTCCGACTCCAACAAGGAGGCCGGCATCACCACCTCCCAGTGGTCGATCCACCGTGCCCAGCGGGCGCTACGGGACGTGGCCGGCCAGCACGGGGTGGCGCTGCGGCTGTTCCACGGCCGGGGCGGGACGGTCGGCCGGGGTGGCGGCCCCACTCACGAGGCGATCCTGGCCCAGCCGTACGGCACCCTCGACGGCGCGATCAAGCTCACCGAGCAGGGCGAGGTGATCTCCGACAAGTACACCCTGCCGACCCTGGCCGCCGAGAACCTGGAGTTGACCCTGGCCGCGGTGCTGGAGGCCACGGTGCTGCACACCGCGCCCCGGCAGCCGGCGGCGCAGCTGGCCGACTGGGACGCCGCCATGACGGTGATCTCGGACGCGGCGTTCGCCGCCTACCGGGAGCTGGTGGACGACCCGATGCTGGCCGAATACTTCTGGGCGGTCACCCCCACCGAGCTGCTGGGGGCGCTGAACATCGGCTCCCGGCCGGCCAAGCGCCCCGACTCCGGCGCCGGCCTCGCCGGGCTGCGGGCCATCCCGTGGGTGTTCGGCTGGACCCAGACCCGGCAGATCGTCCCCGGATGGTACGGGGTCGGCACCGGGCTGGCCGCTGCCCGGGCCGCGGGCCTCGCCCCGGTGCTGGCGCAGATGCACCAGCAGTGGGACTTCTTCCGTACCTTCATCTCCAATGTGGAGATGATGCTGTACAAGACCGACCTGGACATCGCCGGCCGCTACGTGGCCAGCTTGGTGCCGCCGCGACTGCATCCGGTGTTCGACCGGATCCGGCAGGAGTACGACCGCAGTGTCCAGGAGCTGCTGACGATCACCGGTGAGCAGGCGCTGCTGGACAACCAACCGGTGCTGCAACGCACCCTCGCGGTGCGGAACACCTACCTGGAGCCGCTGCACCATTTGCAGGCGGCGCTGCTGCGGCAGTACCGGGAGGGCCAGGCGGACGATCCGACGTTGCAGCGGGCGCTGCTGACCACCATCAACGGCATCGCCGCCGGAATGCGCAACACCGGGTAGTCGACTGCGATACGGTCAGTCACACAGCCGTGCGTACGGCGACGCCGACGGGGGTGACCGCATGACCAGTGACAGCGACGCGCCCGCGCTCTACGTGGCCGCCTGCGACGTGTTCGACGAGAAGGTGCGGGCGGTCCAGCCCCACCAATGGCACCTACCCACCCCGTGCACGGAGTGGGACGTCCGGAAACTGGTCAACCACGTCACGGTCGAGGACATGTGGCTCCCGCACGTATTGGGTGGGGCCACCATCGAGGAGGTCGGTGACCAGTTCGACGGAGACCAGCTCGGGGACGATCCGATCGCCACCTGGCGCGGCACCGCCCCGGTAGCGCAAGCGGTGGCCTCCCAGCCGGACATCGCCGACCGCACCGTGCACCTGTCCACCGGGGAGGACACGGCCGCCTCGTACCTGATGCAGATGTTCACCGATCATCTGATCCACGCCTGGGACCTGGCCGCCGCGATCGGGGCGGACCGCCGACTGCCGCCGGACCTGGTGGCCGCCTGTGCGGCCTGGTTCGCCGACACCCGGGAGATGTACCTCAGCGCCGGACTGATCGCCGACTCCCCCGGAGTGCCCCGCGGCGCCGACGGGCAGACGCGGCTGCTGGCCGCGTTCGGCCGCCGCGCCGACTGGTCAGCCGACTCGCGCGAGGGATAGTCAGCCGGTTTCGCCGGTCAGCCGGAACACCTGCAGCCGGTTGATCGCCAACCCGGTGGCGGCGACCACCACCAGCGCCGACATCACCAGCGCCACCGGCATCGACAGGTTCACCGAAAGCAGATCGGTGTCACTGATCCCGGTCGCCACCGCGAGCACATAGTGCTGCACCGACAACACCCCGGCGCCGGGCAGCAGATTCGCCAGCAGCCCCTCCCAGATCAGCACGTACAGCAGACCGATCAGCACCGGACGGCGGCTGACCAGCGACAGCGCCACAAACAGCGCGCTGTAGACCAACCCTCCCAGCACGGCGCCGACCGCCAGCCCGCCCGCCAGCGCGGCCTCGCCAGTGAACCAGGCGGCCACCCCCAGCGTCACCGCCATCACCAGCACCGTCACCCCGGCCGCGGCCACCAACTTGGACAGCACGATCTCCCGCCGCGGCAGCGGTTTGGTGAGCAGGTGCACCACCGTACCGTCGTCGATCTCCGAGCCGAGCACGCTGGCGCCCACGATCAGCGACAGCAGCGGCAGCACCAGCGATACCCCGAGCCCCACCAGGATCGGGATGGCCCATTCGGTGGTGGCCACATCGAACACGCGCATCAACCCCGCCAGCCCCACCACCAGCACCGGCAGCGGGAGCAGCAGCAGGAACCGGCTCCGACCGAACAGAGCCCGTACGGTGGTCCGGACGATGGTCAGATTGATCATGATGCCACCAGGTAGGAGAAGACACTTTCCAACGACTCGTCACTGGGCAGCACCCGGGTGACCCGGATACCTTCGGCCACCGCGACCGCCGGCAGGGTCCGAGTGAACGTGCCGTAGTCACTGGTGCGCACGGTCAGCCCGCCGGCCGGATCCAACTCCACTCCCTGCACCGCCTCGTGCGCCAGCAGCGCCACCGCCAGCCGGCGGTCGTCGCTGGAGTGGACGGTGAACACGTGCGGCCGGTGGGTCATCAGCCGCCGGATCGCCCGGAAATCCCCGGAAGCGGCCAGCCGACCGGCCACCATCACCTGTACGGTGCCGGACAGCTGCGCCACCTCCTCCAGGATGTGGGAGCTGAACAGCACCGTGCGCCCCTGCTCCCCCAGCCGATGCAGCACCTCCATCATGTGCAGCCGCTGCCGCGGATCCATGCCGTTGAACGGCTCGTCCAGCAGCAGCACCGCCGGCTCGTGCACCAGCGCCGCCGCCACCCGGATCCGCTGCCGCATCCCCTTGGAGTACGTGCCGATCCGGCGCCCCTCGGCGGCGGTCATGTCCACCAGCTCCACCGCCCGCCGGGCCGCCGCGGTCGGGTCAGGCAGCTTGTGCAGCTTCGCGCTGGTCAGCACGAACTCCCACCCGGTCAGATACTCCGGCACCGCCTCCCGTTCACTGACCAGCCCCAAGATGCGGTACAGCTCCGGCCGGCGCCAGGCCGAGGCGCCGGCCACCGTGACCGTGCCCCGGGACGGGGACAGCAGCCCGGCCATCAGGTGCAGCAGCGTGGTCTTGCCCGCCCCGTTCGGCCCCAGCAGACCGGTCACGCCGGGGCCCAGGGTCATGGTCACGTCGTTGACCGCGACCACGTTGCCGTACCAGCGGGAGACGTGGGACAGCTCCACGGTGGCGGCCGGGGCACCGCCACGGGCCGGAGCGTCGGCGGTAGCGCTGGCTTTCAAAGTCTCTGCGGTCATCGTGACAACCTCCGGTACCGGGCGATGAGCAAGCTGATGCCGGCTGCCAGCAGGGCGACCGCGGCCACCGCGTACCACGCCCAGATCAGGTCCGCGCCCTCGAACAACCACTGCCGCAACCCACCAATCAAGGTGGACGGTGCGGCGATGCCCGCCAGCACACTGACGGTCCCACCGTCTTCGGCGAGCACCCGGATCAACTCCACCACCGGCAAAGTGACCAGGAAGACCGCCACCACCACCCCGGCCGCCACCGCGCGGCGGCTGACCAGGGAGGAGACCAGCAGCGCCAACACCCCCAGCACGGCGGCGGCGATACCGGCGTACGCCAGCCCCGCGAGCAGGTCCCCGGTCTCGTCCCAGACCCCACTCAGCTTGTCGGAATTGAACGCCGCCACGACGTACATCAGCAGCAGCGGCACCGCCAGCAGCAGCCACAGCGCACTCACCAGCGCCGCCAGCTTGGCCAGGGCGTAGTCGCCCGGACGCAGGGGGCGCGCGAAATACAGCGGCAGCACCCGGTTCCGCAGATCCCGGGACACCAGCTCTGGGGCGGCTACCGCGGCGAACAGCACCACGAACGGGAACACGCTCTCGGTGAAGTCGAGGTAGCTCACCACCGCTTCGCCGGTCCAGGCCCGGACCGCGGCCACCACCACCGCCACCGCCAGGATCAGCCCGCCGGTCAACCACGGGAAGATCTTCGCCTTGAAGCC
>Ga0079224_100001581_pt1 | contig 26482 bp, 25 predicted proteins | sample Stecom2015_FD_80414 | JGI IMG/M metagenome (GOLD analysis project Ga0079224, IMG submission 80414) | Agricultural soil microbial communities from Utah to study Nitrogen management - Steer compost 2015 | ecosystem: Environmental > Terrestrial > Soil > Agricultural land | place: USA: Utah... | reverse complement strand
GAACTGGCGCGCAGCGATCCGAAGATGGTCGCCAGCGTGGTGCGGAACTGGGTGGCGCAGGATGACTGAGGACGGCCTCAATCGCGCCGCCATTCTCCTGCTTTCGCTCGGCGAGCAGGAGGCGGCGGAAGTGTTCAAGTTTCTGGGTCCGAAGGAGGTCCAGAAGCTCGGCGCCGCCATGGCCAAGCTGAAGAACGTCAAGCGCGAAAAGATCGAGGAAGTGCTGGAGGCCTTCCACGCAGACACGAACGTGCAGACTTCGCTCGGCATGGACTCGAACGAATACATCCGTTCCGTGCTCACGCGCGCGCTGGGCGAGGAACGCGCCACGCATCTGATCGACCGCATCCTGCAGGGCGGCGACACCAGCGGCATCGAGGGTCTCAAGTGGATGGAAGCCGGTATGGTGGCCGAGCTGATCCGCAACGAACATCCGCAGATCATCGCCACCATCCTCGTGCACCTGGAGCGCGACCAGGCGGCGGAGATCCTCGGCTATTTCAGCGAACGCCTGCGCGCCGACGTGATGCTGCGCGTGGCCACGCTCGACGGCGTGCAGCCGACGGCCCTGCTGGAACTGAACGAAGTGCTCGGCAAGGTGATGCAGGGCAACGGCAATCTGAAGAAAAGCGCGCTGGGCGGCGTGCGGGCGGCAGCCGAGATCCTCAACTATCTGGGCGGCTCGCTCGACACGGCGATCATCGAATCGGTCAAGGAGCAGGATGCCGATCTGGCCCAGCAGATCGTGGACGAGATGTTCGTGTTCGAGAACATCATCGACATCGACGATCGCGGCGTGCAACTGCTGCTGCGAGAAATCCAGTCCGAATCGCTGGTCGTCGCCCTCAAGGGCACCTCCGCCGAGCTTCGGGAAAAAATCTTCAAGAACATGTCGCAGCGCGCGGCCGACATGCTGCGCGACGACCTCGAAGCCAAAGGCCCGGTGCGTGTTTCGGAAGTCGAAGCCGAGCAGAAGGAAATCCTCAAGACCGTGCGTCGTCTCGTGGAAGAAGGCCAGATCGCGCTGGCGGGCAAAGGGGAGGAATCCTTTGTTTAGTCGAGAATCGAGAGTCGAGAGTGGAAAGAGCAATCACGCCTCGCGCGTCTTGCTTGTGATCGGCCGCACTGCCGCTCGTCCTGAGCCGGCCACGCAGTGGCCGAGTCGAAGGATGAACGATCGCTCACCCCGAACGGTGCTCCCGGCTGGATTTTCGCTCGCTGCTCTGCCCTCTCGACTCTCCACTGCTTCATGAACATGTTCATCCCCAAAGAAGAACTGTCCGCGTACGAGCGCTGGGAACTGGGTTCATTGGCGGAACCGGCCGCGAAGCCCAAGAGCGGCGCGACGACGGGCGCGCAGGCGCCGCAGCACGCCGCCGTGCCCGAAGCGGAACTGGCGCGCATCCGCGCCGAAGCGCGCGAAGCGGGGCTCAAGGAAGGCCGCGCGCAGGCACGACAGGAAGTCGAACGCCTGGCGAAGGCCGCAGCCCAGGCCGAAGCGCTGGCCGGTCAGGAAGCGGAGCAACTCGCCGCCGAAGTGCTCGATCTGGCACTGGAACTGGCGCGCCAGATGGTGCGCACCGAACTGAAGGTGCGGCGCGAGACGCTGCTCGCCGTAGTGCGCGAAGCGCTCGACTGCCTCCCGCACGCAACCACCGGCGCGCAATTGCAGATGAATCCCGCCGACGTGGATCTGGTGCGGGCGCATGCGGGCGAGGAATTGAAGGCCGGCGCGGTGCGCCTGGTCGAGGACCATCGCATCGAACCCGGCGGCTGCCGCATCGTGTCGGCCGCCTGCGAAGTGGACGCGACACTCGCCACACGCTGGAAGCGGCTGGTCGCCACGCTCGGCGTCGATCACAACTGGCTGGATCAGTCATGAACGACGCGCGCGCACCGCTGCATCGTTATCTGCAGGACTGCAAGGCCTTCGCCGCGACGGCCACGCCGCTGCAGACGCACGGCCGGCTGACGCGCATCGCCGGCCTGGTGATGGAGGCCGTCGGCCTCAAGCTGCCGCTGGGCAGCACCTGCGTCGTCCGTCAGGACGGCGGCTACGAGGTGGAAGCCGAAGTCGTGGGTTTCGCCGGCGACCGGCTGTTTCTCATGCCGGCCAGCGACCCCTACGGCCTCACGCCGGGCGCGGCCGTTTGTCCCCTGGAAATCAAGCCGCTGCCGCCGGCCTACGGCAAGCCGCGTCATCCCTGGCGCCGCGCAGGCGATCGCACCAAGCTGATGCCCGTCGGACCCGAATTGCTCGGCCGCGTGGTCGACTGCGCCGGGCGGCCGCTCGACAATCGCGGACCGCTGGAGGCCAGCGCGCGCATGCCCTTGCACAGCCGCCCCGCCAACCCCATCGATCGCGAGCAGATCACGCATACGCTCGACGTGGGCGTACGCGCCATCAACACGCTCATCACCGTGGGCCGCGGCCAGCGCATGGGCCTGTTCGCCGGATCGGGTGTCGGCAAGAGCGTGCTGCTGGGCATGATGGCGCGCTACACCAGCGCCGATGTGATCGTAGTCGGCCTGATCGGCGAACGCGGACGCGAAGTGAAGGAGTTCATCGAGGAGATCCTCGGCGCCGAAGGCCTCGAGCGCTCGGTGGTCGTTGCCGCGCCGGCCGATCAGCCGCCGCTGTCGCGCCTGCAGGGCGCGGCCTACGCGACCTCCGTCGCCGAATATTTCCGCGACCAGGGTCAGCACGTGCTGCTGATCATGGACTCGCTCACGCGCTATGCCATGGCGCAGCGTGAAATTGCACTCGCCATCGGCGAGCCGCCCGCCACCAAGGGCTATCCGCCTTCCGTATTCGCCAAGCTGCCGCAACTGGTGGAGCGCGCGGGCAACGGCGCGCCGGGCGGCGGGTCGATCACCGCGTTCTATACCGTGCTCACCGAAGGCGACGACCTGCAGGACCCGATCGCCGACAGCGCGCGCGCCATTCTGGACGGCCACATCGTGCTGTCGCGCAGTCTGGCCGATCAGGGCCACTATCCCGCCATCGACATCGAGGCCTCGGTCAGTCGCGTCATGCACGCGCTCAGTTCGGAAGAGGCCATGCAGACCGTGCGCGAATTCAAGTCGCTCTACTCGCGCTATCAGCGCAACCGCGATCTGGTGAACGTGGGCGCCTATGTACCCGGCAGCGACCCGGTGCTCGACCAGGCGCTGGCACTCTACCCGCAAATGGAAGCTTTTCTGCAGCAGCGCATGGACGAGCGCGCACCCATGGCCGCCGGTCAGGCCGCGCTGGCCACCCTGTTCGCGCAAGCGCAGCCCGCCCCGGCCGCCTGAGGCGCGGTGTCGTTCCCTCCAACGCCGCAGGGCGCACCAAACCTCGAAATGCGGGTGGAAAAGCGCGCAATCCGACACATGGCTGTGCACCGCAACGCAGTATGGTTCCGTTCATACGCCGCAGTGGGCCGCGCCGCGCGGCTCACCCCGCACACGAGGAGTAAGCAAGCGTGCAGACCGACCCGATGCAAACCCTGCAGGAACTCGCCGAGGACGCCACCCGCGAGGCCCTGTGCCGTCTGTCCGAATCCATGAAAAGCTGCCGCGAAAGCGAATCGCGGCTCGAACTGCTGCGGCGCTATCGCGACGAATACCGGATAAAGCTCGATTCGGCCACGCGCACGGGTGTGTCGGCGCTGGAGTTGTCCAATTTCCGCAATTTCCTGGCGAAGCTGGATGAAGCGATCGCACAACAGAATGCCGATGTCGCGCACTGGCAGGCGGCGGTGACGCGCAGCCGCGCCGACTGGCAGGAAGCCGAGCGCCGCGCACGCTCCTACGGCGTGCTGAACGAGCGGCGCGCCGTACAGGCGCGCGGTCGGGAAGCGCGCGTGGAACAGAAGCAGAACGACGAATACGCCGCGCGGGCGGTTGCCTCACCGCGCTGGGGTTGAGCGAAGATGAGCGCATTGCACATCGTCACCACCGCTATCGCCCCGGCGGCGACCCAGAGCCTCTCGTCGGCCGAGGAAAGCGCCGAAACGCCTTTCACCGCGCTGCTGGGCGAACAGATGCAGGCGCATGCACAGTTGCCCGCGCAACTGCTGCCGCAGGCCGCCGAAAAGCAGGACACCGACACGACTGAAGCGGAAGAGTTCGAAGCGCCCGAACTGACGGCCGCCGATGCGCAGGCCCTGACGGCTGCGCTGCCGGTGGAGGCGCGGCAGGACGCGCTGCCCGCACGCCTCTTCCCTGAGCGCGGCACCGAAACCTTGCGCACCGACGTGACGGCGCGCGACGGCCGCAACGACCGGACCGGACCGCGCGGTCCCGCCGCAGCAACGTCCGTCCCGCTCGCCGGCGACGCCGCGCCGGAAACCGCCGGCACCACATCGCGCGTTGCGCCGGCCTTCGAATTACCCGCTGCGCAAGCGATCGAGACGCCGAATCCGACCGGTGCGGCTCAGGCGCCTGTCACGACACCTGCGATCGAACGGCCCGCCGTTGCGACGCCGGTCCACACGCTGCAACAGCCGGTGGGCAGCGCACGCTGGGCCGGTGAATTGGGTCAGACGGTGCAGATCCTCATTCGCAGCGAACAACAAAGCGCGACACTGCACGTCACGCCGGCCGACCTGGGGCCGATCGAAGTCCGGATCGACATGTCGGGCGATCAGGCCAACCTCAGTTTCACCGTGCAGCACCCCGATACGCGCAACGTGCTGGAGAACGCGCTGTCGCGACTGCGGGACATGCTGGCCGAAGGCGGTATCGCGTTGGGCGATGCACACGTGAATCAGCAATCCGGCGAACAGCGCGAGGCGGCCGCAGAACCGGCGCATCGCAACGGCGGCGGAAATGCGCTGGCTCCCGACACCGCAGCGGAAACCATTGCCGTCCGTGCACGCGTCGGGCTGGTGGATACGTTTGCCTGAAAAGGCAGTCGAGAGTCGAGAGTAAAAACAATCAGCAGTCCGAACTGAATTCCGCTCGCGGCACAACCGCGTGATCGGAATCGAGGGTTTTTCTCTCGACCCTCCACTTTCCACTCTCCACTGCATTACTCACGAATTGAGCCGGATTCCCCAGCGTATTCCGCTCATTGGCCTTCCCCGCCGCTGCCGATAATTCGCCCATCGATATCTTGGATAGACCGCGCACGCGCAGCGCGTTTCGGATAGCACATGGCAACACAGGCTCAACCGGCAGCGCAAACGCCGCCGACCTCACCGACTCCCAGGAAAAGCCGCAAGAAACTGTGGTTCACGCTCACGCTGCTGCTGCTCATCGCCGGCATGGGCGGCGCGGGACTGATGCTGCTCATTCAGCCGTCCACGCCGATGAGCGAAGAAGAAGCCCTGGCGGCCGAAGAGGCCAAGCGCAAGGCACGGCCGCCGGTATTCCTCGCGCTCGAGCCTTTCGTGGTGAATCTGCGCGATGAGGACGGCGACCACTATCTGCGCCTGGGCGTCGTGCTGGAAGGCACGAACCAGGACGCGCTGGATGTCGCCAAGCAGCAGCTGCCGCGCATCCGCAACGGCATCCTGCTGCTGCTGTCGGCCAAGACCAGTGCGGAGATCGCCACCATGGAAGGCAAGCAGCGCCTCATGGAGGAAATCATCGTCGCCGCGCGCGCGCCGATGACGCTGCCCGAGCCGAGCAGGGGCATCGAGAGCGTGTATTTCTCCGACTTCGTCATTCAATAACGCGACGGCGTACAGGCGACCATGTCCGAATTTCTGTCCCAGGAAGAAGTCGACGCCCTGCTGAAAGGCGTCTCGGGCGAGACCGACGAACCGGTCGAGGACACGCCTACCGAAGACCCGCGTCCGTACAACCTCGCCACGCAGGAGCGCATCGTCCGCGGGCGCATGCCCACGCTGGAAATCATCAACGAGCGCTTCGCACGGCTGATGCGGCTGGGCCTGTTCAATTTCATGCGGCGCAACCCGGACGTTTCGGTGGGGCCGGTGAAAGTGCAGAAGTACAACGAGTTCCTCCGCAACCTGGTGGTGCCGACCAACATCAACATCATGCAGTTGAAGCCGCTGCGCGGCGCCTGCCTGATGGTGTTCGACCCCAGCCTCATCTTCGCGGTGGTGGACACCATGTTCGGCGGCGACGGCCGTTTCCACACGCGTGTGGAAGGCCGCGACTTCACCGCCACCGAGCAGCGCATCATCCAGCGCATGCTGAACGTGGTGGTGGACGACTACAAGAAATCCTGGGCGCCGGTGTATCCCCTGCAGATGGAATACGTGCGCTCGGAAATGCACACCCAGTTCGCCAACATCGCGACGCCGAGCGAAGTGGTGATCAGCACGTCCTTCGACGTCGAGTTCGGCTCCTCCGGCGGCAGTATGCATATCTGCATTCCCTATTCGGTGGTCGAGCCGATCCGCGAAGTGCTCTATTCGCCGACGCAGGGCGACAGCTACGAGCCGGACAAGCGATGGCTGCGCATGCTGTCGCGTCAGGTGCAGATCGCCGAAGTGGAACTGGTGGCCAATCTCGCGCATGTCCCGACGACGCTCGGCAGCCTGCTGCAGATGAAGCCGGGCGACGTCATTCCGCTCGAGTTGCCGCAGAACGTGGTGGCGGAGGTCGACGGCGTGCCGATTTTCGATTGCAAGTACGGCACGCTCAACGGTCACCACGCAATCCGCATCGAGAAGGTCCTCGCCGTCTCGGCGAAGGAAAACAATCTGGGAGAAGACAATGGCTGATTCCGTCGACGACGATTGGGGCGCCGCGCTCGCCGAACAGGCGGCCGCAAGCGCCGACGCACCGGCGGCCGCGCCGGCTGCGAAGGTGTTCGAACCGCTGGCCAGCAGCAGCGGCGACACGGGCACACAGGACGGGCTGGCACACGATATCGACCTCATTCTCGATATCCCGGTGCAACTGACGGTGGAACTCGGGCGGACCAAGATCCCGATCAAGAACATCCTTCAACTCGCACAGGGTTCCGTCGTGGAACTGGACGGTCTGGCCGGCGAGCCGATGGACGTACTGGTGAACGGCTGCCTGATCGCGCAGGGCGAAGTGGTGGTCGTGAACGAGAAGTTCGGCATCCGCCTGACCGACATCATCACGCCCTCCGAACGCATCCGCCGGTTGAGCAAGTGATCCTGTCGCGCATCATCGCAACACTCTGCGCGCTGGCGGCAACGCCCGCGGTCGCGCAAGGCACGGCCGCACCGGCCGCCGAACTGGCGCCCGCGATGCCGCTGGGCGCCATGCTGCAGTCGCTGTTCGCGCTGCTGGTCGTGCTCGGCGTGATCGTCGGTGCCGTCTGGCTGCTGAAGCGCACCCAGCGTCTGCAGGGCGCGAGCAACGAAGTGCTTCGCAACGTCGCGGCCGTGGCCGTGGGGCCCAAGGAGCGCGTGGTGGTGGTGGAAGTCGGCGACACCTGGCTGGTGCTGGGTGTGGCGCCCGGACAGGTGCGCTCGCTGTACAGCCTGCCGCGCCAGAACCTGCCGGCGCGCGGCATCAACGCACCGAAATTTTCCGACTGGCTTACGCGCGCACGCGGCGGAGACGAGCGTGCGTAATCGTTTCATTTCGCCCGCATGGCTTGCCGCAGTCGCGCTGCTTGCGCTTGCGCCGCTGCCTGCGCTGGCGCAGAACGCCGGCATCCCGGCATTCACCAGCACGCCGACGCCCGGCGGCGGACAGTCCTACACGCTGTCCATCCAGACGCTGCTCGCGCTGAGCGCGCTGACCTTCCTGCCGGCGGTACTGCTGCTGATGACTTCATTCACGCGCATCATCATCGTGCTGTCGCTGCTGCGCCACGCGCTGGGCACGCAGACCTCGCCGCCCAACCAGGTGCTCATCGGCCTGGCGCTGTTTTTAACGCTGTTCGTCATGGGACCGACGCTGGATCGCGTCTACAACGAGGCTTATCTGCCCTACAGCGAAAGCCGGATGTCGTTCAACGATGCGCTCGCGCGCGCCGAGTCGCCGATGAAGGATTTCATGCTGCGTCAGACGCGCGAAGCGGATCTCGCACTGTTCCTGAAACTGGCCGATCACCCGGCCGTGGAATCGCCGCAGGAAGTGCCCTTTCGCGTGCTCGTACCCGCGTTCGTCACCAGCGAATTGAAGACGGCCTTTCAGATCGGTTTTCTGGTGTTCATTCCCTTCCTCATCATCGACATGGTGGTGGCCTCGGTGCTGATGTCGATGGGGATGATGATGCTCTCGCCCGTGCTCATCTCCCTGCCCTTCAAGCTGATGCTGTTCGTGATGGTGGACGGATGGAACCTGCTGCTCGGCTCGCTGAGCGCGAGTTTCGGATAGGAGAGCTTGAAACATGACACCGCAAACCGTACTGACCATCGGCCAGCAGGCCCTGCAGATGACGCTGATGATCGCCGGCCCGCTGCTGCTCACCGCGCTGCTGGTCGGTCTGGTGGTGTCCATCATGCAGGCGGCCACGCAGATCAACGAAATGACGCTGTCGTTCATTCCCAAGCTGGTGGGCCTGTTCGTCGTGCTGATCATCGCCGGTCCGTGGATGCTCACCACCATGACGGAATACATGCGCCGCCTGTTTCAGAGCATTCCGTTCGTGATCGGCTGACGCGGTGGAGAATTGAAAGTGAAGAGTCGAGAGCAAACGCCACGTCGCGCCCATCTCTGTCTCTCCACTCTCCACTCTCGATTCTCCTTTCTCGACTCAGCGTGATCTCCTTCACCTCCGAACAGGTCGCATTGTGGCTCGGCATGTATCTGTGGCCGTTCGCCCGCGTGCTCGCCCTGTTCATGACCGCACCCGTGCTGCACGACCAGGCCGTGCCCGCACGGGTGAAAATCGGTTTCAGCCTGCTTGCCGCATTGCTGATCGCACCGCTGCTGCCGGCGACGCAGCATGTGCCGATCTCCAGCCCGCATGCCGCACTGGTGCTCGCGCAACAGGTGCTCATCGGCGCGTCAATCGGCTTCGCCGTGCGTCTGGTGTTCGCCGCGCTGGAGATGGCGGGCGACGTCATCGGCCTGCAGATGGGCCTGTCCTTCGCCGGCTTCATCAGCCCGGGAACGGGCGAACAGACGCCGATCGTCGGCAGTTTTTTCGGCGTGATCGCTTCGCTGGTGTTCCTGGCGATCAACGGCCATCTGATGCTGCTGGCTGCGGTGACGGAAAGCTTTTATGCGCTGCCGATCACCAACGGCCTCGGGCCGCAGGTCAATGTCGCGGCCATGGCCTCGGCGGGCAGCGAGGTGTTCCGCCTCGGCCTGCATGTGGCGCTGCCCGTGCTCGCCACCATGCTGATCCTCAACCTTGCGCTCGGCGTGCTTGCACGCGTTGCGCCGCAGTTGAACATTTTCGCCATCGGCTTCCCGGCGACGCTGCTGGTGGGCATGATCGCCCTGATGCTCGCCCTGCCCGTGCTCGGCCCGCTGCTCGAACAGATGCTGAGCCAAAGCCTGTTACCGCCGCTGCGCTAGGGCAACGTGCGAAAAAATGCCCCGCACGCGGCGGGGCACAAGGACGGAACGAAACCTCAATCGGCGCGCGAACGGCGCACCAAAGCCAGTCCGAACAACCCCAGCGCAAGCAGGCCGAGCATGCCGGGCTCGGGCACCAGCAAGGGCTCGGTGGTGATGGCGAAGGCGAACTGGATAGTGGTCGCTTCGTCCTCGTTGGTGATGATGCCCACGCATCCGGGCGCCGCACCGGCCGCTTCACACTGCTCCGCACCCAGCGTGGCAATGCTGCCCAGCATGCCGCCCGCGTCGAACGGGAAGATCGAGATCAGATAGTCGATCCCGTCGAAAGTGAACGGCACGTTGAAAGCGGTGGACGACACCAGCACGAAAATGTCGGCGCAGGGTTCCGCCGTATTCTCCGCACAGCCGGGATTGCCGGGCGGATTATTGAGCGTCTCGACGAACAGGAAGTCGAACACCAGATCGGGCAGGCCGGGCACGGCGATACCCCCGTCGCTCTCCAGCGCCAGACTGGAGGTGATCTGTCCGCCGGTCAGCGTGGCGAAGGTCGAGGAAATCGGGCTGTTCCAGTGCGTGATGGTGTTCGACAGTCCGATCCCGGGCAGCGTCAGCGCGTTGGTCGTGACCGTACCGTTCACGACGCCGCCGCCGGTCAGATTCGTCGCATCGGTGCCGATGGTCAGCGCACTGCGGTCCCCATCCGGCACCTCGAACGAACCGCCGGTCGTACCCCAGGACAGTTCGAAAGGTGAAGTGAACGGCGTGCCGATGCCGGGCGTGTAATCCGCGTCGGTGAAGGCGAAGGAAATACTGTAGTTCCACGAGGCGACGGGTGCGGCCTGCGCTGGCGCCGTAATGGCCAGCGCCGCCGCAATCGCCAGTAAACCTGCCCAATTGCGCATGACGGCTACCTCCTTGATCGTTTAAGGGACCAGCGGAGGCGGCTGGAGCGAGCGCCGTGCCAGACGTCTAAGACGTTCTAGGCATTGAACTTTTGGCGCAATGTCATCGACAGTGCGTGGGGAATGTAAAGTGCGGCGACAGGGCGTTGTAGCCACGACCGACAGGGGCTTTGAACCGCGTGCGGGCGGGGTATGCCGCTCAGAGCAAGGTGAAGTAGAAAGTGGCACCCTTGCCGGGCTCGGCGTCGGCCCAGATGCGCCCGCCATGCCGGCGCACGATGCGCTCCACGGTGGCCAACCCGATGCCCGTACCGTCGAAGTCCTTCGCGCTATGCAGACGCTGGAACGCGGTGAACAGCCGCCCGGCGTAGCGCATGTCGAAGCCGGCGCCCTCGTCGCGCACGTAGAAGACGCGTTCGCCCTCGATGGTGCGGCAGCGCATCTGGATTTTCACCACCGGTTTGCGTGCACTGTACTTCCATGCGTTGCCGATCAGGTTCTGCAGTACGCTGCGCAGCAGCGACGCGTCGCCTTCCACGTGCATGTCCGGATCGATTTCGATCTGCGTCTCGCGCTGCGGCTCGGTATCGCGCAGTTCCTGCACGACGATATGCGCCAGCGCGCTGAAGTCGATGGGGACGCGCTTCATCGGCTGCCGCGCGACACGCGACAACTGCAGCAGCGCATCGATGAGGTCGGCCATGCGCTGGCTTGCCGAGGACACGCGCGTCAACAACTCCAGCGCATCGGGATTGAGCTTGGGCGCATGCTCCTGCATGAGGATGGTGGAGAAGCCTGTCATGGCGCGCAGCGGCGCGCGCAGATCGTGCGAGACCGAGTAGCTGAAAGTTTCCAATTCGCGGTTGGCCGCCTCCAGTTCCGCCGTGCGTTCGCGCACGCGCTGCTCCAGCGTTTCGTTGAGCCGCCGGATTTCCTCGGCCGCACGCTGACGCTCGGTGACGTCTTGCAGGAAGGCGAGCACCAGGTTTTCGCCGGCGTATTCGAAGCGCGAAGCGGTCATCGACACATAACCCGTGCGGCCGTCATGGCGGCGATACCAGCAGTCGCGCGCCGGCATCCAGATGTCCACGCCCTGATGCGCGGAGGCGGCCGCGCGGTCGAAAGCGTCGGTGGCGAACAGCGACTTCAGTTGATCGATGCTCATGCCGATCGCATCGGAGCGACCGAAGCCGCCGATGCCGCACATGGCCGGGTTGACGTCCACCACCCGGCCGTCCTCCGCGCGGAACAGCACGATGCCGGCCGGCGTGCTGTCGAAAATGCGCGAGAAGCGCGCCTCGCTTTCGCGCAGCCACTCGCCGTGCTGCCGACGCTCGGTGATGTCCTGGAACGCGCCGTACAGGCGGCTCACCTGGCCGTCGCGCACTTCAGCCATGGCCTGGATGTGGCCCCAGCGGCGATTGCCGTTCGCAGTGACGAACGGCAGTTCGATGTCGAAGGGCTCGCCGGTGGCGACGGTACGCGCCAATGCAAGTTCCAGCGACGTGCGCGAGTCGTCGCAACAGGAGGCCAGGAAGTCCGACAGTTGCGCGCCGCCGATATCCGGATCGCGTTCGTAGATGCGATAGAGCTCTTCGGTCCACTCCATCTCGTGCGCAACGGGATCCAGTTCCCAGCCGCCGACCTTGGCCACCGCGCCGGTCTGACGCAGCAACTGGCCTCGGCGCATCAGTTCACGCTCCACCCGGCGCTGTTCGCTAATATCCAGGAGGGTCGTGAGCAACAGATTGCGGCCGTCCAGTTCCAGCTTCTCGAAAGAGCAGATGGCCTCGAAGCGCCGGCCGTCCGAGCGGATGCATTCGGTGACGAAATCGCGCATCGATTCGCCTCGCCGCAGCGCATCCAGTCGCGCAGCGCGATCGGACAGGTCGCCCCAGCTCTCCATCTCGCGCACGCTGCGGCCGATCACCTCGGACGATTCCATGCCGAACAGGTTCAGCCAGGCTTCGTTCGCGTCGAGTACGGCGCAGGTGTCCAGATCGCTGATGGTCATCGCAGTGGGGCTTGCGTGCAGAATGCGCGACAGGCGCTCGCGTCCGCGCGCCAGATCGATCTCCGCGCGCTTGCGCTCGGTGATGTCCTGCATGAAATACAGCACGCGCGCCTTGCCTTCCATGTCGATCAGCAACGCGCTGTACTCGACGTAGCCGGCCTCGCCCGACTGCCGTCGGATGGAGCGGTCGCGCGCGACGATGCGGCCCATGCGTTGCACGCGATCGATGTCTTCCTCGTCCTGGCCGGAAGAGGTCCACAGATCCAGTTCGTCGATCGACTTGCCCACTGCCATGCCGCGTTCGTAGCCGGTGACGCGCGTAAACGCCGGATTGATGTCGACCACGCGGCGGCTGTCCACCTCCACCATCGCCACCGCCAACGGCGCGACCTCCAGCAGACGCGCAAAGCGCGCCTCGCTCGCGCGCAATGCCTGTTCGCGACGGTTGCGCTCGGTGACGTCCTCCAGCGTGGTGATGTAGTAGTGCTCGCCCTCGATCTCGACCTGCCGGGCGGAACGCTTCAGGTCGATCTGCTCGCCGTCGGAGCGCACAAAGGACCGTTCGTTCGTGTAGGCGTCGCGCAGTTCCTGCGCGCGGTCGTCGGCGCAGCCCCAGAATCCGAGCTCCACCGTGGTGCGGCCGACGAAATTCTCCTTGTCATAACCCGTCATGCGCAGCACGGCTTCGTTCGCCTCCACCACCAGGCCGTCGTGCTGGCGCGTGACCATGATGCCCAGCGGCGAACGCTGGAAGATGACTTCCTGCCGCGCACGGTCGGCGCGCAGTTGCAATTCGATCTTCTTGGTATCGGTGACGTCCACCATGGAGCCGGCGATGCGCGTCAACTGATCGTCCTCGCCGAAAATCGGCGCGCCGCTGATACGCAGCCAGCGCTGCTCGCCGTCCGGCCGTGTGTACAGATGCTCGAAGGCGAACTTGCGCCGTTCGCGCACCGCGTCGTCAATGATCGTCTTCACGCGCGCCGCCGATTCGGCGTCGAAACTGTCGAGCAGCTTGCTCCCGGTTTCCGGCAAAGCCGCGGCGGACGTATGGCCGAGAATCTGCAGATACAGCGGCGAGCGGTAGATGCGATCGGTTTGCGGGTTCCACTCCCAGATGCCCACTTCCGCGCCGTTGACCGCCGCATTGAAGCGCTCCTGACTTTCGTGCAGCGCGCGCTCGGCCGCCTCGCGTTCGCTCACGTCGCGCAACACCACGCAGGCGTATTCGACGCCGCCGTACCTCATGTAGCGCGCATGACCCTCGGCCGGGCGCAGTTCGCCGGTCGCGCTGCGGTATTCCATCCGGTAGACGCGCTCGCCGACGCCGCGCAGGGCATCGAAGGAGTGTGCGAAGCGCTCCGGCGTGACCGCCGGGAAGATGTTGACGAAGGGCATGCCGATCAGCCGCTCGGGCAGCACGCCGAACCAGCGCGCCGCGGCCGGATTGGCGAAGGCGAAGCGGCCGTTGGCATCCACCCAATAGATGGCGTCGCTGGTCTGATCGAGGGTGAAGCGCGTAATGTCGAGTTCCGCGCTGCTTTGCTCCACGCGCTGCAGTTTCTCCAGCAGCGCGCGTATCAGCCCGGCGGTGAACAGCAAGACCAGCACGAGGCCCACCGCAACCTTGAGCGCCTGCTCGCGCCAGGCGCGATAGACGTCCGCCAGCGAAGAGGACACCACCACGCGCAAGGGGCTGTCGTTCACGAGGCGCGCGGCCTGCAGCGTCTGCCCGCCGTGTGCGACCTCCAGCGCGCCGATCTGCATGCGCTGCGTGACCGACTGCTGCGGCGCGATGGGTGCCGCATCGGGCGGCAGCCGGATCATCAGTTCGCCGTCCGCCGTATGCACTTCCACGCGCGAGGCGGACAGTTCGAGCTTCTGGTGGATGTCCTCGATCAGCTTCGTGGTCAGCAGCATGCCGACCACACCGACGAAAGCACCGTCCTGACGCACGATCCGGCGGGTGATCGGAATCATCGTCTGGCCGTAGGCGCGCAGCGGTGTGGGCGCCATGCGCGATGCCACATGCTCATGCTGCGCATGCCAGGCCAGCAATCCTTCGAACGCGGCGACGCCGGGCGCGCCCTCGGCTTGGGGCACGAGATGCACCCGGCCGTTGCGTTCGATGAGGAAGACCGGGCGGATCGCCGTGCCCCGCGTATCGAGAATATTGCGGATCACCGCCTGATCGGCTTCGCCCCCGTCACCGGCGAGAGACCGGCCCTCCGAGGCAAAGCGGGCCAGCACCTGCCCGGAACGGTCGATCTGATAGGAGAGATTCGCCTCGACGGTTTTGGTGAGCAGCGCCGCTTCGCGCGCGCGCTCGGCGATGCGGTCTTCCAGTTCGAGGCCGATGATCCAGCCGGCGAGGATCAGCAAGGCGCAGGCGGTGAGCACATAACCCACGATGAAGCGGCGACGCACGGCGGGTATGCTCGTGCTCGCAGGCGACATCGGCCGCGAGCCCGCCTTCGGGCGCGCTTCAACTGCGTTCTGGTAGATCGAACTCATACTCCCCTGCCACGTCTGTCGCAGCATCCGAATCCGTACGCACGACGACCGCTCTGGCTGGCATCCGCCCTTTTGGGTAAAAACCTGAAGTTCGGACAAACGGCGCTGCGCTTCTCTCGCATCGTCCGGGACGATGCACGGCGCAGTCGCTCCGCCTTCGGGCGGAACGGGCAACATAGCCCACCTGCCTTGCACAGGCAGCACAATTCTGAACGGGAAGCGGGTAAAAGTCAGGCCACGCTTCGCTTTATAATGCCGCTGCCCCTCAACCGAGCCGCCGCCGACAGACGCGCGCGCCGAACCCGAAATCCTGCACATGCTTCAAGCGCACCGGCTGGAATGTATACGCGGCGAACGCCTGCTGTTCCGTGATCTGGATTTCGCCCTGAACCCCGGCGAGTTGCTGCGCGTGGAAGGGCCCAACGGCAGCGGCAAGACCAGCCTGTTGCGCATGCTGTGCGGCCTGCTGTCGCCCGCCTCGGGCACGCTGCAGTGGCAGGGCGCCGACATCCGCCAACTCGGCGAAACCTATCGCGCGGCCCTCACTTATGTCGGCCACCAGAACGCGCTGAAAGCCGATCTCAGCGGCGTCGAGAACCTGCAACTGGGCGAAGCGCTCGCCGGCGTCACGATCACGCGCGAGGCGGCGCGCGAGGCGTTGACGCGCCTGGGCCTGGCCATCGCGGCGGATTTGCCTACGCGTCTGCTGTCTCAGGGCCAGTGCCGCCGCGTGGCGCTCGCGCGTCTGATGTTCCGTGCGCGCTGCCCGCTGTGGGTGCTGGACGAACCCTTCGTCGCGCTCGACACGGCGGTGGTGCCGGAAATCGCCGCGCTGCTGTCCGCGCACGTGCGCACCGGCGGCATGGTCGTATACACCACGCATCAGGACGTTCCCATCGAGGCGGGCGAACGCCGCTCGCTTCGGCTGGGCGGCGTGCAATGAATCGCGCCGGCATCGAGTCCACCGTGCCCCCATCCACGGCTGCGCAGGAAGCGAGCCTGGCCGCGGCCTTTGTCGCCGTCGTGCGGCGCGATCTGCTGCTGGCCATGCGCCGCCGCGCCGACGTGCTCACCACGCTGGTGTTCTTCGTCATCGTCGTCAGCCTTTTTCCGCTGGGCATCGGGCCGGAACTCAACACCCTGCGCACCATCGGCCCCGGCGTGCTGTGGGTTGCGGCGCTGCTGGCCGCAATGCTCGCGCTGAACCGCCTGTTCGCCGCCGACTACGCAGATGGGACGCTGGAGCAGATGGTTCTCACGCCGCAACCGCTGTCCGTGCTGGTGCTCGGCAAAGTCGCGGCCCTGTGGCTCACCACCGGCCTGCCCCTGGTGGTCATGGCGCCGCTGCTCGGCCTGCAGTACGCCCTGCCGGCCGAGGCGCTGTACACGCTGGTCATCGCGCTGGCGCTCGGCACACCGGCACTCGGCCTGATCGGCGCGGTGGGCGCGGCGCTGACCCTCGGCGCGCGCGGCCCCGGCGTGCTGGTATCGTTGCTGGTGCTGCCGCTCTATGTCCCGGTGCTGATTTTCGGCGCCGGCGCGGTCGACGCCGTCATGTCCGGCCTCGATGCCGGCGGACATCTGTCGCTGCTCGGTGCGCTGTTGCTGGTTTCATTGGTCGTCGCGCCGCTGGCTAGCGCCGCAGCGCTGCGGATTGCACTCGATTAGAAATGAATCTCTACAAATACGCCGCTCCGAGCACCTTCTATCCGCTGGCCGGCCGTCTGGCGCCCTGGTTCTACGGGGCTGCGGCGATCTTCACGGTTATCGGCCTCTATATCGGCTTTTTTGTCGCACCCACCGATTTCCAGCAGGGCGAGGCCTATCGCATCATCTTCATCCACGTGCCCGCGGCCTGGATGTCGATGATCGTCTATCTCGCCATGGCGTTCTGGGCGGCCATCGGCCTGGCGTTCAACACGCGGCTGTCGTCGATGATGGCCCTTGCGCTGGCGCCCACCGGCGCATGGATGACTTTCATCGCGTTGTGGACCGGCGCGCTGTGGGGCAAACCGATGTGGGGCACCTGGTGGGTGTGGGATGCGCGCCTCACTTCGGAATTGATCCTGTTGTTCCTCTACGTCGGTTTCATGGCACTGCACGCCTCCATCGACGATCCGCGCCGCGCGGATCGCGCCGCGGCCGTGCTCGCCATCGTCGGCGCGATCAACGTGCCGATCATCTATTTCTCGGTGCAATGGTGGAACACGCTGCATCAGGGCGCGTCGGTCAGCCTGACCAAGAGCCCGAGCATGGCTACCACCATGCTGTGGGGCATGCTGGTCATGGCCATCGCGTTCTGGATGTATTGCATCGGTGCGGTGCTGTCGCGCTGCCGCGCCATCATTCTCGAACGCGAGCGCAGCGCAGACTGGGTCAAGGAGATCGCCTGATGGAATGGGAAAGCTGGAGCGCCTTCTGGGCGATGGGCGGCTACGGCGGCTATGTGTGGGGATCGTTCGGCATCACCGCGCTTGTCATGATCGGCGAACTGATGTTGGTTCACCGCCGTCATCGCGCCGCGCGCGAGGCGGTGAAGCACATTCACCGCGCGTAGTCTTCACGCTCCGTCGCGCGCTTCCTCAGCGACTGCTTCCGCCGGCGCCAGCAACGCGACCAACTGGCTGCGGTTGCTGATATCCAGCTTGCGGTAGATATTGCGCAAATGCGTGCGCACGGTGTTCACGCTGACATGCAGCGCGGCGGCAATGGCGCCGTTGTCGAACCCGCGCCCGGCGACGCGCGCGACGCGGCGTTCCGCTTCGCTCAAGCGCTGCAGGATACGTTCGATCGACGCCGCATCGCGCACCGCCTTGGCCGCCGGCTCATGAATGCGGACCACGAGCGTGGGATGCGACGCCAGCCGGTCGCCGGGAGAGACGATCAGTTGCAGATCCGCCTGCCAGCCCGGCAAGTCTGCGTGTTTTACCGTGCGCGGTGCGGTGGAGCGCGGCGGCTCGCCCGTCAGCACCACTTGATGCCACTGCGCAATGAGAACCTCCACCGCCGCCGCGATGTCCGCCGGCAAGGTCCCGGCGCCGCCTGACCAGTCTCTGCACGCCCGCGCCCAGGCACGATTGCTGTACAGCGGCCGCAGCCGCGTGTCGAAGGAGGCGAGCGGGAGCGAGGACCGGTGCAGCGATTTCTCCAGAGAACGGCGCGCCGCCCGCTCTTCGTCGATACGCAGGACGCGTAAGGCCGCGCGTTCGAAATGCGGCTGCAACGCGGCCAGCACTTCGACTTCGGCGTCCGTGTAATCGCCCTGCGCAGTCGTTCGGATCGCGCTGAACAATCCGACATAGCCGCCCTGCTCATCGCGCAAGGGCATGAGGAAGGAATAACGCCAGCCTTCCGGCGCCATGAATTCGCGGTACAGGGCTGTCTGCTCGACGCTGTCCCCCGGGAACTGGTCCGACAGCCGGATCACCCGGCGATCCGGAAACATGTGCATGGCCGCCTCGATCGGCGCAGCAGCGTGGATACGCGCGAGGTAGACGTCGCGATCGCCTTCGATCTGCAGCGTGGTTCGAATGAACACCGGCATGGTGCCGACGGAAGGCAAGCCCATGAGGTAGTGAAAGCCCGGCACAACGTGCCGCAGCAACCGCACGCCGGCGCGCCAGACTGCCTCCGCGTCGATGGCTTGATAGAGCCCCAACAACAATTGCAGGGTTTGCGGGTCCGTCGGATCCGTGGAGGCCGACAGCGGTAACGTATCGTCCGGTGCTGCAGTTGCGGGCAAGGAGGGGTCCGGCGCCACGACAGTCATCCGATCAAAAATCATCGGATCGGACGATATCTCAAAGTCCCGCATGACGTCATCATCCCCCCGCCAACGCGGGCCGCCTGTCCGGTCCCGACGGCCGCGCGTTGCACTTCGCATCGAATAAGCAAGAACAAGGAATCGTCATGCGCCGCACCCGCTCCCCCTCACGTCGTCCGTTCCGTGTCAAACCCCTCGTACACCTGTGTCAGTTGGCGCTCGCTGCCTGCAGCACCTTTGTCGCCCCGCAGGCGACCGGCGCAGATCGATCGTGGATTTCAACCGTCGGCGGCGACTGGAGCGACGTCGCGAACTGGTCGGGGGGCGCAGCGCCAACCACCGGCGACGTCGCAGTGTTCGGCCCCCTGGGTGCCGGCATCTCGACCAGCAACACGGATCGGCAAGTCAATCTGCTGCGGTTCGATCTCGGCGCAGGCCTGTACTCCATATACGTGACCGACTACCTGTATGTGGAAGCGGGCATACAGAACGACTCGGGTGTCACGCAGAACATCTACATCGAGCCGCTGCCCGGTCGGGTGCGCATCAACACCGGTACCGTAACAGGCAGTGTGGTCCTCACCAACAAGCACCTGCTGGAGTTCTACAACACAGCGAACGCCGGTACTGCGCGCATCGACAACAACGCCGGCGGCATATTGAACTTCGAGATGTACTCCAACGCCGCCACCTCGACGATCACCAACGACGCCGGTGGCACCGTCAACTTCAACCTCGGCTCGCACGCCGGCGATGCCACGATCGTCAACGAAGGCGCGCTGTTCTTCAACGACACGGCGAGCGGCAGCGCCGCGCACATCACGACGCAAGGCACGACCGGCGTGACGATCTTTACCGACGACGCCTCGGCCGGCGATTCCGTTCACGACGTCAAAGACGGACTCTTGGGTTTCAACGGCAATGCCACCGCGGCCAACGCGGTGATCGACGTCTCGGGCGGCGGCCCATGGGGTCTCCAGTTCGGCGACAATGCGACGGCCGACAACGCCGTCATCACCATCGCGAGCGGCTTACTCGTCGTGCAGGGCAACGCCGACGCGGGCAACGCGAACATCACCAATAACGACCGGGTCCTGTTCAGCGGCAACGGCTCCGCGGCAAGTGCGACCATCGCAAACCGCAACAACCTGAGCTTCTTCAACGACTCGAGCGCCGGCGCATCGACCATCACGACGCATAACGGCGCAACGACGTCGTTCCGCGACGATTCCGTCGGCGGCACTGCACGCCTGATCATCGAGGCGGGCGGCACGGTGGACATCACCAACCACAACAGCATGGTGGAAGTCGGTTCCATCGAAGGCGCCGGCACGATCAACATCGCCGGACGCGGCTTCTACGTCGGCACACTCAATACCGACACCACCTTTTCGGGCAACGTTATCGGCGCCGGCGGCGGCATGGCCAAAGTCGGCACCGGCACGCTGACACTCACCGGCGCCAACACTCATACTGCGGGGACACTGATCTCGAGCGGCCGCCTGATCGTCGACGGGTCGCTCTCTTCCTTCGTGCTCATCAATGGCGGCGCCACCCTCGGCGGCAGCGGCAGCGTGGGTCACGTCACGGCCAGCGCCAACGGCATCGTCGCACCCGGCAATTCGATCGGCACGCTGAATATCAACGGCAACTACGTCGCGGAAGCCGGTTCGATCTATGAAGTGGAAGTGAACGACGCCGGCGCGAGCGACCTGCTGAACATCACCGGCACGGCCACGCTGAACGGCGGCACCGTGCGCGTGCTGGCCGAGGCAGGGACGTACGCACCCAGCACCACCTACACCATTCTCACCGCCGGAGGCGGCGTAACCGGCAACTACAGCAACGCGACGTCGAACTTCGCCTTTCTCCGGCCGACGCTCAGCTACGACCCCAACAACGTCTATCTGACGCTGATCCGCAACGACGCCACGCTGAGCAGCATCGCCCTGACGCGCAATCAGCGCGCCGTCGGCGGCACGCTGGATGGCGGCGCAGGCGCACCGCCTGCGGCACTGGCGGGCATCTACACGGCGATCACCGGCGCAAGCACCGAGCAGGCGCGCGACTACTACGACCAACTCTCCGGCGATGCGCTCACCAGTGTTCCGACTGTTGCGCTGGAGGACGCGAATCGCTTCAGCGCGCAGTTGCGGCTGCGTTCCCTCGGTCACGGCGTGCCCTCTGCGCTGGCCGGCAGGAACAGCCCCGTGCAACTCGCTTACGGCGACACCAACCTCGCGCAACTGGTCAGCGCTGCCGGTACGAGCGGCGCCACGGCCTCGCCCGCACCGGGACAATGGGGCACGTGGGTATCGCTGAGCGGCTCGCGTACCAATGCGGACGACGACGGCAACGGCCCCGGCTTCGATGCCGATAGCACAGGGCTGCAACTGGGTTTGGAATCGCAGTTGCGTTCGGGCGTGCGTGTCGGCGGCGCGTTGGGCTACACGCATACGCGCGCCGACGTGGACGACGGCCGCGACGCCGACAGCAAGCTGGATACCTGGCATGCGGGTCTCTACGCCGGTTACGACACCGCGCGCTGGTTCGCTTCCGGTTCGCTCAGCTATGCCGGCCACGACATCGACAGCAAACGCGACATCAATGTGGGCGGCGCAAGCGAAGCGCGAGCGAACATCGATGCGCAGACCCTCTCGCTGTGGAGCGAGTTCGGTTGGCATCTGGGCACGGAGAAAGTCGCCATCGATCCCAGTATCAGCCTGCGTCTTGCGCGCACGCACATTTCCGGCTTCAGCGAAAAAGGTTCGCCCGCGGCGCTGGAAGTCGACAGCGAGAACGTCGACACCCAGCGCGTCGGTTTCGGCGTGCGGCTCGCGAGCGCGGCGCAGAACGCACGTCTGCGGCCGAGCGTCTCGCTACGTTACGAACGCGAGTTGGGCGACCGCTCGGCCTCGCTCGATGCGCGTCTGGACGGCTTGGCCGGCTTCAGCGTGCGCGGCACGGAACTGGGACGGGACATCCTGAGCCTCGGCGTGGCGTTGGAAGCGAACCTCGCGCGCAACCTCTTGCTCTACGGCAGTCTCGACGCCGCATGGCGCAGCCGCGGCGACGCGCAATCGATACAGGCGGGATTGAAGTACGTCTGGTAGCGAGGTCGCTCAAGGCACCTGCGTATCGATGACCAGCGACAGGTCGGCACTGCCGACCGCCACATCGCGCGCACCGGCGACGAGATCGCCGCTTTGCACGCTGGCGTTGCCCGATTTGGAGATGCGCGCGACAAGTTCCACGCGCTCGTGCTGACTCAGCCGCGCAGCGGGTGTCATGGCCTGCGTGTCGTCGAGCGTGAAGTGCGCCGGCAGATCCTTGACCTGCATGCGCACGATGGCGAGCGGCATCTTCGGCCCATCGACGGGGCGCGCATAGACGAAGACCGTGTCTGTCGGATCGGCCTTCGCGGCAATTTCCGGCGCAAGGCGCACCGTGCCGCTCACGCCCGCGGCCGATGGAGCGGATGTATCGGGCGTCGCCGGCGCATCGGTCTGCGGCGGCAGACCCGCCAGCTTGCGCGCTTCCGCAACGCTCGCTGCCACCTGCTGCCCGACTTCCGAGCCGGGCGGTGCCTGCGCAAGCAGTCGCTCCCAGTAGCGCAGCGCAGCGCGATAGTCCTCGCGCTCGAATGCTTCGGTGCCGGCAAGCGCCAGGCCCTTCCAGTGGTCCGGGTCGAGTGCGAGCGCCTGTTGTAGCGCCTCCATCGGTTTGCCCGTGAGCTTGCGGCCCTGCGCCATGGCGAGTGCATCGGCGTAGTCGGTCAGCACATCCGGATCGGGCGGAATGCGTTTGATCAGTTCGGCATAGGCATCGGCCGACTCCTGGTAGCGCTGCATGACGTAATAGGTGCGCCCGAGGATGGCCCAGCCGCGCGGATCGTCGGGATTGGCACGCATGCGCTCGGCCAGTTGCGCCACCATCTGGTCGATTTCCTGCGGCGAGAACTGATGCCCCTGCTCCGCCTGCGGCGCCAGCGCGTCGGGGCTGCCGATCTGCGCATAAAGCAGCACGGCGCCGACCGAGACGAGCAACGCCACGGCGACCGCCGCCAGGCGGCCGGATGTGGGCGTCGCTCGAACGTTCGGTGTGTCGTCCTGGTGCGCCGTCTCTTCCAGCACCCGGCGCTCCAGATCGAGCTTCGCCTGTTCGTACTGTTCTTCGGACAGCGTGCCGGCGCGCAGGTCGCTGTCCAGTTCCGCAAGCTGATCGCGCAGGATGGCGAGATTGGCGCGGTCGCGTCGCGGTTGCGGTGCGCGACCGCCGCGCACCAGCGGCAGCGCGATCCACACCACGGCAAGCAGCACCATCAACGCGGCGGCGATATAAAACGCGGTCACGTGTCGTTCCGTTCTTCTTCGTTATCGGCGAGCAGCGCTTCGGCGCGGCGGCGCGCTTCCTCATCGAGCGGCGCGTCGGCCATCAGCGCACGACGCTGGCGCAGCGTGCGGCGCAGGGTGAGGACACCGACGATCAACAACAGCGCGGGACCGAGCCAGAGCAGCACCGTGGTCGCCTTGAACGGCGGGCGGTAGAGCACGAAGTCGCCGTAGCGATCGGTCATGTATTGGATGATTTCGCGGTCGCTGCGGCCGTCGGCGATCTGCTCGCGAATCTGCCGGCGCAGATCGACGGCCAGATCGGCGTTCGACTCGGCGATCGTCTGGTTCTGGCAGACCAGGCAGCGCAGTTCGGCGGAGATGTCCACCAGACGCTTGTCCGCCTCGGTCTGTTGGCCGATCTGTGCGAATGCCGCGCCGGCCGCGCACCACACGAGCAAGGCGAGCAGGGCCCGCATCAGCGCGACAGCCTTTCGACCAGCGGCAGGATCTTTTCCTTCAGCGCGTCTTCGGTGATCGGGCCGATGTGCTTGTGACGGATGATGCCGTCCTTGTCGATCACGAAGGTCTCGGGCACACCGTAAACGCCGAAGTCGATGCCCACGCGGCCTTCGAGGTCGGACACGGAAGTGAGATAGGGATCGCCGAAATGCCGCAGCCATTTCTTGGCGTCGTCCGGCTGATCCTTGTAGTTCAGGCCCACCACCGGAACGATCTTGCGACGGGAAAGTTCCACCATCAGCGGATGCTCGTCCCGACAGGCGACACACCATGACGCCCATACGTTGAGCAGCCACACCTTGCCCGCCATTTCCTTCGGCGTGAACGTCTTATCGGGGCTGTGCAGTACGGGCAACTGGAACGCCGGCGCCGGCTTACCCACCAGCGGACTGGGCACCTCACGCGGATTGAGGCTCAGGCCGTAGAACAGGAATACGGCAACGGTGATGAACACGCCCAAGGGCAGCAGATACTTGGACATGCGCCTTCCTATGCCGCTTCGCCGACGGCCGCGGCGGGTTCGGTGCGACGCACGCGCACGCGGTAGCGCCGGTCGGCGAGCGCAATGAAGCCGCCCAGCGCCATCAGCACGCAGCCGCCCCAGATCCAGGTGACGAAGGGCTTGCGATAAACGCGCACCGCCCATGCGCCGTCGCCCACGGGTTCACCGAGCGATACATAAATGTCGCCAAGAAGGCCGGAGTCGATGGCCGCTTCGGTCATCGGCATCTGCTGCACGGTGTAAAGACGCTTCTGCGGATGCAGCACGGCGACCGTCTTGCCGTTGCGGCTCACGGTGACGATGCCTTCCGCGCCGGTGTAGTTGGGACCCTGCAGTTCGCGCACGCCGTCGAAACGGAAGCTGTGCGGCCCGACGACCACGCTGTCGCCCACGTCCATGCGCACATCGCGCTCGACTTCGAAGCTCATCACCGAAGTCACGCCGACGATGAACACGCCGATGCCCAGATGCGCGAGCAGCATGCCGTAGTACGAACGCGGCTGCGCGGCCAGACGCGCCCACAGTCCGCCGCGGAAATTGCGGATGCGTTCCTTCAGGCTGACGACACAGGTGGCGACGACCCAGAAGGCGAGCAGATAGCCGAAAGCGGACATCGCCGTCCAGTCGCCGCCCGCCAGCGGCGCAAGCAGCGCGGTGACGAGGCTGACGCCCGCGGCCCAGCGCAGCCGCTTCGCCAGATCGGGAATCTCCGCCTTCTTCCAGCGCGTCAGCGGACCGATGCCCATGAGAAACACCACCGGCGTCATCAAGGGCACGAACACCGCTTCGAAATAAGGCGGGCCGACGGAAATCTTGCCCAGGTTCAGCGCGTCGAGGAACAGCGGATAAAGCGTACCGAGCAGCACCGTGCCGGCCGCGACGACCAGCAGCACGTTGTTCATCAGCAGCGTCGATTCACGCGAGACCATGTCGAACTTGCCGCCCAGGCCCACTTTGGGCGAGCGCCATGCGAACAACGCGAGCGAGGAACCGATGACAAGGACCAGGAAGGCGAGGATGAACACGCCGCGCGCCGGGTCGGTCGCGAAGGCATGCACCGAGGTCAGCACGCCCGAGCGCACGAGGAAGGTGCCGAGCAGACTCAGCGAGAAGGTGAGGATGGCGAGCAGCACCGTCCAGCTTTTGAAGCTGCCGCGCTTTTCCGTCACGGCGAGCGAATGGATCAGTGCGGTGCCGACCAACCAGGGCATGAACGAGGCGTTTTCCACCGGATCCCAGAACCACCAACCGCCCCAACCCAGTTCGTAATACGCCCACCAACTGCCGACGGCGATGCCGAGGGTCAGAAAGCACCAGGCCAGCGTCGTCCACGGCCGCGACCAGCGCGCCCAGGTGGCGTCGAGCTTGCCGCTCAGCAAAGCGGCGATGGCGAACGCGAAGGCGACCGAAAAGCCGACGTAACCCATGTAGAGCAAGGGCGGGTGGATGACCATACCCGGATCCTGCAGCAGCGGGTTGAGATCGCGCCCATCGGGCGCGGCGGGCAGCAACCGCTCGAAGGGATTGGAAGTGAGCAGCATGAACAGCAGGAAGCCGACGCTGACCAGGCCCATCACACCGATGACGCGCGACACCATCTCCAGCGGCAGATGTCGCGAGAACAACGACACCGCGCAGGTCCACATCCCGAGCATGAAGACCCACAGCAGCAGCGAGCCCTCGTGCGAACCCCAGGCCGCCGCGACGCGGTAGTGCAGCGGCAGTTGCGAATTGGAGTTCGATGCGACGTTGAGCACCGAGAAGTCGTTGTGCGCGAACGACCAGGCCAGACAGAAGAAGGCGAAGGCCACCAGCGCGAACTGCACCTGCGCGGCCGGCCGCGCCATCTCCATCCAGGAAACCGTGCCGCGCGCGGCGCCGACGATGGGAAGCACGCCCTGCGCCAGCGCCACCATGAGCGCGACGATCAACGCGAAATGGCCGAGTTCCGGAATCATTGCTGTAGCGTCTGCTGCGCCTTCTGCGCCTGTTCAATGGCGTGCGCAGCGTCAGGCGGCATGTAGTTCTCGTCGTGCTTGGCCAGCACTTCGGTCGCGCGGAACATGCCGTCCGGTCCGAGCCGGCCCTGCGCGACCACGCCCTTCCCTTCCTTGAACAGATCCGGAAGGATGCCCGTGTAGGTCACCGGAATGGCATGCGCGGTGTCCGTCACCTTGAATTCCACGCTCAAGCCGTCAGGCAGACGTTTGAGACTGCCGTCCTCCACCATGCCGCCGATGCGGAAGGTCTTGTCCAGCGGCGCTTCCTTGGCCACCACCTGGCTGGGGCTGAAGAAGAACACCAGATTGCTCTGAAAGGCGTTCAGCACCAGCGCGGCGGCAAAGCCGAGCGCAGCCAGCCCACCGGCGATGAGGGCAATGCGTTTATGACGGGGTTTCATGCGGAATCGTTATGTCTGCTGCCCGATGCCCGGGCAGTCTGTACAAGGGACTCGCCAAGCGCGCATCGGTTCCGGAACAGCCGCATTCTACCCGCGATGGGGTCGTTTGACCGTTCCGG
>Ga0079224_100001579_pt1 | contig 26486 bp, 20 predicted proteins | sample Stecom2015_FD_80414 | JGI IMG/M metagenome (GOLD analysis project Ga0079224, IMG submission 80414) | Agricultural soil microbial communities from Utah to study Nitrogen management - Steer compost 2015 | ecosystem: Environmental > Terrestrial > Soil > Agricultural land | place: USA: Utah... | reverse complement strand
CCAATCGTTTCGTCTTGGTGTCCAGGCGTTTCTGCGTGACTGGCGTGCCGGCGAGCTGCGCCTGTTATTGCTGGCACTGATGGTGGCCGTGGCGGCCATGACCAGCGTGGGCTTTCTGGCCGATCGGGCCGGGCAGGTGCTGGAACGCGATGCCGCGCAAATGTTGGGCGGCGATCTGGTGGTCCGTTCGCCGAACCCGCTGCCCGACGACTTTCATGACGAGGCCGCACGCCTGGGCCTAGCCGTGGGGCACGCGGTGCAGTTTCCATCGATGGCCATGTATGGCGACAGCGGTACGCTGGTGTCGCTCAAGGCGGTGGACGACGCCTACCCGCTGCGCGGGGCATTGCAGGTCTCGCATGCTGCGGATCAGCCGGCGCAGACGGTGAGCGGTGGCCCCGCGCCGGGAACCATATGGGTCGACGATGCGCTGCTGGGGGCCCTCGGCGCGACGGTGGGCGACCGGCTCGAGGTCGGAGCGCTCGCGCTAGAGGTCACGGCCATCATCCGGCATGAACCCGATCGCGGCACGCAGTTCGTGAATCTTGCGCCGCGCCTGCTCATGCACCGCTCGGATCTCGACGCGTCGGGGCTGCTGGGCCCGGGCAGCCGCGTGCACCATTACATGCTGGTGGCCGGCGAGCCTGCCGGCGTGCGTGCTTTTCAGCACTGGCTGGAACCCCGCCTGCAGCGCGGGCAGCGACTGAGTACGCTCGAAGACAGCCGCCCCGAGGTCACCCGCGTGCTCGAGCGCGCTGAACGCTTTCTGGTGCTCGTCGCCCTGATGGCCGTGCTGGTTGCCGCCATTGCGGTCGGGCTGGCGGCACGCCAATATACGCGGCGCCATACCGACGGCATTGCCATTCTGCGGTGTCTGGGCGCGCCTCGCGGCGTGCTGCTTGGCATGTTGTGGGTGGAATTCGGACTGGTCGCGCTAGTCGGTTCCACGGCAGGCATCGCGCTGGGTTTTGCGGCGCATTACGGTCTGGTCGACATGCTGTCGGGCTGGCTCGAGACCCCCCTGCCGGCTCCAAGCGTGTTGCCCGCGATACAGGGTTGGGTCAGCGGCAGCCTGCTTTTGCTCGGATTCGCGCTTCCGCCTTTGACGGCGCTGCGTCATGTGCCGCCCGCGCGGGTGCTGCGGCGTGATTCGGCAGCGGGCGGTGTGCGCCGCAGCTGGCCCGCCTATGCCGTTGCCACTGTTGCATTTCTGCTGCTGATCGCATCGACCACCGGCGACCTTGCCACGAGTCTGACCCTGGTGGCCGGATTTGCGGCGGCATTTCTGGTGTTTGCCGTGGCGGGGCTGGCGTTGCTGTGGGGCTTGCGAAGGCTGCGCGGTGGTGAGGGGGGTGCGCTTGCCTGGCGGTTTGCGCTCACGGGCATGGCGCGCAGACGCAGCCTGACGGTGGTGCAGCTGTGTTCGCTTGCCCTGGGGCTCATGTTGCTGTTGCTGCTGGGCATTCTGCGCGGCGATCTGCTGCGCAGCTGGCAGCAAAGCTTGCCGCCCGATGCGCCCAACACGTTTCTCATCAACGTGCAGCCCGACCAGCGCAATGCGGTACGCGTCATGATCGCCGAAGCCGGGTTGCCCCGCCCCGATCTGCACCCGCTGGTGCGTGCCCGGCTGGTGGCCATCAACGACCGGCCGGTGCACCCCGATGATTACACCGAGGAGCGCGCCCAGCGTCTGGCCGATCGCGAATTCAATCTGAGCGTGGCCGAGCAGTTACCGGCCAGCAACGTCATCGTCGCCGGCCGCTGGCTCGACCCCGGGGCGAGCGAGATGTCGCTGGAAGAAGGCGTCGCGCAATCGCTGCGCGTCAGCGTTGGTGATGTCTTGCGCTTCGACGTGGCGGGGCGACAGGTGGACGTGACCGTAAGCGGCTTGCGCAAGGTGCGCTGGGATTCCTTCGAGGTCAATTTCTTTGCGTTGCTGAGCCCTGCGGCGCTGCCCGATGCCGCAGCAAGCTATCTGACCTCGCTGCATATCCCGCCGGCCGGCGAAGCGCTCAAGCATCGCATCGTGCAGGCCTGGCCCAACATCACCGTGTTCGATATAGGCGTCATCGTCGCTCAGGTGCGGCAGATGCTCGAACGCACGGTTGTAGCGGTTCAATTATTGTTCGGCTTCACGGTGTTTGCCGGGGTGCTGGTGCTGGCCGCCGCGCTGCACGCAACGCGTGACGAGCGCATGCATGAAGTGGCGGTCATGCGCGCCCTGGGCGCACGTGCCGATCTGTTACGGGCCGCCCTGTTTCGTGAGCTCGTGCTGTGCGGTGCGCTGGCCGGTGTGCTGGCTGCTGCAGCATCGGTGAGCCTGGCCTGGGTGCTGGCCGATCGCGTGCTGCAGGTCGAGCTGGTTTCGGTATGGTGGCCATGGCCCGCCGGCATCGTGGCCGGCGTTGCGGCGGCGCTTCTTGCGGGGCGCTTCGCGCTGGCGGGTGTGCTGCGTGTTTCACCCTTGACAACGCTGAGAGAAGTTGCATGAGGGAACGACTCGAGGTTACGGATACCCGGTTAGGTGCTGCATTCGTACGGTTCGATGCACGCAGTGTTGCGCGACCCGATCTGGCTCTGTTCGACCCGGCCACACCGGCGCTTCACGCGCAGCCCGTGAGCGAGGGCGGGCGCCAGGCGGCTTGGTACGTACGCTGCGGCGAGCTTGACGCCGTGCTGCGCCATTACCGGCGCGGCGGCCTGGCGGCGCGAGTGTCGACCGACCGCTACCTGTGGGCGGGCATGCGCAACGTGCGCAGCCTGAACGAATTCGACGTGTTGCGCACGCTGTATGAAACGGGTCTGCCCGTTCCGCGCCCGCTGGCTGCCGCGTTCTGGCGGCATGGCCTGACCTATCGCGCCGCGATCCTCGTCGAACGCCTGCACGGCGTGAAACCGCTGGCGTCGGCACTCGATGTTGCAGATAGTGAACAGGTTGCGCGCACGATCTATGCAATGCACGAGCAAGGCGTGTGGCACGCCGACCTGAATGCGTACAATATTCTGCTCGACGAAGAGGGCCGGGCGTGGCTCATCGACTTCGACAAGGCCCGGCGCATGGTGCTGTCGCCGGAAAAACGCAGCGCCAATCTGTTGCGCCTGCGCCGATCATTGGCCAAGGTGGCCGGTGCGCAGGGCATGACATGGTGGGACGACCTCAATCTCAGTTACACGCAGTTGTTGCGTGCGGTAGGCATGTAGTCGTCGGTTTCATTTACTATTCACGACTTTTTGACTTTTGTCCGGGAGACTGGCAGATGAAATTCAGCATGGCTGTGCGGTCCGCACTCGGCCTGGTACTGGCAGCGGCAACGTTCTCGGCTGCGGCCCAGAACCAGGAGGTCAACGTTTACAACTGGGCTGAGTACACGGCGCCCGACACATTGTCGGGCTTCGAGAAAGCCACCGGCATCAAGGTCAATTACAGCGTCTACGACAGCAACGATGCGCTGCAGGCGCGCCTGCTCACCGGCAAGTCGGGCTTTGATGTCGTCGTGCCTTCCACACACTACGCTGCGCGTCAGATCGAAGGCGGGCTGTTCCAGAAGCTCGACAAATCGAAGATTCCCAACTGGAAGCATCTCGATCCGGCCATCATGGAAGTGGTGGCATCGGTCGACCCGGGCAACCAGTATCTCGTTCCGTGGGGGTACGGCACCAACGGTCTGGGCTACAACGCCACGCGTGTGCGCGAGATCATGGGCGAGGACGTCAATCTGGGCAGCTGGGACATGCTTTTCAAGCCCGAGAATGCCGAAAAGCTCAAGGGCTGCGGCATTTCGGTACTCGATGAAGCCGCGCAGGTGTTTCCGGCCGTGCTGCACTACCTGGGCAAAGATCCCAACAGCGACAACGTGGCCGACTACCGCGAGGCCCTCGAGGTGCTCAAGGCCATTCGCCCGTACATCCGCCAATTCAGTTCGTCGGGGTATATCGACGAACTGGCTGCCGGCGACCTGTGCATGGTGTACGGGTTCTCGGGCGACGTAATGATCGCCGGGGCGCGGGCCCGCGAGGCGGGCCGCAATTACGAGATCGAATACTACATTCCCGACGGTGGTGCGCCCGTGTGGTTCGACACCATGGCCATTCCCAAAGACGCGCGCAACGTCGATGCCGCGCACGCCTTCATCAATTACATCGAAACGCCCGAAGTGCACGCCGCGATCACCAACACCATGTTCTACCCGAACGCCAACAAGGAAGCGCGCAAGCACGTAGTGAAGGAAGTGGCCGACAATCCCATGATCTACCCCAGCGAAGAGGTGACGCGCACCCTGTTCGTGATCAAGCCGCAGTCGCTGCGTCTGCAACGCGAACTGAGCCGCATGTGGAACGAACTCAAGACGGGTCGCTAGCCGCCATGAACGATGTACGCCCTGGGGCTTCCTGGTCGGGAGCTGCGGACGAGTTCGTCCGTATTGATAACGTGGTGAAGATCTACGCCGACGTGGTGGCCGTGAAGTCGTTGAGCCTGTCGGTGGGCCGCCACGAGATCTTCGCGCTGCTGGGCAGCTCGGGTTGCGGCAAGTCGACCCTCTTGCGCATGCTGGCCGGTTTCGAGGAAGCCACCTCGGGCCGCATCTTTCTCGACAACGAAGAGATCACCGCGTTGCCGCCGTACAAGCGGCCGGTGAACATGATGTTCCAGTCGTATGCGCTGTTTCCGCACATGACGGTCGAGGCCAACGTGGCCTTCGGCCTCAAGCAGGAAGGCGTGCCGCGCAATGAGATTCACAGCCGCGTTTACGAGGCCCTCGATCTGGTGCAGATGGGCGCCTACGCGCGGCGCAAGCCGGCGCAGCTTTCCGGTGGCCAGCAGCAGCGCGTTGCGCTTGCACGCAGCCTGGTCAAGCGCCCCAAGCTGCTGCTGCTTGACGAACCCATGTCGGCGCTCGACAAGCAGATTCGTCAGAAGACTCAGATCGAGCTGGTGAAGATCCTCGACAAGGTCGGGGTGACCTGCATCATGGTCACGCACGATCAGGAAGAGGCGATGACCATGGCGCATCGCATGGCCGTGATGTCGGAAGGGCAGATCGTGCAATGTGGCACACCGCAGGAAGTCTACGACTTCCCGAATTCGCGCTTCGTCGCGGGCTTCGTGGGTTCCACCAATCTGTTCAGCGGCACCATTACGGTCGACGAACCCGATCACGTTCAGATCGAAAGCGAGCAGCTCAGCAGGCCGCTGTACGTCGATCACGGTGTGAGCGAGCCTCTGGGCATGGAAGTGCATGTGTCGATCCGCCCCGAGCGCATCCGGGTGCACCGCGAACAGCCGTCGACCGACGTGAACTGGGGGCACGGCGTGGTGAGCCACATGGCCTGGATGGGCAGCTATGCCCGCTACCAGATCCGCCTCGATTCGGGCATGCTCGTGGAAGCGTCGGTACCGCGCCTGGCCATGATGCAGGATGACGCACCCGCCGTCGACGAAGAGGTGTATATCGCCTGGTCTGACGACAGCGCCACCGTGTTGCCGTCATGAGGCCGGTCATGCTGCGGGCTCCGCATTCCTGGCGGCGTGTGCTCACCATCGCACCGCCGTTCGTCTGGCTGATCCTGTTTCTGTTGCTGCCCTTCCTGCTGGTGCTCAAGATCAGCTTTGCCGATCTGCAGTTCGGCGTGCCGCCGTATACCGCACTGGCGGAATTCAAGGATGAAGCGCTGAGCATCGTGCTGAATCTGCGTGGCTACGTGCTGCTGTTCACCGACAGCCTGTACGTGGCCACGTACCTGCACAGCGTGAAGATGGCCGCCATCACCACGGTCTGCTGCGTGCTGATCGGCTACCCCATGGCGTATTACATCGCCCGGTCGGAGCCCGCGGTGCGCAACCTGCTGCTGATCGGCGTGATTCTGCCATTCTGGACATCGCTGCTGCTGCGCGTGTATGCGTGGATCGGCATTCTGCGTAACGACGGCCTGCTGAACAATCTGCTGATGGCGTTCGGGCTGATCGATCAGCCGCTCGAAATTTACCGCACCGACCTGGCGGTGTATATCGGCCTGGTGTATGCGTATCTGCCTTTTTTCATTCTGCCGCTTTACGCCAACCTGGTGAAGCTCGATACCCGGCTGCTCGAGGCGGCCTACGATCTGGGCGCGCGCCCCTGGAGCGCCTTCATTTCGGTGGTGTTGCCGCTTTCCATGCCCGGCGTCATCGCCGGGGCCATGCTGGTTTTCATACCCTCGGTGGGTGAGTTCGTGATTCCCGAAATGCTGGGTGGGGCCGATACGCTCATGATCGGCCGCGTCATGTGGACCGAGTTCTTCAACAACAGCGACTGGCCGATGGCCGCTGCGGTGACCTGCGTCATGGTGCTGCTGCTTCTGGTGCCCATGGTGCTGTTCCAGTACGGGCAGGTGCGCCAGCTCGAAATGCGGGGAGGGCGCCGATGACCCGACCGAACCCGCGCCTGCGGGCGCTCTTTCTGGGGGCCGGTTACGCGTTCCTGTATGTGCCCATTCTGGTGCTCATGGTGCTGTCGTTCAACGACTCGGCCATGATGACCACCTGGACGGGCTTTTCCCTGCGCTGGTATCACGAGCTCTTTGCCGATCGCGCGCTGCTCGAGGCCGCGCGCCTTTCATTGATCATTGCGGCCTTCACCGCCACCGCTGCGGTGGTGATCGGCACCTGGGCGGGTTACGTGCTGGCGCGCATGGGCCGCTTCAGGGGCTTCGCCCTGTTCGTCGGGCTGGTCAGCGCGCCGCTCGTCATTCCGGAAGTCGTGCTGGGTATTTCGCTCTTGCTGATGTTCGTCGAGCTGAGCGACCTGCTGGGGTGGGAAGGCAGCAATGGCGCCTTCACGATCTGGGTGGGCCACGTTATTCTGAGCATGGCGTACGTATCGGTCATCATTCAGTCGCGCGTGCGCGATCTCGACCGCTCGCTTGAAGATGCGGCGCTCGATCTGGGCGCCTCGCCGGTAAAAGTGTTCTTCCAGATCGTGCTGCCGCTGATCGCGCCGGCGCTGGTCTCGGCATGGTTGCTTGCCTTCACCCTGTCGCTCGACGACGTGGTGATCGCGTCCTTCCTCACCGGTCCGGGGCACACTACACTGCCGCTCGAGGTGTTCTCGCGGGTGCGTCTGGGCCTCAAACCCGAGATCAATGCGCTGGCCACGCTGTTCATGCTGCTGGTGGCCGTGTTCGTGCTGATCGCCAACCGTGTACAGAACAGAAGGGGGTATTCCGCATGAGCGACACGCCGCTCTCGATGTATGGTCTTGCCAAATGCAGTACGTGTGTCAAGGCGCAGCAGTGGTTGCAGCAACGCGGTGTTCAGGTCGGGTTCACCGATTATCGCGAGCATCCTTTGCCGTCCGATGCCCTGCTGACCTACAGCCGTGCGCTGGGCGGTTGGGAAAAACTGGTGAATCGGGCCTCGATGACCTGGCGCAATTTGCCCGACGCGCGCAAGAACCCCGGCTCAGACGACGAATGGCTTGCACTGATTGCCGAGTTTCCGGCATTGGTGCGGCGTCCGCTCGTGCTGTGGCCCGACGGCACGGTTACCACCGGATTCACCGAGAAGAAATTTCTCGAACGCCTGGCGGCGTGATCCGCAGCCCTGTGTGCGCCGGCCGCAGTTCAGAACCCTTGAATACAAACGGAATCAGTCATGCTCACCCAAGATGAACTCAAGCGCAACGTTGCTATGGCCGCTGCCGAATACGCGCTGACCTGCCTGCAGCCCGAGTCGGTGCTGGGCGTCGGAACGGGCTCCACGGTGGATTTCTTCATCGACGCCATTGCCGAGCATCGTCACCGCTTTCGCGCGGCCGTGTCCAGTTCCGAGCGCAGTACGCGGCGCATGCGCGATCTGGGAATTGAAGTGCTCGACCTGAACGAGGTCGAGGAAATGCCGATCTATGTTGATGGCGCCGACGAAATCGACCACCAGCTCAACATGATCAAGGGCGGAGGCGGGGCGCTCACGCGCGAGAAAATCGTCGCCTCGGTGGCGCGGCGCTACATCTGTATCGTTGATGAGTCGAAAGTGGTGGAGCGTCTCGGTGCCTTTCCGCTGCCCGTGGAAGTCATTCCGATGGCGCGCAACGTCGTGAGCCGTCGCTTGCGGGCACTGGGGGGTCAGCCGGTGCTGCGTGAAGGGTTCATTACCGACAACGGCGGCGAAATCCTCGATGTCGCGGGGCTGGACATCCCCGCGCCCGCGGTGCTCGAGTCGCACATCAACGATATTCCGGGTGTGGTCGGCTGCGGCCTGTTCGCGATTTCGGGTGCCGACCTGGCGCTGGTGTCGTCGCAATCGGGTGTGCGTCGAATGCAGCGCCCCGGTGCCGGCGGGGCCGACACAATACAGTCATAATTGGGTGATATGCTTAGAAAGACAATCCGGCTGTCGGATTCATCTGATTGAAGAGCATTATGACTGAGCACACCAACAGGCAGTTTTCAGCCGATCTCGAAGCCATCCGTTCGCAGTTTCTCGAAATGGGCGGCCTGGTCGAAACCATGATTCGCGACGCTGTCGAAGCCCTGCAAACCGGCGACCTGATGCTGGTGGATCGCGTGCGTGAGCGCGAACGCGAGGTCAATCGCCACGAGGTCGAGATCGACGAACGCATCAGCCAGGTCATCGCTCGGCACCAGCCCACGGCGGTCGATCTGCGCACGCTGCTTTCAGTTTCCAAGATGCTGACCGACATGGAGCGCTGCGGCGACGAGGCCGAAAAGATCGCCAAGGTGGCGCGCCGCCTGCACGAGGCCAATTCCCTGTACGAGCCGGTGGTCGAACTGCGGCACATGGCCAAAGACGTTGCCAACATGATCCACGAAATGCTCGACAGCTTTGCGCGCAGCGATCCGATTCATGCTGCGGCGGTGGTGCGTAGCGACAAGGAAGTCGACAAGGAATGGAAGGCCGCGCTGCGCCACATGGTCACGTACATGATCGAAGACCCGCGCAGCATTTCCAAGTCGGTGGAACTGGTGTTCATTGCCCGTGCGCTCGAACGCATCGGCGATCATGCCAAGAACATGGCTGAACGCGTCATTTACATGGTGCGCGGCGACGACGTGCGCCACACCGGGCTCAAGCACACCGAGCGTGCGGCCCGTGGCGAGCTTGAAGATCACGAGCCGGCATCAGACAGTCGGGCGGCCGCTGCGCCCGATACCGTCAAGCACTGAATGGGCAGGCCGCCCGTTCAGTCTTCGGGCGGCACGTACCCCTGCGCTTCCACATCACGGTCTTCGAACAGGTAGCTTTCCATCTGTTGCGCCAGGTATTTGCGCGCACGGGCGTCGGCCAGATTCAGACGGTTTTCGTTAACCAGGCGGGTCTGGATGTTGGTCCAGTCGATCCATGCCTGCTTCGAGATTTCGCGCCAGATGCGCACTCCGAGATCGCCCGGATACGGGGGGTAGTCGAGCCCTTCGGCTTCGCGTTTGAGCTTGACGCAGTGAACCATGCGAGTCATGCAGACACCTTCCTGAACAATTGAAATGCGACGCCCCGCAAAATCGGGGCGTTTTCACTGGATCATTGTAGCGGGTGACGCCCGCTGCGGCCGCATGCGGCTGCGCGCAGCGGCCCGGGCATGCAGGCTTACAGACGCTTTATGAAGATGAGGCTGTTGCGCGAGCGGTTGTAGGTCAGCTGGCGTTCCTTGGGCAGGTCGGAGACGCTGCCACGCACGAACCCGCGTTTGATGAACCAGTGCGAAGTGCGGGTGGTCAGCACGAACAGGCGGCGAGCACCCATGGCGCGCGCGCGCATTTCGGCGTGCCGCAGCAGCATCTCGCCTTCCCCTTCACCCTGCCACTCGGGGTGAACGATCAGGCAGGCCATTTCGGCCATGCCGTCTTCCAGATAGGGGATTACGGCCACGCATCCGTATATGACGCCGTCGTGCTCCAGTACCGTGAAGCGTTCGACGTCACGTTCGATGACGGCGCGCCCGCGCGGCACCAGGGTGCCGTCGGCCTCCAAGGGTTCGATGAGCTGCACGATGGCGCCGATGTCATCGACCTCGGCCGGGCGCAGGTCGTCGAGCGCGTCTTCGACCACCATGGTGCCCACGCCGTCGTGCGTGAAAATTTCCAGCAGCACCGAACCGTCAAGCGTGTAGGGCAGCAGGTGAGCACGCGCCACGCCACGCTTCACGGCGCGCGACGCGTGTGACAGGAAGGCGCGGGTGTCTTCGTCGAGTTCATGCTCGGCAAGAAGACGATCGGCAATTTCGCGAGCCAGCTCGGTAATCGTGTTGCCGGCCGGATCCTTGATGAGCCGGTCTTGCGTCAGGAAGATGAGCTTCTCGGCACGCAGGGCGATGGCGACACTGGTGGCCAGGTCTTCCATGGCGAGATTGAAGGCCTCGCCCGTGGGCGAGAATCCCAGGGGTGACAGCAGCACGATCGCGCCCTGATTGATGACGGCCTTCATGGCCTCGACATCGATCTTGCGAACGGCCCCGGTATGCTGGTAATCGATTCCGTCGATCACGCCAACGGGACGTGCCGTGACGAAGTTGCCCGAAATGACACGAATCTTGGCGTGCGACATCGGCGTGTTGGGCAGCCCCTGGCTGAACGCCGCTTCGATGTCGAGGCGGATTTCGCCGGCGGCCTCTTTGGCGCATTCGAGCGCGGGCGCGCTGGTGGGCTCGGTACCGCGGCCAAACTGCATGTCGTAGCCCTTGAGGCGCAGCTGTTCGTTCACCTGGGGGCGCGAGCCATGCACGAGAATCAGTTTGACGCCCAGTGCCGAGAGCAGCGAAAGGTCTTGAATGAGTGCATTCAGCACACCGTCGCGCACCAGTTCGCCGCCGAAGGCCACCACGAAGGTTTTGCCGCGAAAATCATGCACGTACGGCGCAACGTCGCGAAACCATCGCACGAATTGCGCCGCGGCAAACTCAGGGGCATCTTGTGCGGAATATGTTTCGTTTTCTGGTGTGGTCATACGTCGTGCATCCGATGAGCCGGGCGGGCAAATTCAAAAATTATAATAAGGGGTCATCACGCATTTCCCGGTTTCTCCAAAAAGACGAATCCATTGTCAGAAAACCCACACTTTCCCAAAGGGCGCCGTTCACGCGCGCCCAGGCCCTCTGTCACCACTGCAGCCAACGTCCGGGCCGAGCGCGAATTGCCGCCCATTCACTATCCCGAGGAGCTGCCGGTCAGTGAGCACCGCGAGGCGTTGGCCCTCGCCATACGCGAGCACCAGGTGGTGATCGTCTGTGGCGAGACGGGCTCGGGCAAAACGACGCAGTTGCCCAAGATCTGCCTCGAACTGGGCCGTGGGCAACGTGGCATGATTGCGCACACCCAGCCCCGCCGCCTGGCGGCGACATCGGTGGCCAAACGTATCGCCGAGGAACTGGGTACGGAATTGGGCGACTGGGTGGGGTATCAGATCCGGTTCAGCGACCGCAGCAGCCCTAATGTGGCCATCAAACTCATGACCGACGGGATCCTGCTGGCCGAGACCCAGCGGGATCCCCTGCTGCGCCGCTATGACACGATCATCATCGACGAAGCCCACGAGCGCAGTCTGAACATCGACTTCCTGCTGGGTTTCCTCAAGCAGCTGCTCGAAAAGCGTCGCGACCTCAAACTGATCATCACGTCGGCCACGATCGACGCCGAGCGCTTTGCCCGACATTTCGGCAGCGACGATGTGCCGGCCCCCGTCATCGAAGTATCGGGCCGGCTCTACCCGGTCGAAGTGCGGTACCGGCCGATACAGCGCGATGTCGACGAAGAGTCGGCAGGCCGCGCGAGTGCGCGCGACGAAGAGCGCGACCTGATCGACGCCGTGGTGGAAGGCGTGGACGAGTGTGCGCGGCACGGGCCGGGCGACATTCTGGTGTTCCTGCCTGGCGAGCGCGAGATTCGGGAGTCGGTCGAGGCCCTGCGCAAGCACCATCCGCCGGGTACCGAGGTATTGCCACTTTACGCCCGTCTGTCACAGGCCGAACAGGAACGCATCTTTCGCCCCCAGGGTAGCGCCCGGCGCATCGTGCTTGCCACCAACGTGGCCGAGACCTCCCTCACCGTGCCGGGCATCCGCTACGTGGTCGACAGCGGTCTGGCCCGTGTCAAACGGTATTCGTGGCGAAACAAGGTCGAGCAGCTGCGTATCGAGCCGATCAGCCAGGCCTCGGCCAATCAGCGGGCCGGGCGCTGCGGCCGGGTGGGGCCCGGCGTATGCATTCGCCTGTACGACGAAGCAGATTTCAAGGCGCGCCCTGCGTTCACCGACCCGGAAGTGTTGCGCTCGTCGCTCGCGTCGGTGATTCTGCGCATGAAGGCGTTGCGACTCGACGATATCGAATCCTTTCCTTTCGTCGATGCGCCGTCTCGTCGTGCCGTTGCCGATGGCTATCAGCAGCTGCAGGAACTCGGCGCGCTGGATGAGCAAAACCGCCTCACGCCGGTGGGCCGCGAGCAGGCGCGCCTGCCGGTCGATCCGCGGGTGGGGCGCATGATCCTCGCCGCGCGCGATCAGCAGTGCCTCACGGAGATGCTGGTGATTGCTGCGGCCCTTTCGGTGCAGGATCCGCGCGACCGGCCCATGCAGGAGCGCGAGGCGGCCGATCAGGCCCACGCCAAGTTCAATGACGAACGGTCCGAGTTTCTTTCCTACATCAAGCTGTGGCGCTGGTATCACGAGCAAATCGCGCACAAGGCCTCGCAGCGCAAGCTGGTGGCGTTGCTGCGCCAGACCTTTCTCTCGCCGCTGCGCCTGCGTGAATGGCGCGACGTGCACAGCCAGCTTGCTGCGCTGGTCGGTGAGCAGGGCTGGCGGCTGAACACGGCGGACGCCACCTACGAACAGGTGCACATGGCATTGCTGACAGGCTTGCTGGGCAATGTGGGTGTCAAGGCGGATGAGGGCGGTGCCTATCAGGGTGCGCGCGATATCCGGTTCTACATTCACCCGGGCTCGGCGCTGGGCAAGAAAGCCGGCCGGTGGGTCATGGCGGGGGAGCTGGTGGAGACGACCCGGCTGTATGCACGCTGCATTGCGCACATCGATCCGCGCTGGGTCGAACGCGCCGGTGCGCATCTGCTGCGCAAATCATGGTCGGATCCGCGCTGGGAAAAGAAGGCCGGCCAGGTCGTGGCCAACGAACGGGCCACGCTTTACGGCCTTACGGTCTATGCCGGCCGGCGCGTGCATTTCGGCCGCATCGATCCCCAGCAGGCGCGCGAAATCTTCATTCGCGACGCCCTGGTCACCGGCGAGATCAACAGCACGCTGCCGTTTCTCAAGCACAACAGCCGGCTCATCGCGTCGATCGAGAAGCTCGAACATCAGACGCGCCGTCCCGACATCCTGGTCGACGATGCCCTGATTTACGCGTTTTACGACGCGCGCATACCCGCAGACGTCTTTCAGACGGCAACCCTGGAGCGCTGGTACAAGGGGCTGGACGCCGAATCGGCCAAGGGGCTGGAGCTTACGCGCGACGAACTGATGCGCCACGATGCCGCCGGCATCACCACCGACGTCTTTCCCCGCAAGGTCAACTGGCAGGGTGTGGAAATGGCCCTCGATTACCATTTCGAGCCGGGTTCGGTGCGTGATGGTGTCACGTTGACCGTGCCCCTGTTCGCGCTGAACCGCATCGACCCCATGCGCTGCGAATGGCTGGTGCCGGGCATGCTCAAGGAAAAGGTGCACCTGCTGCTGCGCTCGCTGCCGCAGAAGCTGCGCCGCCACTGCGTGCCGCTTCCCGAGTATGCCGCGGGCTTCGTCGAGCGCTGGTTCGATCAGGCCACCGACCCCGGCATGGGTCTGCTCGATGCGATTGCGCAGGACATGTGGCAACAGGTCAAGGTTCGGCCGCAGCGCACCGATTTCAAGCTCGAAACGCTGCCCGCGCACCTGTTCATGAACTTCAAGGTGGTCGACGAACACGGCCGCATGCTTTCCGGTGGCCGCAATCTCGACCAGCTCAAGGCGGAACACGGCCGCGACGCGCAGGCGTCGTTTCAGAAGGTTGCGGGCGGCGACCGTGAGGTGGCCCAGGCGCTGGCCCACGACAACCTCATCGACTGGAGCTTCGGCGAACTGCCCGAGATTATGGAGATTCAGCGCAAGGGGCAGTCGTTCATCGGCTACCCGGCCCTGATCGATGCCGGCACGCATTGCGAACTCGACGTGTTCGACGATCCGGTCGAGGCGCGCCAGCATCACCGCAAGGGGCTGTGCCGCCTGTTCCGGCTGGGCCTGCGCGAGCAGATCCGTTTCCTGGAAAAGAACATTCCCGATCTGACCCGCATGAGCATGCTGTACATGAGCCTGGGTACGCAGGAAGACCTGCGCGATCAGATCATTGATTGCGGCATTGCACAGGCGTTTCTCGCCGAGCCGTGGCCCCACGATCAGGCGTCGTTCGAGGCGCGCAAGGCCGAGGGGCGCAACCGGCTGGGCCTGATCGTTCAGGAGATCGCTCGCCTGGCGGCTGCCATTCTTGCGGAATGGTCCACGCTGATGAAGAAGCTGCCGCAGGCCAAGCCGCATGCCGCCGCTTATGCCGACCTGCAGCGGCAGCAGTCGGCGCTGATGACGCGCCATTTCCTGCGTGATACACCCTACGAACGTCTGGCGCACTTTCCGCGTTACCTCAAGGCGGCGCACGTGCGTATCGACAAGCTGCGTGCCGATCCGGCACGCGACGCCCGCAACATGGCGGAAATGGCGCCCCTGTTTGCGCAGTATCAGCGGGCCGTGGCAGCGCTCAAGGGGGCGCACGATGCGCAGCTCGACGACTTCCGCTGGATGCTGGAAGAGCTGCGTGTCGCGCTCTTTGCGCAGGAACTGCGTACGCCGGCCCCCGTGTCGGTAAAGCGCCTTCAGAAAGCCTGGGCGGCCATGCAGCGCTGACTCCGAAAACGCGCTGACGGCGCACGCGCCGTGCGGCGGTGCGCGAGTACAATGCCGGCCATGAATCAGGAACCCGCCACGCCCGCATTTGTTCATCTGCGCGTCCATTCCGAGTTTTCGGTCGTGGACGGCATCGCCCGTATTCCCGCTCTTGTCAGCAAGGCCGTGGAGTTCGGCCAGCCCGCCCTGGCGCTGACCGACCTGTGCAACCTGTTCGGTTTCGTTAAGTTCTACCGGGCGGCACAGGGCAAGGGCGTGAAACCAATCGCCGGCGCCGACGTCTGGCTTGAAAACGAAGTCGACCGCGACAAGCCGCAACGGCTGCTGCTGTTGGCGCGCAATCATGCCGGCTATCTGGCGCTGTGCGAGCTGCTGAGCCGCGCGTGGCTCGACAACCAGTATCGGGGCCGTGCCGAGATCCGCCGCGAGTGGCTGGCCGACCACCAGGGGCTCATCGTTCTTTCCGGGGGGCGCCACGGCGACGTGGGCCAGCTGCTTGAGGCGGGCCGTGAAGAAGAAGCTGCTGCGCGCGCCGCCGAATGGGCCGGCCGCTACGGCGACGATTACTTCATCGAGCTGCAGCGCTGCGGCGCCGAAGGCGACGAGGCCTACGTGCAGGCCGCCCTTCGACTGGCCGCGCGGCTCGACATTCCGGTCGTGGCCACGCACCCCATTCAGTTCGTGATGCCCGACGATTTCCAGGCGCACGAGGCCCGGGTCTGCATCGCCGAGGGTGAACAGCTGGGCAACGCACGGCGCCGGCGGCGCTTTACCGAGCAGCAGTACATGCTCAGTTCCCAGGAGATGGTGCAGCGCTTTGCCGACGTACCTTCGGCGATCGCCAATACCGTCGAGATTGCGCGCCGCTGCAATCTGGTACTGGAATTGGGCAGGCCGCGGCTGCCCGACTTCCCCACGCCCGAGGGCGTGACGCTTTCAGATTACCTGGTACAGCTTTCGGAAGAAGGGCTGGAGCGGCGCATGCGCCAGCTTTACCCCGACGAGGCCGAGCGTGCCGCCCAATACCCGGCATATCGTGAGCGGTTGCAATGGGAATGTTCCATCATCATCAAGATGGGCTTCCCCGGTTACTTCCTGATCGTGGCCGACTTCATCAATTGGGGCAAGCAAAATGGCGTCCCCGTGGGGCCGGGCCGCGGCTCCGGCGCCGGCTCGCTGGTGGCCTATTCGCTGGGCATCACCGATCTCGACCCCATACGCTACGACCTGCTGTTCGAGCGCTTCCTGAACCCCGAGCGGGTGTCGATGCCCGACTTCGATATTGACTTCTGCCAGGACAACCGCGAGCGCGTCATCGACTACGTCAAGCAGAAATACGGCAAGGACGCCGTCAGCCAGATCGCCACGTTCGGTACGCTGGGCGCCAAGGCGGTGGTACGTGACGTGGGGCGTGTGCTCGAGATGCCGTATTCGCTGTGCGACGGCCTGTCCAAGCTGATTCCGTTCAGCCCCATGGACCCTTGGACGCTCGACCGCACGCTCAAGGACGAACCCGCGTTTCGCGAGCGTTACGAGCAGGAAGAAGAGGTGCGTGCGCTGGTCGATCTGGCCAAGCCGCTGGAAGGCCTGACCCGCAATATCGGCATGCACGCAGGCGGTGTGCTGATTGCGCCCGGCAAGCTGACCGATTTCTGCCCGCTGTACTGTCAGCCCGGTGCCGACAGCAATGTGGTGTCGCAGTACGACAAGGACGACGTCGAGGCGGTGGGGCTGGTCAAGTTTGACTTTCTGGGCCTGCGCAACCTGACGATTCTCGATTGGGCGGTGCGTTATGTGCAGCGCTTCAACCCCGACAAGCGCGACTTCGACCTGATGAGTCTGTCGCTGGATGACGCGAACGCCTACAAGCTGCTGTGCGAGGGCAACACCACGGCGGTCTTCCAGCTGGAATCGCGTGGCATGAAGGAACTGCTCAAGAGCCTCAAGCCCAGCACGTTCGAAGACGTCATCGCCATGCTGGCCCTGTACCGGCCGGGGCCGCTCGAGTCCGGCATGGTGGTCGATTTCGTAAACAGAAAGCACGGGCGCGCACCGGTCGATTATTTCCATCCCGATCTGGAACCCGTGCTCAAGAGCACCTACGGCGTCATCGTGTATCAAGAGCAGGTGATGCTGATCTCGCAGATCATTGGCGGCTACACGCTCGGTGGCGCCGACCTGCTGCGCCGGGCCATGGGCAAGAAAAAGCCCGAAGAGATGGCCAAGCACCGTGAGATCTTCGAAAAGGGGGCGGTGGAAAAGGGCTACGACGCCAAGCTGGCCGTCAAGCTGTTCGACCTCATGGAAAAGTTCGCCGGGTATGGCTTCAACAAGAGTCACTCGGCGGCTTACGCGCTGATCGCCTATCAGACGGCGTGGCTCAAGCATTACCATCCGGCCGAGTTCCTGGCCGCCACACTGTCGTCCGACATGGACGACACCGACAAGGTGCAGATTTTCTGGAAGGACGCGGTGGCCAACGGCGTGACGGTGCTGCCGCCGGATATCAATGCGTCGGCCTACCGTTTCGAGCCGGTGGAGGATGAATGCACCGCACGTGGGGAGCCCCCGCGTTCCATACGCTACGGACTGGGTGCGGTAAAGGGCACCGGCCAGGCGGCCGTTGAAGAGATCATTCGTGCCCGCGAAGCCGGCGGGCCGTTCGTGAGCCTTTTTGACTTCTGCAAGCGTGTCGATCGCTCAACCGTGAATCGCAGAACCATCGAGGCGCTGATTCGCGCCGGCGCCTTCGACACGCTCTCCGAGAACCGTGCGGCGCTTCTTGCCACGGTGGGGCAGGCGATCGAAGCGGCCGAACAGGCCGAACGCAACGCCAACCAGATCTCCCTGTTTGCCGACGACGCCGGCGATATCGTCGAGCTGGAACTCGAGCGTGTGGCACCGTGGGATCTTCAAACGCGGCTGCGCGAAGAAAAAACTGCGCTGGGGTTCTATTTCAGCGGGCATCTGTTCGACGCCTGGCGCGACGAGGTGCGCCGCTTCGCCCCCACGCCGCTCGCGCGCCTGCAGCCGTCGCGCAGCCAGCAGTGGTTTGCCGGTGTGCTTACCGAAATGCGCCCGCGCATGACGCGCCGTGGCCGCATGCTGTTTGCGCTGCTCGACGACGGGTCGGCTCAGGTTGAAGTGGCGATATTCAACGAACTGTACGAGCAACACCGTGCGCGGCTGCGTGAAGACCAGCTGCTCATCGTGCAGGGCAAGGTTTCGCACGACGATTTCTCGGGCGGGCTGCGGGTGACCGCCGACGTCCTGTACGACCTGCAGCTGGCGCGCGAATCGCGGGCGAACAGCCTGCGCATCATTCTGAACGGCAATGCCGATGCGCAGCGGCTGCGACAGCTGCTCAACCCGTACCGTGCCGATCCCGAGAACGGATTGCCCGGGGTGCCGGTCGAGATCCAGCTCGAGCGCGACGATTACCGCTGCGTGGTGAGGCTGGGCGAAGACTGGAGGGTGCGCATGTCCGACACGCTGCTCGAGCAGCTCGCAGAATGGGTCACGCCCGACTCGCTGGAGATCATGTACGCATGAGCACGGGCGCCGAGTTCACTCCCCTGCGCATCCTTCATTCCGAAGCGGCCACCGGCTGGGGCGGGCAGGAGCAGTACATTCATCGCATGATGCTCGCCATGCGCGACCGCGGGCATCATCTCGAGGCGGTGTGCCAGCCGCACGCCAGGCTTGCGGAACGCCTGCGCCAGGAAGGATTCACCGTGCATACCCTGCTGATGGACGGCTTCGTGAACTACACGCGCGGCGTGCCGCGAATCCGGCGCATTCTGCGGGAAGGACGCTTCGACGTTCTGAACACGCACAGCCGGCGCGACACCATGCTGGCGGGTGTGGCCGGCCGTCTCGCGGGAACGCCGCTCATTGTGCGTACCCGCCACCTGGCGAACAAGCCGGGCTCGCTGCTTTCGTACACGATCGTGCCGCATCGCGTCACCACTGCCAGCGATTTCGTGCGCCAGGGGCTGATCGAGCGCGGCGTGCCGGAAGGTCACGTCGCCACCGTCTACCCGGCGGTGGAGCTTCCCCCGCTCACCGGCAGTTCGACCCTGCGCAAGGAACTCAAACTGGCGCCCAACGATATCGTGGTGGGATGCGTGGCGGTCATGCGCGCGCTCAAGGGTCACCGTGAACTCATCGATGCCATGGCACCGCTCATCGCGCAACGGCCCAATCTGCATCTGGTGCTGGTTGGCGGTGGCTCGCCGCTTTTTGAAGAGATCCAGGCGTATGTCGCGGCCCGTGGCATGAGCAAACGGGTGCACTTGCTGGGCATGCGCAACGACGTACCGAATCTTCTGGAAGGCTTCGACATTTTCGCTCTGGCCACCCGCAAAGAGGCTTCGGGTACGGTGTTCGTTGAAGCCGGCGCGGCCGGTTTGCCCGTTGTGGGCACGCGCGTCGACGGTGTGCCCGAGATGATGAAGGAGGGCGTCAGTGGCATACTTGTGCCGCTGGACGACATTCCGGCACTGACCGAGGCGATTGGCAGGCTGGTGGAAGACCCCGAGCTGCGCCGTCGCATGGGGCAGGCCGGGCTGGAATTCTGCCGCCATTCAGGGCATTTCAGTCTGCAGGCCATGGTGCAGCGTATCGAGTCGGCCTATCTGCGCTGGTTGGGGGAACTGAAAAAATGACGCAGGCTCATAACGTACCGGTTCTGATGTACCACCATGTCTCGCCGGTCGAAGGCATGATCACCGTGTCCACGGCCAACTTCGAGCATCAGTTGCAGTGGCTGCGCAATCGCGGCTACCGGTCACTGACATGCGACGAATTTGCAGGTCATCTGGAAGGTCGGCCGGTGCCGCCCAAATCGGTGCTCATCACCTTCGACGACGGCTATCTCGACAACTGGGTGTACGCCTACCCGCTCATGAAGCGCTATGGTTTCAACGGCGTCATTTTTCTGGTTACGTCCTGGATCGGCGACGGCCCCGTGCGCCCCTTTCTGGGGCACGATGCATTGCCCGAAACACCGTCACATCGCGAATGCGAAGATCGCATCGGGCAGGGGCGTGCCGACGAGGTGATGTTGCGCTGGAGCGAGATCGAAGCCATGCGTGCCGACGGCGTGTTTGAGTTCCACAGCCATACTCATACGCACACGCGTTGGGACTTGGGCCCGCACAAGGCCCAAAAGAACGCACACATGGCAGAAGAGCTCGCCCAGTCGCGCGCGACACTGCAGGAACGGCTGGGCTGCGTGTCGGCACACTTTTGCTGGCCGCAGGGGTACTTCGACGACGACTATGTGCGCCTGGCACAGGAAGCCGGTTTCCGCTATCTGTACACCACTCAGGCGTTCGGGCAGAACCGCGCCGGCACCGATCCCGCGCACATTTACCGTTTTGCAGTACGCAATACCACCGGGCAATCCGTGGGACGGCGCATCCGGGTGGGGGCGCACCCGGTCATTGGTCCGATCTTCAACCGCTTCAAGCTCTGGAAGCGAGGCCGGAGGAAGCGGGCGTGAGCGCCGGGGCTACACGGGAGCGTGCGACGCTTTCCGTGATTCTCATCACGAAGAACGAAGCACACAATATTGACGAATGCCTGGAATCGGTCGCTTTCGCCGACGAGATCGTGGTGGTCGACTCGGGCAGCACCGATGCCACCCGCGAACTCGCGGCTGCACGCGGCGCCCGGGTGGTGCGCACTGACGACTGGCCGGGCTTTGGTCCTCAGAAGAATCGCGCCCTCGACCTCGCCGGCTGCGATTGGGTGCTTTCGATCGATGCCGACGAACGCGTCACGCCCGAGCTCGCAGCGGAAATCCGAACGGTTCTGGAAGCTGACGTTGCCGCGCGCACGTCGTCTTCCGTGGGGGGCGCGTCGCATTCCGCCTACCGCATTGCACGCCTTTCGAATTTCGGCGGAAGATGGATTCGTCACAGTGGCTGGTGGCCCGACCACGTATTGCGGCTGTTTCGTCGTGGTACGGCGCGTTTCAAAGATGTGCCCGTGCACGAAAGCGTGATCACCGATGAGCCGGTGGGAACGCTGAACGGGCACTTCCTGCATTACCCGTATGCGAGCCTCGAGCACTACATCGCCAAGATCAATCACTATTCGTCGGAAGCGGCAGCGATGATGCACGCCCGTGGCAAGCGCACCACGGTGCTGGGTGCGTGGGGCCACGCTGTATGGACCTTCGTGCGTATCTACTTGTTGCGTAAAGGATTCCTCGATGGTCGCGAAGGCTTCATTCTGGCCATGATGGGCGCTGCGGGCAGTTTTTTTCGCTACACTAAGTTGCTTTTCCTAAACCGACGGCAACAGAAGTAACGCGGCCCGCCTTGCGGGCATGCAGGGCGATGAAACTCCTCATTACAGACATACACCATGGCAACGGCGGCGGCCATGTTACTTACATCCTGAGTCTCATCCAGGGTCTGCGAAGCGAATACGACATCACGCTGGCGGTACCTCCCACCGGTCGGCTGTTCCAGCGTGCGTCCGAAATTCCGGGCATACGCGTGCTTCCCGGGCTGTATACCTCGCGCCTTCCGGCCATGGTGCGCGAGGTGCGCGCGCTGCGCGCCTTTCTCGAAGCGGAGCGCTTCGACATCGTGCACGTGAACGGCGGGGCCGATCACCGCCATGTCATGCTGGCGACCCTTGGCATGAAGCCACGCCCCGGAATCGTCTGGACAAAGCACAACACCAATCCCGTGAACAGCGTGGGCCATCGGCTGCGCGCGCGGCTGGGCACGCATGCCTCGATTGCCGTGTGCGACTACGTCGCCGATATCCTGCAAACGTCGGCATACCGGCGCCGACCCATACGCGTGGTGCGCAACGGCATTGACGTCCAGACGCTCACGCCGGTCACGCCGGCCGAAAAGGCGGTGTACCGTGATGCACTGTTCGGCCCGTTGCCGCCCGATACTTTGGTTTTGGGCAGCATCGGGGGCACCGACCACAACAAGGGCTGGCATCTGCTGGTTCAGGCTGCCGGCCGCCTGCCGGAATCACTGCGGGCACGGTTGCGACTGGTTATCGCGGGCGATCCGCCGTCGCCCGAGCTGCTGACGCTTGTCGAGCGCGCCGGCATGGCGCCTTTCGTGCGGTTTCCCGGGCTGGTGTCCGACGTGCGTACGGTGCTGGGAGCCTGTGACGTCGGCTTCGTACTGTCGTTTCGCGAGGCGGCTTCGTATGCAAGCTGCGAAACCATGGCAATGGGTATTCCGGCACTCGTCTCCGACGCGGGGGGGCTGCCCGAGAACGTGCGTGAAGGCATCGACGGCTGGGTGGTGCCGGTCGCCGATATCGACATGCTCGAAGAGGTGCTTCACCAGATGCTCGAGCAGCCCGAGATTCTGCGCAAGATGGGTGAAATGGCGCGTTCGCGTGTCGCGACGGCATTCTCGGTCGCGCAGTTCATTCACGACACGAAAGAGGTCTATCAGAACGCACTGCTTCTCGCCCGGGGCAGCCCGGCACCCATATAATCGGCACATGGTTCCCATACTCATGTACCACCAGATTGGCGAGCCCGCGCCGCGCGGTGCGCCATATCGCAGCCTGACCGTACATCCGGCGGCATTCAGCCGTCAAATGAACTGGCTGCGCCGGCTCGGGTACAAGGGGCTGTCCATGCGCGAGCTCCTTCCCTATGTGCGAGGCGAAAAGCACGGCAAAGTCGTCGGCATCACTTTCGACGACGGCTATCGCAACGTGTATCGCAATGCCCTGCCGGTGTTGCGCCACAACGGCTTTACCGCCACCAATTACTTCGTGGTGCAGCAGCTGGGTGGCGGCAACGTGTGGGATTACGAAAAAGGCATCGCGCACTCCGATCTCATGTCGCCCGACGAGATGCGCGACTGGGCCAGGCAGGGTATGGAAGTCGGTTCGCACACGCTCACCCATCCGCATCTGCCCGAGCTTTCGCCTGACGACGCCCGGGAAGAAGTTCTGGGCTCAAAGCAGCAGCTCGAGGCGTTGGTGGGCGAACCGGTCACGGCGTTCTGTTACCCCTACGGCCACGAGACGCCCGCGCTGCGCATACTGACGCGCGATGCCGGTTACACCAACGCCACCACCACGGCACGAGGCCTTGCGCGTCCCGATGACGACCTCTTCGGCCTGCCCCGGGTGATCGTGGCGCGCTCAACCCATTTGCTCCGTTTCCTCCAGAAGTGCCTTACACAGCTGGAAGAACGGCGCCGCAGCGTCTGAGCCCGCCGCGCCATGGCCACGCTTGACCCTGCGCGCCGCCTTCGCATTGCCTTCGTCGTCGATCGCTTCGGTAACCGCTATGGTGGTGCGGAGGCCTACGGCGTCGAGCTGATGCGCGAACTCGCCGCCCGCCACGACATTACGGTGTTCGCACGCGACTACGATCCTGCCTGCGATCTCAAGTTGCCCTTCGTGAAGATTGCACTTCCAAGGGGGTTGCCCAGCTGGTTGCGGGTGCTGTGGTTTGCGATACGCGTGCGCCGTGCGACCCGCGACCGCTTCGACATCGTGCACTCTCACACCAACGGGTTCTGCGGCGACATCGAGGTCGTGCATGTTACTCCGGTGCGTTACAACTGGCGCGTGCGGTGGCGCCCGCTGCTCAAGCACATCACGTCATGGGTCAGCCCCCGGGTACAAACCTACCTGCGCCTGGAAAACGCCCGTTTGCGGCCCCGGCGTGGTCACTACGTGGTGGGCGTCTCGGGTCTGATCGCCGAGCAGCTATACGAGGCCTACGGCCGAGAACGCGAGTTTCCGGTCATTCCCCCGGGCGTTCAGCGGCCGTCGCCGTCAGATGGCGCCCGCCGTATCGAGGTGCGCGCACGTTTCCAGTACGCCGCTGATGACTGGGTAAGTCTGCTGGTGGCGCGCAATCCGCTGCGCAAGGGCCTGCCCACCGTGCTCAAGGCGCTGGCCGGGCTGCCTGCCCGCTACAAGCTGCTGGTGGTCGGCGCCAATGCCGCCGCACGGGATTACGTGCAGAAATGTCCGGAACGTGCCGAGCTCGAAGGTCGGGTGAACCTGGTCGATGAAACGTCCGATGTCGGCCCGTACTATCTTGCCGCCGATGTCTATGTACACCCCACGCTCAACGACAGCTTCGGCATGGCACCCCTGGAAGCCATGTCGTACGACCTGCCGGTGGTGTTGAGCCCGGCGCCATGGTGCGGCTTTGCGCAGTACGTGCAGCCCAATACCGAGGCGCTGGTGATTTCGCACCCGGAAGCGCACGATGAGCTCGGCGCGGCGATCGAACGCATTGCGACGCGTCCGCAACTAGCCGAAACCCTGCGCGCCGGTGGCAGCAACGTGGTCGATCGCCATAGCTGGCCGGAAGTGGCCCGGCGCTACGAAGCTCTTTACGCCGAAAGTCTTGCTCAGCGGGCCATTGCACCTTAACGGGGCGCGGTCGCTGACTCCAGATGGGTGAGCCAGGCAATCGCATGTGTGCGGTCGGGCCCGCACATCGCCGGTTCCGGCATGAGCGACGCGCATACGGCCGGGCGCGCCGGGTCGCCGAAAATCTTGCATCGTTCGTGTTCATCGAGCTGCACGCAGCGCACGCCGGCCGGTTTGCCCTGCGGCATTCCCGGTATGGGGCTGCTGATTGACGGCGCGATGCAGCAGGCACCACAACCCGGCCGGCAGTTCATCAGAGCCAGCCCCGCAGCCAGTACACCAGCATGCCGACGTATTCCTTGACGATCGAGCGGCTGGCCGACAATACGTGGGCATTGGGCTGCCAGAACAGGAACGTGGTGTCTTCGGGCACGGTAATCTGCGGGGGGGAGCCGGCCGCTATGGCGTCGACCTGCTGCTTGCGGAACACGCCCATGGCCCGGGGCATGTGCAGCGCCGATGTAACGAGCAGAACGCGGTCAAGCTGCAGCTCCTTGAGCAGGCGGGCGGTGTAGACCGCGTTTTCGTAGGTGGTGAGGCTCTCGGATTCCTGGATGATGACTTCGCTGGGCACTCCCAGCTGACGCAGGTTGTTGGCCATGATCTGCGATTCACTGACGTTGCCGTCGAGCGCTGCGCCCGACACGACCACATGGGGCGCGCGGCCTGCATGGTAGAGCTCGGCCGCCGTGTCGACCCGCGAGATCGTGCGCTGACGGTCGTAGGGTTCGAACCAGTTCGCACGATTGCTGGCCGTGCTGCCCCCCAGAACCACGATGGCTTCGGCCACCGGCAGTTGATCGGGTGGCCGGTACGGGTAGCGCTGCTCCAGGTGGCCGCCGGCCCACAGGGTGGAGGCGGGCAGCGACCAGAACAGCACCCACGCCACCCCGGAAACGGTGATGAGCGCCCCCAGACGCGGCCGGCGCAGCATTGAGCACAGCACGCCCAGCACCAATAACGTAACGCCCAGATTCAGCGGAATCACGAGATTGGTGAGGAAGGTCGATAACGCCATTCGGTCGGTGTCGGTCAGTATTCGAGTTGCAGCATGGCGAGGGCGTGCTCTTCGACCTCGTCGATGTCGGGCCAGACCCTTGCAGAACCCAGGCATGTGGCGTGCGTTGACCACGGGCCGGTGCGTTCGCGCTGCGTGACACCGAATAGCGTGATCTGGCGGGCGTCGGCCGCAGCGGCCAGATGCGAGACGCCGGAATCGTTGCAGATGACCAGCCCCGCCTGCTGGGTGAGTGTAGCAAAGGCGCCCAGCTTCATGGGGGGCAGGCACAGCGCCGACGGTGCGTTGGCGCGTGCCGCTTCAACTTCGGCTGGCGGCGGGCACATCACGACGGTGTGGCCGGACTGCTGCAGACGGCGCGTCAGCGCGTCGAAGTGGGGCCACACTTTTACGCGGCCCTTGTGCAGGCCCGTGGCGGTCGGGGCGATCAGCACGAAGTCGCCTTCCGTGAGCCCGGCCTGTTCAAGGGTATAGCCGGCCTCGCTGCGATGCCGCTCGGTCAGCCGCAGACCGAGCTGGCGTGGCGGCTTGGGTGGCGGCAGAGGGCACCCCCAGCGACGCAGCGCATGCAGGGTCAAGTGATACCACGATTCCACTGCGTGCAGATGGCCCCCCGGCTTGGGTACCGGCCAGCGCAGAATCAGGCTACGCCCGTCGTCGCGGTAACCCGCGCTGGGCACGCCGGCAAAATTGAACACCATGGCGCTGGAAAGCGAATCGGGCAACAGCAGGCCGCGTGGATGGGCGTGGGCCGCCTTCTTGCGAAAGGCGTGCACGGCAGCACGGTCTTCACGCCAGCGCCCGGTCATTTCGATGAAGCCGGCCAGTTCGTAACCGGCCAGAAGATCGCGCGCCCAGGGGCGGGCACACGCGACCACGGGCAGGCCGGTGGCCAGAACGGCATCCAGGCTGGGAAGGCTCATGCAGACGTCGCCGATCCAGTTTGGCATGCGCAGGTAAATGGCGGAAACAGGATTCATAGGGCGACGGGATGTAACGACAGAAAAGGTAAGGGCTTGTACAGGCCGTGCGCGCAGGAGATGGGCGGGTAAAATGGCCGGGCTTGTTCAGCACACTAGTATATAAGCGAGTCCATACTTGAAGTCATCATCCCAAACGGTCGATGCCAAGACCGCGCCCGTCAAGTTTGATCTGTGGCGACGCATCTACGGTCGCCTCGGCAAATACTGGAAGGCCGTT